>Ga0180436_10000278_pt1 | contig 54633 bp, 50 predicted proteins | sample SS_ome_2_FD_132434 | JGI IMG/M metagenome (GOLD analysis project Ga0180436, IMG submission 132434) | Hypersaline lake sediment archaeal communities from the Salton Sea, California, USA - SS_3_S_2 metaG | ecosystem: Environmental > Aquatic > Non-marine Saline and Alkaline > Hypersaline >...
GAGCGAAGCGAGTAATCCATTCCGGATCAATCAAAATACTTTTCATATTCAGCCGGAAGAACTTCAAGGTTCCGGATTTCAATATCTTTATAGTAGATCTCAGCTGCCTCACTTTGCAATTGAATTTTCCCTTTTATCATGGGGATCCTTTCACCATCTTCCACATACCTGGAATTCCTGAGAATCATAACCACCTGTCCATTTACAATGTGTAGGCTAAGGTTTTCGAAACATATTAATTCCAGGGTATTCCATTCACCTTCAGGATTTTCATAGTTGGCGCTACGCATGCAATACCCCGGTACTTCTTCGCCCCTGCCCATTGCCAGAAAAGCCTGACTTTCATCTGCAACCGGATTCATGATATATTCAGGGATATAAGCCCTTATGTCTATTGCCGAATTTGCCTGGCTCCAGAAATCCCCAAAATGTCCCTGCATAATTTGAAATTCCTGTGAAAGCATCCAGGACCTCCATCCCTCAGCACCATGCGGACCTATGGAATGATATAGGATGCCAGAATCTTTTAGTTTATCTTTTCTTGGATGCCATTTTATGTCCCCCCATTTAACCTTTAATCGCAGATGATAGTTGGCATATTCTTCCTTTGTAACAACACATCCATAAATTTCACCACTAATCCTTAAAACAGGCCCTTTATTCTCGTCTAAGACCGTGAAAACATCATATTGGTCCTGATTCAATCCAATAGGTGGCAGAAGCTTTCCTGCCTCATCTTTTGGTGCTTCTCCCAGGTAATTTTCCGGATACCTGAAACTCAGATAATTATCCCATTGTGACAGGTCATTGTCCAATAAGTTCGTCCATTCATCTTTCTGATTTTCACAGGAGAAAAGGCTTATTGATGCAACTAGTACTATTAGAAAGGTTCGCATAAGTTTATTTTTCAGATTTTCCAGGATGGGGTGCAACTTGTGTTTGAGCTGCTTGCATCTAATATAATCAAAAGGAACCGGACATGGAACAAATAGTCAACTACAAAGAACTAAGATCTTATAAAATGAATTAAATACAGGATGATTCTGTCATTTTCCGCGAAGGGATCAATGCTAAAGTTCGTATATTTAGGTAGTGAACCTAAAACCTCCCCCAATGAAAAAAATTCTTCTTCTGACCCTGGTCGCTGCCTTCCTGGCGGCCTGCAGCAGTAATCCGAAAACAGACCTGGAAACGAGTGCTCCATCCGATAAAATGGAATGGTGGAGAGATGCACGTTTCGGCATGTTCATCCACTGGGGTCTCTATGCCATTCCCGCGGGCGAATACAATGGAGAACGCACCAAAGCCAAGAACGCAGAATGGATCATGCATCACATGCACATTCCCATTGCCGAGTATGAGCAATTTGCCGCTCAGTTTGACCCGGTGAAATTCGATGCGGATCAATGGGTCAGCATTGCAAAAAATGCCGGCATGAAGTATATCGTGATCACTTCGAAACACCACGATGGATTCTGCCTGTGGGACTCAGAGGTGAGCGACTATGATGTGATGGATGCTTCGCCCTTCAAAAGAGATATCCTGAAAGAGCTGGCAGAAGCCTGTGAGAGGCAGGACATCGTCCTGGGCTTCTACCATTCCATTATGGACTGGCACCATCCTCAGGCCCAGGCCATCTGGGAACCCAACTATAACAAGGGGAGAAGGGATACTGTTGGAAATCCCGAGTTTCCGCTTTTCTATGAGAACTACCTGAAGCCTCAGGTTAAAGAGCTGATGACAAATTATCCCACCCAGATCATGTGGTTCGACGGTGAATGGGTGCCAGCCTTCACTACCGAAATGGGAAAGGATTTATATAAGTTTATTACAGAGATGGATCCGGAGATGATCGTAAACAACCGGGTGGACAAGGGCCGCCAGGGCATGGCCGGGATGAATGCCGAGGGTGATTTCGCCGGTGACTTTGGCACCCCGGAGCAGGAGATCCCCGATACGGGTATTGAAGGAGAGGACTGGGAGTCCTGTATGACCATGAACGATACCTGGGGCTTCAAGCACTTCGATCACAACTGGAAATCAGATACCATGCTGATCCGTAACCTGGTGGATATCGCTTCCAAGGGAGGAAACTTCCTCCTTAATGTGGGACCCACTGCCGAGGGCTTGATCCCCGAACCCAGCGTAGAACGACTGCAATCCATGGGCAGCTGGTTGAAAGTAAACGGAGAGGCCATTTACGGAAGCCAGGCCAGCCCCTTCAGTCGGCCCGAATGGGGACGATATACCCAGAAGGGGGATGTGGTCTATGCCCATATATTTGACTGGCCGGCCGACAACAAACTCCTGGTGGAAAGCAGCCAAGACGTCTTTACAAAAGCCACGCTGCTGGATGGAAAAATTAAACTTGATCTGGAAGCGGTTGACGGAGGTGTGGTGGTGAGTCTGCCTTCAGAGGCGCCCGATGGCATTGCCTCGGTGGTGGTATTGAAATGATGCCCTATTTATACGGGCCTAATTTCCTGAGACCGGTGCACCTGGATTATCCGCCTTAAAGGAAAGTCCGATCAACAGAATAGCAATGCCAAAGCAGACCCAGGCCACCAGGTCGTAGCTGCCTGTAAGATCCATGGACAGACTGAACATATAGGGTCCCAGGGCCGATCCGATGACGGTCCAGCTCAGGGAGAATCCCGAAATGGCACCCAGGTTCTTTAATCCGTAAAACCGGGGCCAGGTGACTCCGATCAATACGGTATAGAGTCCCCAGACCACCCCGTTCCCGGCAATGATCATCCAGTAGGCCACGGGAAACTCACCCAGCATGGTCAGTCCCAATATGGAAAATGCCATGCCCAGGGCAAAGATAAGCAGGAGGAACTTCAGCCGGATATAATCACTGGCATAGCCCCCCAGGAACTGCACCCCGACTGCAATCAGAGAAGTCGGAATAAAAATTCCCAGTCCCTGCTCCCTGGTGAGTCCGGAGGCCTCAAAAACCGAAACCACATGAAAAGTAAGTCCGCTTATATAGAGTGCAGAAAGGGAGAGCCCCAGCGTAAAGGCCCAGAAAGCGATGGTAAGCCTGGCTTCTCTAAGGCTAAAATCATGATCGGGCAGACTGGGGGGCCTCCGGCCCTTTTTACCCTTTCCAAGCTTTCCATCGGGCTGGCAACCACAATCTTCCGGATTATCCCTGAAGATTAAAAGAACAAACAGGGCAAAACCAATTCCAACCAGAATGGCCAGAAAAATCCACGCCCCCCGCCATTCCAGGCGCAATATGACCTGGTCAAGGATCTTTGGAGCAACGGAAAAACCAAGTGCCGAAAAAATTCCCAGTACGGCATTGGCCAGTCCTCTTCTACGGTTGAACCACTTCATTACCATATTCCGGCTTACCATGGTGAGTAGCCCCTGTCCAAAAAAGCGGATCCCCCAGAATCCAATGGCCAGGAGAACAAAAGTGAGCAAAGCCGGCGATATCCATGCAGCTCCCGACAGGGAATCCACCAGGCGATCGATCCGGGTCAGGTAGACCAGCATCAGGCCCAGCATTACACCGGCAATAAATGCCATCACCCTCGCCCCGTGTTTGTCATAAAGTTTTCCTGCCCGGGTAATAATCAATCCCGATCCAAGTGTGCCCACCAGGTAAGCCAGGCTCAGGCTGTTGCGGTTGATCTGCAGATCCGAAAGCAGGCTTTCGGTAAAAACCGAAACTCCCATGGTTTGTCCGGGGATACTCATCAGTATCCCGATGGTCCCGGCTGCCAGGATCACCCAACCATAAAAAAAAGGAATTTTAGAAACAGGGAAGGGTTTGTTGCAGTTCGACTTCATCGCACAAAGATAGGATCAAATTGCTTAACCATCCCTAAGTATGCCCATTCATCCCTATTATATATATGGATCGAATAAAGGCTTACTTTTGTCAGCTCATCAATGCCAGGAGCATGAAATCACTGAATTTAGGAGAGTTGAAGATTAAGGTGCCCATCATCCAGGGGGGTATGGGTATTGGCATATCTTTATCGAAGCTGGCCTCTGCTGTGGCCAACATGGGAGGCGTAGGGATAATCTCCACCGTGGGCATCGGTCAGACCGGGACACAAAACAAGCTGGGCTGGAAGAAGGGAAATATTGAAGGAGTCAGACGGGAAATCCGGAAAGCGCGTACACTGACCACCGGGGTACTGGGCGTAAACATCATGTCCGTGCTAACAGATTTCTCAGACATGGTAAAGACCTCCATAGAGGAGGGCATCGATATTATTTTTTCCGGCGCCGGACTCCCACTGGACCTTCCTTCGTACCTGACCAAAGGGAGCAAGACCAAACTGGTACCCATCGTTTCTTCGGGAAGAGCTGCAAGCATCATCACCCAGAAATGGAAACAGAATTACGATTACCTGCCCGACGCTTTTGTTGTAGAGGGCCCAAAAGCCGGCGGACATCTGGGCTTTAAGGCCAATGCACTGGAAGAAGTTGGAAACACCCTTGAAAACCTGGTTGAAGAGGTGGCAAAAGTGGCCGCAGAAATCAAGGAGAAATTTAATAAAGTAGTACCTGTAATTGCAGCCGGAGGTATTTATAACGGTAAAGATATTGCAGACATTATGGACCATGGAGCTACCGGGGTTCAGCTGGGCACCAGGTTTGTGGCCACGGAAGAGTGTGATGCCTCGCAAGAATTCAAACAGGCTGTGGTTGATGCCGGCGAAGAAGATATACAAATCATCAAGAGCCCTGTGGGAATGCCTGGCCGTTCCATTTTCAACCGCTTTCTGCAGGAGGCCGGAGACGGTAAGAGAAGGCCAGCTTTCTGCAAGCACAACTGTATCAGATCCTGCAATCCTAAAACCACCCTGTATTGCATCTCCGAGGCCCTGCTTTCTGCATTCAAGGGCAATCTGAAAGATGGGTTTGCCTTTGTGGGATCCAATGCCGCAAGGATTAAGAAAATATCCACCGTGAAAGAGATATTTACCGAATTGCAACAGGAGTACGATCTGGCGAAGTAACTATGGCATCGTTGTAAAGGACTGCAGACTGCTTTCACTGTTTATACCATCATCTCCCAGAGCAAGCACTTTCCAGTAGTATGTTTCTCCCGGCACCAGGTTTTGTACCTGCACTGTATATTCCATGGAGTCCGGGAATTCGGGAGATATAAACATCTTTGAACAGGCTGAACATGAAGCCAGTAACATCAATCCGACAAAAACCGCAAGGGTTTGTTTTTTTCTGAAGCCCAGGATCCCCACTGCAAAAATCAGGATCCATACAGGCAGGCAGCCCATCATTTGTATTTCTTCTTCATAAGGATTCGGGACCTTCACTGAAGAAAACTCATGAAACTCTTTGTCCGGGGAATAACGAACTTCATATTCTGAAGCTCCTCCACTCCACTCAAAAATGATGTCCTCTCCATTTAACTCCTGACCGGGCGATGGTGACTTTAATTGAATCCCTGAAAAGAGTCCGGGCAGATCCAGATACTGCTCATCCTTCAAAAGCTCTTCAGCAAGATTTATTCTGACATATTCTCCGTAGTAGTGAAAATGATAGATATAAATATCACCATTTTTCAAATCATATACATTCGAAAACAGCGTGGGAGTCAATCCCTCTTTGTGGCTCAGGTCAAGCGCCCGGGTCATCAGGTCCACACCTAAGTCTTCCCCATTCTCCAAAACTTCGGTGATGGCATTGAATCGATGACAACGGGTCCATCTCAGGCTGGTGGTATCGGAGAGGTAATAATTGGTCATCACCTGGTATCGGTGTTCCTTTCGGAGAAAAACAACGTCCTGCTCCCCATATTCGATGATGACCGAGTTCCCCCACCGGTCGGCCCACATGGAATGACCCTGCCAGTGTGGTGTATAATAATGCTTGTAGAGCTGGATCACCTCCTCCACTGTTCTGCATTCCTCCAGGGCCTTCTCGCAAAGCTCTCCCTTGATGGTGGGTTTATTAAAATGATTGTAAATATCGGACCGGTATGGGAGTGAGGCGCCATCGTACCAAAGACCATGTTCATTCATTCCACCCACATTCTGAAATCCTTCCGACACCTGGTAGCCAAAATAGACCCTCCCGTACTTTCCTTCAGAGGCCTCATAAAAGCGTATTCTTGTACGTGTATTGTTCCAGTCCTTGTTGGTGGCCGCAAATACCTTGTCCACTCCACTCACAGTAAATACCGAACAAGCCAGGGCGGAGGGGCCGCCAAAGCCGGCGTTGAGACAGAGGCTCAGTAAAAGGGGAATTATCTTTTTCATATAAGGATCTTTTCTATGGTTTTAAAAGCTCACTCCTGCCACAAAGGAGAGGCTTAGATTTTTATAATTGAGCTCTGCTGTGCTTTGGTCAACATTAAGCAGGCCCTGTTTAAACTCGAGCTTGAATCGCACTTTATTAAATCTCACTCCCGCTCCCAGGTCCAGGCCCACATCAATTCCATTAATTTCCTCCGGAAAGCCCACTTCATTGAAAGCAAGTAGCTTTATACCGAAAAAAGTTCCTCCTGCCAGAAACAGTCTGGCTTTCTCACCGGGTAAGACTATCCATGAAGCCTGTACAGGAAGCTCCAGGTAAGTCACTACCTGGTGCAGGTAGAGGTCGCCCACAGCATCCAGCCTGCTTCCTTTGGTGCAGAATTGTATTCCGGTTTCCAGGTCAAATCCCGGTTTGACAGGGAAGTCCTGGAAAAAGCCAAGGATCAGTCCAGGTAAGAATTTGTTAGATTCACCGGAAGATGAAGACCCAACGAAGGTCGATCCGCCGAATCCAATGAGAAGACCACGCTTGTCACCCGAGGGCTCCTCCGGTCCACTTGAATACAATAAAGTGGCCAAACCCTGGAATAAAATCAATGCGAACATCAGGAATAGAGATTTCATACGGTCAAGATTATGGACTAAACGCTTATGTTTCCAATAAAATCATTGAGCGGTCAGAGCAAAGCGGTGAAAGGTCAATTGCCGGGAAAAAAGTACTGCTTTTGCAGAACCACTGAGCCAAACAGTCAAAAAGGACACTCAAACGGTTAATGGTTGATTTTCTTTTTTCTCATTCCTGAAGCGTTTAACTTTGAGTTATGCGCTTTCTTCGTCACGCTGGTTTCTGGTTAAGCTTTGTATTGCTGTTTCTGGTTATTTATGGACCGGTATTTAACAATTATCCATGGCTTTTCCTCTCTTCTATTGTGATGCTCCCCTTCACCATGCTTGTGGTATACAGCATCAATTATTTTTTTCTTCCGCTGTTTCTAAGACAAAAAAAGTACTTTTTGCTCGGGCTTCTAATATTCCTGATCCTGTTGCTGGAGCCGCCTCTTCCCCGGCTCCTGGTCATGCGCATTAGTGGAGAGGAAATAAGTTTTAAAAGCTTCCTGGATTACAACCTTCTGCCTTTCTATTTTGAAACCGGATTAATCACATTCATAGCCTTCAGCATAAAGCTGTTTAAAGAAAGAAACCGGGAGATGGAAGAGAAGAACCAGCTGGAAAAACAAAAACTCCAGGCGGAGCTGGATGCGCTGAAGGGCCAGTTAAACGCACATTTTCTGTTTAATACCCTGAACAACCTCTATGGCCTGGCTAAAAAGAAAAGTGAAGATGCGCCTGCAGGTATTCTCATGTTATCTGATATGTTACATTTTGTCCTGTATGAATGCACTCAGCCCGCTTATCCCCTTCAAAAGGAGCTTGATTTTATAAATAACTACATCGAACTGGAGAAGCTCCGTTACGGAGAAAGGCTCAGGATCGAAAAAGAAGAGGACCTGCAACACTCCGATATCACTATTGCCCCGCTACTGCTTTTTCCTTTTGTCGAAAATAGCTTCAAGCACGGGGCCAGCAAAAAGAAAGACAAAGTCTGGATCCGGATCAGGATCACATCCAGTTCACAGGAACTTAAGTTTGAGATAGAAAACAACCGTTATCTGGAGCCATCGAAAGATTCAAGGGAAACAGGGGGGCTGGGGCTGGAAAATGTACAGAAAAGGCTTGACATCCTTTATCCCGGTCAGCACAGCTTACAAATCAAAAGTGATGATTCTACTTTCTCAGTGTATCTGAATATCCATCAAGATCCGAACTCATGAACATCAAGTGCCTGATCATCGAAGATGAACCCATAGCCAGAGACGTCCTCAGAGACTATATCCGGAAACTGGATGATTTCGAACTAAGCGGGGAATTTGAGAATGCCCTGGATGCACTTTCGTTTTTGAAACAGCATCGGGTCGACCTGATTTTTCTGGACATCAACATGCCCCAGTTGTCCGGAATCGATTTTCTTAAAGGGCTCAGTCACCCCCCGAAAACAATTATCACCACAGCCCATCGGGAATTTGCCCTGGAGGGATTTGATCTCCAGGTATTGGACTACCTGCTTAAACCTTATTCCTTTGAAAGGTTCTTTCAGGCCATTGAAAAATACTATGAAACACTGAGCTATCCCGTCACCCTGCACAACACTGAATCCCCGGTCTCTCCAAAGGCCTATCTCTATCTTCAGGACAACAGAAAAACACATAAGGTCTTTCTTTCAGATATCAGTCTCATTGAAAGCAAAGGGGAATATATCCAGGTTCGTTCCGGGAAAAAGATGATCATGACCCGTAGCAGTTTGTCGGCCATTGAAAAACTGCTTCCACACGACCAGTTTATAAGAACCCATAACTCTTTCATCGTCTCCCTCAATCACATCTCCGCCTTTACAGCCTCCACCGTTGAAGTGGGAGAAACTGAAATTCCAATTAGCAGGAAATATAAAAATCTGGTGATGAAGGCCCTAAAATGATAACTGTCTAAATAAAAGCAATGAAATACAAAAAACTATTCTGGATATTCGGCACACTGCAACATCTTCTCCTGGGATGCATCCTGCTCCTGATCTTCCACTGCTTCAATGTAATCCATGGGGATGCTGTGATTGGTCCCGACACACAACTGCTTGTATGTATCTCTTTCCCTTTGTTTTCCTTGATAACAAAGTATATATCCCTGCAAAAAGGCTAGATAGCTATCAGGCTTTAAGAGTTTTGAATGGAATCCAGCCAGGTATTGGCCATTAGCTGTGCGCCGGCCATGGAAGGGTGTACTCCATCGGCAGCCCAGTAAGTTGGATCGGCCAGCTCAATGGCCTCGTCGAATGCATCCTGGAAGGGCACCCAGATGGCGCCGAACTCGTCAGAGATCTTTTTGGCAGCAGCCTGGTAAGCGCTGAAGGGTTCCACCCAGGATGTATCCACAGCACTGGTTCCGGTCAGGATAAAGGGCTGACAAATCATTAGTTTCAGATTGGGAAGGGCCTCCATGGTCCGTGCAAGCAATTTCCGGAAATCATTCTCATAGATTTCAGGAGTGCCCTCATATTCTCCGTTCCTGAAATGCCAGTAATCGTTCACGCCTATGAGGATACTTAATACATCGGGTTCCAGGTCAAGACAATCTTTCTCCCACCGGTCGGCCAGTTGATACACTTTGTTTCCACTGATGCCACGGTTATAGACAGTCAGATTTTTTTCAGGCATCTCCCCCAGTAACCAGGAGCCTGCATGATTGGCATATCCTACCCCGAATGACCAGGCATTGTTGGGCAGTTCCTGGCGCTTGTTCCGACCGGCATCGGTAATGGAGTCGCCCTGAAAAAGAACCACATCGCCCTCTGCGAAAAAATCATGGATCCTGCCACCTCCCAGAGCTGAAGAACAGGATTGGGTCAGCAGGGGCATGCCTGCAACAGCTGCTGCACCCAGGCCGGCATTTTTAAAAAAGCTTCTTCTGGAAAAATTATGGGAGTCTTTCATGATGCTTTTATGAAGATAGAATGAAATTAAAAATTTAAAGGTAGTAAAATTCCATTTTGCAGATTTGAGAAGAATGGAGTAGCTTTAATGAAAACGAAGGCATGAAATACAGGAAATTTGGAAACAAGGGACCGGATATCTCAGAAATTGGGTTCGGAGCCTGGGCCATCGGTGGAAGCTGGGGCGAACAATCGGACCAGGATTCACTGGAGGCACTGGAAACCGCGCTGGGAAAAGGTGTAAACTTCATCGATACCGCTGCCGGATACGGCAACGGAAAGTCGGAGCGTATCATCGGGGAATTTCTGAAACAGAGACCCGGGAAGGTCTATGTATGCACCAAGACGCCCCCTGCACCAGGACATTGGCCCCCTTCTCCCTATTGTAAGATTGAAGAGCGCTATTCTGAGAAGTATTTGCGTGAGAATGTGGAAGAACGCATGAAAAATCTGCAGGTGGAGTGCCTGGATGTGCTCCTCCTCCATACCTGGACCCGGGCCTGGAACGATAGGCCCCAGGCCCTCGAGATCCTTCAAAAAATGAAATCTGAAGGTTTAATCAAACAGATTGGCATTTCCACCCCCGAACACGATCAGAACTGCGTGGTACAGTTGATGCGCGACGGTATGGTCGACGTGCTTCAGGTCATATACAACATCTTTGAGCAGGAACCGGCAGCACAACTTTTCCCGGTGGCCAAAGAAACCGGCACGGGTATCATTGTCAGAGTAGCATTCGATGAGGGTGTGCTCACCGGTAAGTACAGGGGAAACGAAACATTCGGCGCGGACGACTTCAGGAGCAATTACTTTGCAGGGGACCGGCTGGAGAGAGGCGTCAGACGCACCGAAGCGATCAAGAAGGAATTTAAGGAAAGTGGCTACTCCATGCCGGAGCTGGCACTGAAATTCGCACTCACCCATGAAGCTGTATCCACTGTCATTCCAGGGATCCGGAACCAGCAGCAGGCCCTTATGAACACCGCTGTTTCTGATCTTCCGGAACTTTCCGATGATCAGATGTTACAACTTCGTAAACACCTCTGGAACAGGGGATTCTGGTACGGGGGCAAATAAGATGAATTGATCAGTATACCGGCAGCACCTTCAGCTGCTTGTCTAAGACCTCGGCGGGGGTAACAGGTGCTCCCTTGTACAGCAGCTTATTGCTTCCTATAAATACCGGATCTCCCTGCCTTCGCCCGGGATCACTCAGCCACTCCAGGAAACGGCCGGCATCACGGTGATCCCTGAATTGAAGGAGGTACTCCTTTTCCGGAGTTAAATGGAATTTCAGGACATCCTTTCCACCCTGGTCCGTCCCTATACAAAAAAGACGGGGCAGGTAATCACTTCTTGAGAAAAGAGCTACTTTCTTATGAATACTGCCATGGTAATACTCCACCCTATCGTCCCACTCGGCATAGGTATGCCATCCTGCAGCCACATGCCGATAGATGTATTCAAGCTCAAGGTCCGCATAAAGCGTATCGGGAGCATCGCTCATGGCTGGAACCAGGATATCCTCAAAGTTCAGGGCCGATAGCTCCACGGCACCATCCTCTGCCCCTGTAAAGACCGGGACCATCACTAGCTCCGGGAAGCCATTGAACAGAAGGGAAACATCTGCAATGACATTCCCCGTAAGATCCACCTCCCTGGTTCCCTCCGCCTCAATGAGCACCCGCTGATCACTGATGCTCCCATTTAGCTTCAGGTAGCGCTTACTTAGCACCTGTTTTTCATTACGGCCCAGACTTGCCTCCGTTGCCAGGTCCGCCCCACCGGGGCTTCCATCCACCGAAAGATCCAGGTTTCTTGAGAAGCTTACATCGGCAATATCAATCTCCCCGTATTCCGTTATGTAGCGGTTCCATTCATGGAAACGTAGCTTATAGCTCTCCGGAATTTCAAGGCTCAATCTCAGGTATTCAATCCGGTCGGCCGGGGAGAAACGTCCCGACGCTTCCTTCAAACTGGAATAGTCCCTGCTCTTGGAAATGGTGAAAACCATCCTGAGATCCTTCCGGGTCAGATCCTGCTGGGCCGATTGCCTGGTTCCGAAGCTGCCGGCCATGGCACTCATAAACTCTTTGTTATCAGGGTAGCGCTTGTCCAGGATCTGGACCAGGTGGCTCTGAGCATTGGCACTGAGTGTCCATAAATTCTTCTCCAGGACTTCCGAAGGCTCTGCAGATATTCTTGCATTAAAAAGTTCCACATCAACCAGGCTGTTATCCTCCCCTTTATAGTCGACCGATTTAAAGCGTTTTACGGAGGTGCATGCCGCAAGCGTCAAAAGCAATATCGCTCCTGATATTAGGAAGGTAAATAGTCTCATGATCTTATGTTTTAGGTAGGGGAAGCTAATCCCTGAATACCATGGCTACAATCATGTCGTCGGGATGTTCGGTACAGGTGATCTCCACCTCTTTCACGAACTCCTTTGGATCACATTCGAGGTGCGGAGTACAGTCGAACGCCATCCCATCTTCATACACATCATCCTCGCTTTGGTCGACGCACCGTGGAGCACCCAGATTACGTACGATTAGATAATACATGATTCAAACACAATTTAAGACCTAATTTGATCAAATACAAATCTGTGTTCATCAGATCCTTGCCTCGCACCACTCCACAATAGCGGCAAAGACCTCTTCCCTGTTTATCTCGTTAAAACTCTCATGTTTGTTCTCGGGATAAAACACTTCTGTAAGCAGGTCCCCTTTGATTTTTTTCAGAAGCCCTCTGGTGACCTCCGAATTGATCAGCTTATCTTTTCCAGGCACGATGACCATAAGGGGCTGATCCCATTCTGCTATATGCGCCGGAACCCATTCCTGGGCTTTTAAGAATTCAGCACCCATCCGGGCCGACATATGTGTAGCCTGTATCCCGTCCTCTTCATCAGCGCGCATGCGTTTATACTCTGCCTCATCCCGTGTCACATGTGGCCTCAGGTCCTCCACCGGGACCACCATTTTGGGAGCAATCACCGACAGAAGCTTTGCCATAGCTATAAGAGCCTTAGAAGTCTTAAGGCTGTTTTCATAGCCAGGGGCCGATAGTATAAATCCTTTTACAAGTGGATCCTCTTTAAACCTCCTGATTCCAAAATGGGTGACAATCAGTCCGCCCATTGAATGCCCCATGATGAAAATTGGAACACCCTGGTAGTTCTGCTTTACCCAGTCCAGCATCAGCTGGAGATCATCCAGGAAGGAATCGAAGCTGCGAATATGCGCCTTTCGCTTCAGGTCGTGGCCCTGCTGGTCATGTGCTACCAGCGCAAAACCTTGCGCTTTCAGATAAATCCCCGGGTTCATGTAGTTGCCACCATGATCCATCAGTCCGTGCAAAGTCAGAAAAATTGCTTTTGGTGCTTTGTGTTCCCAGATATGAATACTACGCTGAACGCCATCACTACAGCTCAGCTTTTCAATGCGGTCCTCAGAAAATCTCATAAATCTATCTCTTAGAATACTAATTCTCCTATCATGTAGGTAACGGCATGCCCAGATATTTCGATCCGCTCCCCTTTATCATCACAAACCAGTTCTCCTCCCCTGGAAGAAAGCTGCAAGGCTGTTAATTTTTTCTTTCCCAGCACTCTGGACCAATAGGGAGTCAGGGAAGTATGGGCCGAGCCGGTCACCGGATCTTCAGTGATCCCAGCCTGGGGGGCAAAAAACCGTGAGACAAAGTCCACATCGTTTCCCGGAGCCGTTACGATGACTCCTCTTCCTCCCACCTGGGCCAATAAGCCAAAATCGGGGTCCATTGCTTCAATCTCAGATTCGCTGGCAAAAACAAACATGAAATCGGTTTTCCCCCTGAATGCTTTCAGGGGAGGAGTCATCAGGGCAGTCACGATCAACTCGGGTACCACCATCTCCTCCAGCCGGTCTGCCGGGAAATCAAGTGTAAGCAGCTCGCCGTCTCGCTTCACCGTTAACCTGCCGCTATGAACAGACTCAAAACAGATCCAGTCGCCCTGATAATCCAGGTGATTAAAAAGCACGTGCGCTGTGGCCAGGGTAGCGTGTCCGCATAAATCCACTTCCATCTCGGGGGTGAACCACCTGATTTCGTAACACTCCCCCACCGGTACGGCAAAGGCCGTTTCACTCAGGTTGTTTTCGTTGGCTATCCTTTGCATCAGCTCCTCTTCGGGCCACTGATCCATGATGCAGACGGCTGCCGGATTGCCCTTAAATACATCGCGGGTAAATGCATCTACCTGATATATGGTCCTTTTCATCCTGCTCAATTGTTTCCTTGATAAATATAGTGACCAATAATCCGATTATCAAACAAACAGTCCTCAAGTACCTGGCCGCTTCCTATGTTATGCACCACCAGGGGACGCAGGCCATCGGGTGACATGCGGTTTGATATGATCCCGATATGGGTCACAGCACCCCCCAGGTTCCAGCAAACAATATCTCCGGGAACATAATCCCCGGCATTGGATCTTAAGTCCTTTTCTGTGCCATGCCTTTCAAAAAACCGCATCAGGTTGGGTACCCGGCGATGATCGATATTGGGATCGGGCCTGCTCAATCCCCAGATAGACGGATAAGCTTCAAAATTGGCTGCCATATCCTCATGAACCTCCTTCTGCAAATCAATCCCCATGGCCCTGTAGGCTCTGATCACCACATCCGTACAAACTCCCCGGTCGGCCGGCACATCCCCCATGGGATAATCCATGGCATAGTAGCCCGGATCGTATATTACCTCCTGCTCGGTAAGCTGCAAAGCTGCATTTGCCAGGTCTTCAGCAAAGAGATCCCCTCCGGACTGTCCTTGTGAGGCTGCTGACAGAAGCAGGAAACAGCTTAAGAAACAATGTATTTTTGTATGGCGAATCAGCATCCTTCCCGGTAGCGGTTCTCCCTGACATCCAGGTTCAGGAGCAGCGTGTTTTGTGGTTTCCCCCCGAAAAATCCGCTTCTGCGCAGGATATGATCCAGCTGATCGCCGTTGCGAACATGAAATTTTTCAAAGTCAGGGAACAGGACCAGGGAATACCAGGCTTCCATCCCCCCCTTCAATATCAGAACCCTGCCAGGCAGACCGCGTGCCAGCTCATAAAGATCCTTGTCCTCAGCTTCCCCGTAAAGAACAATTGTTCCGGACTTCATTTTTACTTTGGATCCCATTCCGGCTTCATAGGGAAGAGCAAGCGGAATATGGTAGGTCTCATAAGCCTTCCATTCCCTGGTATCAAAAATGATCATGTCCTCCCTCTTGGCATAGATCAGGTCTGCCAGATGATGAGCCGAAATAAATCGGATCTTCTTCCCTTCAGGGTGCTCCTTCTGAAACTTCCAGTCGGGATACAGTTCATTCTTCTTTGAATGATTGGTGAACGCCGCCGTCATTCCCCCAACAAAAGCCAGGATGGCCAGTATGTGATTTGTTTTCATGATGCGGGTCCTGAGCTTGATTTATTGAATCGTTCCTCTACTCTGCCTGCAAACCAGAATGCCATGATAGCAATAATAGCAACCAGGAAGCTTAACACTCCGTAGTTCATATGAAGAATTTCATAAAGAGTGATGTCTCCAATGGATGAGATATTGAGGAAGCCTGAAATTCCTGACTCCGTCTCCGCGAAGAGAATCAAGCCGGCAAAGATCCCCGCAAAAACAGCAAGCCCATCCAGTTTTCCGGTAAAGACTGCCACACAGGAGGTACCCGGACAGAGCCCGGCCAGTACAAAGCCAAAGCCAAAAACGATGCCCCCGAGCATCTGGGGCCATAAATAGCTTGAGTTGATGTAGATCTGAGTGATATCCAGGACCCCGAAATAACTGAGCCAGTATATCCCCAGCATGGCTGTTACAATGGCAGAGAATAAGACCTTGAACATGGCCATATCAGTGAAATAGAATTGCTGAACCAGCTTCCTGGCATTCCCAAAACCCGCCTTCTCCAGAAAGATCCCGAAGGCGATCCCCGTCAATAGGGCAAAGAGCAGCAAGAGCGCTTCGGGGATTTCATATATGAATTGAAGAGGTGCCATTAGTTCCATGCTTTTTTCATTATCCAGGCCACTGAATAGCCGCCTATAAACACCGAGATCATAAACAACCAGGCTCCCGGGCTCAGGACAGAGCCACCACTCAGAGCCAGACCGCTGGTGCATCCACGGGTAAACTTGGCCGCATAAGCCATTAGCAATCCGCCCGAAAAAGCAAATATGAGCCTGCTTACATTAGAAATCCGGGGACCTTTGATCACTTCAAACCTGAAGCGGCGTGATACGATTCCGGAGAGCAGGCCTCCGATGCAGACGCCGGCTATTTCAATAAGGACCCAATCTCTCAGGGGATGATCCACTCCGCTCAGGTAGGTGGAAAACACAGGCTTTGATGAAGCATAATCAGGAGCAATGGCATGGATCGTGGAGGCCAGGAATCCGTTGAAGGCGCCGATGGCACCAAGTCCCCTGCCGGTTACTAAAAACGACAGGATAATCAGAAGGCCGATTCCTACTCCCACAATGTAGGGATTCCAATAGGGCCGTGGTTCTCTTTTCTTCATAGGCAGTGTTTTATTCTAAGGTATCGGGAATAGCTACCGGCCCTGTTAAAGGCAGTCCCAGCCTCGTCCACTCCTCATAGGATCCGTCATATAGTAAAACCGGATAGCCAAGATGAACTGCAGCCACATAACTAACCGAGGCACGGATTCCCGAACCGCAATAGATTACGCTTATTTTTTCCGGGTCCACTCCGGCTTTTTTAAATATCTTCCTCAGTTCCGGAGCGGAGCGGAAATAGTGTGTCCTCTCGTCCATAAGCTTGGCCTGATAAGGGAGGAAATATGCCCCTTCAATATGGCCACCCTCTGCCGGAGCATCTTCAGTGCCGGGAGTCCCATAGTATTCTTCGTCTGATCTAACATCAAGTATGACAATCTCTTCGTTCCAGCGTTGCCGGTCAAGTTCGGATGCCCCTATAACAACCTTCTTAGTATCCACCAGATCCAGGTTGCCGTAAGAAAATTCCGAAGCCTCACCGGAGCATTCCCGTTGCTCCTCCTGCCAGGCAGGAAATCCCCCGTCAAGCAAGAAGGTCTGCCCACCCAGACCGACATGATCCAGGGTCACAAAAATCCTGGCAGTACGTGTGAGCAGCCTCGAAGTTTCATGGTAGAGAAGGATGCGACTCTCCTTGTTTATTCCTGCCTCCCTGAGGAGAATCTCAATGCTGTCTTTTGGCGGAAGTTCGTTTCGAAGCGAATCAGTGCTTATGGTAAAGCTCTCGGGCGTAATCAGGCGGGCACCAGGTATATGAATAGAATCAAAAAGCTCAGCCGTACCTGCATGCAATACCACCAGATCCGGATCATGGAGGTGCTCCTGAAGCCAGTCGGTGGATACCAGTATCCCGGTTGTTCCAGTCTCAGACGATTTGTTGCACCCGGTGACCAGGGATGCAATCAGGGCGACAATGGCAACATGGAAGCTCTTTCTAAAGCAATTCATCAGGCTGGATTTAGCTACTAAAGTATGAAATAAAATTTCGATGGGAAACAGGATGTAATCTCCACTACCCTAAGATCCATTTTAAAGCAGCCTCTTCTGTTGAAAAGGGCTTGATTTGCAGGGACTTCATTCGCTCTCCCATGATAATGGTATTGGTTACCATGGGGGTGTCCAAAACCATGGCAAGTTTCAGGTCCTCCAGTTTATCCAGGTGCTTCTTCAAAAACTCCACCATGATGTTCATGTTCACATCTTCATCCCTGATGTCAGCTTCCTGAAAACTGGTAAGGATGCCCTTGTAAGCTTCCAGATCGGGATATTTGACAAGTAGCAGCTTCCAGGATTCAATCATATCCTCGAAACAAACATCGCCCTTAAAACGGCGAACAATTACCCCTCCTTGTTCATGAATGTCAATTACCATTCCAGTAGATTTAGAGCAGCGTTGGGATTCCGGCAATAAAAGTATCAAATAAGTGTCAGAGAATGCAAAGCACGGCAAAAAAATATTGACAGGAGGTCAAAATGCTTCAGTTGCTATTCAATGAAAATCAGGTATATTTACCCCCTAATCCCCGATCCTCCATGAAAAAAACATTCAAGCTACTCCTGATTTTAAGCCTCTCCATCCTGATCTCCGCCTGTAGTCAGGGAAAGGAAGACACTGAAGAAGCCAGTGAGAAAGACAGCCCTCAGTTGGTGAAGAAAAAGCGAGAAGATGGAAGCCTTTCAAGCATCAACCCCGTGGACGAAGACGGCTATGTTCATGGAGTAAAAGTGAATTTTTATGAAGATGGTGTGACGGTACATTCAAAGATCACCTATGAGCATGGCCGTAAACACGGACCCGCCATCTGGTTCTTCAAAAGCGGTAAAATCTACGAACACACCAACTATTACCAGAACCGGAAAAACGGAGTGACCAAGCGTTACTACGAAACAGGCGAATTGTACGAGGAAACGAACTTTGATGCCGGAGAAGAGCTGCCCGGTAAAAAAACCTACAACAAAAAGGGTGAACTGATCAGCGACTGAGTCTTCTTACTTACCTTTTCAGAAGGATGTAATTCCTGAACTCCCCCAGTCGACGACCTCCCAACAACTTCTTTTCAATCCAGGTAATCACACGGTACCTGGGTTTATCATGCTTGGCTGTGAAGAGATTCAGGCTCTTGGTTGGTCCGGAAAACCGCAGATCCTTCTTCCAGTTAAAGTCTGCCATCCAGTTAAGCATAACTGCCGGATGGCTGCCCTCGTAGCGTGTATATTTAGATAGGTTCCCGTAATCAAAAATCCGGTCAAAATGGTGAGCCGCTTCCCGCTTTTCAACGTTTTCTTTTCCCCGGTGATTGATGTTGAATGCCTTGATTTTATTCTGCATCACCCTGGGCGGACGTACCCAGCCATAGTGAAAGATCTCCGCATCCACTTCTGCCACATGGAGTTTATAAGTGCCTTCCTGGACTCTGTAATTCAATCCGTCAAAAACCGGGATTCTGCGGAAGGACTGTGCCGATTCCCATGAATGGATTTCAGGTTTGTTCCTGACAATCCTGATCTCTTTCCGGTACCAGCAGTGGCCATCCTGAACATGTTCATAATCGCCCCAGAAATGCCGGTAACGGAACAGGAGCCCTTCGACCTCCTGATCATCCAGGAGCTCCCTACATCGCATCCTGATCGTCTCCAGGTCCCTCTCATGCACCACCTCATCGGACTGAAGGTAGAACAGCCAGTCGCCCGAACACTGATTCATGGCAATATCGGTCTGATGCGCATGTTCCATCCCGCGGGGATACTTTTCTATATCCCAGATGGTATCAACAATGCGAATCTTATCACTTCCAATGGCAGCTATCTCAGCTCTTGTGATATCATCCTCATCTGAATCCCCCAGGGCCACCACAAACTCATCCACCAGGGGCAGTATTGATTCAACCGACTGTCTCATGGGATAATATAGCTTCAGGGCATTCTTGCCCATTGTAAATCCGCTGATCTTCATAGAAATCTAAAACATTTGCATGGAGTGAAACTTGTAATACAGGCCCTCCTTATTGCTGATCAGCTCTTTGTGCGTTCCCCTTTCCACAATCTCTCCCTCATCAATCACCAGGATCAGGTCGGCATGTTTGATGGTGGAAAGCCGGTGGGCAATAACGATGGAGGTCCGATTCTGCATCAGCTTGATAATGGCATCCTGTACCAGTCGCTCCGACTCCGTATCCAAAGCTGAAGTGGCCTCATCCAGGATCAATATGGGTGGATTTGCCAGCACCGCACGGGCAATACTGATCCGCTGCTTTTGTCCACCACTCAGTTTCCCTCCGCCTTCTCCAACATTCCCCTCATATCCATGCTCATTTTCCATGATAAAACCATGAGCATTGGCTACCTGAGCGGCGTTGGTAATACGTTCCAGGCTGGCTCCTTCGCTTTTTCCAAAGGCAATGTTGTTCCTGAAAGTATCGTTAAACAGGATGGATTGCTGACTTACCATTCCCATCAGGGCCCTTAATGATTTTATCTGGAAATCCCTGACTGCCACCCCGTCAATATAGATCTCTCCCCCAGAGGTGTCCATAAACCTGGGCAGCAGGTCCACCATGGTCGATTTTCCGGATCCCGATTTCCCCACCAGGGCAATGGTTTGCCCCTTTTTAATGGTAAAGGAGATATTCTTCAGCACATATTCCTTCTCATATTTAAAGGAGACATCCCTGAATTCAATGGAATCATTGAAGCCATCCGCCACAAAGGGATCAGGCTTTTCCACGATTTTATCATCGGCCAGAAGTAACTGATCCACACGGTCCACCGAGGCCATTCCTTTTTGAATATTGATCCAGGCCGTCGAGATGGTTTTAGCCGGTGGGATGATCTGACTGAAGATGATCAGGAACAGAATCAGGCCGGCTCCATCCATTTTATCATATCCACTCAGAACCAGTGATCCCCCGTAGGCGAGAATCACCATCAGGGCTATCGTTGCCAGTACTTCGCTGATGGGACTGGCCAGGTACCTTCGGCGTACGACCTTACGAATTAGCAGTGCAAAACGATGATTTGTACTGAAAAACCGTTCTTTCATCTGCTCCTCACCATTAAAGGCTTTAATGATCCTTAATCCACCAAGGGTTTCTTCCAGCAAGGCCAGTAACTCACCCAGGCGTTGTTGTCCCCTGAAAGTGGTTTTCCGCAGGCTTTTCCCTATGCGCCCGATCAGGATACCGGCCAGGGGAAGTATCAGTATAGCACCTAAGGTCAGCTTGAAACTGATTGTAAAAAGAATCACCATATAAACAATGATGGTAATCGGATCCCTGAACAGCATCTGGAGAGAACTGAGCAAGGAGGCTTCAATCTCCTGAACATCGTTGGAGATACGAGCAATTACATCCCCCTTTCTTGCTTCCGTATAATAAGAAAGCGGAAGCTTCAGCACTTTCCTGTAAATATCGTTCCGGATATCCCGCACCAGAAAGGCCCGGATGGGTGCCAGCATAAAATTGGCTGCAAAAATAAATCCATTCTTCAGCAGGCTGAAGATCACCACCAGGATGCTAACCAGTACCAGGGCCCCCACCTCATCATGGGCCTGCATTATTTTTCCCATATAAAAGTTCAGAGTGTGCATGAAATACTCCGTGCTCAATTTGAACTCCATGGCTTCGCTTACCACTTCCTGGTTGCCAAAAAGCACCTCCAGAAAAGGGATCACCATGGCAAAGGAAAAGAGTGCAAAGAAGGCCCCCAGGATGTTGTACAGAACATTCTGTACGATATACCATTTATAGGGAACCAGGTAATTCAGAAGCCTGAAAAATCTTTTCATATCTACAATCCTGTATAATTCCAGGGTGTAATCTTATACAACTCCTGTTTCACCTCCTGGTTGACATTCAGGTTCTCAATGAAATTACGAATGGTCTCACCTGTCACCGCCTCATTGGTACGGGTCAGCTCCAGCAAAGCTTCATAAGGTTTGGGATATTCCTCCCTTCGGAGAACGGACTGAATGGCTTCGGCCACAACGGCCCAGTTTTTCTCCAGGTCGGCCCGGATGGCCGCTTCGTTTACAATCAGCTTTCCCAGGCCTTTGATCAGGGATTGCATGGCAATATGCGTGTGTCCCAGGGGCACACCCAGGTTGCGTAGAACGGTTGAATCACTCAGATCGCGCTGCAACCTTGAAACAGGCAATTTGGCTGCCAGGTGAGAAAAGATGGCATTGGCCATCCCCAGGTTCCCCTCTGCATTCTCAAAATCAATGGGATTCACTTTATGGGGCATGGCCGAAGAGCCAATCTCCCCTTTTTTTATCTTTTGCTTGAAATAATCAATGGAAATGTAGGTCCATATATCCCTGGCCAGATCCAGCAGGATGGTATTGATGCGCTCAAAGGCATGGAACATGGCCGCAAGATTGTCATAATGCTCAATCTGGGTGGTGGGCCAGGAGCGTTTCAGGCCCAGTACCTCCCCAACAAAATGCTCCCCAAAACTGAACCAGTCAATTTCCGGATAGCTCAGCACATGGGCATTCATATTACCGGTGGCGCCCCCGAACTTGGCCGGGACAGGAATTTCTTCCAACTGCTCCAGCTGAACATCGAGCCGTTCAATAAAAACACGAATCTCCTTACCAAGCCTGGTTGGAGAAGCAGGCTGACCATGCGTACGGGCAAGCATGGGGATCTGATCCCAATCTGCTGCAAGTTTCTCCAGCTCCTGTGTCAGCTGGTCCAGCAGTGGATAGTAGGTGACCTCCATGGCATCCTTCAGAGAGAGCGGAGTGGCCGTATTGTTAATGTCCTGGGAAGTAAGTCCGAAATGGATAAATTCTTTGTATTTATCCAGCCCGAGCTGTTCAAACTTATCCTTTACAAAATACTCAACAGCCTTTACATCGTGGTTGGTCACTTTTTCAATATCCTTCACTCTTTCCGCATCTCCAGTGGAGAAATTGGTATGTATAAGCCTCAGTTCCTCCAGCTGCTTCGAACTAAGATCCGACAAAGACGGGATCCCGGCCTCGCACAGTGCGATAAAATACTCCACTTCAACCATCACCCTGTATCTGATCAGTCCGAATTCAGAGAAGTACTCAGACAGGTTTTCTGTCTTGGACCTGTAGCGGCCATCCACCGGTGATATGGCAGTTAATTTATTTAGTTCCATTCGGATGCTTGTTTTAAAGGACCCCACAAATTTAGCAGAAAATATTCTTACTTTTGAAGTTATATACAGTTCATTATGAAGCAAGCTACATATACGGTTCTCGCCGCTCTGTTGGTCCTGGCACTTACCAGCCAGGTAATGGCCCCGGATACGATTGTTCCTGACACCTTATCCGGAGATAAGACCCTGATCTATACCTTTGCCATACAGGACAACATTGCTGCCCCCACCTGGCGCATTACCCAGGAGGCCTTCGAGGAAGCACTGGACATGAATGCCGATGTGCTTATTCTGCATCTGAATACCTATGGAGGCGAAGTCAGCGCTGCAGACTCCATCAGAACGAAACTTCTGAATGCTCCCATCCCTGTCCATGTTTATATCGACGACAATGCGGCCTCTGCCGGCGCCCTGATTGCCATTGCCTGTGACAGCATTTACATGAAACCAGGCGGAAAAATAGGAGCAGCTACGGTGGTCAATCAGACCGGGGAGCAGGTACCTGACAAATACCAGTCTTATATGAGAGCCACCATGAGAGCCACCGCAGAAGCACATGGAAAGGACACCATAATTTCTGGTTCAGACACCCTCTATACCTGGCATCGCGATCCTGCCATTGCCGAGGCCATGGTGGACCCGAGGCTCTTTGTGGAAGGAGTCAGCGATACAGGACAGGTATTGACCTTTACAGCCTCTGAGGCCATGGACCATGGATATTGTGAGGGAACGGCCGGCTCCATCGAGGAGGTGATCGAAAAACTCGGAATTGAGGAATACGAACTGAGTACCTATACTCCAACGGGCATGGATAAGATGATCGGTTTTCTGATCAATCCCATGGTCAGCGGTGTACTGATCATGATTATCATAGGGGGCATCTACTTTGAATTGCAGTCCCCGGGAATCGGTTTTGCTCTGGGAGCCTCCATTGTAGCCGCCCTGCTCTACTTTGCTCCGCTATACCTGGAGGGTATGGCAGAGAATTGGGAACTGATTCTTTTTATTGTTGGTGTTATTCTTGTAATGGTGGAGATCTTTGCCATTCCAGGTTTCGGAGTGGCCGGGGTTGCCGGGATTATCGCAATAATTACAGGGCTTACCCTGAGCCTGGTTGATAATGTGGTGTTCGAGGATCCCGAATTTACAGGCGAGGGCCTTGGCATCCTTTTAAAAGCATTAAGCCTGGTCCTGGTATCCGTATTGATGGGAATCATATTCTCTCTGTGGGCCACCCGTAAACTACTTACGTCCACAGCTTTCGGGAACCTCTCACTGAAAAGTGAACAACTCACCGAAGAAGGATTTATAGGTGTGGAAACCAAACAGCAGGAACTGATCGGGGAAGTGGGAGTGGCACATACGGTCCTCCGGCCATCGGGCAGGGTTATGATCAAGGATAAACTCTACGATGCCATGTCTGAGTATGGTTTTATTGAAAAGGGAGAAAGCATCAAAGTCATACGCTACGAAACCGGTCAGGTCTATGTGATCAAAGCATAAAAACTGCAAACTCCCACACCTTAAATTTGCTCCTTTATGACAGCCAGAAATCTCCTTCTATTGTTCCTGGTCCTCCCCCTGCCTGCAAAAACCCAGACAAACCCATGGTCGGCATGGGATGAAGATCTGATCAGATCCCTGAACACGGGTAGCGACAAAGAATATCTGAATGAAGAGGAAAAAAAGGTCATCCTCTTTATGAATATGGCCCGCTTTGATGGTCCGCTTTTCGAAGCGACCTTCCTTCAAGGCTATATGCAGGAGAAGCAACAGGATAACAATAGCTTTGTCCGGTCGCTCCGAAGAGACCTGAAGCATACTTCAGGGCTTCCGCCACTGATTCCTGAAAAGGACCTGACTGCAGTGGCACAGGCGCATGCAAGGAAGTCCGGAGAAAACGGGACCACCGGACACCAGGATTTCAATAAGCGTTTTGAACCCATGCTGGGTAATCCCTACAATCATGTGGGGGAGAATTGCTCCTATGGATATGAACAGGCCATTGATATTGTGATCTCCCTGCTTATCGATGAAGGAGTAAAAAGCCTGGGCCACCGGAAGAACATGCTTGCCAGCGATTTCAACTCCATAGGAGTGGCCATCAGACCACATAAATCTTACCGCACAAATTGCGTCATGGATTTTGGAGCCCGGGACCGCAGCTCGATGAACGAGCTGCCCTATTGATCACTCTTCTTCCTGCTGACTCTTTTCCGGCAATAGTTTTTGCTGCTTCTTGTAAGCAAACACCGACAGTCCCACAAACAGTATGATAATTACATAGGACCAAAGGGGCACCTTGAATGATGATCCACTTGCATAAGAATGCATTCCACCAAGGAAATAGTTGACCCCAAAATAGGTCATCAACACGGAACTGTAACTGACAAAGGAGGCCAGGTTATAAGCATAACTTCCCCTTAAGCCGGGAATTCTGTGCATATGTGTTACAAAGGCATAGACCAGAACCGTTATCAGGGCCCAGGTTTCCTTGGGATCCCAACCCCAGTATCGTCCCCACGACTCGTTGGCCCAGACCCCTCCCAGGAAGACTCCTGCAGTCATAAAATAGAGCCCTACGATCAGAGTCAGATGGTTGACGTTGGTCACCTGCTGGATGACCTCCTCCAGGCTTGACTTATTGGAAGGTGTAAGAACTGCATAGAGAACTACGTTAAGCAGTCCCATGATGGAAGCAAGCCCCAGGAAACCGTATCCTGCCATTATCACAGCCACATGTATGGTGAGCCAGGGTGATTTCAGTACAGGCACCAGGTTTGTAATTTCCGGGTTCATATTACTCATGCCCGCAACCAGCAGGGAAAGTGCAGCCAGAATGGCTGTGAGCGCAAGAGCATAACCCGAACGTTTCACAAAGATCAGTCCGGCCAGCAGGGTCACCCAGGCTACAAAAATCATCGACTCGTAGCCATTACTCATGGGTGCATGACCGCTGACATACCACCTGATTCCAAGGGCAATGGTATGGACCACAAGGGCCACTGCCAGGTGAATCACTCCTACCTTAAAGAGGTAGTTGTAGATCTTACGTGGCCTGAAAACCAGCAGGAAGGACAGCGCCATCATAATCACCCCGAATATTCCATAAAACCTTGCCAGTAACGGGAAAATATTGATCCGGTTGTAAACGATTTCCATCCGCTGTTTTGACTCGGGAGGGAGCAGATCATCTGAAAACTGGTTCTCATGAAGCTGGTCCACATAGAAACCTGCAGATCTGTAATCGCCCTGTTGCAAGGCGCCGAGGTAACGAAGGAAGACATGCGACATGGTATCCTCCTTGTGAGTCATCTGTCCCATCATGGCTTCACTTACAGATGCCCATTTATGGTTTTCAGCTCCCGGATCAGGGAATATGCGGAGCATTCCGCCCGATTGTACCAGGTAGAGGGCATTCAACTGATCATCCAGTTTTATCAGCTCCCTGTCCAGCTCACTCTGCATAACAACCTGTTTGGAGTAGGCCTCATTCACAAGGTTTGAAAGCAGGTAACTCCCCGTAGAGTCCATCATATCGTTAAAGCTTACCATCTCCCCCCTGTAACCGGTCAGGCGATGCAATTCCGGATGTTTAATCTTAAACAGCTCCTTTTGCTGCCAGAGCTCCGGATAAACGATCATCCCCAGCAACACCTGGTCCGCTGTGTAGCTTTCGTACTTTCCATGTTTGGTGATTTTCCTGACGACCTCATTGGAAAGGGTATTCATGGGCTTATATCTGCCGCCCTTGTCCTGAACCCACAGGTGGCCGAATTCCCTGGCCACATCCGCCGGCGGGACTTCCTGGGAAAAGAGAGAGAGGCTCCCGCCCAACAGGAGCAGGATCATGGCAATGGATTTTGCTGCAGGAGCAGACTTCCTTGCAATCATAGCAAAACGTGTTCCCGGCACAAAAAGGGCCACCATCATTCCGGCAATCAGCACCAGATAACCCAGGTAAGTGACGAAAGTTCCCCACCGGTCCCTGTTCACTGAAAGTATGGTTCCCATCTCGTCATTATCATATGAAGCCTGATAAAATCTATACCCCCTGTGCTTTAATACGTTATTCATAAATATGCGCCGCTCTTCCTGGATTCCCAACTCCTCATCGAGCAAAACAACGTCGCTGGCAAAAGAAGAAGGGCTGTTTGATCCCGGATAGCGCTCAACCTCGAAATCCTTCAGAAACAGAGAGAAGGGCACGTGAATTTCTCTTGAACCATAGCTAATCCTGTAGTTCAGATCACCCATACTTCCTTCCACAGGCTGACCTTTCAGCCTGGCCAGGCCGGGTACATATACTTCGGAAGTCATCCCCCTGTACCTGATCTCAAGTCTGACCGCAGCAAGGTGAGACCCTCTCTGTCCGGCAGGTGCCCTGACAATCTGCTTTCTGGCTGAGGGCATAAAACTCTGGAGCGCCATGCGCATGTTCGCCATGGCATAGAGGGTATTCTCCATGAAAGGAAGCTCCTCACCGATTGCATATTCCTGTCCTTCAGCACCACCCATCTGCATCACTGAAACCGCAAATGGAGCAATCAGGGTAATTGCATCACCTTTTGAGTAAAAATTGACCATGGCCGATGAATCCGCCAGATTAAATCCAACGGTCATCCCGTTCACTTCCCTGGCAGTCCCTGAGACAATACCAACAGAGGTCTGACGATCGGTCACCAGCATCAATTGCATATAAGGTATGCCCCCCGGAGCAGAAATATATTGCTCTACCGCACTGCTCAGATACTCCGTGGATTTGATTTTAACCCTTTCACCCCCCAGATTGGCACTCATCCGATAATCCTTTGGAGTTAAATCAGTCAGCATCACTTTCCTGGCGTGAGTGCTGGTCTCCCCGTTTGCTTCCAGTTCCACATCTATGTAAGCCTTAGAGCTGAGCATCACATTTGAAGCTGCCTGCTCGCGGATATGCATATTCCCTTCGTAAGAGATAAACCGGGTGATGGAGGCTCCAAGCAAGATCAGTATAAAGGCCAGGTGGAACAACAAAACAACAAGTTTCTTTCTTCTGAAAAACTTTTGCTTCACCATCACACCAATAAGGTTGATCCCGATAAGCAGCATCAGAAGCTCGAACCAGTGTGTTCCATAAATCACCGCCCAGGCTGTCTGGGTTGAATAGGCGCTCTCCACAAAGGTAGCCAATGCCAGAACAACTATCAGGAATATCATCAAAACTGCCATAAAAGGCATGGATACAAGGAAAGATAACTTTTTCAACATATTACATATTTAATTATATACATATTTAAGGGGGATCGCAAGATAGTAATTTCATCCAAGTTGGAGCACAGTACCAAGCTGATATACAACAAAACTGGCCGTCCAGGCAATGGCCGTTGTATAAAACAAAACAAATGCGGCCCATTTCCAGCTTCCCGACTCCCTGCCCACAGCCGCAATCACCGCAACACAGGGAAGGTAAAAGAGCACAAAGAGTAAAAAGGATATGCCAGTGAGACCAGTAAATACAGGAGTACCGGCCTTGGGCCCGGTCGTATAGACCTCCTGTCTGATTCTTTCCTGCAGCGACTGCGAACCATCCCTGCCTTCCATGTCAGCCTGGTACAGCACACCCATGGTGCTGACCACAATTTCCTTGGCAGCAAAACCAGTGACCAGGCTGATGCCCATCTTCCAGTCAAATCCCAGGGGTCTGATGACTGGCTCAACAGCCATTCCAAGACGACCTATGTAGGAATGTTTCTGACGCTCAGACTCCATCTGTTGGCTAAGAATTACAATCCGGGATGCAGATTGCTCCGTTCCCTTCTGCTGCTCCAGGGAAATTAAACCATCGTAATCGACACTATACTCCACATTCCTGGGGAAGTATCCCAGTGCCCAGATCACCAGTGAAGCCACCAGGATGACACCTCCCATCTTTTTCAGGTAGTGTGCTCCTTTGGTCCACATATGCCTCATAATGACCCTGATACCCGGGTTGCGGTAGATGGGGAGCTCCATAACAAATGGCGCTTCTGCGTTTTTAAACAATGCCTTCTTAAAAAGGATGGACATCAGCATGGAAAAAACAACTCCGACCATGTACAGCATAAAAATCACATTTCCCGCCTTTTCGGGGAAAATGGCCCCGGCCACCAGAACATACACGGGCAGCCTGGCACTGCATGACATAAATGGAATAATCAGCATGGTGAGCAAACGATCGTTTTTGTTCTCCAGGGTCCTGGTGGCCATGATGGCAGGCACATTGCAACCAAATCCCATGATCAGGGGGATGAAGGACTTGCCGTGCAGACCAAAGAGGTGCATCACCTTGTCCATGATAAAGGCAGTGCGCGCCATGTAACCCGTATCTTCCATCAGGGAAATAAAAAAGAAAAGGATGAGGATATTGGGAAGAAATACAATCACGCCTCCAACCCCCCCGATAATTCCGTCCACCAGCGCATCCCGGAAGATACCCCCGGCCATATTTGCATTGATGAACTGACCCAGGAGTTCTATCCCACTCTCAATCCATCCCATGGGGTAATTTCCCAGGGTAAAGGTGGCATGAAACATAAGCCAAAGAAAACCCAGGAAAATGGGGAGTCCCAGAAGTTTATGGGTCAGAATTTTATCGATCCGTTGCGAGCGGGAGAAGCCGGGATTACTCCCACTCTTTTTCATGGTCTCCTTGAGTGCTCCTGCCACAAAACCATAGCGGGCATCCGCAATCAATGTGTCCGTTTCCTCCTTGAACAGCTTACCAATTCGATGATTCTCCTCCCTTGCCCGGTCCTTAATCTCCATGAAGTTTTTGGCATCTGAGAGTAAAAAAGCACAGTTATCATCGCTCTCCAGGAGCTTTAGAGAGAGAAACCTGGAGGAGTAATGGTCGGTCAGTGATGGTGTTTGACGAATTAGTTCCTGTAGTTTTTGAACCGAATGCTCAATTTCCTCTCCGTAATTGATGTGCACATGCCTGATATCAGGATCCTGGTTTTCAAAAACCCGTATCACATGGTTGAGCAATCTGAATATTCCTTTGCCCCGACTGCTTATGGTCGGAACAACTCTGATACCCAATAATTTACTCAGTAATCCAAGCTCTATCTTATCCTTTTTAGCCAGGAGGTCGTCATACATGTTCAGTGCCAGTACCACGGTCACATCCATATCAATGAGCTGACTTGTGAGATAGAGATTTCTTTCCAGGTTATTGGAATCGACCACATTCACGACCACATCAGGCTTTTTTTCCAGGATGTGCTCCCTCACAAAACGTTCCTCACTTGAGTAATCGGACAGGGAATAGGTTCCCGGTAGATCCGTGATCCGGAAAGTGTAGCCTCTGTGATAGAAAAGAGCCTCTTTTGAATCGACGGTTACACCGGCATAATTTCCCACATGCTCCCTGGAACGGGAAACACGGTTAAAAAGAGTGGTCTTGCCACTGTTTGGGTTCCCTACCAGGGCCACATCAATGGTTTTTCCCGGTCTCGGGGCCACCGGTCCCCTTTGGAGTGCATCGGATATAATGGCCGGCCCTTCCGGTGCAATACGCTGGTAATCGTTCTCGGAAATCACTTCCACAAGGCTGGCTTCACTCCTTCGCAATGAGACATTGCTATCCAGGATCCGGTACTCCACCGGGTCCTTTAAAGGAGCCGACTTCACAACCGTGATGTTCTTGCCACGAATAAAGCCCATCTCGGTCAGGCGCTTGCGGAAAGCACCCCGTCCCCTGATCCTGGCAATTATTGCAGAATCACCGGTATGTAATTCATTCAAGGTCATTCTCTATAACTTTCCGGCATACCTGTAACCCAGTTTTTCGACGGTCTCTCTAATTCGTTTGTCTGAAAGGCCTGCAGACTGAATGCTTACCAGCTTGTTTTCCCGGTCGGCTACCACCTCAGTCACTCCCTCCAGATCTTTCAGTCCATTTTCAACTTTGGCTTTGCAATGATCGCAAGTCATTCCTTCCACCTTGTATTGCAGCATATCCCTCATTTTACTTGCCTTTTCTTTGTCTGTTCTGCGCTCCCTGCGGACAGATCGCATTTTCAATAAGTACCCGTTTATGATCAGCAGGACCAGTACCGCTGAAGAAGCCCACTTGAACCAGCCCGTGTGTTCGTGCATATGAGCAGCTGAAGATATGGCCCCTGTGAACCACTCCCTGGGCAGCAGCTCATTAACCAGGATTCCGCTTAAAAGGGCTCCCCCAATAATAGTGCCCAGGTAAATCCAGAGCGACCTCTTCCCAAGGGTAGATCCGATGACTGCCATGGTTGCAATATTGGTGGCCGGCCCGGCCATTAAGAGAACCAGCGCTGCTCCGGGAGCCAATCCTTTCATCAATAAGACCGCAGCTATGGGAATGGATCCCGTGGCGCAGATATAAAGAGGTACCGAAGCTGCTATCATCAGGATCATGGCCAGGTATTCATTGGATATTGTACTGGTGAAAAAGTCTGCGGGAATCAGCACTGCAAGAAGTGCAGCCACCAGCATCCCGATCACCAGCCACTTTGAAATATCCTGGATCAATTCCACAAATCCATACCTGAATAATTCTTTTACGTTTCTTTCATACCTTTCCTCAGCGGTACCTTCTCTTTCTGGCTCTTTCCCGTTTTTCTCACTTGCATTTCCAAACACGCCTCCCAGCAAACCGGTAATAAAGGCAACCACCGGCCTGATAATGGCCAGGGGAAGTCCCAGAAGTGAATAGGTGGCCAGGATGGAATCCACCCCGGTCTGAGGTGTGGAGATTAAAAAGGAGATGGTAGGTCCCTTTGAAGCGCCATTCCTGTAGAAGCCGATGCCGGCAGGCAGGACCCCACAGGAACAGAGCGGCATGGGAACACCCAGCAGGGACGCATTAAACACCGATCTGAAGTTACTCTGACCCATGTATCTGGTAATAATCTGCCGGGGGAATACCACGCGTAGGATACCGGCAAATAAAAATCCCAGCAAGAGGTAGGGAGCCATTTCATTCACCAGCCCGACCAGTTCTTTCACATAAGTACCTGCTAACTCCATCATCACACAAAAATAATCGACTCATTAAAGCATCCGATCCCCATAATTGGGTATTTTATCTGAAATGGACTATATTTCAGACATGCGGATCAAATACCATATGCTTATTGCCCTTTCAATCATGCTGGGAAACCCTGGCACCTGCTGGGCCCAGGAGGACTCCCATATCATGAAAAGGCAAGTATTTGAGGTGCCTCTTACCTCCATTAACATCTCACCCGATGGATTGTTCCTGCTTGCCGGTTACGACGACGGCTCCTTCCGCCTGCTCGATCCGGAAAGTTACGAGGTAAAACTTGAAGTGGAAGGGGCCCATCACAAGGCTGTGAATGCCATGGATATGCCCCCGAAGATGGATTTCATTCTGACTGCGGGAGGCAATCAGATTAAACTGTGGGATCGAAGCGGGAAGTATTTATTCGACTGGAAAGGTCATGCCACCACCATCTGGAATATGGAAATCAGCAGCGATGGACTTTGGGCCGTCTCCTCAGCCATGAATAAAACCTTTCTGCTCTGGGATGTATATAACGCAGTGGTAAAGGAAAAGATGCGCGGACACGAGGATGTATGCATGGCCGTATGCATCAGTCCCGATAACAAACTGATCGCCAGTGGCAGCAACGATCAAAGTCTGAAGGTATGGGACCTGGAGACCAGGCAGGTGCTTTCTCAATTGCATGGTCCGCCACAGGACATCTATGATGTGGAATTCAGTCCGGACAGCAAACTGCTGGTAGCAGCATCCAGGGACAAATCGGCCCGGCTCTATGACCTGGAGGAAGAGAAACTTCTCCACATCCTGAAGGGGCACACAGACATGGTCCTGGAAGCCGAGTTCAGTCCGGACGGCTCTTACCTGGTCACGGGCTCTGCCGACCAGGCTATCATTCTCTGGGATGTCATAACAGGAGAGCGCATCCACCAATTCCTGGACAATGAAGGGGCCGTGATGGATCTGGTATTTCATCCCGGGGGTCAGTCTTTTTACAGCATTTCCTACGCCGGAGATCTGACCCGATGGAAGCTTGATCCCGAGATCTTTGTATTAAAATACTACGAAACTCCTTTCAGGGAGGAGCTTGCAGCAGATCCCCTGTTTGAACCCAGGCAAAAGGGTGAATCCAAAAAGGAATACCAGGTCCGGGTGGAAGAGGGCAAGGAAAAAAAGAGTGCCATCGTCTCGCGTTATTACCGGCAATATCTTCAGGAGAAAGCAAAGTAACTGCCTAAAAACATCTCCTACTTTCATGACAGATTGCCCCATCGCCCTACCTTTGCAAGAGGTATGAAGATCCTGACACATATCACTCCCAAACGCTTGTTTCTGAACATCAAGCAGCGCGATAAATTCATGTTCTAGCGCCAGATGCATGGGCCCCGCCGGGACCCGGCCATCTCCCCTTTCCCATCAATCCAGTTACTTAATAACAAAAAAAGATCCCATGTTACCATACGCAGAACCCTATAAAATTAAAATGGTCGAACCCATGTATCCCAGTACCAGGGCGGACCGTGAGTTGTGGCTCAAGGAAGCACGCTACAACCTCTTCAACCTGAAGAGCAACCAGGTCTTCATCGATTTGCTGACCGATTCGGGGACAGGAGCCATGAGCCAGGAGCAGTGGTCAGCTTTAATGAGCGGTGATGAATCCTATGCCGGAAGCCAATCTTTCGATCAATTGAAGGAGGTGATCACAGCTCTGACGGGATTCCCCTATGTACTTCCAACCCACCAGGGCCGGGCCGCTGAAAATGTACTCTTTTCCGTGCTGGTTAAGGAGGGGCAGGTGGTGCCCGGGAATGCTCATTTCGATACCACGAAAGGACACATCGAATTCCGGAAAGCCAAAGCCTACGACTGTACCATCGACGAAGCCACCGACACCAGCCTCTACCACCCATTCAAGGGCAACCTGGACATCGGGAAACTTGAAAACATTGTACAGGTATACGGGAGGGAGCGGATCCCCATGATCATCGTTACGGTCACCTGCAATTCAACGGGAGGTCAGCCCGTAAGCATGGAGAACCTGAAAGCGGTACGTGAATTTGCTGATCAGTACGGGATCCCCGTCATCTTTGATGCTGCCAGGTTTGCAGAAAACGCCTACTTCATCAAAACCAGGGAGAAAGCCTTTGAGCAGCACTCCATCAGGGAGATCATCAGGGAGATGTTTTCCTTTGCCGACGGAATGACCATGAGCAGTAAAAAGGACGGAATCGTGAATATGGGTGGTTTTATTGCTCTTAAAAGCAAAGCCTTATACAGGGAGGCCTCCACCTTTAACATCATGTTTGAAGGCTACATCACCTATGGAGGAATGTCGGGAAGAGATATGGCCGCACTGGCTCAGGGCCTGGAGGAGGCTTCCACCTTTGGCTACCTGGAAAGCCGGATTAAACAGGTCCACTACCTGGGCGGACTGCTGCATGAAGCCGGAGTTCCGGTTCAGGAACCCTTTGGCGGACATGCCATCTTTGTGGATGCCACACGCTTTCTACCCAATGTCCCCAGGGAAGAATTTATTGCCCAGACCCTGGCAGCCGAGCTCTACCTGGAGTCGGGAGTCCGGGCCGTGGAAATCGGTACCCTGCTTGCCGACCGGGACCCGGAAACACGGGAAAACCGCTATCCCCGACTTGAACTGCTTCGCTTAACCATTCCCCGCAGGGTCTACACCCGCAACCATATGGACTATGTGGCAGCCGCCCTGATCAATATATATCAACGCAGGGAAGATATTACCAGCGGATATAAGATCAGGTACGAGGCTCCCATCATGCGGCATTTCACTGTGGAGTTGGAAAAGATCGGCTAGTACTGGAAAGCCAGTCCCATGTGATTCTGTCCGTGACAATTCAAATAACACCGGCCCGAGAAAACACCAAGGTCCTCGAAATAGAATAAGCCATTATTGGCAGGTGAAACAATACTTATATCAAAGTTTATCAGATGCGTATTATTGCTGCTGTTTCCCTGGGTAGAGCTGATCCCGTGGGGATCATGACAGGCATTGCAGGGTGTGCCAATATCACGGATATGTTCTTCATGTGATCCAAAAGATTCATCATTCAGTATGCTGGCCCGGCTATGACAACTGTAACACAGTTCATAAGCTGAAGCCGATTCAAGGGTATTATCAGCAGTCTGATACTGGTATTTCAGCTGTGCCGGATAAATGGAGCCATGCGGTCCGGCCGGTGCCCCCGATCCGTCACTGGAATGGCAATCGGTGCAGTAGATGATACTTGATTCGCTTAGGGGAGCAATAAGGCTGGGAACATTGGGATTGGCTCCTGCAGAGCTAACAGCATGATGAGATGGATTTGCAGGATCAAACTCCAGTCTTACATTGTCCTGCTCGATCTGCCTGGAGCTTAAGCTTCCTGGTTTTACCGGGCTATCGCTATGGCAACGGTAACACAATTCATATGTATACTGGATGGGATCCACCGGATTCCCACTCTGGTCCACACCCTTTACACCGCTTAGCCTACCATTGGCCAGGGGGGCCAGCGCCACTGTATTACTGACGGCATGGGGATCATGACAATCTTCACACTCCACATGCAGTGTGAGGACCAGGGGATCTTCAGCTGCATCATGTTCCAGGTTGTAGGCATACACATTGTGCAGGTAGGGTTTTGCAAGTTGGCTTGCAATATTGGTAGAGGCCACATTGCCATTGTGACAGGGGAGACAATTATTCTCTTCCGCCAGCTCATTCAGAAGTCGTTGACTGTTCCCTGCATTGTGTGGACTGTGGCAATTTTCACAGGCATTCTCGGCCACATTCAGATAGTCGGTATGTGGCCAGGGGTCTGGGCCATTTCCATTCCATGTTGCAGTGGAGGTGGAATGGGTCGAAAAGGACCAGAAATCACGGTTATGACAACTAAAGCACAATTCGGAATTCTGATTGGTCAGCAGCAGAAAATCATTGGTCAGGTTCCGGTGCGGGTCATGGCAGGAGGTGCATTGCATGCGACCGTTATGAAGGCTAACTGGTGGGATAATTGCAGTGGGATCTTTAAGTTGACCATCAGCTGCAGCCAGTCCGGTCGTATAATCAAATGATACCGGATGATCATTAGTAAGGTCTGTCGAAAAATTGGATCTCCCCGGAGGAAGAGTTGTGACACCTCCTGAAAATCCAATATCAGTGCTCCGGCTAAGTACGCTACCCAATGCGGTGGTTCCATCATGACAACTGAGGCAAAGGATTGAGGCACCATCCGGCTGTCCGGGAACAGCCTCAGCAGTGGAGCTATGATAAAGGATATATGCATAACCAGGATCCTCCTTGTTCCAGAGTGGACTGGATGGCAGGCTGTTATGGGGAGTGTGACAAAAAATGCAGATTTCCGATTCTGTTGTTGCCCTGACTTCTCCAGGACCAGTCGCGGAAAGGTTATGTACAGAATTAATAATGGACTGGCCGTCTACAAGAAGGGGACTCACCATTAAACAGAGTATTATTATAAGGCGCATATATCTCATCTCAATCGCTTTTCTCAAGTTGAAAAATCTGTACCCTGGCGTTATAACTGTCAGCTACATAAATACGGTCCTGTTCATCGACAAATATGCCTGCCGGCATCCAGAATTCACCCTCTCCCTGACCCTGACTTCCAAAACTGTAGAGGAACCTTCCCTCGGGATCGAAAATCTGAACAGCATGAAAAAGCGCATCGGCCACGTAAATATGGCCCTGTGAATCAGTGGCTATCCCTTTGGGACGCGCCATGTAACCGGTGGCATCGCCGGATTCACCAAAGCTGTCAAGAAAAGTTCCCTCTGGATCAAAAAGCTGAATGCGATAATTCATAGAATCCACAATGTAGATACGTCCACCCCGATCAATCCAGATGAAAGTGGGAAAATTGAATTGTCCGGGGCCGGTCCCCCTGCCGCCTAATCTTTCAATCAATTGACCTTCGCTGTTGAACCTGGCAATCTGATGCGATCCTGTCTCCACAACCCATATTTCACCACTTGTTCTGTTACATGCAATTCCTGTTGGTCGATCCAGGATAACTGAATCCCCAAAGATCATTAAGTGCTCATTCTTCAGCCGCACCACCTTATCCAGGCTCGAATCGGTGATGAGCAAATCCCCTCCGTTTATCCTGCATATCCCCACCAGGGATGGATATTGTTGATCAGTCCTCTTCAGGGCACGGATCAGGGTTCCCTGTCCATCTTTTACCTCAAATACTCCCCCGGCTCCCTGGTCCAGTACCCAGAATTGCTCCTGACCCTGTGCCACAATATTGAATGGCTTAATCACCTCCCTTGCTTTTTTTCCAAAGACAATTCTGGAAACACGGGCTCCAAAACCTGATGATAGCTCTCCCTTTTCTCCGGGATAAGAAGCTATCCACCTGATATGGTATTTATCCTCCTCCTGGGCCATGGTCGGAGCCTGAACAGCCAAGCTCAGGAAGATCAGTATCCCTGTTTTAGCAAGTCTAAAAATTCTTCCAATTCGATCTATATCCATACCCGAACGACCCTTTCCTTTCATAACTACCTCCGGTAAGACTGTTTACCATGACACCCAGGGAGACAGGATCCACCCAGCTCCTCCGGAATAAAATTCATCTGCATCTCCCACTTTCCAAATGCCACACTTTCTTCCACCAGGAACTCCTGAGATGAACCATGAATGTTGTGGCACATTCTGCAGTTCCTCCCTTTATTCCCATTCATATGAATCCAGTGAAGGTTCTTTTTCCCATCCCGGAATCCGGTTCCCCATTCTGTTTCCTCGGCTACCAACAGGTCTGTATCGTGACACAAAAAGCAGAGTTCAAAATTCTCTTTCAAAGCAGGCACATAATCTTCCTCCGGATAGTAGTCGACCAGGAGAGCCCGATTCTCAGAGCCGTGGGAAAGGTGACAGGACATGCAGCCCCCTCCCTCAATGGCCGAATGGGCCTTCATCTTTCCCTGAACAAGACCCCGCATTTTCCTATGGCAGGAGAGGCAAAGATCCGGGTCAGAGTAGTTTAAAAGATAAAGGCCTGAGGATCCATGAGTATCATGACAGCCCAGGCAGTTCCCTTCCCCAACAGGCTTGTGTGTGTGGGCCTTATCCTGGTTTTCCTCGTGACAATAAAAACAAAGTGCAGGAAGCTGATCCATCAGGCGGAATCCGACACTATCTGATGAAGGGTGAGAGGCTCCTGTGGCCTCATGACAAGTAGTACAGTCATCTTCGGCCGGATAGTGCATCATCTCATGTTCCAGCAGCTCACTATGGCACTCTTTACAATCATATTCCGGTCTTTCTGCTCTTACTATCTCAGGTTCTGCCGGAAGCTTTAAAGCCAGTGTCATTATAATGAAAAAATCGAGGAGAATATACTGGATCATAGATTTAGAATCTTCGGGTTAACTGTATATATGCACCATTAAAATCAAACTCGCTGTTCAAGTAGAGTCGTCTGTACAATTCCAGACCCATTCTAAGCTGCAGCTTGTTAAAATTGGACAGAAACTCGAACCTGGCAGTAAGCAGTTCAAGGTCAATGTTGGCTCCCTTCTGGTCCAGGTACCCCGATTGAAGGCTAAGCCTCATTCTGGGCCCGATCCGGTATACCACTTTCCCCGAAATATTAGCATACAGCTGGTCCACCTCATCAGCAATCATCCGGTAATCCCGAATATTCCCATTCAGGGTTAGCAGCAAGGAAGAATTGTAGTTCCAGTTTAAATCAAGATAGTACCGCCTCATCTTGTAGGGAATGATATTGCTGTCATAGAGATCGCCTTCGATCCCTGCCCTGGCAAATCCAAGATCAAGGCGGATCCCGTAGATATGCTGATTGAAATAATTCAGGGTTAAGAGGTCTCCCTGCTCTACCCTGGGATAATTCTGTACTGAATAAGAATAGTAGAGTTCTATCAACCTTTGAAACAGGAGAATGCTGGCACTGAAATGGTTGTTGTTGGCCCCGTAAGAATAGGAACCGGGCTGTTCGTAGATATAGTCAATATAGACCGTTCCCCCATTGGGAATCAAACCACCAGGAACCCTTTGAATCTCCAGATAGCTGCCCTGATTAACAAGTATGTAATCAAAATTTAGCTGGTAGATCAAAGCTCCGCTCAGATCTTTCACAACTACTGAATAATCCTCCACATAGGGTTTATTAAGCAGGGTGACTTCACCATCCGTAATGGTCTGCTCTTCATTAATCACCTGCAGCACACCCGGGTTCCCTTCGGTAGAATGTTCATGCCTGTAGTACCTGTAGATCAGATTCAGATAACCTGTGGGGATTTTCTTGGTGTATTTAAGATCCACCCCTGCTCTGAAATCAGTTTCCTTGTAAAGATCTGTCGTTTCCAGATGAATCCGGTTGTAGTCCAGGTAAACCCTGGTAGTCAGACTCTTGTATAGTTTATGTTGCAAGGAAGCTCTTGCCCTTTTCCGATCCCAGGTCTGAACAGGGTCCCTCATATTATAGAGATTAAAATTTGCCATCAACCTCAGATCATGCGGCAATTGCATCGAAAGGCCCTCCAGAAGCTCTATTCGTCTGAAACTGGTGGTTCCATCCTGGTCATGCCAGGCAAAACGGGAATTCAAGTTATACCGGCGGGCAGCATCAAAAAAGACACTGTTATTCAGGGAGATACGATTAATCAGGTTTGCCGTCTCATGAATATCTTCATAACGATAGAGATAATTGTGGTGAGAGTAGAGCAACTCGGTGCGATCCCTCGACCCAAAAGATTTATTGGCTCTGGCTTCAATGTTTTCCTGGTCCATGAAGAAAGTGCGGCCGGTCTGGGTCTCCTCCTGGTCCCACTCCTGGTTCCTGTAGGTCAATGTAAGGGGCAGAATCTTGTTATTAAGTGAAAGAATCCCTCCCCACAACTGGTTGCTGGATTTTACGTTGGTAAGAAGTTCCCTGTTGTAATAGCTTTGATCATAATTATAGAATCCCTGCAGGGTCGCAGGTTTGTTGTTAAACAGCGTGGTCTTCAAGTCCACTTTCGCCAGATTTCGTACTTCCGACCTGTCCGGAATAGTAATATATTGCTCGTCCCTCAGCTCAGGACTGTATGCTCCACCCAGGTCGATCAGCAGGATATCCTTATCCCACAGATAGCTACTGGTATTTAACTTAAAACTGCTCAACAGGTAGGTGCTTCGCTGGTCCTCATATACATCATTAAAGCTGCTTTGAAGTGTCCGGTACTGCCCCTTCAGATCCACCTCCCCTGAAATATTTCTAAGATTCCATATTCCCAGGGAGTGCTGCTTCTGCGATAAACAGAGTGCCGGGCTAAGAATAAGGGCCGTTAAAAATATGGTTCTGAATCCTTTCACTTGATAGGGGCTGACTATTGAAATATGTATTTATCTTCTCCTCCGTGGGCATTGTGACAATCGGTGCAGAGCATTCCTTCAAGTCCCTCGTGCATTTCATTCCTGAGAACGCTTTCCTCCTTATGGCAATAGAAGCAGAGCTCATCTCCCATATGTCTCAACAACTTCTCATTCGTGGACCTGTGGGGGTCGTGACATGCACTGCAATATCCCCCTGCCACCGGTCCGTGCAGATACTGATAGCTCTCGGACAGATCCTCATGACAGATATAGCAGAGGGAGGGTTGGGGTTCAAGCATGGACCCCAGTGACTGCTCATTGTGACAGGAAGCGCATTCTCCTTCTCCATAGGGGTAGTGAACAGAGCCCTTCACAGGGATTAAAGCGACAGTCTCTTCAAAGAGATCCGTTGAATCGTCCTGCATAGCTTCACTTTCATTACTAAGCATAGATGTGCTATCGCCTTCCGGAACCCCATCAAAAAAGAAGTGAAGCACACCTTTTCCGGCATAGGGTGAACATTGACTGAAGAGTGCCAGCACTACTAAAATGAATATTCCTGATCCTAACTTACCCGCTTGTTTCATTTACTTCGTTTAGGGCAATCTTGCCTTCTCTTTTACCTTTCCATACACACTGATCTTTGCAGGACCATACTGATTGGTCACAAAAATCAGGTATTCCAGTTCAAAACTGTCATCCACATAGGTTTCAAAAAACAAGAAATTTTCATAGCTGATTTCAACAGCCGCAGGAAGCCACATGGCTCCTGCCCCTTCATATGCACCTCCAAAATGCATCAACAGCTCCCCTTCGGCATTGAAAATCTGAACATTCTCAAAAGCTGCATCCACCACAAAGAGGTTCTCCTCCCTGTCCAGGTCAATCCCCTTTGGCCTAGTAAAGCTACCGGGACCGTTCCCATGACCTCCAACTACACCCATATACTCTCCTTCCATGGAATAATTTTTCACATTAAAATCACCAAAATCAGAAACATAAAGCCTGTTGTTTGAAATCGAGATATTGGTGGATTGCCTGATAAACCCATCCTCATCGGAACTCAGGTCGGGCATGCGCTCAAGCAGTTTATAATCATCTGCTGAATAAACATATACAGCATGATCCTCTACATTAGCTACCCAGATCAGGTCCTGGTGCACCTCCACATCCGTGGGTCTGAATCCTTCGGATTCTCCAAATGCATGTACATAGTTCAGGTCGGAGTCAAACACCACAATCTGTCCCCGGTTGGCATCGGCCACAAAAAGATAGCCATGTTGATCCACACAGCAGTTAATGGGTAGTTTCAACTGGCCCCTGCCAGCCGGGATGAAATATTTGAAGTCCCCGGTGGCAAGATCCATAATCTCCAGTCCTCCCAGTCCTGTATCGCATATGTATACCTTCTCATTGTGAACACTTACTCCATAAGGTTTAATTATAGCCAGAGGTGCCTCATCCCCAAATAGAAACCTGTGGAATCCTCCCTTTTTGCCTTCCAGGTCGGCTGATGAACTGAAATGGGTAAGAAATTGAATTCTGGTCGTATCCGGTGGAGGTGGAAAGATTACCAGTGAATCTGGCGTCGGAGCTTTGGCTACCTGGCGGTTACATGCACATAAAATACAGAATATCAATAATATAAAAAACGAAACATCTCGAACTTTCTTGTTCATGGCATATGAACTGTATGTGCGCCGGAAATCGACTGAGTTACTTATTGTGGCAGGTGAGGCAGAGTTCACTGTTCACATTGGACATTTTCAACAGGTACTGAACTCCATAACTATTGTGTACATCGTGACAGGAGGCGCATTCCATCCTGCTGTTAAAGAGCATATCGTTGTCGATGGTACTCCCCAATCCACTGTTGGTTGTAGTTGGTTGGAACAATCCCCCATCACTTATAGCCAGGGCATCGGTATAATCGAAAGAGATGGGATGCTCCGTACTCATATCACTTCCGGTCACACCCCCGATTCTGGCCGACTCACCGATATAACTGGTGCCTGAAGTAATTCCTCCAAAGTTCTCCAGAGCCACAGTTCCATCGTGACAACTGAGACATAAACGGGAGCTTGCTCCCGGGTCCGTGATGGTACTTTCTCCGTCAAAGGTCGGCGAATCATACAGGGTGTAACCCGCCACAACGGTGGTTTCATGATGCCATAAAGGCGCACTGGTAACAGGTGTGGAGTGGTGGGTGGTGTGACAAACACCACATCCCCGGTTAGAGCTTGGAGCCCACGATTCGGTCGAAAAATCATGTGCTGTCCCTGCAATTTGGGCAGTACCTATCCGGGTGATTCCAATTGCAAGAATCACCATAATAAATAAGCGTAAATTTTTCATGGTAAAGAAGTTTGTTGAGATACAACACTACAATAAGGATTTTTTAAATGAAAACAAAATAATTTAGCGACCTTTGCCGATTCATCGAAATCCAGGTCATGAAATCCGGCATGAAAGATTTAACCGTAGGAAGCGTAGGAAAAAATATTCTGCGTTTTGCCATGCCCATGCTGCTTGGAAATTTGTTCCAGCAGCTCTATACCTTTGTGGACCAGATTATCGTAGGCCGCTACCTGGGCAAGGAAGCGCTGGCAGCGGTAGGAGCTTCCTTCCCGGTCATCTTTACCCTGATTGCCCTGATCATCGGAATTGCCACAGGGGGCACCATTGTGATTTCCCAGTTCTTCGGAGCCAAGAATTTCACGAAGGTCAAGCGAGCCATCGATACCATTTTTATCACCATGGGCGTCTTCGCTGTGATCATGACCGTCGTGGGGCTTTCTTTTTCCGAGGAAATATTCCGCCTGATCAAGCTCCCCGAAGAGCTGATGCCCATGGCCAATACCTATTTAACGATCTATGTATCCGGACTGGTCATCTTTTTCGGATACAACGGGGTGGCGGCCATCCTGCGTGGACTGGGCGACTCCATTACGCCTCTCTATTTCCTGGTCCTGGCCACCATAATTAACATTGGCCTGGACCTGCTCTTCATTGTAAAACTGGGCTGGGGCATTGAAGGAGCAGCTTTTGCCACCCTGATTGCACAGGGAACAGCCTTTATGGTAGCGGTTATTTACCTGAACAAGACCCACGAACTGATCAAATTCAACATTAAAGAGTTTGCCTTCGACCGGGGAATCTTTAAACAGAGCCTGCGTATTGGCCTGCCTACCGGGCTGCAACATACCTTCGTGGCCCTGGGAATGATGGCCCTTATGGGCATTGTAAACGGATTTGGAACCGATGTGGTTGCAGGTTATACGGCGGCCGGGAGGCTCGACAGCCTGGCGGTAATTCCCTCCATGGTCTTCTCCATTGCTCTGTCCACTTTTGTGGGTCAGAACATCGGGGCCGGAAAACTGGACAGGGTAAAAAAAGGTCTTTCCCGGACCATGTGGATGTCCTCTGCTATCGCCATTGTCATCACCATCCTGATCATCCTCTTCAAGTATCCCCTGATGGGGCTTTTCACCCGCGACCAGGCAGTTATCGATATCGGGGGTGAATACCTGACCATCGTCACCTCCTTCTATCTCTTATTTACAGCCATGTTTACCTATAACGGAGTGATGCGTGGAGCCGGGGATACCCTGATTCCCATGTTTATCACCCTGTTTTCACTGTGGGTCGTGCGAATCCCGGCAGCAATATATTTCAGCCGTGAGACCATTGAGATCTTTGGTCTTACAATCAATGGTGCAGGTCTGGGACAATCCGGAATCTGGTGGTCCATACCATGTGGATGGGGGATCGGACTCATCCTTTCATACATTTATTACAAGACCGGCCGCTGGAAAACCAGGACCGTTGTCAAGGCCAAAGTTGAGCCTGCCACCATTACCCGCTAGGTACAAATAACATTATTTAACCTTTTTTCATTGATTTACCGGGGCTGATTGGGTAACTTGGTTCAATATTTGTGCGTCCAATGTGGACTAATGCTACCACGTTTACAAGAATGACCAGGTTTGCTCTGTTAATTATTGGATTGCTGCTGTTCACAATCAAACTGGCCGCACAGGATGACTATGTCCGCTTTAAGCGTATTACCATTAATGACGGTCTGTCCCTCAGCTCAGTCTATGATATCTACCAGGACTCCAAAGGATTTATGTGGTTTGGCACCGAAGACGGGCTGAATAAATATGATGGTCAGAGCATCACGGTTTACGGAGCACATACAGATCAGCACAACCTTCTGGCTAACAAATGGGTCGAACAGGTATACGAAGATAAATCGGGCATGATCTGGATTGGTTCCAGGAGCGGGCTTACCAGGTACGATCCGCGCAAGGGTGTTTTCACCGCCCTTCACCATATCCCGGAAGAATCCAACTCCTTATCAAACGATACCATCACGGCCATTGAAGCGGACCTTAAGAATGAAATATGGGTGGGTACCTATGAGGGCCTGAACCATGTGGACAGGTTTACCAGCGAAGTTGAGAGAGTGATTCCCGATGACGAGGAGCTGGCGGGACTCACAGCCAGAATTAGCGGATTTCTGAGCGATGAGTCAGGCATCTTCTGGATTGCCACCCACAAAGGCTTGTATAGTTATGACACAAAATCCGGCCTCTTCTTCAGTGAAAACATTGAAGGCATCATTGATACAAGCACCGCCATTTATAATATGACCCGGGAAGCTGATGTCATCTGGCTCGGCACCAGCAAGGGACTTGTTAAATTCGATCTGTCGGCAAACCAGGAACATTCGCTTATTACACTTGAATTTGCCGTGGAGAACGCAAGCATCGTAAAAATTCTTCCCGACGATCTGGGACAGATCTGGGTGCTGAGTGAAGAAGGACTTTACTGCTACCGGGAGGGAGAAGAAGGGATGCAAAGATTCCTGTCTGCAGGCGGAGGCACAAACTCCCTGGCAATGGATCCGAAGGAACCCCTCGTGAAGGATGGAAATGGGAACATTTGGTTCGGGACCTTTGGCAATGGGGTATACAAGATCGATCCCGCCACGCTCACCTACAAGCATTATTCCCATAACCCGGCTGATCCGGAAAGCCTGTCGGAGAATTCCATCAACTGTATTTTCCATGACCGGTCCGGTGCCATCTGGTTTGGCACCTTCGGAGCCGGCATCAGCATACTGAATCCGCACTCCAACAGGTTTACACTCTATAAAAACAATCCATACAATCAGAACAGTCTGGTCAGTTCATTTGTCTGGACCATTTGTGAAACTGCCGACAACAAGGTCTGGATGGGCACCAATGCCCATGGAATCTCCTGCTATGATCCGAATGCCGGAACCTATACCCACTATGATCACAATCCCTTTGATCCAAGCTCTCTGGCAAACTCTTCCGTACGGAAAATCTACCAGGACAGCAAGGACCGGATCTGGATTGGAACCGATGGCGGGGGACTGGATCTTTTTAATCCCGGTGAGCATTCCTTCACCCACTTCAGACACGATCCGGCCGATCCATCATCCATTTCTCATAATTCAGTCCGTGCTGTTTATGAGGACCGGGATGGGAAGATCTGGATTGGAACCCGCGATGGCTTAAATCTTTTGCAGGAAGAGGATATGACTTTCAAATCTTACCTCAAGGGAGCAGAGCCGGAAGAAGGACCGATTCACAATTTTATCTATTCAGCCATTATTCAGGATCAGCATGACAATCTGTGGGTGGGCACTTACGGAGGTGGACTTTGCATGCTGGAACCTGAGAGCGGAAATTGTATCTCCTATTACAACAACCCTGAGGATCCCAATACCATTTCAGATAACATTGTCTTCAGCATTTATGAAGATTCACGGGGAAGGTTCTGGATCGGGACCAACAGTGGTTTGAATATGTTTTATCCCGCCACCGGATCATTCAGGCGTTTTGGAGTGGCAGAAGGACTGGCCAATGAGGTTATTTACGGTATACTTCCCGATAACAACAACTGCATCTGGCTGAGCACCAATCTTGGAATCTGCAGGTTCAATACGGAAACTTTTGAGGTAAAGAATTTCGATATGAACGACGGACTCCAGAGCAATGAGTTCAACGGAGGCTCATATCACAAAGGGGCCAGTGGCAAACTTTATTTTGGTGGGGTTTATGGCATGAATGTTATCGATCCCGAGGTCATTGAACCGGTCAGGAATGTTCCTGAGGTCACCCTGACCAAACTTGAAGTACTTGGTAAGGAGGTACTAATTGCCGGGGTTGACCAGGAAGAAGAATTTGAGGAACATCCCGGTCGCATTGTTGAGTTCGAGGAAAACTTCTACTGCAGTGAGAATGTTACCTACATGGAAGAGATTATTCTGGACTACAAGCACCGCTTCTTTTCGGTTGAATTTTCTGCTCTTAACAACCTGCAGACAGGTGATCTGCAGTATAGCTACATGATGGAGAACCTGGATACGGACTGGAGCAACGCAGGATCCAGGAACTATGTTTCCTATACCAATATGAAAGCAGGCAGCTACCTGCTGAAAGTTGTTGCCGAAAATTCAGATGGCTACCAGAGTGATCCTCCCATGCTGCTGCGCATCATCATCACCCCGCCCATATGGTTATCCTGGTGGTTTATCCTGCTGGAGATCGTGATTACCACCGCCATTGTGGTAATGGTCTATATCTACCTGCTGAAATCAAGGACCAACCGTCTCCTTAAGCATCAGAACCAACAGATCAGTCAGGCCAATGAGGCCCTGAGAAAATCTGAGAAAAACCTGATGGAGCTGAATGCTACCAAGGACAAATTCTTTTCCATCATTTCCCATGACCTGAAAAATCCCTTTGCAAGCCTGTTATCCATCAGCGATCTGATGGTAGAAAGCTTTGATGATACGGAAAGAGAGGATCATAAAGCCGGATTCAGGAAAATTAACCAGTCGGTTACCCATCTTCTTGATCTGCTGGAGAACTTGCTCACCTGGTCCAGGTCACAACGTGGAAGAATTAAATATGACCCGGTCCGGTTCAACCTGAGCTCCCTGGTTCAGGAAAACATCAACGTTCACCGTCTCCTGGCCGAGAAGAAGGGCATTATGCTGATCTCATCCGAGCAGGACGAGGTATATGCCTACGGCGACCGGGATATGATCAACAGCGTGATCCGTAATCTGGTGACCAATGCGGTCAAATTTACCGACAAGGATAAAAAAGTCGAAATCCAGCTGAAACCCCGCGAGAAAGAAATCGAAGTCAGTATCGTGGATGAGGGGATCGGAATTCCGTCGGAACAGCTGGACAAATTATTCAGGATTGATGAGAAGTATAAATCCACGGGGACGGCCGGAGAGAAAGGAACGGGACTTGGCCTGATTATTTGCAGGGAGTTCGTGGAGAAAAACGGGGGAGAAATTACGGTTAAAAGTGCCCCGGGAAAAGGTTCCGTATTCAGTTTTACAGTCCCCATGGCAAACTGATCATTGCCAAAGCAATCTTAATACTGTAAATTTGCCCCGAACTTATTCTGAAAAACCATGATCAGATCCATGACCGGCTACGGGAAAGCCGAATGCCACCTGGCTGACAAGAAATTAACTATCGAAATTAAATCCCTCAACAGCAAACAGCTGGACACCAATACCCGTTTGCCTTCCCTGTATAAAGAGAAGGATCTGGACATCAGGAAACTGCTTGCATCAGAGCTGGAAAGGGGCAAGGTGGAATGCTCTTTCTATTATGAGCTCTCCGGAGATGCCGTTTCCGGAACCATTAACGAAGCTGTGGTCAAGAGCTATTACGAACAACTTTACAGGATATCCGGTGAACTGGGGCTGCAGGCTTCACTTGAATTATTAAGCACCGTGATGAGAATGCCGGATACGATCCGGACTGAAAAACCTGAGCTTGAAGAGAAAGAGTGGTCCTTGGTGGAAAAGGCATTGAAGCAGGCTTTGAGCCAGCTGAATAATTTCAGAATCCAGGAAGGCTTATCAATGGATACCGATCTGCGTCAGCGTGTGGAAGCCATCAGGGAGAAACTGGAAAAGGTGGAAGCCTATGAGAAGGAACGCATTGAACAGGTGAGGGAACGTATCGGGAAGCACCTGGAGGATTATAATCTGAAGGAAGCTGTGGATGAAAACAGGTTCGAGCAGGAACTCATTTATTATATGGAAAAGCTGGATATCTCAGAGGAGAAGGTACGGCTGGCAAACCATTGCAGGTATTTTCTGGAAACCCTGGATGATCAGGGACAGGCAGGAAAAAAACTGGGATTTATTTCCCAGGAGATGGGCAGGGAGATCAATACCCTGGGCTCCAAAGCCAACCACAAGGAACTTCAGAAGCTGGTCGTGGAGATGAAAGATGAGCTTGAACGGATCAAGGAACAAATCCTGAATGTACTGTAATGAAAGAAAAGTTATTCATATTCAGTGCGCCATCCGGTTCAGGAAAGTCCACCATTGTACAACACCTGATGCAACAGGACCTGGGATTGGAGTTCAGCATATCGGCCACCTCACGTGCACCCAGAAAAGGGGAGGTGGAAGGCAGGGAATACCATTTCATCACTCCTGAAGATTTTTGCAGGATGATAAAAGAAGAAGCTTTTATTGAATGGGAAGAGGTGTATCCGAATCAGTTTTATGGCACCCTCTACAGCGAAGTGGAGCAAATCTGGAAGCGTGGCAAACATGCCATCTTTGATATTGATGTGGTTGGAGGATTGAAACTAAAAAAGAAATATGGAGAGCGGGCTTGTGCCATCTTTATTCAGGCACCTTCAATGGAAGTGCTGGAGCAACGATTACGCTCCAGGGGAACAGATGATGAAAGTTCTCTCAGGAAACGGATTGACAAAGCTCTGTTTGAAATGGAGCACGCCTCCCGTTTCGATCATATTGTGATCAATGATCGCCTGGATAAATCCCAGGCAGAAGCTGAATCAATCGTACTAGAATTCCTGGCACAATGATTACCGGACTCTACTTTGGCTCATTTAATCCCATTCATATTGGCCACCTGGCCATTGCCAACTTCATAGTTGAGTTCAGCGAATTGACACAGCTGTGGTTTGTAGTGAGTCCGCAAAACCCTTTAAAAGAGAAAAAGAGCCTGTTGCAGGATTATCACCGCCTTGAAATGGTTCGCCTGGCCGTCGAGGATGACGACCGTTTCAGGGCATCCGACATCGAGTTCAAACTGCCCAGGCCCTCCTATACAATCGATACCCTGACTTACCTTCAGGAGAAACATCCCGGACGGGAATTTCAACTGGTGATGGGAGGAGATGGGCTGCGTACCTTTCACAAATGGAAGCATGCCGATTTGATTGTGGAAAACTACCACCGGCTGATTTACCCCCGGCCTGGCACAGATTTAGAGGCCGCCTCTCAAATACCCAATGCTACCCTGGTGGATGCTCCCATGATGGAAATCTCTTCCAGCTTTATTCGGCAGGCCATCAAAGAAGGAAAAGATATTCGCCACCTGGTGCCGGCCAGGGCTTACACCTACATGCGTGAGATGCACTTTTACGAGAAATAGTTATGAAAGCAAGCGATCATTTTAAGACTGTTCTTTTACTGTTCTTACTTTCAGTACTGACAAATTCTTACTCCCAGGAGCCGGCCGACAGCACAAGACTGTGGGTGATAGATACCCAAGATGGAAACAGCTTCATGGGAAAGGTCGTAGATGAAGACAGCACGAAAATAATCCTGCTGACTGAAGTGTACGGGGTAATCCAAATCCCCTTAAGCCAGATAAAGGCGAAAAGTGAACTCCGGACATCCGACGTGGTGGAAGGGGAACTCTGGTTCAGTAACCCGCATGCCACTCGCTATTTTTTTGGAACAAATGGCTATGGATTGCGAAAGGGGGAAGCCTATTATCAGAATACCTGGATCCTGTTTAACCAGGTCAACTATGGGATCACCAATTATATTTCGCTAGGAGGAGGCATCGTTCCACTTTTTCTTTTCGCCGGGGCCCCCACACCCGTATTTATCACCCCAAAGGTAACCGTCCCCATCGTAAAGGATAAAGTAAACCTGGGGGCCGGTGTGCTCTATGCATATGTACTCGGGGAAGAATTTGGTCTGGGTATTACTTACGGGGCCCTGTCTTTTGGCAACAGGGATAATAATCTCACCCTGGGCGCCGGCTGGGCCTTCGCCGATGGAGAATGGGCCACCTCACCTACCCTGACCCTCAGCGGAATGACCAGGGTGGGAAGAAAAACCTATCTGATTACTGAAAACTACTACATAGGCTTATCTGAAGAATCTTCTCTGGGGATCATTTCCCTTGGTGGCCGGAGCGTTCAAAAAAGGCTGGCTGTCGACTGGGGGCTTGTCCTGCCTGTGGGAGCAGATATAGGTTCCTTTGTGGCAATTCCCTGGCTGGGAATCGCAATCCCCTTCGGAAACACAAAATATTAGTCCATCCTTACCGTGGCAGATATTATGTTAGCGGCCTAAGTTTGTGCGCAGCACAAAGTTCAGTCGCGGTATAATAACTGCTACGGCAAACAGGAAAATATTTTACGAAGAAGCCTTTGCCAGCCAAAGGCTGGGAGCAGCGAGGAAATAAGTATCACGTAGTCAGTTTGGCTTCTCGTACAATCTCCATCCCGCGGTGAATGGCCTTCTCGTTTTGAGGGATCGTGTGATGGTGCCTTTCGGGAAGGGATTTCCGAAGTCCCTTGATTACATTGTCAAAATCCACCACCGGATTTACCTTGATATAGGCTCCCAGCACCACCATATTAAATGTGATGGGGGACTTTAAACGGACAGCCTCTTCTGTGGCATCCACCTGGAAGATACGGATATCATCGCGTGACGGGTGACTGGTGATCCCATTTGGATCGTAGATCATCAGGCCTCCGGGTTTTACCATGGATTCAAATTTATCCACCGATTGCTGATTTAACAGGATGGCAGTATCATAACTCTGGAGGACAGGAGAACTCACCCGGTCATCACTTAAAATTACGGTAACATTGGCTGTACCACCGCGCATTTCGGGCCCATAGGATGGCATCCAGCTTACCTCCTGGTCCTGCATAATCCCGGAGTAGGCCAGGATCTTACCCATGGAGAGGACTCCCTGTCCCCCGAAACCTGCAATAATGATCTCTTCCGTCATATCAAATAAACATTAACAGTAAATTCTTTGTTCTTAATCCACTAGCCATTAACCAATTTCCCATCTACCTTGATATCCCCCATGGGATAGAAGGGGAACATATGCTCCTCCATCCACATATTGGCGTCATTGGGTGTCATTTTCCAGCCCGAATTACAATTGGATACAAATTCAATAAACGAGAGGCCCTTCTTCTCCTTCTGTATCTCCAGGGCCTTTCGGATGGCTTTTTTTGCCTTGCGAACCGGCCCGGGCTTATGCACGGCCTGACGGGTAACATAGTAGGTCCCCTGAAGCTGGGCTATCATCTCCGTGATCTTATAGGGCGGACCCATGGTTTCATTGTTGCGTCCATAGGGTGAGGTGGATGATTTCATGCCTTCCAGGGTGGTGGGTGCCATCTGTCCCCCGGTCATCCCGTAAATTCCATTGTTTACAAAAAAGATGGTAATGTTCTCTCCCCTGTTACAGGCATGAATGGTCTCCCCGGTCCCGATGGCTGCCAGGTCTCCATCACCCTGGTAGGTAAATACATATTTATCCGGCCAGAGCCTTTTGATCCCGGTAGCAACGGCCGGAGCTCTTCCATGTGCTGCCTGTGAGCAATCAATATCCATAAAATCGTAGGCCAGAACGGCACATCCCACCGGGGCAATCCCAATGGTGTCATCCTGAATGCCCATCTCCTCGACAACTTCCATTATCAAGCGGTGGATGGTACCGTGGCCGCAACCAGGACAATATGACAGGTTTGCATCTGTTAATAAGGGCGTACGTTTGTACACCAGGTTCTCGGGCCTGATAATCTCTTTGATTTCCATCTAGTATCCTCCTATGTATTTTTCTTCCACTGCTTCAATTACATCATCCGGTGAATGAATCTTTCCACCAACCATACCGTAATGGTAAACGGGCACCCTGCCATTTACGGCCAGCTTTACATCCTCAACCATCTGACCGGAACTCAGCTCCACTGCCATCATCCCTTTCACCCTTCGCGCCATCCTCGTGATCTCAGCCCCTGGAAATGGGAATAGCGTCTGGGGGCGCAGCAGGCCTACTTTCTTACCCTTGCTTCTTGCAAGTTCCACCACCTTCTGGCAGATCCGGGCACTGGATCCATAGGCCACCAGGATGAAATCGGCATCGTCACATTGGATTTTTTCGAACATCACATCCTGTTCCATGGAATCATATTTTGCCTTTAGCTTCAGGTTGTGTTCGTATTGAAGATCAGGGTCAAGATTCAGGGAGGTAATGATATTCCGCTCTCTGTCTTTGGTTTTCCCTGTGGTGACCCATGATTGGTCAAATTCACTGACACGTTCTTTCTGAGGGGGGAGCTCCACTTTCTCCATCATCTGGCCAATGAGGCCATCCGTGAGAATCAGGGCAGGATTCCTGTATTTAAAAGCCAGTTCAAATCCCAGGTCCACAAAATCGGCCATCTCCTGAACAGAGGCAGGTGCAAGTACGATAAGCCGGTAATCGCCATGTCCCCCACCCTTTGTGGATTGAAAATAATCGGCCTGTGAAGGCTGGATGGTTCCCAGGCCGGGTCCTCCCCTGACCACGTTTACTATCACACACGGCAGTTCGGCACCTGCGATATAGCTGATCCCTTCCTGCATCAGGCTGATGCCCGGACTGGAAGAGGATGTCATGACTTTTTTTCCTGTACCCGCTGCTCCATAAAGCATGTTGATGGAGGCAACCTCACTCTCGGCCTGCAGAACCACCATGCCTGTCCGCTCTTCCGGTTTCTGCAGCATCAGGTATTCCATCACCTCTGATTGCGGTGTGATCGGGTATCCGAAATAGCCATCCACTCCGGCCCGGATGGCCGCTTCAGCAATAGCCTCGTTTCCCTTCATTAATGCCAGTTCCTTCATATAACTCTGTTTAATTCTGTTTAACCCGGTATACGGTAATTACACCATCGGGACACACCACTGCACAATTGGTACAGCCCGTACAGCTCTCCGGATTCTTCATATAGGCATAGTGGTACCCCTTTCCATTCACCTCTGCTGCCATTCCAATGGTATCGGTCGGACAATTTACCATGCAGACCTGGCAGCCCTTACATCTCTCTACATCGACCACTATGGCTCCTTTTGCTTTTGCCATGCTAAGCTATTTTAAAGTACAATTTTCAAATGTAACAAATCTCAAATACCTTCTTAACTGTTCTTGGACAGGTTTGCCAGGATGCTTTTATTTAGGGATAAAAACAACTATTTCGGGATGGAGTGGTGCTCACTGAAAAGCCTCAAGCGCTCCTCCAATACCGGAAACTGATCCCTTCTAACCTGTGATACACAGGCCCTTAATCCTTCTGTCCTGCTGCTCCCTGTAATCTCCAGAGAGATGGCGCTGATCCCGTAATACAGTAGCTCCTCCACCAGCTGAGAGCCATCAAAGCCCGGATAGGACAGGGTAAAATAGAATCCATCGGCAATGGGTTCTTCCATATCCATATCATAAACAATCTTAAACCCGTATTTCTGGAACAGTGCTTTCATGATGCTTGCCTTCTTCCCGTACTCTCTTACCTCACTGATATAATTGTATGAGCCATTATTCACAGCTTTAAAAATGGCTGCAAGGGCATATTGTGCCGTATGAGAAGCTCCTGCCGATAAAGAATAGAGTGCGCCATAAACCATGGCGTGACCAAACTTATCGGAGGAGTAATACCGCTTCAGGTCGGGATACTTCCGGTCAAAAAGAGCGGGTGCGATAATCATCATACCGATGCGCTGACCTGCATAGGAGAATGCTTTGGAGCTGGATACCAGAAGCAGGTAATTGTCTGTATACTTTGCAACTGTAGCTTGAAATGGAGGTACACCCGGTGCAGAAAGATCCTTTCTGAAATCCATTCCAAAATAAGCCAGGTCTTCGATCACCGTCACATCATATTTCATGGAGATCTCTCCAATAATCTTCAGCTCTTCCTCGTTGAGACAGATCCATGAAGGATTGTTTGGATTCGAGTAAAGAATAGAAGAGTAGTGGCCCTTTTCAATTTCCTCCTCCATTTTCTGCCGCAGCTTCTCGCCCCTGTAATCATACAAATCAAAGGAACCATACTGGTGTCCCAGTACCAGGCACTGCTGTTTCTGTACAGGAAAGCCCGGGTCCAGAAACAGGGTTCCGGTCCGCTTGTGATCTGAACGGTTCACCACCATAAATGCTGCCATTCCTCCCATCATCGATCCCACCGAGGGAATACAGTGCATGGGCTCCACATCCACATCCAGGAAATTTTTCACAAACCTGGCGGCCTCTTTTTTCAGGGGAGGAATCCCCTCAATGTTGGGATATTTCGATGCAACTCCCTGTCGAAGTGCAATCATTTCCGCCTCGGTTCCAACGAAGGTGGGATCCAGGCCGGGAACCCCCATTTCCATCCGGATATATTCCTCTCCGGTACTTCCCTCAATATCATTGACAATCTTCACAAGCTCACGGATGGTCGCTTTTCCGGCAGGATGTATGCCAAAGGCATCTATCACTTCATTAACAACTTCTGATGGTATTGGAGTAGGTCTCATCTATCTGACACTATTTAGTTATACGTATTCTTGAATCCACCACAAACAGTTGATCCCCTCGTCCCATGAGCGGATTCAGATCAAGTTCTGCAATCTGATCACTATGATCAAGCACTACAGAAAGCCTTACCAGGATCTCCTCA
>Ga0180436_10000285_pt1 | contig 53454 bp, 50 predicted proteins | sample SS_ome_2_FD_132434 | JGI IMG/M metagenome (GOLD analysis project Ga0180436, IMG submission 132434) | Hypersaline lake sediment archaeal communities from the Salton Sea, California, USA - SS_3_S_2 metaG | ecosystem: Environmental > Aquatic > Non-marine Saline and Alkaline > Hypersaline >...
AGGAGATGGGCTACGACTCCTCGACCAGTTCGGTCGATCCAAACGATTGGAGCGAGTTCGCCGATTCGCTAAGGCCTGGCGATCTTGTCTATGTGGGAGCCGTCGTTGAGGTGGACAGCACTCCCCCTGGGGCAGATGTCAAGCTCAGCGAAGTCATCTATGACAATGGCGTTTTCTCGGACCTTCAGAAGCGGCTGCTCTACCCCACTTCTGACGAGATTGAGGACACCTTGAAACTGCTCCGCATGATCCATGGGCTGGAGATTGACATGTCAGTCGGATTCGAGGCCGGGATCGGTTTGCAGCCGTACATCACCGAGATGTTCCAGGCGGCCAATGAGCTACTTGCCGAGGTGACTGACGGCATGTTCTACATCGCTGAGGCCAACGTATACAACAACCGGGAGCACTATGACACCGCGCAGTTCCGCCTCTCTCAGACAAACGACATCAATCTCGGTCCGCTTGGCTTCAGTCGCGAGGGAGATTCTCGCACCATCAATCCGCTGATGCGATACTATGCCGACAACGGCCCGGGTTCGTTTGAGGAGAACCTCGAGGCCAACCAAAACTGGTCGCCGGTTCCTTTTGACACGGACAATCTCGAAAGAAACACTGCCGCGCCACTAGTGGGGGCGATTCTCAACCAGCTCTTCGAAGGTGTAGCTCCGGAATGGGAGACGCCCGACCATTCCATGTTCACTCCGGACTGCCCCAAGAATTTCAAAAGTCTTACCGAGGAAGGCATCGACTACGGATTCTACAAGTCAGCGTATTGGTACTCGGGCCGTGACCGCAAAAACGCCAATCGACTGAGCACTAACAGTGCCTACAGCCTGGGATACGGTTCGCTAAGCTATTCTTATGACTGCTACTCCTGCACCAATCGGCTCCAGCGTTCGGCCAGCAGGATCCATACTCTGTACGATTTATATCCCGGGTACTATGTCAACGCGGAATCGGTGCCCAACAACGGCTACTCACCCTATCAAGCATACTGGCGAGGCCAAACCCGAATGAACTACTTCCAGACTTGGACCTCCGCCGGTGAACCTCTTCAAGTGGGGTACAAGGACGAGGAGGACCAAGGGCTGGCCAATGTCAGATCCTACATAGACGGTCCGAGTGGTGGCCTGCAACGAATAGGTCGTAGCAATCTTGACGGATGGGTCAGCTATAACATTGAAGACATAGCAGATGATCTACTCACGATAACTGGTGTCAGTGGTGCGCCGTTCGCCCCCTCGACAACTGCTGACAATCCCAAGGGATTCATCCTGATTTCGACCGACTCGGTCAACGATGGCAGCCCCACGTACGTGGAAAGCATCCTGAAGGAAGTACCACCAGCCCTGGTGGGCGTCCTCCAACCAGGCCATCCCGACAGCAGTACTGCCAAGCGGGCGCGGGTGGATGTATCCGATATCAATGTGACAACCGAACTGGGTGTGTCCATCTCCGCCTCGAACGGACGGTTCGATTTTCAACTCACGGGTACTCCAATACTTGGTGGCTATAAGTGGGAAGGAGATGTCGATCCAGGCGACAATATCGACTGGGATCGTGCCTTTATGGAGATCCAAACCGACTTTGGTCCTATCAGCGTGTCAGAAATCTCGGCACAAGAAACGGTCTTCCGTGCTGAGACCGATTCGCAAAGCGGAGTCAGTAAGACCGAATCGGCTGATAAGCAGATACTGCTTCTGGCAGAGATAATCTACAACTTCAAGTCCCCATCCAAGGCGATGGGTGACAGCCTCTCCGACGAACCGACCTTCATCATCACTACCAGTCCCTGGTATATCGGAGGCGCCGGACTTCCCAGTGATATGGCCCAGGTGTCGGCAAATCACTTCGTGTCGGCAATGCCTGACTACACTGAAGAAGTAGGTGTCTTCTTAAGATACTCCGACGCCGATCTTGAGTTCCTGGGAAGCGTTTACTCTCCCGAGGATCTGCGGATCTGCAGTCGTACGTTTGACGACTCGCTGTGGACAGTGCATCCGACTGTGGTCGATACACTGGCTCGCGTCGCCTCGACTGTCGCGGAGCCAAATCGCTTCTTCACCCTGTTTGCCGAAGGATTAACAACCGATGTGGCCGACGGTTCGTCCGGTTCGCTCCCCGACCGGTACGGCCTGTCACAGAACTATCCGAATCCTTTCAACCCGTCGACGACTATTGAGTTCTCGATTCCCAGGCGCAGCGATGTGAAGCTGGATATCTTCAACGTAAACGGTCAGCGCGTTCGCAGACTTCTTTCGGAAACACTAACAGCAGGTGACCACTCCGTGACTTGGGACGGGAAGTCTGACCACGGCTCGTTTGTGGCCAGCGGAGTATATTTCTATCGCTTGACCACGGATGAGACGGTAGATTCCAAGAAGATGGTTCTCCTGAAGTAATCTCCGAGAGAACTGCTTCAACGACGTCTCTGAGCAAAGCCATGGAGTGCGCCCTTGAACGAAAGCAAGATCATACACGATACGATCTCCTCCTCGCGATTCTTCAACGCCGCAATCGAAGACGTCTTCGATGCCTGGGCCGATCATGAGAAGAGCCAGAAATGGGATCCCCGGCCGGACGGCGTCGAATCCGTTTCGCAGGGGCGTGATTTCAGCGTGGGAGGAATCGAATCCACCGACTATATCAGCGACGGTGTCATTCTGGTGAGATTCGAGACGCGCTATCTAGATATTGTCGAAAACGAACGTATTATCTACTCGATACGGGTGATCTCGCCCGAAGGATCGCTGTTGTCCTCCTCACAAAACACGATAGAGTTCACATCTGAAGACAACGGGACACGCCTGTTCTGTACCGAACAGGTTGCCTGGTTGATGGGTAAGTCGATGCGTCCCGAACACGAAAGTGGGTGGGAGACACTACTGGGCCGCCTGGAGGCGTTCCTGGAGGAATAGCCGGACCTGGCCAACCTTTCGGCTAGACGATGTATCCTCGCAGTACTACGATCCAGACCAGAAAACCAATCCCAAAGTTAGTGTGATTTATGAGACTGTTGGTGATATAGGGCGAGCGATCCTGTACTTTGGACGCGATCACTCCCAGCCCCAGACTAGGATACAACCAGAACCAGGGTAGTACAGTGGTAGCAATGCCAAAGGCCAGCGGTACCCACCACATACGACAAAAAGTCGGCGCCTTCGTTTCGACAATCAGATAGGCACCGGCCAGAGCGATGCCAATCAGGTAGTGTGATATGAGAGCTGCCAACTTCTCGCCTTTCAGCGCGGGTGTTTGTCTAACGTCCTCATGGAAGAGCTTGCCTCGTAAGCTGTAGAGCGCCCAGCGTCCGATCATTTCTGGTCCGATGATTGTGGGTCGAAGGAATTTCAGCTTCGCCAGCGGTATGGCCAGCAGATCCATCACCAGGGTGGCCACCACTCCCATTGAGATCGACTCAAGAATGTAGATCGCTTACCTCCTCCACAAAAACAGGTCGCGAAGCTCCGTCGAGCAACGCGACCATGAAGTATCTAGGCTAGTTCTCGTCAGCCGTATCTGGTGCCTTGTAGTTCTTCACATATTTGTCAAACCACCTGAGCTGCTCCCAGAGAACATGCTCGACACTCTCCCGGCCGCGATAGCCGTGATCCTCGAAAGGAAGTAGCACCAGGCGCGCCGTGCCGCCTGATCCACGAACCGCCTCAAAGAAGACCTCGGACTGAAAAGTGAGGGTACCGGGATTGGCATCGTCGTCGCCGTGAATCACCAGCACCGGTTCGTTGACCTGGTCGGCGAAGAACGTGGGCGACACCTGGATGTATGTATCACGGGCCTCGAACAGCGAGCGCCGCTCCGACTGGAAGCCGAAAGGCTGCGTAGTCTTGTTGTAGGAGCCACTTCTCGCGATTCCCGCCCGGAAAAGGTCAGTGTGAGCCAGCAGATTGGCCACCATGAGTCCGCCGTGACTGTGACCAATCACGCCGATGCGGTCTGGATCCGCAACACCGATCTCAACGGCCTTGGCCACCGCCGCCTCGGCATCGGCAACCAGCTGCTCAACGAATGTATCATAGGCGGTCTCCGGATCGCCGATCATCGGCATGGAGGTTCGGTCAAGGACGGCATAACCTTTTAACAGGAAATAGAGATGGGACGACCCGCGGATTCGCATGAACCGCTGAGCCGAGCCACGTACCTGACCGGCGGTAGTCGCACCCGAGTATTCCAGCGGATATGCGTAGACCACCGTCGGCAGCTTGGTTCCTTCCTCGTATCCCGGCGGGAGAAGTAACTGGAAGCTTAGCTGGACGCCATCGTTGCGTTCGTAGCGGACGATTTCCTTCTTGATTTCACGCAGCTGTGGGGTCGGATCCTCAAAGTCGGTTATCGCTTCACGCTTGAACGACCTGGTAGCCTCTCCCTCGGCGGCCTGTACCTTCTTACCGAGAGTCACCATGTAGTAGTTGGGAACGTCGATTGCCGATTCGGAGCGAAGGACAAACCGATCCTCTTTGCCGGCAAAGGCAACGAAGTACTCATATCTGTCGGGATCACATCGGAACAACCGCTCTGCCTTATCGCTCTTGAGAGAACGAAGATCCAGGAACGGGCGGTCACCTTGATCGGTAGCACCGGTACCGCGGAAATAGACCGCATCACCCTTCTGTCGCATCACCCAGCGTCCGTTGGAGAGAGGACGATAGACCGGGTAGCCGGGGTTGTTGTAACTGTCGTCTTCATCGATCTCGAACCAGAGGCGCGAACTCCCCTTATCAACGTCAAGAAGCCAGACGTGGCGCAGACGTTTCATCCGTTCGCGCTGCGACACCATCACCGTGCCGCCATTTTCGCCCCAGGCCATGCTCCAGGTCTGAATGCGATGTTCGGCACGGAACACTTCTTCTGCTTCGCCGGTGAACGGCGCCTCGAGCCTCATGATGCGATCGCGATGAGTGGCCTCGGCCACCGGGTTGCCACCGTCAAGAGCTTCAACCCAGAACAAGGTATGGTCCGCGGTAGGACGCCATGAAACCGATCGTGGACCAACCGTCACACCATGGATTGGCACTTCGTTGGCCAGAGGCATCGAGGCGATACTCCCGACGAGCTGTCCGTCCATATCCCATACTTCCGTCTCGTGCGCAAATCGCCACCAACGGACTTCGTGAGACCAGGGGCCTACCAGTCGCTCGACCAAGATGTACTTGCCATCAGGAGAGACACTCGCGGTCATGTAATGGTCGGAGGGACCGATGGTCTTAGTGCTGCCGGACTTGGGATCGACAATGGCCAGCTCCGAAGCACAGTAGTAATCGAACAAGGCATCATCGTGAGCCGTCACTAGCAGGTTGCGGGCTTCGTAGGTTGAACGCGCCTTCTTTCCTGAGCCTTCAAGAATCTCTGGTCCTGCCGGAATCACGGGAGTCTGGGGGGCCGGTCCGCGTTCGGGGACCATTCGAATCAACAGCTGCTTTTGGTCCGGGAGCCAACGAACTGCCGTGCCCAGTAGAGGATTTAGCGCCACACCTTCGATCTTCTTAGCGTCTCCGTCGGTCGATCCTACCCACAGTCCGATGTGATCCTCGTGGATGACAGCCAGGGCAAAGTTCTCACCGTCAACGGTCCAATATACCTCGTCCACTTCGCTTCCTTCGGGAAGATTGAGCGGAATCTTGCTCCCGTCTTTCACCCGCACAAGTCGCGGCGATGTCCCGCCGTGCGAACCGTGAAAGCCGTTGACCTTGGGATTAACTCGCGTTCCGGCCAGTTTGTGCATGGGCGCAGCGAGTTCGGCCAGCGACGGATACAGGATCGGATCGGCCAGGAAGAGAAACTCGCCGGTGGGTGAAGTCCATACCCACGGCAGTTGGGGTGCGTTGAGCACCTCGAGGACATCCGCGGAGGGAGATTGCCATCCTTCTAAAGGTTGACCGCCGTCGGCAACCGCGGCTGCCGTAAGCACTGCAATTGCCAGAATCGTTAGAATCACTGTCACGCCGATTGTCCTTCTCATTCCTGTCCTCCTGAGTCTGCCTTGTGCTCCTACACTTGGTATTCGCGTTTGTCGACAACGTTGCGAGGTCAGTCCTCGACAACACCCCCTCATCCTCTGTCTCAGGCGACTTGACGTTGCATGGAATCGCTCGGCGGACATAGCGGAGTTGGCGGTGCTCCAATGTATGTCGCATCGCGTCCCTTGGCAACAGTGATAGTGAACGCTGAGCAGCGCTCTAGCTTCCGGGACAAGGTACCGGCGGGGGACCTCCTCCGAACATGTAATCCACAAGATGAACGAGATCGGAGATGTCGGGAACGCTGGAGTTATCACCGTTGATGTCAGACTCAGCAATACAAGGTGGCTCCGGTCCACTCGCAAACATGTAATTAACCAGTTCCACGAGATCAGCAATGTCTGGGGACGATCCGCCATCGTGATTCACGTCTCCTCTGACTACACAGCAAGAGAATCTCGGCCCACTCGATGTTCCCACACCCCAGACCACTCCGGTGAAGGCATCGGTGGCGAACGGTCCGGAAGTTGAGTCAGCACCGGGATTGAAGTCGAACGGTGTTACGCCGATCAAGTATCCCGGCAGATCCGGTGTGGTTCCGTCAATAATGATGTATTCGCTGGTGACGGCAGGTGGATAACTCAATGCAGTTTCTAGATCTATCAATACATATAATGGGCCGGCTGCCGATGTATCTGCCACAAGGGGCAACTCTAGAGATGACAATCCATTTTCCTCGGCCCATAGCCAAAGGTTTTGAAGCGCCCAGGCACTGCTATCCCATAGGGGTGCAGCCAGCTTCACAAACAGAGAGTCGGTACTTTTGCCCGGCGGATCGATGCGAATCAGGAGGTCATTGGCCCAGGTGGGCATAGGCATCTCGAAACTGCATGGGCCGGTGCAGTTCTCTTCAAAGAGGACATCGACCAACTGTTCGCGAATGACATTGTCCTGGGTGCCCCATATCTGCAGATGCACGCTCTCTAGACCGGGAATGCAAGGACCGACACACATCCAATGTGAAGGTGTGTCATCGTCGCAGGCGTCGCCGATATCGTCATCGTCGGTGTCGATCTGGTCGTCGTTGAATACTTCGGGACAGTTGTCGACCTCGCACTCGTTGTGGGCTAATCCCGGGTCACCATATCCGTCGCCGTCGGAATCCTCACATCCCTGAAGTAAGACCTTCACGGAGTTGTACCCATTGATAGTCGCCAGATCGATATCGCCGTCGTTGTCGAAATCGGCCGACTCCACGCCCGTAACTCCACCCACGTTGATGATCTTCTGAATTGCAAACTCGGCGTCTCCGTTGTTGGTCAGAATACTCAGATTGCCGTTGGCATTCTTAACCGCTATGTCAAGGTCGTTGTCGGCGTCGAGATCAGCGGTAGACAAGGCCCGGGGATCCGGGGTCGTGGCGAAATCAACATGGAAGGTGTCCGGAGTGGTCGTATAGTAGATGCCTGGAGTATCGGGCGTACTGGTGTAGATCGAAACCGTATTAAGGAAACTAGCATGGCCGGTATTGGGATTGGCGGTCACAACGTCTAGATAGTTGTCATCGTCCAAGTCGACGAATGCAAAGTTGCGACATCCCTCGCCAACGGTTCGAATCTCCTGCAAACGAACCGGATCGTCGCGGTCGAGATGGTTGGAGAAGTTCTTGAACATTCCGATTTCGCCGATTCGTCCGGATTGAAGGTATCCCACCACAACGACAAACTCCAGACGCCTGTCGTTGTCGATATCCCCGGATTGAACTTCAACTATCTCGCCGTTGAAACCAAGTCCACCCGGCCCACTAACAGTATCGACCACAACCGTGAAGGAGTTGGGCTGCCCATCGCAGTTGTTGAAGAGCAATACCAGTTCGTATCCGCCCACGCCGACGATGTCCACACAACCATCGTTGTCGAAGTCTTCAGCCACCAGAGACATGGCCCAGTATCGACTCAGATAGTCGATATCGATCGTACTGGGTGCGAAGTCCCCGCTTCCGTCGTTCTCGAGTATGGTCATTAGAGTAGATTGGTGGCTGAGAGCCACATCGATATCTCCGTCGTTGTCGAGATCGGCTGAGGTGAGACGGTAGGGCTTAGCCGAAACTCCCTCCACGTGGAAAGGAAGAAACCTGCCGGGATTGGTCGGATCATTGTAGAGAATGCCAAGATGCCCAGTTCCGGTGTTCAGTGTCAGTATATCCAGAAAACCATCGCCATTGACATCGGCGCTCTCGACAATGCTGTCACAATATGTTGGATACTCCCTTACATCGATAAACTTGAGATCGCCGTATGAGGCAGCGACGGTGTAGACGCAGCTGACGCCGCGATACATAGATTCACCGGTTGAGGAACGAATGCCAGGAGTCAAGACAAGCGTGATCTCCTCGCCCGCTGAGAACTCTCGATCGGGATTAACGGTGAGAGAGCGACTGGGAGAGTCAAAACCGAGGACAGCACTGTGAACACCAGACTGCGAACCGCTCAGTTTTACGTTATCGTCGTTGAGTGTGGTAACGTCGAGATCCGTATCGAAAACAACAATCAGGTTGGCATCGGCTGCAATGTTCGTGGAGTTGAGGGCGGGATCGAACGATTCCGGATACGGGTCGGGAAGAAACGCGTCGGCCCGCGTTGCCAGTCCACAGAACACCAACACTGGAAGCAGAGTCAGCGCGAAGGAACGCACCATGAGATTGCCCATTTGATCCTCACTTGGTTGTTGTGAAGTTGTAGAAGGTCCGTCTCATCGGACCGCGAGTACTTTTCACAAGATAGTCGCTACACTCCACATTGGCAACCCAAGACAAGTCATTGCTGGTGTAGCCAGATGCGAAAGATTCGCATTGTAGGTCCAAAATCCAACTTGAGATGCCCCATCTGGCGGCGTATCTTCTTCGCAGCACAATTACTCAGGAGAACAGCCATGAAGAAACGTGAACTGAAACTTCCGCGCGGATACGATCCCAAAACTCAGAAACGGGTTGGACTGTATGCCGCCGAACTGGACGATCAACTCAAGCGCCTCAAAAACAATATCAAGGGTCTCACGGTCAAACAGCTCGAGTGGCAGCTGCGCCCCGGCATGAACACGATCGGTATCCTGCTGGCACACCTCGCCCTGGTCGAAGTCTGGTGGATCAGAGTCGCTCCTAAGGAAATCCCGTGGGGTGACGAAGCCAAGAAGATCATGTCAAAAGCGTGCGGAATTGAGGACGATGGCATCCCTCTTGCGCCCGATGCCAAGCACACCAAGTGCATCAAAGGCTTCTCGGTCGACAAGTACACTAAAATGCTGACCAGCGTTCGCCGAGGTATACATCGTGAGATGAAGACTTGGAAGGACCGTGACCTCGACAATCCGTACAAGCTCGGGAAGAACCACTCCTTTACTCGTAACTGGACACTATATCATGTCCTGGAGCACTTCGCCCAGCATTTCGGGCAAATCCTCATGCTCAAGCACATGATGCGCGACGCCGGCGTGCTCAAAGACAAGACAAAGAAATAGTCTACATGACAAATCATCTTCGAGATCGGCTGGAGCTGTCGTTTCAGCTCTATGCCGATCTTATCGATTTCATACCCGAGGATTCCCTCTCCAGGAAGCTGCCGGGCCTTCCCTCCAACGAACTGGGGGCTCAGCTGTGGTGCGTGGTGGGAGCTCGAAACAGTCACGTCAATGCGCTCAAAGCGGGCAAATGGGTCGGATTCGAGTGTCCACTAACAGCAGCCGACGCCAGGTCCAGCAAGGCTATGGCAGAGGCTCTTGACTCGACTGCCAAAGCGGCTCTGGATCTTCTCCAGAACAACGTCGAGTTCGACTCCACTATCGCCCTGCAGCTCCTCGAACACGAGATCCAACATCACGGCCAGATCATTCGCTACCTGTACGGACTCAAGCTGGGCATCCCCGAGTCCTGGAAGAGTCGCTACAATCTGGACTGAACAAATCTTTCTTAGATCCGCCTCCCCCTTAGTAACTCATTGCTAATAAGCTCGTTAGGGGTGCGGCCCTGGTCAGCCCCACTCCTACAGCAGAGAATACTTGCAATTGTACGGAACTTTTTGTATATACAATACGTTTAGTGCAATAAATCAACAAGGAGCAAGATGCAAGATATTCACTTCATAGAGCAGGCTGACGAAGCGGCCGAAATCCTCAAGCCGGTGAGAATAGATATTCTGACGCACCTGGCCGAACCGGCGACCTGTCCGGAGCTGGCGAAGCAACTAGGGCTGACGACGCAGAAGATCAACTACCACATGAATGTACTCAAGAAAGCCGGCCTGGTGAAACTCGTCGACGAGCGGCGAAAGCGTGGAACCGTTGAGGGTGTCTATCAAGCCGTAGCCAGGACCTTCTGCCTCTCTCCTCAACTCGTGAGAGATCTGGGTGGAAGCGAGAGAACTCAGGATCAGGCCAGCCTCTCATACTTGCTCCAAATTGCCGAGGATCTGCAAATCGATGTTGGCTCTCTCCTTCGTAGGGAGACCGAACTGCGATCTCCCTCGTTGGGAGTCGACGCCCACATCCAACTTCGCGAGGATTCAGACCGCGCCCAGTTTCTGGAGGAGGTTCAAACCTTCTTCACCGACCTGGCCGAACGATACGGGAGCAGAGACGGCGCCGATAGTGAAGACGGCGGTCGGTTCCGACTGATGCTGGCCTGCTACCAAGAACCAGACAACGACGAAATCGATCATCGAAGACAGAAGGAGAAAAGAGATGGCGGAGCTTAACCTAGGAATTGATATCAAGGTCTCACCGACACGATTGTTCGAGGCGATAACCAATCCAGGCGACTTGACCAGTTGGTTTACGGAGCACGCGGAGGTCTCGCTTGCTGATAATCGGTACAACTTCTGGGGACGTTTCACCCCCGGCAATCCGACACAGGAAGAAGGGCAGCACCGTATTTCGCGTGTGATCCCAAACAAGCTGGTCGAGTTCGAATGGCGTTTGCGCGACACCGACAGCATCGTTCAGTTCGAGATCCACGAAACATCGGGCGGATGCGTATTGACCATGTATCATCAGAACATGCCGGTGGCCTCGCCGAGCCAGAGTAGTATCCAGGATTTCTGGTCGCACACACTGGAAGGTCTCCGCCATTGGCTGGAGACGGGTCAGGTGTACGATCTTATGGACTACTCCGAGACTCGCCTGGGCGATATCGGCATCACGATAGAAATCGACGTACCCCCCGGGGTTGTGTTTCACGCCCTGACCGACGCTGACCAGATGGAGCGCTGGATTGGCAGCAGGGGCAGTATAGACCCGAAGCCCGGCGGCAAGATCGATTTCGGCTGGGGTATGGGGCCGATCAAGATCCTCGAGATTGAACCAGACAAGAAGCTCTCGTACTCCTGGCAATGGGAAGGTGAGCCCCAAAGTGTCGCCACCTGGAGCCTTGACGGATCCGGAGGTAAGACTCGCCTGAGTATCGTCCAGAGCGGCTTCGCCCCCGACCGCAACGGCGAGGACTACTACATTGGCTGGTACAAGTTTGTGTCGCGCCTGAAAACCATGCTGGAGCAGGGGCCGGAATGGGAGCGGATCAAGGTTTACTCCAACAAAGAGCGGCTCGAAACCACCACGACCACAATCGATGAACCGATTAGCAACGAGTAGGAGAACACCGTGGCAGACTATCTTGATTGCAGAATCAAACAAAGAAGCTGGATAAAGGCCACGCCGGAGAAAGTGTACGAGACCCTGACGGACGCCAATGAATGGGATCGTTTTTTCACCACTGGCATGGCTTTGGATCCGCAACCGGGAGGGATTTGCTCCTTCGCCTGGAAAGATTGGGGACCCGACAAGTATTCCCTGAGTGTGCCAGGCAAGGTACTGGAAGCGACAAGGCCGACATTATTCTCCTTCCAATGGGGAAGCAACGAGAGCGCGACGACAATCCGTATCGAGTTGGAGCCTGCCGACGACGGAACGGTGCTTACACTTACTGAAAACGGTTATCGCGATACTCCGCACTCGCGGGCAATGATTGTAGAGTGCGCATCGGGCTGGGGCGAGGCTGTGACGTTGCTGAAGTTTTACATCGAACATGGAATCGTGTACGGCGGGCACTCCAAACAGCCAGCCGATGAATAGCTCGCCCGCCATTGGGTTCGGAGTAACCCCTCGAGACGCGGCATTGAACTCGAACCCAGAAATGAGCTTGTGATTGACTGAACCCAACCTCTCCCCTTTTTGTTGAAAGGACACCGGCGCCGGTGAAACATAGATTAGAGTAGATTTGCTGGGAGATTCCATGGACTACAAAAGGCTCAAGAAGGCAGAGAAGGATTTCCTAAAGCGGTACCCCGGAGGGTTCGCCCATCCGGAAATGCTGGAAATCGGCAAAAAACACAAGATGGATAAGATGGTGAACCAGACGAAAGAATGGTTTGCCAAGGCTCGATTCAAGGATACCGACGAAATCGTGAACTCGATGGTCAAGACTGTCACCCAGTCCTCTATGGTGTCGTTGTTCGAGAAGCCGAAGTTCCGTGACACTGTCAAGGAGATGACTCCCGGTGAGCGGGAGAGTCTCGCCAAGGGGCTCAAGAAGCTGCTTCACGGCAACGAAAAGAAGGGTTTCGAGGAAGTCCTCGACCTGCTCGTGGACAAGAAAATGGCTAAGTGGACGCTCATGACCGTGGTTCAGAACTATTATCGTCCGGACAAGGAAGTCTTTGTCAAACCGAGCACAGTCAAGAGTGTGATCCAAGAGCTCGGTATCGACCTATTGTATAAACCTCGACCGAGCTGGGAGTTCTACGAAGCCTACCGGACCATAATCAACGATATAAAAGAAAGAGTGGATCCCTCCCTGACCGACAGCAATGCCGCCTTCTGTGGATTCCTGATGTTTACCCTGGGGGGCTGGGGAAAGTAGGAACGTGATGCGAACGACATTGCAGGTTGCGGTTCTGGTAGTCTTGGCATGGACAGTGATTCACGCCGATACGACTGAGGCGCCGACAGCCAAGGCCTATCAAGCTTATCAAGATGGTGAGTACGCCCAATGTGTAAACTTCTATCGGGCTGCGATCGACGCCGGGGCATCGCATTGGAACCTGTTCTACAACGCCGCCTGCTGCTACGCGCTGGACGGCCAGACCGACTCGGCCTTTACTTATCTCAGCAGAGCGATCGATCAAGGTTATCGTGAAACAGACTGGTTGAAGGCTGACTCCGATTTCAAGTCGCTTCATGCCGATCCCCGCTGGGGCGGCATCGTAGCGCGGGTGGAAACCGCCCAATCGGCTTATCTGAACTCTATCAATATCGAACTCTACCAAATCTACCAGGCAGACCAAGCCGATCGCCAGAGCGATTTAATTGACTGGTCCGAAGTCAACCTACGTGACACTCAAAGAAGACTGCGAGTCCAGACGATGCTTGACTCCGGGTTGGTGGCTACAGCCGACGACTATTTCCACGCAGCCATGGTGTTTCAGCACGGAAATGATTCCTCAGACTACTCACTGGCGCACAAGTTGGCGACAACAGCGGTGGAACTTGACGCCACGCACGGCACCGCCAAATGGCTATTGGCAGCCACCAAGGACCGGTATCTGCAGAGCATCGGCAAACCGCAGTGGTACGGAACTCAGAGTCGCATGATCGATGGTCGCTGGACGATCGAGCCGATTGATACCACCGCCGTCACCGACGAAGATCGCCGTCGTCTGGGCGTGCCTTCCCTGGCGGAGGCGAGGAAACGTGCGGAAGAAAGAAATCGATAGCAGGAAGGATGACAGCTTGAAGGAGTTGTTTGTCAAGGAACTAACCGATCTGCTCGATGAGACTTTTCATCGCACCCAGGGAATCTACCTCGACCGCGGTAAGGATTTGTTTGCCACTTTGGAGGGAGTCTCGGCGGAGCAAGCCTCTCGTCCGGTATCGGCAGGAGGTTCGACTATCGCCGGTCACGTGGAACACATGCGCTACTATCTAGAACTTCTCTCTTCCGACATTCAGGGTCGGCAGTTCGGGAAGGTTGATTGGGATGTAAGCTGGCAAGTTAAGGCGGTCACTCCGGAGGAATGGACCAAACTTCGCGAGGAGCTTAGGAGTCTCTACGACCGCTACATCGAGTCGGTCAAGACCGTCGAAGTATGGCAAGGCGAAGATGATCTTGGCGCATCGTTGGCAATCCTGGCTCACTCGGCGTATCACCTTGGAGCCATTCGTCAGATGCTAGCGGATGTCGCGACCGAGAACGATTGACCGGACACCATGGACGAACTGAAACACACCCGCGAAGTCTACAACCGTATCGCCCGGAAGTATCACGACAAACGCCGGGATCCTGAGCAGGGCTCGTGGAACATCTTTCTTGAGGAACCGGCTATTGCTTCGGTTCTAGAGCCTTTGGTGAGCGGACGCCGAGTCCTTGATCTGGGATGCGGGACGGGTATCCTTACAAGACAGATGATCGCCTGGGGCGGCGAGGTCTCGGGAGTCGATATCTCCGACGAAATGATCAGGTTGGCTCGTGCGGAAATGCCCGAAATAGACTTCCAGATTGCCAGCGCGACAGATCTCCTCTACAACTCGGAGACGTTCGAGGTGGTGGCCAGCTCGCTAGTGATGCACTATCTTCAGGATCTACGACCTTCTTTCCGGGAGGTCGCGAGGGTACTCAAGCCAGCCGGCGATTTCGTGTTTTCGATGCATCATCCTATGCAGGAAGCATTCAACGTGGCCGGCGAGATGCACAACGGAAAGCCGGTGCTTCAACCCTACTTCCACAACGACGTGTATACCTGGCAGATGTGCGGGGGTGAGCTGGTGAGCTTTCACCACACCTTTGAAGACATAGTCAGGAGCCTGAAAGATACAGGCTTTGTACTCATCGATCTGGTCGAATGCCGCCCTGCTGAATCTGCTCAGGAGTCATTCAAGGACTTCGAGCGCACCTCTAAGTACCCGACATTCTGCGTCTTCCACGCCCGCCGATCCGATCACTGAGGTTACTTGAGCTGGTTCAAGTACGCTTTCAACCGTTCCTGCAAGAAGAACCGCCAGCCTCCGACACAGCTCTCGCGTCGGAATTCAGGGATATCATCGGGAAAGTCTTGACGGATTGTCGCCGTCAGTTTGAGGTGCGTGCCCTCACCTGTCGGTTTCAGCTCGAATGTGACATAGGAGTCGCCCTCGTACCCCTCGTATGACCAGTCGTAGACCAGTCTCTCGGGAGCAACCGCCTCGGTCACTTTCCAGCAGTGCATAAAATCGCGGCCCTCGTGATGGATGTTGAACCTGGTCTCGAAACCGATCTCCGGCCTGAAGTCCGGGATATTGTCGAAGAACCATTTGGTCATTTCTTGCGGGTCGGTGATGGCTCGCCAGACCTGGTCCGGGGAGGCTTCGAGGGTTTGCTCCACCACTACCGGCGGATCCGATGCTCTCATTTGCTCTCCTTTCATTTGCTGAGTGGCGTCTTCCTAAGATACAGTACGCGCGCAGGTATTCAAATCACGTACTGAGTTTGCCAACAACGCTCGGGACCATTATGTTGCTGGCATGGCGGTAGATCTATGACAACCAGGCTGGACGCAGAGTTCCGGAAGAGGATCCACGGAGCTTTTGGAGATGCTGGATCCGCCTGGTTGGACAGGCTTCCTGAGATTCTTAGCCTCGCCTGTCGGGAGTGGTCACTCGAACTGGGTGAACCGTTTCTCCCTCACTCATACAACTACGTAACGACGGCGACAATCTCAAGCGGAGAGTCGGTTGTCTTGAAAGCCGGAGTACCCGGTACCGAAACGACCAACGAAGTCCGTGCGCTGGAGTTCTATCAGGGCGGCGGTGCTGTCAAGCTGATTAAGAGCGACGTGGACAAGGGACTTATGTTGCTAGAGAGACTGACCCCTGGCACAATGCTGGGAGTTGCGGCTTCGGTCGACAGCGAGGTGGATGTCTTTGCATCCATAGTACGGAGATTGCATCGGGCCGCACCGTCGAACCACCCGTTTCCAACCGTGGGCGACTGGGCCAGGGGGTTTGCCCGGATCAGACTCCGGGCCGGCTCGCGACCGGGGGATTTTCCGCAGCGGGAGCTGGATCGCGCCGAGCAAACGACGCGGGAGTTGATCGAATCATCGACAGATGCAGTCTTGCTGCACGGCGATCTTCACCATTGGAACATGCTCCTGGCTGGGCACGACTCGTGGTTGGCCATAGATCCCCAGGGAGTGATCGGTGAACCAGAATATGAGACCACCGCTTTTTTGAGAAATCCATATCCTCAGATTCTGAAAATGCCATCGGCCAAGTCTATCGCTGCGAAGCGAGTCGATGCGCTCTGTGAACGGCTCGGATTTGACCGCCGGCGGATCATGGCTTGGGGCTACTCACAGGCCGTCCTGTCGGCGGTCTGGTCGTTCGAGGATATGCAGGAAGACTGGAAGGATGGACTGCGGCTGGCGAGGCTGTTCGAGGGAGGCGATAGCAAACCGAACCCTTCCACAAGAGACGAAAATCAAGGAGACTAGCTATGACGTTTGATCTGAAGAAGCTTTTTCGCGACGTATTTGCACCGCAACCGGGAGAAGTTGTGGCAGTCATCGTGGACTTCCCCCACGACGAGTTCACGGACAATCCCGAGTGGCAAGACCGGAGAGCTATGGCTGAGCGCTGGCACCGGACGATTGGCGAGTTGGCCGTGGAAGCAAAAATCGAAGTTCGTCCACTAATCCGCTACCCGGCGACCGGATCGCACAACTCCGATCTCCCTTCGACGATGGTTTGCGATGATAAGGAGATCGCTACCGACACGCTCATGAGCGAAGCAACGATAATAGTCTGTATGTCGGAGTTCTCAGCTTCGGCTCCACTCGCCCTCTATGCACGTAACAACGAACGCTTGCGGGCCGCCAGTATGCCGCGCGTTGCGCCGGCGATGGAGAAGACCGGCCTGGCTGCTGATTACGCGCTAGTGGCAGACACCTGCGCTCGACTGGCGCCTCACTTCGAGAGAGCCGTAGGTGTCGAGGTCGAGTTCTCCACAGGCCATCGCTGCTACTTCGATCTCTCCAATCACAATCAAGTGCTTCAGGACAACGGCGTGCTCCATTTGGGCGTGGACGATCGCATCGCGAACCTTCCCTCCGGCGAAGTTTGTGTCTGTCCCAACGAGCTGGAAGCCAGCCAGACTGCGGGCGAAATCCCCGCTCACATTGGCGGCGAGACCATCGTTTTCAACGTCAAAGCCAACAAGATAGTCGATGTGGTCGGAAGCGGTTCGGAAGCGGCGAGACTACGAGATGATTTCAAGTCCGAGAAAGCCATGCGCAACATTGCCGAGGTAGCTATCGGATGCAACCCCAGCGCCGCCGTAACGGGCAACGTGCTGGAGGATGAGAAGGCGGGATTCCACTGGGCCTACGGCAGAAGCGATCACCTGAGGGGTATGGTTGGCGTTTCCGATTTCTCCTCGCCGGACAAGGTCTGTCATGAGGATATCGTGTACGCCAAGGAGAGTCCGATCGTATGTCGCAGTTTCGACTTTGTCTTTGAGGATGGCACCAGGAAGAATGCGATCAAAGAGGGCGAACTGCTGATCTGAAAGGTCACCCAGGTCGTATCCCGAGCTTAGGCCGCAGGCTGCTTTTCGCGAGCGGCTGCGAAACCTACCATTTGGCCGGACTCTTCGTCCCAGAGCTTGTACTTGATTGACTTGAAGCTCGCAAACAATCCAATCTCAGGGGCTTGCTTCAAGACCGGGATCTCGTTCTGACAGCGAGCCAGGTTGTAATTGGGGATTCTTGAGTTCAAGTGGTGGATGTGATGGTAGCCGATACTGCCCGTGAACCAACGCAGGACCCACGGCAAATTGAAGAACGAACCGCCCTCAAGTCCGGCAGTCACAAAGTCCCACTTCTTGTTGCGCTCCCAATAGACGCCCTCGAACTGGTGTTGCACATAGAACAACCAGACGCCCGCGAAATGAGCCAGGTACATGGAAGGCAGCTGGATCAGGAGGAAGTTCTTCCAACCGAAGATCAGAATCATGATTGCCGCATAGGCTATGAGCGCAAGGTTGGTGCGATAGACACTTCGTCTGTCGCGAGCGTTGTCGTCCTTACCGGGGCGACGGTTGTCAAAGAGAGGAATGTATAGCGGGCCGAGGAAAAACATGATCCAGGGATTGCGATACATCCTGTATGTCTTCTGCTCCCTGGGAGAAGCCGCCTGATATTCCTTGAGAGTCATCATCCAGACATCCCCGATCCCACGCTTGTCGAGATTGCCGGAGGTAGCATGATGTTTGGCGTGGTTGGCCTTCCATCGGAAGTAAGGAGTGAACGTCAGAATCCCGGTCAAGACCCCCCAAAAGTCGTTCGCGTTGGACGACTTGAAAAACGAGCCGTGGCCACAGTCATGGAAGATGATAAAGGTTCTGATCATGAACCCGGCGAGCAGGATAACCAGGGGAATGAAGAGCCAAACCGAGTTGTTCAGGGCCCACGAACAGGCGTACCAGAGTCCTGCATAGGGCACCAGTGTGTTTATTAGCTGCCAGATGCTCTTCCACCGCCCCGAATGTTGATATTGAGTCAAGTCGTCCTGTAACTTTCGCGAATCTACGGAAAGGGATCGCTCCAAAGCTTGATCATCCTTGATTTGAGGTTTGTGCGAACCGGCCCCCATGCCTCAGGAGTCGGCGATTGCCTATCGGCGGCGCACTAAAGTCTAATGCCGGGCATTTCTTAACTACTGTCACAACGTCCGAATCACCTGCGGGTTCCTCATCGGACACGAGAACTATTCCTTGCCAGGACCGACTTCATACCCGACCGTACCTAGGGTCGAGCCGGAATCGAACGCATGTTTCCTGATTGGGGCTCTTTAGGCTGATTCAACGTTTCTCGAAAATGTATACGGATGATTGAAACTGATCGATTGCTGCTAAGAAACTGGCGTATCGAGGACAAGGAGGCTTTTTTCAGGATCAACTCCGATCGCCGGGTGATGGAGTTCTTCCCTCGGCTGCCAACTCGGGATGAAAGTGACAGCTTTGTCGACCGTAACCAAGCGCTCATTGAATCTCGCGGCTATGGCCTCTGGGCTGTGGTGGAAAAGCGCACCCGAACATTGGCGGGCTTCGTGGGACTTGCGGTACCGCGATTCGAGGCCCATTTCACGCCGTGCGTTGAGATAGGTTGGAGGCTCGGTTTTGACCATTGGGGGCACGGGTTTGCATCGGAAGCAGCCCGGTCCGTGCTGCGATTTGGGTTCGAACGGCTGCAGTTGGAAGAAATCGTCTCGTTTACATCAGTGGTCAACGTTCGATCAGTCCGGGTTATGCAGCGTCTGGGGATGACACATGATCCGTCCGATGACTTCGATCACCCTAACATAGCGTCAACCGATCCGCTATGCCGGCATGTCTTGTATCGATTATCGAACCAGCAGTGGCTCAACCAACAACACGGCGCCAAATAGCGGCCACAGACCTCTAGCCGCTGGCCAAAAGCGTCTCTCTTGCTTTGGCGGCCAGTTTGCCTGCGGTAAACGGTTTCTGGATGAAGCCCGCAACGGTTCCTTCAATCGATTGCCCGGGAATGACATCAACCGAGTACCCCGACATAAAAAGAACCTTGATACCCGGTCGAGACTTAAGAATGTGCTCGGCTAAAGAACGACCGGTCATGTTCGGCATGACCATATCGGTAATCAGAAGATCGATTTGACCTTCGTGGATTGCACTCAGTTTGAGTGCCTCATCGGGACCGTTGGCGGTCAAGGTAGTGTAACCGTTCCTTTGAAGGGCCAGTTCGGCCACTTTTAGAACCGATGCTTCGTCCTCGACTATCAGAACCACTTCTCCCGATCCGGCCGTCTCGGTAGTTCCAATCACGTTAGGTCTGGATATGCCCTCTTCTTCCAAAACCCGTGGAAGGAAGACTCGAAAAGTGCTGCCTTCGGAAGGGACACTACTGGCATCGATATGGCCGCCGGCATGGGTCACACTTCCGTAAACCATGGAGAGTCCGAGCCCTGTTCCCTGCCCCGTCTCTTTGGTAGTGTAGAATGGTTCGAATACATTCTTGAGAGTTTCCTCGTCCATCCCGGCGCCGTCATCACTTACCTCAACGAGGACGTACTCGCCCGGAGTCAGGTCGATGTGATCGGAGCAGAACTCCTCGTTCAATACCACATTTCGAGTTTCTACCACAATGGTGCCGGCACCGCCGATGGCGTCTCGCGCGTTGACACAGAGATTGGCAATCATCTGATCAGCCTGTCCGGGGTCAATCTTGACCGGCCACAGACTGGGAGATGGCTTCCAAACCAACTCAATATGCTCTCCGATCAGTCGACGGAGCATCTTCATCATGCTCTCTATGCCATCGTTCAGATTGAGTACCTTCGGCTCAACGGCTTGCTTGCGCGCGAATGCCAGGAGCTGTGTTACAATGTTAGCCGATCGCTCGGCCGACTCCAGTACCTGCGACAGATCCTGGTACGTCGAGCTGGAAGAATCCATAGATGACATGGCCAGTTCCGTAAATCCGGTGATGGTGGTGAGCATATTGTTGATGTCGTGGGCGACTCCCCCGGCGAGACGACCGATCGATTCCATCTTCTGGGATTGCTGAAGCTGGCTTTGTAGTTTCTCTCGTTCAGCCAGGGCCTTCCTCCGCTCAGTCACATCGTGAAAGGCTCCCAATAGGCAGCGGTCGCCATCCATGACGATCGGAGTCGAACTGATGTCGGCGTAGAGAATGCTTCCGTCCTTTCGCTTGAGCGGAAGTTCTGGGGCTATGCGGATTTCTCTCTTCAGCTGTCGTCGGAAGGCATCGGCCACCGTCGGCAAGGACTCTTCGGGATGGATATCGGCAACTGTCATGCCGAGCAACTCCTCCTCGGTGTAACCGAGCATTTCCCGAATCCGGTTGTTGCTCATAGTTAGCCTGCGAGTGGTGGCATTGGCTACGAGTATCCCGTCGTAGACCTGATCGAACACCGCCTGAAATCTCTCCTGGCTTGAGCGGAACTTCTCCTCGGCCTCCTTGCGGTCGGTGATATCACGTCCCACGCCGACTATGCCAACCACTTCCCCCTGGTCGTTCAGGACCGCTGTATCCACCCAACTGAACCATCTCCACCCGTCGGCAGTCATAGTCCGCTGTTCAATTGTAGCTGTAAACGGCGGTCTAACGACATCTTCCATTGCCTCGGAAGTGGCCTCCCGGTCATCCTCGTGTACCAGAGGCATGAAGGTCTTGCCAAGAAGTTCGTCTTCGCTCTTGCCAAAAGTTTTGCAATATGACGGACTCACGAACTGAAATCGTCCGCTGGTATCGACATGCACGATCAGGTCGGTCTGGTTTTCGACCAGCAGGCGGTACTTCTCCTCACTCTCTTGAAGTTCGCGTTTGGCTTTCTCCTGTTGAGTGACTTCGGTACAGTTGACAACGATTGCCGTCGGTTCACCGTCGACTATGATCGGTGATACTCTGTTGAGCCAATAGCCCTTCTCACCCTGTGGACCGTCGAGTTCTACTTCGTAGCTTTGCTGCCTACCCGTTTCCAGCGATCTCTTAACCGCGCTCTCGTAGTCATCCATCTGATCAGAGGTTAGAACGTTGTACAAAGGCTTGCCCACCACCTGTTCCTTTTGGTAACCAGGAGAAACTCGATTGATATCGCGGATGGTGCCATCCAGATTCACCAGGGCAATGATGTCCGGCGAGTTCTCAAACAACGCTCGGAACTCCCGCTCGCTCTTTCTGGTCGCCTCTTCCGCTTCGAGACGCTCTGTGACATCTTCTCCAGAACTGAACAAACCGATGATCTTGCCATCGTCGTCATGAAGAACGGAGTTGTGCCACGAAATCTGTCGCAACGTGCCGTCGGGTCTTACGATAGGGTTGGTGTAGTGTTTGACGGGGTCAAGATCACCGGACATGATCTTGGCGAAGACACTCCTGATTTCCTTAATAGTATCTTTGGGGAGGAATCTGTCGAACCAGTTGGTGCCGACAATCTCGTTCTCGGCCAACCCGAGGATTTCGCAGCCTTTGGGATTTATGGTGGTAACGGTGCCCGACTTATCGATTGCTATTAATAGGATTTCAGCAACTTCCAGATACTGCTGCGTCTTCTGTTGCTCAAGCAGAATCTGGCGCTTCGCCACCTCTTTGTGTGTTATGTCACTGCCAAACTCCACCATTCCAACGATCTCGCCCGCATCATTCCTGACGGGGTAGCCTCGAATGAGCCAGCTCCTGCCGTCGGGCGTGGTCACTTCCCCCTTAGCAGGTTCTCCCGTGTCACGGGCCCTGACAATCGGGCAGTTGGGGCAAGCGCTGTCGCGTTGGTGCCAGACTTTGTAGCATTTCCGTCTCACGATGGCATCCTCGCCTCCCGGAACGGAGTGGACCGCGGTCTTGTTGGCCCAGATTACATCAAGATCCGGGCTGTAATATATGATAAACTCGCGAGTGCTGTTGAGTATGAGGTCCTTCTGTACTTCACTCTCCCTCAGCGCCTTTACTGCCTTCTTACGTTCGGTGATGTCCTGAATAGTGCATATCATGCCACGGTACTTGCCACCGTCCATCCGAGGAGTAAGCCAGCCCGCCTGGACCGTCGGTCGCCCGGACGGCATAACGACCTCAGCTTCGTACTCCTGCGACCTGCCTTCGCGACGAGCTTTGTGATAGAATGAGAGGAAGTGGGCAGTAGTCTCGGGCGGGAAGTCTTCCACCACACTCATGCCGAGTACGTCCTCCGCTTTTACACCCGCAATTCGCTCCATTCCCGGATTGAAGTAGGTCATGCGGTCGTTTTCGTCGGTTACCCAGATTCCATCCTGGACGTTCTTGAGGACTAGCTCGTAAAAGTCACGAAGGTCTTCTGTCTGATTGGCCGCCTGGGTTCGTTCGGTTATGTCTTTGGCAAACACAGCCACAGCGATGACGCCGCCGTCCTCACCAAATACCGGATACATGGAGTTGGCCAGGTACATACCATTGCGGAAGTCGTCGAATGTCACCGGTCGGCGGGACTCGATCACCTCCTGAAGCTTCTCTCTCCGCACCTCTGCGATGTCCTGGGGAAAGAGATCGAAGGCGCAGACACCCTGCAACTCTTCAACGGTAGAGTTGAGTCTCTTGGCCCCGCTTTCGTTGATGTTGAGAAATCGCCCTTGAGTGTCAATCAGAGCAATGGTGTCCAAAGGTGCATTGAGCAGAATCCGGATGGCCTCGTCCTGCCCGCCTAGATTCTGATTCTCGCTATTCGCCACATACTCTTCGTGTGAAGGCATTGGCTCCCCTTTCCTGATTCTCCTCGTTAGGATAATGGCAGGCTAAAGCCAGGCCAAATCGAGGACCGGGACCGTGAAGACCCCAACTTGTCCGATGTAAGAGCTATCGGACTAAAGACCACTGAGCACTAGTAGAAACACCCAAAAAACTAGACTACTCAGGCGCTTTTGTCCACTAAAAGTCGGCGGGCGATTCTGAGTTTGCGTCCGGCTGGCCCTCTCTTTGACGAGGAATCTGTTTGTTGACCAGTGCGGTCCAACATAACATCATGGAGTGTCGCGCGACCTTGAGGCACAATTTCAGAAAACGCCGTAGGATAACTCAGAATGGAAAAGTCAAATACAATCAAGGAGATCCTCGCAACTGCAGGCGAGATTCTCGATTATCACCTCTTCGAGATCAATCAGACGCCCATTACTCCGGCCTCGGTTCTTATGTTCATAGGCGCCCTGCTGGTCTTCCTGCTCTTGTCTCGGCTGTTGACCCGTGTGGTACTCAGACGAGTTCTGGAGCGCTTCAAAATCGAAACCGGCATTCGTTACACCATGGTCCGCGTGAGCCATTACCTGATAATGATCACGGGTGCCGTGGTGGCTTTCCAGTTTGTGGGGATCGACCTCAGTGGTCTGTCGGTCATATTCGGGTTACTGTCGGTAGGTATTGGATTCGGCCTGCAGAACATCACGTCGAATTTCGTATCCGGTCTGATCCTGCTGTTCGAGCGGCCCATCAAACTGGGCGATCGAGTCACCGTGGGTGATATCGAGGGCGACGTGATCGCGATCCAAATGCGGGCCACCACGATTCGATCGCTGAACAATATCGCGATTATTGTGCCCAACTCGGAGTTTGTCTCTTCCAACGTAATCAACTGGTCGCACGGCGACACCAAGATACGAGTCGACATTGAGGTCGGGGTGTCCTACGACTCCGATCTGGATCTGGTCCTCCGGTCGCTTCGCGAGATTGCCGCTGAGCATGAGGTCGTGATGCGAAACCCGGAGCCGGAGGTTCTCCTGCGTGAGTTCGGTGATTCGTCCTGGAACATGCAGTTGCGGGTGTGGTTGCCGAGTCCCAGGGGGATGTACAGCGTGCAATCAGAACTGCATTGTGCCATCGTGCGGAGATTCCGCGAGCATTCCATCGAGATTCCCTTCCCCCAACGAGATCTGCATTTGAGGTCTTCAGAGGTTCAGTTGGACCAAATCAAAACGTCTGGCGATAATGACTAGCAGCCTCTACGATCCCATCCAACTGGATCGTTTGCGGGAGCTGACGGGGGTGGACTCGCAACCGACGACTTACTCGGCGCTGGAGTCCGCTGTTAGTGCCTTCATGAGCAAGGTGCCGTTCGAAAATATATCCAAACTATACTACTTCCACGAAGAAGGCCTCCGCGATGTGCCGGACTTGAAGAAGTACATCGATGGCATCGAGCAACACAATTTCGGCGGCACCTGCTATTCCAACAATCGCTACTTGAACGGCCTGCTCAATCATCTGGGATACGACGCCATTCTGTGCGGCGCCGACATGAACAAACCCGATGTTCACATGGTCAATGTCGTGCGGCTGGAGGGGCGGGAGTTTCTTGTCGATGCCGGATATGCCGCGCCGTTCCTTCGGCCTCTCCCTCTCGATTCGCCCCGGGATATTGTGATTGAATCGGGCCGAGACCGATACGAGTTGAAGCCCCGTGACAACAACGGCCATTCCCGGATGGACCTGATTCGCGAGGGAGAGCTGTCCCACGGCTACACCGTGAAGCCAACTCCCCGCGAACCGGGGCATTTCGACGAGATCGTTCTAGACTCGTTCAGACCGGATTCGACGTTCCTGAACTCCCTCCTGTTAGTGAGGTTCTGGCCCGGGAAAGCCAAGGCAGTTCATAACCTCAACTTCTTCGAGACTACTGGAACAGAATACAGCAAGAGCGAGTTACCAGACCGCCAGTCTTTGATTGGCGCCATTGTTGAACATTTCGAGATGCCCGCCGACGTAGTCGAACGAGCGGTTTCTAACCTTAACAGCTTCGGCGATTCCTGGACCTAGACCATCTCCACGGAAGTTCCGCTACTAAACGGAGTCCGGAACTTGCATTACGGATCGATGTTGTCTATATTAGATCAATCAACACAAATGAGCCTCATCGGATCAAAGAACCGCCAAAGAGGAGCGCGTAATGATCAAGAACATACTGGCCGTTATAGTCGGCTATATCGCCATGGCTGCCTTTGTATTCCTCACCTTCTCCGCCGTCTACATGATAACGGGAAGCGAGGGCGCCTTTGTGTCGGGTTCCTATGAGGTCTCGACCATGTGGATTCTAGCCAGCATCGTGTTAGGCTTTGTCGGGGCTGTAGTCGGAGGGTTGACCTCTTCGGCTATGAGTAAGAGCGCCAGGGCACCGATGGTACTGGCCGGTCTTGTTCTGGTTCTCGGATTGGTCATGGCCATCCCCACTGTTTCGGCGGAACAGCCCGAATCTATGGTACGTCAGGGCGATGTAGCCATGATGGACGCCATGAACTCGGCCCAGCAACCATCGTGGCTGGCTTTCCTGAATCCGTTTATCGGCGCCTTTGGCGTCGTGGTCGGATCAAGGTGCCGGAAGAAACCGTTCGCATCGCCGACTGAATCGACCGACTAGGCTCTTTCACCGGCGGATCTAGTCGCGTCCGCCGGTCTCCAAACGTCTATTCTGCCTCCCACAACAGACTTGCCACAGCATTGGTTACCTCTTATACTGGGGCCACATTATTCCACTTTCATCAAAGCTCAAGCAAGAGAGGTGTCTATGACTCTCCGCAAGTCTTTCATTTTCAGCATGGTAGCATTGTTAACGATCGCCTTTGCATCCGGAGCAGCCGCGCAGGAGACGACGGATTGGACCGGCTGGTATGTCGGCGCTTTTGGCGGTCTTGTAAACGGTGAAGTCAACAGCGAGGACGAGTCGCATTTCGAGTCGACCAAGGACATTAAGGACGACGGTCCCATGGCGGGAATCGCGGTCTCGCGCAACCACCAGATGGACAACGGCTGGATTCTTGGCGGCGAAGTCATGTTACCGCTCTACATGAAGAAGGGTACCGCCACCGACGCCCAGTACTTCCCGGACAGAGTCTTCTACGAGGCAACCTATCAGTGGGGCATACTCCTGGCCGTTAAGGGTGGTAAGAACATGGGACAGATCTTTCCCTATGGCTACGGCGCCATCGGTTTCACCAGTGTTAACGGTAAGACCCTCAACGTCGATGAAAACGACCAGTTCAGCGAGGGGTTTGTCCAGGAGGCCAAGGCCACCCACATGTTGCTCCAGTTCGGTGCGGGAGCAGACTATCAGATCGATCCCAAAATGAGAGTCGGCGTTCGTGGTGGGCTGTTCAATGGCTCAAAGGAAGACCATACCATGTCGTGGAACTCGGAAAGTCCGGAGAATCTGTTCGGCTACAACGGGTTCATTATCCAGTTCAATTTCGCCTATCGCATCAAGTAGCATTCTTCCTCGTGCCGGAACTGCTGCTGAGCAGTCCGGCTACGACAATTACCGCCAGACCAATCAGATGGGCCGCCTCGAGCGGCTCATCGAATACGAAAGTCAGATATCCTGCCGAAAGGATCGGTGTCAGAAAGACGAGAGGGGCAAGTCGTGACGCATCGGTCAGTTTCAAGGCCTGGATCCAGAGCACATAAGAAATGCCGTTGACGAACAAACCATTGACGAGCACCGGGACTAGTTCTCGAACCTCCGGAAAAGCAAATCGAGAATACAGGAGCATTGAGATCAGCGAGGCGATAGTCGCCGCAAGAAAGTAGATGGCAACGGCTGCAAGAGGATCCGTTTTGACTTTTTTACTCAATACCGAAAAGAGCGCAAAACCGGCCGCGCCGGCAGCCACGAGAGCGATCACTGTCGAATTCGACAAGTCCACCGTCGCGAAATCACCCCGAGTCAATACCCATGATACGCCGAGGAAGCCGAGTAGCAGGGCGATCACACCCCTCGGTCCAGGTCTCTCACGAAGCAGAGGTACCGAAAAGAGCACCACGAACAGTGGCCAGCTGTATTGAAAGACCAGCACTTCCAGGCCCTGCGCTCGAGCGTAGCCCTGATAGAGCAGCAAGTAATAGACGTAAGTCCCGAGAAACCCCAATCCAAAGAGCGACAGCCATCTGACCGGTCGGTAGCTGTGCAGTTCCCTGAGCTTTCCTCGCACAGCGGCGATCGTGAACACCAAGACGAACGAAACGAGGCTGGACCAGAAGAGGAACTGGTGATGATCGAGTGAGGTTTGCCCCAATTTAGCCGCGACCGGAATCAACGCCCAGAGCGCAACGCAAACAACGAGCAGCAGGACCGCCTTTGTTCTCGACGACATCAAACCCTGGTTGCTCCGAATCATCTTGTCAATCCTTTACATTATCGTCATCACGCCCAGGAGGTCCAAAGCGGTGTAAACCAAGGCCAGGGCCAACACCGCGCCCAGAACACGTACTCTTGCCGGAGTGTTCAGCCAGCGACGAACGATATGTCCGGCCAAGGCCCAGGTTGAGATCGCTGAAAACGCCACCAAGGCCAGCAAGGGGGGCGCAAGAATGAAGGTAGCGGGCTCATCGAGCACCGGCATCAGAAAGACAGAAGACACCGTCAAACCGTAGAATGCTGCCTTGGGGTTCACGAACTGTAGAAGGAGACCATCACGATATCGAAGCGGCTTGGCTTGCTCCGGCTTGTCAATGAGGCTGCTGCTTCGATAGACCGAATAGGCCAACCACAGGATGTAACCGGCGCCTATGTACTTCACGAACCGCGCCACCTGCGACAGGTACGAGCTCATAGCCGTTGTCAGACTACAACAGACCAGCATGACCACCAAGAAGCCGCTGGCTATCCCGAGAAGAAAGGGAGCCGTTCGGCGGTAGCCATAGAGCGCTCCCATCGAACCAGCGACAATGTTGTTGGGCCCCGGGGTGTAAGTGGTTACGAACACGAAAAGCAAAGTGGGCAGAAGGTCGATCCGAGAGAGATAATCCATCACTCGCGCCCCTTATACTCATCGATGATCTCTCGAAGTCGAACCAGTTCCCGAGTCAGATCCCTCCAGGCTTTCCTTCCGAACCGCTCGACAATCTCGACCTGGATCGAGTCCCACAGCGGATCGGCCTGTCTCAACTTCCTCGCACCCTCGGCCGTGATTGACGCCGTCCGCGACCGCGCGTCGTCACCTTGGCCTATCTCAACCAAACCGTCCCGGCGAAGCGGCCCCAAAGCCCGGTAGAACGAAGTGCGATCCATGTTCAGGTCTTCGGCGGAGCGCGTCAGAGGTTCTCCCTCGTGCCGCTGCAACGATCTCATGACCGCTAACTGAGTGGCGCTCAGCCCCGAGGGGGCCAGTTCATCATCGTAAACACGGGCCACCTCACGAGAGATTTTCCTGACGGACGTGCAAACACATGGTCTCGGAATAGGTCTCATACTCGCCTTCATTTTGATGCATATACATCATTATTCGTTTTCTTTATATATACAGTTCCGGTTCGGTTGGCAAGTCGATTGTGCAATAGAGTTGAAAACATCTCCTCCAAAGTCGTATAAAGAGAAGAACGCCGCCAAGGCGACTCAAGAGCTAGTCGAGAGAGATTTAGGAGGTACCCGGTGTTCGTTTTCCGTACGCTGTTAGCTGCGGCAGTGCTCTTCCTAACGGTTGTCTCGGCACCAAAGGCCGATGATTCGACCAAAGTAGTGCACGTCTATGTAGCCCTTTGCGATAACGCAAACCAGGGAATCGTGCCGGTAAGCGCGGAACTCGGCAACGGCCAGAGCGCCCGTACGAACCTCTATTGGGGTGCTATGTACGGCGTGAAAACATTTCTTCACAATTCCCCCGACTGGCGCAAGCTGACCTGCCGCAGAAATCCGCGTGAGAATGTCCTGGATCGTTGCGTCTTCCGCTCCCGGGACTCTTCGGTTATTGTCGTGGCCGAGGCCTACGACGGGGCTCATATCCGACAAACCGTCACGGACTTCCTGGAGGCTGCAAGCGGTGCGGCCCGGGATACGCTGTATCTAGCGCACGACATGATCGTCTGTGGCGGAGCCTCCGACCTGGTAGTCTATGTCGGCCACAACGGACTGATGGATTTCTCTCTCGACTCGTACCCCAAAGCGGTCGACAGCACCAGGCGTGATGTGATTATTCTGGCATGTGCCTCCAAGTCGTATTTCGGGCCCGCCCTCGATAGTGCGGGAGCTTATCCCCTACTTTGGACAACCGGCCTCATGGCTCCGGAAGCGTACACCTTGCATGCCGCAATCGGAGCGTGGGCGAAGGGATGGTCCGACAGCACAATCGCCCGTGAAGCTGCTGCGGCCTACCACCACTATCAGACCTGCGGACTCCGAGCGGCCCAAAACCTTCTTGTGACCGGACGTTGATTATTTCTAATTGCGTCAACACGGCTCCACGATTACTCTGTTAGTCGAGGGAGCCGATCGGTCGGTCCCCATACGCAAAAACTCAAGAGAGGGATAACGGATGTCTGAAGGATCTAACAGGAGCTTTCTGTGGGCGGTAGTGGCCGGTACGGCTACTTTTGGAGGTTTCGCGGCGTTGCTCTGGTACCTGGGATTGTTTGAGTTTGACGGTACCGATTCCAGTGCCAAAGTGGTGGCCGCCTCGCTGGGACTGGTTGGGGCTCTTTTCGCCGCCATGGTCCCGATGATCGGCCTGTTCGTGAAGCATTCCCTGGAACAGCGAAACCTGCAATTGAAAGAACAGGCCGAGGAGCGTCTCAAGCTAGAGGCTGCGATCAGAGCCGTGGATCTAATGGGCACCAGTGACGGCAAGCCGGCAGCTCCCATCCAACAGGCAGGCTCGATTATCGCCCTCACCAATCTCAGGCAGTACGGCCTGGCTCTCGCCCTCCTGGACGCCCTGCTACAGTCCGACGGGATCGATGCCACCAGCGCCGCTACTGTTGTCGACAAGTGCCTACTGCTGGGAGATCTGGAGTACCAGGAAACCGCTATGGGTATTTTCATGGAGAACGCCGGAAGCTTCATCGGCAGCGACGGTCACGGAGTCTTGCCCGATCCGATTATGAATTGGTCGGAAACCCTTACCAAGAACAGCAAGTTCATGACTCTTCGCTCCCTGGGAGGAATGCTGTTGGCCCAGCCTCTAGAGAAGTGGGCGCGTGGCGATGTCTCGGGGATAATCGGGACCCTCATGCTCGCCTGGAAGAAGGAAACCGATGCGACTCTCAAGAACGAACTTGGCGTGGTGCTCAAGGCGTTGAAGGGCATAAGTTCGACTTCGTGGTCCACCGAGCGCGAAGGTCATCTTATGGATTTCCTCGAGATCCAAAACGAGGTGTCGTCCTGTGAGCCGCACATGTACGAGGTCAGTGATGTTGCGGAGCAGTTGAGAGAGTGGTGCAAGGAGGGCGGACTGTATGACGACTAGAGAAAGTCATGCATCCCCCAGATCATGTCGCCCAGGCTGCGTAGTTTGGTGAATGATCCTCCAATCCGCGAGCTTCAGCGCCGGTTTGCAATCGGTAATAGAAGTGAGGTATGACAAAAAAAGAGATCGGTCAAAGACCGATCTCTAAAATCTGAGCAGTGGCTCGTTTAATGAGCCGGCAACTCCAGCCTAGTAGTTACGGCGATAGCCGCCACCACCGCCGCCGCCACGGTTGTCACGGGGCTGACGCGGTTTGGCTTCGTTGACCTTCAACATACGTCCACCCAGCTCCTGACCGTTCAGGCCGCTGATAGCTGCGATACCTTCGTCCTTTGAAGGCATTTCCACAAAAGCAAAACCTCTCGGATCACCCGTGTATCGGTCCGTAATAATGTTCACGTTGGATACTTCGCCAAAGTTCTCAAAGGCCGTACGAAGTTCCTGCTCTGTCGTATTGTACGACAAGTTTCCGATGTAGATGTTCATTCTACACTCCAAATTGTTGCCCCAGCTCTGCCGTCAAATTGCATTCCAGACGGTATGGGACAGATAAACGGTGCGCACCATTGCGCGTTCAATTCGAGATCTGGCTTTAGCGGAGATTTTAGAATAGGACTGTTCTACGATAAAGGTTTCACTCAAATCAATATCAACTCTTCAGCATATAAGATTATCGGTCGGATTCCTAAACTTTTTTCTCCAATTGTGAGGATTTATCACTGTTTCGCATGAATCGAGACGGGCAGTTGCGAACCATTGACACCCGCAACGCCTTGATTGACAACGATATGTATCTCCGGAACGTTTGCTCGCCTGAATGTCCGCTGAGCGCCCGTGCTCCCAATATCTTCGTAACTCTCGTTGAGTCGGTTTGTAGAAGAAGCGGAGAACACTTGGTTTCTCCGATCACATTTCAGTCTGGAGTTGATTCTGCGCGTTTTCTAACGAGCTTGTTTCCTTACAAGAGCCGCTGTCCGGCTATATCTCGAAGGAGCTTTGATGCGCAGATCTGCTTGCCAGGGGATTCTCGTCCTCTTCATGTCTTGTCTTTTGGTTACAACTTCCACCGCGGAACCATCCGCCACACGATCGCCCGACTTGGGAGACTCATTTCAACGAGATTACCTCACCACTGCAGCTCGACCACTTTTCCCACAGCTGTGGGATGACCTCTCCTACATCGTCAACGAGCCGGATTTCTACTACATCATTGGGGGAGTTGCCCTGGGTCCCACTCTTGCCGATGAAGGGTTCGATCACGAAGAGCCACGCTTCACCAACTTGTGGGGTCGGTCGCGCTTCGCTGACAATCTGTTCGAACTCGGTGAAAAGATCGGTGACGGTGCTTTCCCCGTTGCAGTGGCCGCGTCCTCCTATGGCGTGGGAAGACTGGCCGGGTCGTCCCGCATGACCGAGTTCGGCTCCGATCTCTTCCGAGTCCAGGCGGTGAATGGGCTTTTGACCGCAGTACTGAAAGGCACCATAAACCGCACTCGCCCGGACGGCACCGCCTACTCGTATCCCTCGGGACACACATCCTCTTCCTTTGCAACGGCGGGAGTAATCTATTCCCATTTCGGTAAGACCTGGGGCTACCTGGCCTTTGGTCTCGCCGGCTACGTGGGTCTCTCCCGTTTGCAGGAGGGGAAGCACTATGTCAGCGATGTCATCGCCGGCGCAGTCCTCGGAACCTACGTCTCTTCCAAGCTTTCGCGTCGTCCTGATCGCACCGGGCGTCTGTCGGTCAGTCCCATGGCCACGGGTGACGGAATGGGTATCTCGTTGCGCTACAGCTTCTAGTCGGTCGAAAAATCGACTAATTCGGTCCAATATAGACATTTCCGTCGTTTTTCGGTTGACAATCAGGAGTTAGTCCTACTTAATACAAACACACTTTAACCAAGGAATGCCGGTGGGCAGGCTCGTCGGAGCCAAGGAAGGTTCTTGAAGCACAAAGACGATCACAAGCAGCTGGAGAGCTTTCGTGAGATATGCCACACACACGGCCTCCGTGTGACACCTCAGAGGCTGGCGGTGTACCGGGAGCTGCTGGCATCCTCCGATCATCCCACTGCGGAAGTAGTTTTCTCCAAGGTTCGGCAGGACTTCCCTACTGTCTCTTTTAATACCGTCAACGAAACCCTACTCACCTTCTTCCGGGTAGGGCTGGTCCAGGTCGTCGAAGGCTTCGGACACTCGCGCCGATACGATCCGAACCTGACATCGCACCATCATGTCCACTGTCGGGAATGCGGCAAGATCATGGATTTTGTGCATACACCATTCGACAGCATTGAACCTCCGTTGAGATTACGAAAAGATTTCGAGATAACGGGTGCGCGGGTAATACTCACCGGCATCTGCAACAACTGCCAAAAGAAGCATAATACCAATACCAAGCGTTGAGAGGATTTCCTAATGAGCAAGACCAAAGAAAACCTGGCAGCGGCCTTTGCGGGCGAATCGCAGGCTCGCAACAAGTACACCTATTTCGCTGCAGTTGCAAAAAAGGAAGGCTACCACTATATCGCCAAGATTTTCGAAGAGACCGCCGACAACGAGAAGCGCCACGCCAAAGATGAGTTCCTGTTGCTCGATGGACTCGGCGACACTATCGCCAATCTCAAGGAGGCAATCGGCGGTGAGCATTACGAGACCGTGACGATGTACCCCGAGTTTGCCGAAGCCGCCCTGGCGGAAGGCGACAAGAAGGCGGCCGCCCTGTTCAAGATGATCGCCAAGGTGGAAGAGCATCACCGCGACCGATACAAGAAACTCCTTGAGCGTGTCGAAAACGGCACCGTGTTCAAGCGCGAAAATCCTATAAAGTGGAAGTGCAGCGTCTGTGGTTACATTCACGAAGGCACCGAACCTCCGAAGAAGTGCCCCTGCTGCTCTCATTCTCACGAACACTACGAGCCGGCCGACATGGAGTCCGACATCTAAGGAGAATGCCGTGGCAGAGTATCGTTGCGAAGTTTGCGACTACATCTACGACGAGAAATCGGGGGGCGCTTCCTGGAATGATTTGCCTGAAAACTGGATTTGTCCCGTATGCGGTTCCTCTAAGGCGTACTTCACGGCATGTTCCGGCGAGGGCTCAGTCGAAGAGACCGAGTCCTCCGGTACGGTAAAGAAGGATGTGTTGGCTCAGTTCGGGCGGAAGTCGGACGACCTGGAAGAAACCATGGCTGATATCCACACCATGGCCGAGACCGGTGAGTCGATCCTTGACCCGATGCGCACCTCTCGACCGGTGGTTGGTTGGGAGGACCTTCTCATTCGCGGCGCCCAGCTAGCCCGGATACCCCTCAATGAATCCGATGCGGTGGTTACCGAGACGGTAATCGGTCCGGCAGCAAAACAACCGCTGGTGATACAAACTCCGGTGTACATCAGCCACATGTCCTACGGTGCCCTTTCGAGAGAGGCCAAACTGGCCCTGTCGCGCGGCAGCGCCATGGTTCAGACGGCGATGTGTTCGGGTGAGGGAGGCATTTTGCCCGAATCCCGGGAATGCGCCCACAAGTACATCTTCGAGTACGTCCCCGCCACTTACAGTGTCTCACCGGAAAATCTCGAAAAGGCTGATGCCGTCGAAATCAAAATCGGCCAGTCAGCCAAACCGGGAATGGGTGGACACCTTCCCGGCAAGAAGGTAACTCAGGAGATCGCCACCGTGCGCGGCGTTGAGCCGGGACGTGATGTGACCAGTCCCTCTCGTTTTTCGGATATTAGCACTCCGGAAGAGCTGGCCAGCAAGGTGGCCTGGTTGCGGGAAGTTTCCGGAGGCAAACCGATCGGAGTGAAGATAGCCGCCGGTCGTATAGAAGACGACCTTGCCGTGATCTTGCGCTCGCGTCCAGACTTCATCACCATCGACGGGCGCCCCGGAGCAACCGGAGCCGCACCCAAGTATATAAAGGGGGCAACTTCGGTACCCTCGGTGTTCGCTCTGTATCGGGCCCGCAAGTTCCTCGACGAAGCCGGCGCGGACAAGGTCTCGCTGGTGGTCACGGGCGGGCTGAGGACCTCGGCGGACTTTGCCAAGGCTCTGGCCCTTGGTGCCGATGCGATAGCAATCGCCACCGCGGCCTTGATTGCCTGCGGCTGCCAGCAGTACCGGGCCTGCCATCTGGGAACCTGCCCCATGGGAATCGCAACTCAGGATGAAGAACTGCGTAGTAGATTGGACATCGAAAGGTCGGCCGAGCGACTCGCCAACTACCTCAGGGTCTGCACCTCGGAGTTGAGGACATTTGCCCGACTGACCGGCAACCGGAACGTACACGATCTAAGTAACGCCGATCTCTGCACCGTCAGCAGCGAGATCTCGCGTCACACCGCGATCGAACATGTGTAAGGAGTTTGACCACCAAAGAAACTTTCGAACATCTTGAAGAAGCCTTGAGCCGTCCACGCCCTTTCGAGTTCTACACCGCCGACGATCTGTGGACGGACGACCACATCTCTCAGCAGATGCTGAAGTATCATCTCAATCCCGATGTGGACCTGTCATCGCGGCGGCACGACTTTATCGACCGATCTGCAGCCTGGATCGCAACCCGATTCGGGATTGGTCTCGGCTCCGGGGTAGCCGACTTCGGGTGTGGCCCCGGTTTGTACACCAGTCGGCTGGCCGCCACGGGCGCATCTGTGACCGGTATCGACTTCTCCGAAAACTCGCTCGCTTATGCGAGAGACCAGGCCGCCAAGGCCGGGCACAAGATTGACTATGTTTGCCGGAACTATCTCGATTACCGTTCCGAAAAGAGATATGATCTGATAGAGATGATCATGTGCGACTTCTGTGCATTGAGTCCGCAACAGCGCCAGGACCTGTTGGGGATCTTTGCCGGCCATCTGAAGCCGGGCGGATATATTCTCTTCGATGCGTACACCTTGAACGCCTTTGAGAGGCGTGAAGAGTCAACCAGTTTCGGCAAGAACAGTATGAACGGGTTTTGGTCGGCAGAGGACTACATTTGTCTTTCACAGACATTCAAGTACGACGCTGAGAAGGTGGTTCTGGACAAGTACACCGTGATTCAAGAGACCGGAACAAAGACGATCTACAACTGGCTCCAGTACTTCGATCCGAATGAGATTGGCAAGGAGTTCGAGAGGGCGGGTCTCAAGGTGGAGACTCTCCTCGGCGACGTGGCCGGGTCTCCCTTCGATCCCGATGCCGATGAGTTTGCGGTTGTAGCTCGCAGGATTTGACCTTACTATAGTTATTACTATGGGCAAAGGTCGTTGGATAGGCCGGTGGCTGCTCTTCGTTGCCACCGTTCATACCCTGTTTGGGCTGGTAGTCTTCTGGGATGCCGTCGAGGGAATCGCTGACGTCGGGTTCCTCTATGCGGTCGAGGTCGGTTCCGATTTCTTCGGTCCCTATTTCTTCATTCTATGGGGTGCCCTTTGCTATGTTCTCGGATTCACCGTTGACGCCCTCGAACGTCAGCGCGATCCCTACTTCCCCGTCTCGATCGGCCTATCCCTGGCTTTGTTCACCGTGGTGAGCATAATAATCTCCCCCGTTTCTGGATTCTGGACCCTTCTTCCGGCGGCGATCGCGCTTCTCCGCCGAGCTTCCTGACATACTCGATACAAAACGATACAATTCTCACGCCCCTTGGGGAGCAACTGCGCCTCTCGATCAACCGACATCCTTGACAGAGTCGGCACTGACGGTGCCGAGGAGTTGATGGTCGGAGCGACCATCGGAACGGTTAATCTCTTCCCTATAGGAGGTGTTTATGATCAACGGAATCGGATCCGGCGGTATGATGATGCGGCCACCCGATGCGGCAACGGTCCAGCACACGAAGGAACAGATGTTCCAGAATGCGGACAGCGACGGCAACGGCTCGATTGATCAGGCCGAGTTCAGCAGCTTCGCCGAAATGATGGCTCAGAAAGTCGGCCACAGCCCAGACAGCGAGGAAGCTTTCTCGCGGCTCGACGGAAACGGCGACGGGGCTCTCAGCAAAGCGGAGTTAGAGGCCGGCCACGAGAGAATGCGTCATATGAGAAGCATGCAGGGTGGTCCACCACCTATGTCATTCGACTCAAGCGATAACGTGAGCGACTTAGGATCTGTGCTTATGTCGCAGCTCGAATCGTACGCATCGGCCAGCCAGTTCACGTCTAAGACTCTCCTGGATATGTTGGGCTAGCCCTCAGTCCAAAGTAGAAAGGGCGGAAGTGAGTTCACTTCCGCCCCTAGTATCTGCTCTACGCGAGGTCTATTCCTTGATGCGCAGCATCCCCGCCATACCGAAGGCACCGTAGATGCCTTCCACGACCTCGTCGGAGGTCTCGTTGATTCGTTCGATATGGGATCCCATTCCGAGCCCGTCTACGACGGTACGGAACGGCCGTTCACCGCGGGGCAGGTCGATTACTTTGAGAATCGCATCGGCTACCATCTGGGGATCGGGTGCGTTGTCGCTTTCATAGTTCTTTTCGAAGTTGGAGATCATCTGATCGGGAGCACCGGCAAATTCGCCGTAGCTGGAGATACGATTCTCATCGCTGGCCCTAAAGGCGTTGCCGATGAAGTCGGTTCCGAACCCACCCGGCTCGACGATCACCGATTCGATTCCAAGGGCCGATAGCTCCACGCGGTAGTTGTCAGCCATGGCTTCAAGAGCCCATTTGGACGAGTTGTAGGGCCCGAAGAACGGCAACACGAATCGTCCCAGAAGGCTGGAAACGTGGATCAGAAGACCTGAGCCCTGGTTGCGCATGTGCGGGAGCACCGCTCGATTGACGCGCTGAACTCCAAAGACATTGATATTGAAGAGACGTTGCCAGTCATCGACCGTAAAGGTTTCCTGCAATCCTGCTACGCCGACACCGGCGTTATTTATGACAACATCAATGCCGCCGGCCATTTCGATCGCCCGGGCAACACCCGATTCAACGCTCTTCTCGTTAGTGACATCCAAATCGACAATATGGGCTCCCTTGCCCTGCAACTCGGTTGCAGTCGAAGCGTTTCGCCCTTCCGAGTCACGCATGGAGGCGACAACAGTGTGTCCGGCCTTGATCAAAGTGTCGGCGGTTAGTTTCCCGAATCCGGCACTGGAGCCGGTGATGAGTACCTTCTGGCTCATTTGCTCGTTCCTTTATGAAAGAGTTCTAGATATGCGAGTTTGTGTTTTCTGTGGCGCCGTCACCGACAGCCTCAGATTGTGCTTCATGTATGAAACGTAAATGGAGGAAGAGTTGGTTCCCTCGTCACGACAGAATACACCCTTTCGCTCCCTATTGCGCTTTTCCGCGCTATTCCTGACAGTAAAAATAGTTGAATCTTCTGTGAGGAACCGGTTTGCTGGAATAGACCAATGCCAGCGAACCCAGGCACCGGGCCTTCCGTGTACGAGGAATCGGAGACCACTTGCCACATGACTGATACCAACAACATCAACAGTCTTGATCTTGATCTCTTCCGCTCTCGCCTTCTGCCTTATACTCGCAGGGCGCTTGATCTGCTGCCCAAGCTCACGGACCCGTGGATTCTGGACATCGGCTGCGGGACGGGTGTACCGACTGTCGAAATCGCCCGGCTGACCGGCGGCGAAGTCCTGGCCATAGATATCGATCGGATTTCCCTGGGCAAGCTGCTCCTGAGAGCGCGAGAGGCTGGGCTCGCAAGCAAGATCTCGGTCAAGCAGTCGGCTATTCAGGATCTCAAACTGCCCCCCGAGAGCTTTGATCTCATCTGGTCAGAGGGTGTCGTGGCGCAGATTGGATTCGAATCGGCATTGACCGAGTGGCGCGACCTGCTGGTATCGCGTGGTTTCCTTGTCGTTCACGACGAACTCACCGATGTGGATCAGAAGGTAGCCATGGTCACCAAATGTGGTTACACGTTGGTGGGCCGGTTTGAAGTCGTTCCCGAGGTTTGGTGGGATGAATACTACGCTCCAATCAAATCCGAGATCGAGAGACTTGAGCGACGCGACGATCTGTTCGCAGACACTCTCGCCGAGATCGAGTCGGCCAAGAATGAGCTAGACATGTTCGATGTCCACAATCCCAAGTTCGGATCCATGTTCTTCGTGCTTCGCAGCACGAAATAGATTATGGCTGCGCAGTTGCTTTTCAGATCGGCCAAGACTCGTCGCCGGAGGCTAGTGACCACCTGCGAAAACCGAACTGCTTGCCGAAACAATTCCTTGCTTCACTCCCCCTTCTCCCTTATTGTTAAGTAATTGACCAATGACACCACGATAGACAACTCTGTAGTCACCGTTTCGTCACAAGATGCCTGGGGAGGCAACAATCATCGCGCGCAAAAATGACGCCGCTAGATAACTGCATCCATCCAGGATACACTCGAAAGTGGAAGGAGCGTGATTATGAGAATCTTTTGGCGGGCACTTTTGTGCGCAATTTGCCTCGTCTGCGCCGCAGCCGGACCAGGTCATACGGTGTGTGGAGACGTAGATGCTGATGGCCACCCGGCAATGGTTTCTGATGTCATCTACCTGGCCGATTACCTCTGGGGAGGCGGACCGGTCCCTCCGGTATACAACGACGCTGACTTGGATGAGCACCGAGGCCTCACTATGATGGACATGGCGATGATAATAGGGCACGTCTTTGCCGCACCGTGCTCTCCTCCTCCAGATTGCGATCCCGACTTCAACTACGAATTTCAGGCTGCGGGATCCCTCCCCTCGTGGCCTGAAATCGATACCAGAGACCCGGGAGGCTGGCCGGTAGGAGAGCTAACCAACACCGTCGACTTCTATCTGAAGATGCCAGAAGTTGCCTTCGATGTCGGCGCTGTAAAGGTGGCCGTGCAGTTCAAGCGAACTGACCGGGGACCCGTATGGGCGGAGTCGGTCGATTGGGACAAATCCGGCACTGAGCAACTCTTTCTGCCGGAGGCCGGCAGATGGGATTTCGAAAGAGGTTACATCACCCACCAAGAGAATCCGGATCTCGTATCCGACGATCTAATCGTGCAAATCGTACCAGGAGCTTGCCTACCATGCTCCGCACCGGTGGCCGGAATTCCGCTGAGCGACTACTATCTCTTCAGCGTTGACTTGACCACTGTTCCTGGGTTTGAGCCAACAGGTCCTTGCGGCGTCTCGGTCAATCCAAGGGTGTTTCCGCCGTTCGGTGCGCCTCACGATCCGAGTTTCACCTCCAATAAAAGCCAACTGCTTGATTGTGGCAGTAAATCCCAAATCACCCTTAAGGAACCTGATTTCCCAAACTCGGTTGATGCCACCCCGGCTCCTTCGCTGGGTCTGATTGGCTTGACCGCTCTCGGGCTGGGGCTCGCCTCAGGAGGTTACGTAGTACTGTGGCGTCGCAGATCTGTCGACAACTAGCTCCACTCGCTAGGGGAGCGCAGCTCAATATATCGAGCTGCGCTCTGAAGAGGGTAATCAAGACCCCGCTGGTGCGGACTCACGCCAGATCAAAAACTAGAACTTCAGCGTTGTCGACGCCAGTGAGTGCGATCTCGGACTCGTCGGACACCGAAGCTCCGTCGCCTGCCTTGAGTTCAACATCGCCAAGTCTCGCCTCGCCGGACGCAACGTGAATCCACATATGGCGACCCTCGTCAACCGAAGCGGTCACTTCCATGCCCTCTTCCAGTACAGTGGCGTAGATTCGCGCGTCCTGGTTGATCGATACTGAACCGTCGGCACCATCGTTGGAGGCGATCAAGCGCAACTTGCCTAGCTTTTCCTCGCGAGTAAACGCCGTCTGCTCGTAGCTCGGTTCGTATCCCTTCTTATCCGGAAAGATCCAAATCTGAAGGAAATGAGCCGGCTCGTCATCCGACGGATTGAACTCCGAGTGCATGACACCTGTGCCGGCGCTCATGCGTTGGACATCGCCGGGGCGAATCACTGAGCCGTTGCCCATGCTGTCCTTGTGCTCCAACGCTCCCTCCAAAACATAGGAGACAATTTCCATGTCGTTGTGGGGATGGGTCCCAAAACCCTGGCCGGCCGCGACCCGGTCATCGTTGAGGACCCGCAACTTGCGGAAGCCCATCCAATTCTCGTCCCTGTAGGTGTTGAACGAGAAAGTATGAAAGGTATTCAGCCAACCGTGGTCGGCGTGACCTCTTTCTTCGGACTTTCTGACTGCAATCATGACATCACCTTTCTTTTCTTGTTTCCACATTTGTTGTTATAACAAGTATTATCGCGGAAAGGTTCCCTCAGTCAGTACTTGTGATGAGCTTGTCGAGGAGACGGGCCAGTTGCGCTTGTTCACGATCGCCGAGTCCGGCTATGTGTCGGCCATGAAGGTCCTGTACTTCCTTGTCGGCCTTTTTCAGCAACTTCTCTCCGCCAGCGGTCAGGCGGGCTACGACGATTCTTCGATCCTGCCTATCTCGTTGTCTGGCAACTAGCTTCTCCTTCTCAAGGCGATCCAGCAGGCGTGTGATATCGGGAATCCTGGTAATCATCCGCCGGCCGATCTCCAGGCTGGGGAGACCTTCCCTGCCGGCTCCCCGGAGAATCCTAAGAACATTGTACTGGGGCTCGGTAACACCGAACGGCTTGAGAACCCGGGCAAGATCTGCATAGAGCTGTTCGCGAGCGCGGAGGATTCTCACTCCGATTCCCACAGCGGCGTTGTTCTTCATCGTACGTGTCATATATGTTATAACGATATTTGTTGCAACGAGTGCAATGTTTTTACACTAAAAAGCCGATCGCTCCAAGGCGACCGGCCTGGTACTTAGGACTTTGCTCAACTCGGACTACATGAACAATCCATGAAGCCAAAGGAGCCAATCCGGTGCTACGCCACCAAAAAACGTAGCGCAAAGCCAATCATGAAACGCTTGGAACCACATATTCTAGCCTCCAGAAGTGGGAAGTCCGCCAAAGTTAGTCACGCTGGGTTACGAGTAGAAATATGAACGATCGAGTCCATATAATAACATCGATGGCGGCTAAAGTCAAGCTGGGAGCCGTTTTTTGAGGTGCGAGGCAAATGGGCGCTTGACAACCGGCCCATGCCCGGGAACCGTTTTCGCTTGCCTTTGGTTATCTTCTAACATAGAGTTAGGACTCGCTAACTAGCATAGGAGAATCGATGAAGCAAGTTCTATTAGCGTTAGTCGCCGTCTCAACGATCTCGGTGGCTTCGACCGCCCAGGAGCCGGCCACTGCCGACACCGCCCGACACGAACTCACCGACACCATTACAGTGGTTGGTGAGCAACTCACACAAGAGACGAAACCGTTCCCGTTCGAAAAGGATCGCTTCAATCAGGTCCTGTCACAAGCCGGATTCTCGATCATCAACAAGGGCGTTTTTCTGGCGCAGGATGTTCAGGCCGATGGCTACAAGAGAGATGACATCGCGATTGTCATCGACGGAGAACGTTATCACTGCGCCTGTCCCAATCGCATGGACTCTCCCCTCTCGCGTACCAACTCGCTGGAGATGAACTCGATTCTGCTCGACAAGACATCTTCGGGTATTTGCTCGGGAATCGGTGGTTGTGTGTCTTTTCAGCGAGCCTCAGTCCAGACCGATCAATTCGTCACTGGTGGGCTTTCGCAATCGATTGGCGCCGCCAGTTCCTCCGACATAGGGTTGGTGGCAAATGCCAACCATCATCGCCTGGCTCTCCGCTACGCGACCGGCGAGGGCTACGACGATCCCGATGGCAAGAGTTTCGTCGATCGCTACGGCTACATCGGCAACAACGACTATCTTCTAGCCGAGGGATCTATCACGGGACGTCGGGGCGCCTTTGAGTATCGCGGTGAGTTCACCTACACCGAAGATATCATGTTCCCCTACCTTCACATGGATGAACGACTCAACCGGGTGTTTGCGGGATCGGTCAAATATCGGGGGCACAAATTGTACGCCAACTTCACCGATCACATCATGGACAACGAGCTTCGCAACAGCCCGATGAACATGGTCACTGAGGCGCAGAATCTGACGGTCGGTCTGGTCGGATCGGATTACGAGCTTTACTACCGCAACTGGAAAGCGGACAACCGGATGGTTACGCCGATGACGAAGATCGTCAATGACCTGATGCCTGAAGTCAATCAACTCGCAGGAGCAGTTTCTTTCGAGAGTGCTCCGGGGAGAATGAAGTTCTGGATCCGCGGAGGAATCTCACGATTCTGGATCGGCGAAACCGAAAGAGCAAGCTTCTACGAAGGCGCCCACGGTGATGTCACCACCGATCGCACGTTCTTTACCTGGGCTTCGGGACTTGCCGCCAGGAGGTCGCTGGGACGCGGACTCACCGGCACCTTTGGCGCCGATTTCATCCAGGAAGCACCGTTTGCTCAGTCGTTGTACATAACGGTGCAGCGCCCCATGGGCAAGGCCTGGTGGAGTGGAAATCCTGAATTGAACCCGACGCTCCGGGCTACCGTGCGTGGAAGCATCTCGGCCCACGATGTCACCCTGGAAGCCTCCGCTTCTCGTTTGTGGGACTACGTCACGCTCACCGGGTTCAACTCGAGCGGACGCAACTACCGTTCTTACGAGAACGTGGAAGCGGTGATGCTGTCGGCGGCTCTGAAGATCGATTGGGACTACTTGATTCTGCGTGCTGACTACACCTGGGCTGAAAGGACCGATCTGGAACTCCCGATCGAGGAAATCCCGCCCTTCCGCGTGACTTCTACACTAACTTCTCCCGAGTTGAGAGGTGCTAAACTGTTCGCACGGCACACCTACAACGATGCCCAAACTCGCGTCAATGAACTACTCTCCGAGACGCCCACCAGCTCGTGGCATCAGCTGGACCTGGGAGCCCACTACAATTTGGAACCGTTCCGATTCAACCTGGAGATCACCAATATCACCGACGAGATGTACACGCAACATCTCTCCTATCTGCGCAACCCGTTCGCATCGGGACTTCGGGTCTTCGAACCGGGCCGCACCATACGCTTGAACGTCGTGGCCATTGCCGGCAGCTAGAATGTGAAACCGGATCGGCACATGAGCTTGTGAATGATCGAGGGCAACCGTATAATTCGGCAGTCAGAAACCGTGTCAGGAGACCTCGACAATGAACTGGAAGCATATGGTTTGGTCGCAGTTCGGTGCGGCCATCGACGCCCTCGAGAACGCAATGCGACTTTGCCCCGATCGTCTTTGGAGTGGCCGCTCCAAATGGTATGACATCTGGTACATCAGCTTTCACACCCTGTTTTGGTTGGACTACTATCTCGAGGACTCCGCCGAGGACTACAAACCGATCCCACCGTACACATTGAGTGAACTCGACCCGGCCGGCATCGTGCCTGATCCTCCCTACACCAAAGAGCAACTCCTGGCCTATCTGGAACACGGTCGCGACAAGTGCAAAGCCTACATCGAACGGATGACCGACGAGCAAGCCGATTCACCGTGCGGACGCGATCGTCTTGACCTTACTCGTGGTGAACTGCTGCTCTATAGTCTGCGTCATGTTCAACACCATGCGGCCCAGTTGAACCTGTTATTGAGGCAGATAATCGACGACGCCCCCGGCTGGACCTTCAAGTCGAAGGACCTCGAGTAGCTGGGCACGGACGACAAAAACCAGCAAATGGCGATTCCCCTAAATCCCGAATTATCCACAACTTAAGCATTGAGCGAACATGCGTTTTTTTGCGATGCTAAGTAGTTTTACTGCATAGACTTAGAGACGCCAATCGAAATCTTCTTCGACCCCTTCAAGATTGCCTTGACAAAATCGCAGTAACAGTCGATACTCCCGCTAGAGAAATAATTCACAAGCTCGTTTGAGCTTGTGCCACAAGCAACAAGCCTAGCAGAGATGGCATCCTATCGATGACAGACCAAAAGGTTTTCATTCACGAGGTGGGCCCTCGAGACGGCCTGCAAGTCGAAAAGACTATCGTTCCCCTGGAAGAGAAAATACGCTGGATCGACGGCATGTTGGACAGCGGTATCGAGATTTTCCAGCTCGGTTCATTCGTTAATCCCAAGTATGTCCCCCAGATGGCGGACACCGATCAGCTATTCTCCCACTATGCGAAGGGTGGCAACAAGCCTGACGGCGTGATCATGTCCGGATTGGTCCTGAACGAGAAAGGGCTCGACCGGGGAATGCAGTGCGGAGTGGAGATGTTCTGCATGGGAGTTTCTGCAAGTGAGACTCACAGCCAGAAGAACACCCGCATGACTCCCGCCGAAGCTCAGAAACGTATCATCGCAATGGCCAAGACAGCCATGGGGGCCGGAAAGCGTGTCCAGGCATCGGTCCAGTCGGCCTTCGGTTGTGGCTTCGAGGGACCAATCAATCCGGAAAAAGTCCTGGGCATCATCAAGGAGTACCTGGCCGCCGGCGTCAAGAATATCAGCCTGGCGGATACCGCCGGTCATGCCAATCCACTTCAAGTGGAGAGCCTGTTCAGCGCCATACGTGAGCTCGACCCCGACGTGGAGATGGCATGCCACTTCCACAACACCTATGGCCTGGGACTAGCCAACTGCTATGCCGCTCTCAAGTCGGGTGTCTTGTACTTCGAGTCTGCCTATGGCGGTCTCGGCGGATGTCCCTTCACGAAGCTGCCGGCCGGAAATGTCAGCACCGAAGACCTGGTTCATTCGCTGCAGCGAATGGGCCTTCGCAAAGATATCAAGCTCGATCGACTCCTGGACGTAGCCAAGAACGTAAGCAATTTCTTCGACCGCGAACTTCCCGGCTCCGTTCTGAAATCCGGTTCAATCGTAGATTTTGTAGGTGGGAAATGAAGATACTGGAAAACGTGCGTGTTCTGGACATGACCAATGTCCTCTCGGGACCGTTCTGCACTCTGCATCTGGCCTTGCTGGGCGCCGAAGTAATCAAGATCGAAGTCCCCGGAGCGGGTGATCTCGCCCGCAAACTGGGCAATGTCCCTGAGCTCAACAAGAAGCTTATGGGCACCAGTTTCCTCGCACAGAATGCCAACAAGAAGTCGCTCACCCTCAACCTCAAGGCGGACGAGGGCAAAGAGATCTTTCGCAAATTGCTAGAGACGGCCGATGTCCTGGTCGAGAATTTCCGACCGGGCGTTCTGACTCGTCTTGGATTTCCCTGGGAAGAGCTGGAGAAGATCAATCCCAAGCTCGTTTATTGTTCTATCTCAGGATTCGGCCAAACCGGCCCCGACGCCAAAAAACCGGCCTACGACCAAATCATCCAGGGACTCTCGGGCGCGATGGATGTGAACGGCGACCAACGCCTTCATCCCCTCCGCGCCGGATTCCCGGTTTGCGATACGGTCGGCGGTTTGAATGCCGCTTTCGCGGTGATGGCGGGACTGTTCCATCGTGAGCGGACCGGTCAGGGTCAGCAAATCGATATCGCCCTTCTCGATTCGATCATGCCCCTCATGGGCTGGGTCGCGGCAAATCTGTTGATCGGCGGCAAGGCTCCGGTCCCGATGGGCAACGATAACTTCACGGCAGCCCCCTCGGGAGCGTTCAAGACGAAGGACGGCTTTATCAACATAGCTGCCAACCAGCAGATCCAATGGGAAAACCTGTGCGACGTGGTTGGCGTGCCCGAGTTGAAGACCGATCCGCGCTTCCAGGAGCGCGACACCCGCAAAGCCAATCGTTACGAGTTGACGCCGCTTATCGAGGCCAAGCTGACCGAGCAGACCACCGAACACTGGGTCGAGGCTCTGAATGCCAAGGGGATTCCCTCGGGCGATATTCTCAGCCTGGAGAAGGCACTTCTCAGTCCGCAGATCGATCATCGCGAGACGATCGCCACGGTTAACGAGCCGGATATTGGCGATATCAGGATCTTCAACTTGTCGGCCAAGTTCGCCAAAACGCCCGGCAAGATTGACAATCCGCCGCCGCAGCTTTCGGCTCACACCGATGAGATTCTCACGGAACTGGGCTTCAGCCAGGAAGAACTGAACGCATTGCGCGAAAAAGCGGTTATCTAGTAAGGACTATTCACACTCGAGATAAGGGCATTTCTTCATGGGCATGACATATGTTCAGAAAGTACTGGCCAAGGCCTGTGGCAAGGACAGTGTCGCGGTAGGTGACGTTGTCGAGCCGAAAGTCGATCTGGCCATGTCGCACGAAAACGGTGCGTTGGTGATGACCCAGTTCCAGGAGATCTACAAGGGCACCACCCTTGAGCCGAACGTCTGGAACCCGGACAACATCGCTATCATCTTTGATCATCGTGTACCCGCTGAATCCGCCAAGACAGCAACCAACCAGAAACGGCTCCGTGGTTTTGTCGGCGATCAGAAGATCGGTAAGTTCCACGACGTCCGTGGCGACGAAGGTGGTATCTGCCACCAGATCCTCCCCGAGATGGGCTATGTTCGCCCCGGCACGGTTGTGGTCGGTACCGACAGCCACACCACCACTCACGGCGCTCTCGGCGCTTTCGCCTTTGGTATCGGCGCCACTGAGATGGCCGCCGTCTGGGCACTCGGCAAAGTCCTGAATGTGGAAGTTCCGGGAACGATCAGAGTCGTCGTCAACGGACAGTTCCAGGAACTGGTTGGCGCCAAAGATCTGATTCTCAACCTCATCGGAAAAATCACCGCCGAAGGTGGAAACTTCAAGGTCCTCGAATTCCACGGCGAAGCTATCAAGAACATGCCGACTTCAGGCCGCCTGGTAGTCAGCAACATGTCGGTCGAGGCCGGTGCCACGGCCGGTATGATGCCCCCGGACGAAGAAACCCTGCGCTACCTCAAAGAGGAAGCCGGTGTGGATGAATCGTTCGAGCTGATGGCCCCTGATGCCGACGCCGAGTACGATCGTGTAGTCGAAATCAACGCCAGCGAACTCGCTCCGCAGATCGCCTGCCCGCATCGCGTCGACAATATCAAGCCGATCGACGAAGTCCTGGGAACGCACGTCGATCAGATCGTTATCGGCTCCTGCACCAACGGACGGCTCGACGATATCGAAATCGCGGCCTCGATCCTCAAGGGCAAGAAAGTCGATCGCAGCACCCGCATGCTAATCTTCCCCGCTTCCTGGAGAATCTACCGCCGCGCCATGCGCGAAGGTTACCTCGCTGACCTGGCCGACGCCGGTGCCGTCATCTGCAACCCCGGTTGCGGTCCGTGCCTGGGTGTTCACCAGGGCGCGCTGGGCGACAAGGAAGTGGCTCTGGCCACTACCAACCGCAATTTCAAAGGCCGTATGGGCAACCCCATGGCCGAAGTTCACCTCTGTTCTCCGGCTGTGGCCGCCGCCAGCGCCATGACCGGTACTATCACCGATCCCAGAGGAGTGCGCTAACATGAGTAAGGTTGTCTACAAAGTAGAAGACGATGTCTCGACGGACATCATCTATCCCGGCCGCTACATGGCTACGGTCCTTCCGACCGAAACTCCGCAGTTTGCCTTTGCTGACGATGACGCCTTCAACGGCAAGTTGAAAGCTGGGGAGATCCCGGCCGGAAGCTTCATCGTTGCCGGCCAGAACTTCGGGTGCGGCTCCTCACGCGAACAGGCCGCTTCCTGCCTCAAAGGCCACGAAGTGACAATCGTCGCCAAGCATTTCGCCCGAATCTTCCTGCAAAACGGCATCAATCTCGGACTGCCGATGGTGATCTGCCCCGATGTGGAAGCGGACGAAGGTGACGAGTTGGCTCTCGAAGGAAACGTTTTGAAGAACGTGACCAAGGGTACCGAATTTGCCGTTACGGCTCTTCCCCCGGCTCGCCAGGCGATCATCGATGCCGGTGGATTGATTGCTTTCACTCGCGCGAGACTGCTCAAGGAGCAAGGTTGATTAGAGTCTCGTTAGATTCGCTATTCCAAGCCCGTCCCGGCCTACCCCGGGGCGGGTTTTTGTTGATCGGCTCATCGGTCCAAAATAGCCTGCATGTATGAAGCATACTAAGATCCTGGCTACGGTAGGACCGGCTACCAAATCGGTCGACAAGCTCCAGAAACTGATCGACGCCGGCGTCAACGCCTTCCGAGTGAACTGCTCACACGGCGAAGAGAAAGACTTCGTCGAGATGGCCAATCTCATTCGCGAGGCATCGGAGGACGCTGAGTTTCCCGTAGGACTGCTGTTCGACATCTCCGGCCCGAAACTTCGCCTCGACCGTTTCGAAGGGGTCATCGACATAGCCGAGGGTGAATCGGTTACATTCGTGAAGTCCGGGACCAACGTTGACAAGAAGGTGATCGCGGTCAACCATCCCAGGATACTCAGCTCGGTCAAGTTTGGCGAACGGCTGATGATCGACGATGGCAACCTGATCTTCAATATCACCTTAGCCGACTCCGATCAGGTCGAGGCAAGAGCGATCAACGCCGGACAATTGCTTCCCGGCAAGGGGATCAATCTCCCCGATACCGAGATCGACATCCCCACCATAGGTGAGAAAGACAAACAAGATATCGAAACCGCGGTGGCGGTGGGTGCCGATTTCATCGCCCTCTCGTTCGTGCGATCCGGGGATGATATCATCGAAGCTCGCAAGCTGCTAAGGTCTCTGGGCGGCAAACAGCGCATCATCGCTAAGCTTGAGAAACGAGAAGCCATCGATGACCTCGATACGATAACTCTTCTCGCTGACGGGGTAATGGTCGCCCGGGGTGACCTGGGAGTCGAACTCCCTCCCGAAGAACTACCCCAACTGCAAAAGAGAATAATCCGCCTGGCTCATCAGCATCAGCGACCGGTTATCGTCGCGACGCAGATGCTGGAATCGATGCGTTTTGCTCCGCGAGCCACGCGGGCCGAGATCAATGATGTCGCTAGTGCCGTATTCGACTACGCCGATGCGGTCATGCTGTCGGCCGAGACGGCCACCGGTGACTATCCGGTCGAAGCGGTTCGCACGATGACGGCCACTATCGAAGCTACCGAAGCCGCGGGCGAGCGGCCGTCGGTCGTGACCGACGAGCCACTGGCCGAATCGATAATCCCCTACACCATTGCCGGCGCGGTTAGTTCCACCGAGCATTTCTGCTGTGCTACCGTCACCCTGGCCTGGACTTCATCGGGCTATACCGCGAGGCTGATATCGAGCCTCTTCCCCTCGCACCCTGTTATCGCACTGTCATCTAAAGAGCGCGTCATGAACGGACTTTCGCTCCAGCGATCGGTCTATTCGATCCGCAGCAAATTCCCCGACACCGTTGACGAAATGCTGACAACTGTCGATCGCGTGGTCCAGGAACACAACCTGGCCGAGTCCGGCGACGTAATCACCATCACCGGCGGACTTCCGCTGGGCTCAAAAACTCCCACCAACTTTATGATGGTCCGCCAGGTCCCGTAACCGTAGTACCCAAGTAAAGGCGGGACCAAATACGGCCCCGCCCTGTTCGAGAGAGTTGTAGGTCGAAACCCCTGGCCCGCCACTTCCTGTCACCTCTGCGAAGGCAGGGGGCGTAGCGAGGTTTCGACAATCAGCCTGCCGTTACAGCGCCGTACCAACCGACAACGACAGTCTCAACCCAACAGCTATTACATCATCCAGGCTCGGATCTCCGCCCGGGTTCATGATGTACTGGAAATCCGGCTGCACGGCTATGTACTCGAGAAGCTGAAACTGACCGGTGGCTTCGATCGTAATCTCGCCATTCTCCGTCTCACCGTCGCCGGCAACGATCATGTCCTTGTACGGACTCCCAAAGGTAGCCGCTGCTACGGATAGTCCCACGGTGTGATCGATCTTATCCGAGAACAGGCCGGTTGCAGTCAGACCGCCTCCGAAGTACAAGGAGAACTGATTGATATCCTTGTTGGCCATACCCAGACGCCCAAACACGGCTATCTCCCGAGCACCATCACCATCACGCATGACCGGGTACTCACCCAGAGCATAGAAGCCACTGTTGCCGGCCGTTTCGGGCTCGGATCCCTCGGATACCATCAGGTACTCTGATTCCTCGGTGTACATCCAACCGCCAACGGCGAACTTGGAAGACTCCTGGCCAAGGTCCAGCAGCTGGAACTCTCCGGCGAGCAGGAAACCCTCGTCGCCGTCCAGCTTAACTCGCGTACCGTGAGGATGATCCAGCTCACCCGGCACGGCATCAAAGACACCAACCTGCACCGCAGTTGACGGAGTAGGCTGTACCCTAATGCGCCCGGCGAGCGAAGTAGTCGGAAAGATCGATGGTCCGTTCTCTCCCGACTGAGAATAGTCGGGCCCGATTCCGTGAGACGAGTTCAGGAACAGCCCGGCCCGCTCGATTACATCAAACTCGCCATTCAGGTCGTAAAGGCCGAATAGAATCGACAGATCTCCCTCGAACAGTTCCTGCTGGTACCAGGCTTCGTAAATCTTCCAGGTGTTGAAAGCGTCGATGTTGCTTATGCCCTGGGCATCACCCGCTAACCCAGAGGGACTTTCACCTTCGGTCCAGTTGGTTGACAAGTAGAAAGTACCGCCTTCAAGATTTAAGGCAGCGCCGAGATCGGCTTCGAGCTCCGCGGTCACCAAATGCAGATACTCGGTGGATTGGTCGATACCTCCCGAGGCGATCGAAAACAATTCGCCGTCGTAGGTCAATCCCAAAGACACTCCGGATTTGGCCTCCTCGGCATGAGTTCCCAAACCTAAGCAGAAGACTGCGGCCAGAGCATATACGATAACTCTTGTGTTCATGATATCCCTTCACGTTGATTTTGTCTCTCTCGTTGCTTCTGTTCGGACTGGCCGAACCTGGATCAACGCATTGGTTACCAAATTGGTTCCGAGAATTTTACATTCAACTGTTGCCCCAACAAAAAACAGCCCGCCGAATGCACGGCGGGCCATTTCGACTGCTACTATGCAGTACTGTACTAAATCGAGAAATCCATCTCCGGGGCCTTCTTCTCGGCGACTACGAAGATCGAAGATTCGGTCACCTTCAAAGTCCCGTTGCGCTCAGCCATCTTGTCAAAAAGCATTCGGCGCACGGTATCCTTTTCACCGTTGCCGTTCATGTGGTCAAGATAGTTCTCATTTACGATGGCATTGACTCGGTCGATGTATGACTGGGCATCGATCGGTTCCTCGGTAGAGAGCTGAAACTGCTTGGCTACGTTGAAACCGTGGCGCGACACGAAATTGACAAGTTCAGACAAACCATGAAGCTTCGCGCCCATGACAGCAAACGGCTTTCCTTCGGGGAACATCCCCGGGTTGTCCTCGGAAACCGACTTGAAGGCCGAGGCGAACTCACGATAACACTGATTAGACAAGGCCACCAACGCGAATCGTCCGCCCGGACGCAAGACGCGGTAGACTTCGCGTACGAACTGGGCACGATCCGGCACCCAGGGAAATGCGTTTGATGAAACAACGACATCAAACGAGTTGTCGCGGAACTTGAGATCCATAGCATCGCCATGACCAAAGCTGACGTTCTCGTGACCACCGGCTTTGGCGATCTCTTTGGCGAGACGAATCATGTTGGCCGAGATGTCGATTCCGGTCAGGAATCCACCGTTGTTGAGCTGGTTGGCAACCTGGATCGAGAGCTCGCCGGGACCGGTGCCGATATCCAGCACTTCTTCGCTGCCGTCGAGTTCAAGTTCATGGACGAGGGTAAGGAACTGAGACATTCGGCGCGGCGCCACCTGGGAGGAATAGCGCGAGGCCACGGGGTTGAAGCTGTTGATTTTCATGTCTTCCTCAGTGAGTACTTATGGAGTGAACTGTGTTTCGAACCTGTTTCTATCCTGTTGATGTCGTAACTTTGATAGCCGCGAAGGCCTTCTTGAGATCTGCGATAAGATCGTCGGCGTGCTCCAATCCGACCGACAACCTTACGAGACCGTCGCCTATTCCGTGGGCCTCCCGCATCTCTTTTGGAATCGAAGCGTGCGTCATCGATGCCGGATGGTTGATCAGCGACTCAACGCCACCCAGCGACTCGGCCAGCGTGAACACCTCGGTGCTCATGACCATCTTCTTGACCGTTTCAAAATCAGCGTTCAGATTGAACGAGACCATGCCGCCCGGAAGACGCATCCCGTTAGGCAGCGGCTTGCCGTCAAGTCCGGGGAAAAAGACTTCCTCGATCGCTTCCTCGCTCTTGAGATACTCGACGACCTTCGCTGCATTCTCCGAGTGACGGTCCATCCGCACATGCAAGGTCTTGAGACCGCGGAGAACCAGCCAGGCATCGAACGGCCCCAATGTGCCACCCACCGCATACTGATTGAAACGAACCTTCTCGGCCAGAGAGTCATCGTTGACGACCAGCGCACCGGCAATCACGTCACAATGACCACCGAGATACTTCGAGGCGGAATGCAAGACGATGTCGGCACCCAGGTCAAGCGGCTGCTGAATGTAGGGAGTGGCGAAAGTAGAATCGACTCCCGTAAGGATTCCGCGCTTGGCGCCGATCGCCGAAACGGCTTGAATGTCCACCAGCTTCAGAAGCGGATTGGTCGGGGTCTCGATCCAGTACAGACGGGTATTGTCCTTGGTCGCCTTCTCGAAGTTGCCGGGGTCGGTGCCGTCAATATAGTCGAACTCCAGACCAATTCGCTTGGCCAGCTGTTCGAACTGGCGCACAGTGCCGCCGTACAAGTCATCCACCGCAACAACGTGATCACCGGGGCTCAAGAGATTCAAGACTGCGTTCAGAGCCGCCAATCCGGAAGCAAAAGCATAGGCATGTTTGCCGTTCTCTAATTCCGCCAGGGCCTCTTCGAGTGCCAATCGAGTGGGATTGGACCAGCGTGAGTACACATATCCCGACTCATCACCCGGAGATGCCACCCGG
>Ga0180436_10000286_pt1 | contig 53438 bp, 51 predicted proteins | sample SS_ome_2_FD_132434 | JGI IMG/M metagenome (GOLD analysis project Ga0180436, IMG submission 132434) | Hypersaline lake sediment archaeal communities from the Salton Sea, California, USA - SS_3_S_2 metaG | ecosystem: Environmental > Aquatic > Non-marine Saline and Alkaline > Hypersaline >...
CTTGTAGTCGCCGCTGTGAACGATCGTCCCTTCCGGCGTATCCAGGACAACTCCGGTGGCGTGAGGCACGCTGTGAGCTACGCGGACGAACGTGAACCGGAAGGGACCCACTTCGATCCACTCATTGGTCTCGACGGCCCGCATATCCGGCACAACACCAACTTCTTCAACACGGTTCCGGGCGAGGGTTATGCATAACTCACTGCCGTAGACAGGGACGTTGACCTCGCGCAAGAAGTAAGCCAGCGAGCCAACATGGTCCTCGTGACCGTGGGTGAGGATCACGCAAGCGACATCGTCCGCTCGCTCGAGCACGGACGAGAAATCTGGAAGTACCAGGTCGACTCCCAGCATGTCCTCCTCGGGAAACATGATGCCGCAGTCCAGCAGGGCGATCTTGCCGTCGATCTCGATTGCGGCGCAGTTGCGGCCAATCTCGCCGAGCCCCCCCAGAAAGCTGATCCGAACGCTCATTTGGCCCGTAACCTACTCAGACTTCCTGGGCGACCTCGTATGCCGCCTTGATCTTTTCGGCCGTCTCCGGAGCTCCCGACACAAGCGGAAGACGGGGTTCTCCCACATTCTCCCAGAGAACCCTCATCCCTGCCTTGAGCGGCATCGGGCTGGGCTCGAGGAAGAGAGCTTCGAAGAGCGGGCTCAGCTTGTCCTCGATACGATTAGCCTCGTCGTGGTCCTCGGCGACGATTGCGGCGATCAGCTTTTGGATTTGATTCCCAACAAAGTGGGCGGCTACCGACACGACGCCGACACCGTTCGCGTAGACGATGTCCTTGGTGCGACCATCATCGCCCGAGTACACGGCAAACCCCTCGGGCAGCTGCTCGATGGCGCGCCTCGTGAAATCCAGATCACCAACCGCGTCCTTGACGGCGACGATCCTGTCGTGGTGTGCCAGCTCAACCAGTGTCTCGACCTCGATCAGGCGTGACGTGCGACCGGGGATGTTGTAGAGCATCAACGGCAGGTCGGTCGCGTCGGCGATTGCTGTGAAGTGCTTGATGAGCCCTGCCTGCGGTGGCTTCGAGTAGTACGGGGTAACCGCCATGATGGCATCGACTCCGACGCCGGCAGCTTGCTCAGTCAACGCCACCGACTCCGCCGTGTTGTAGGTGCCGGTCCCGGCGATGACCTTCATACGGTCACCCGCGGCCTCGACCGCAGCCTTGTATAGGGCGATCTTCTCGGGCTTCGACAGAGTCGGGGACTCGCCGGTGGTTCCGGTGACAACAACACCGTCGCTGCCGTTGTCGGCCAGATGTCTGATCAGCTTCCAGAACACGCCGTAATCGACCGATCCCTCGTCGTCGAAGGGGGTAAGCACGGCCGTGAGCACGGTTCCAAATGGGGCGGGGGGACGTGTATCCATACCTGAACGGTAGCAGTGGTCCGGCTTACGGCTCTGCTTTGCCGCGCCGACCGTACGGGCTTGGTTTGGCGCCTAACTATCCTTGGTCGGATGGAATCAACGAGCCCCTACATTCAAGATATCTCCATGGCCGATTTTCAGCAGGCGGTGCTGCAAAAGAGCCATGATGTGCCCGTCGTTGTTGACTTTTGGGCGGAGTGGTGTGCGCCGTGTCGGACGCTTGGGCCGACCCTGGAGAGGCTCGCAGCCGAAGCAGGCGGAGCCTTCGTGCTCGCCAAGGTCGATGTCGACAGCAACCAGCAGCTGGCAGCCCAGTTCAACGTGCAAGGTATCCCCACCGTTATCGGTTTTCGGGACGGTGTGCCGGCCGACCAGTTCACCGGCGCTATGCCGGAGTCGGCCATCAGGGAATGGTTGGAGAGGCTTCTTCCGTCCGAGATCGATCTCGTTGTCGACCAGGCGCGCGATGCGGCCATCGCCGGGAACGTCGAGACGGCTGAGCGCCTCTTCCGGGCAGCGCTCGAGGAGCAATCCGACCACCAGGAAGCAGGCACCGGGCTAGCGGCCCTGCTCATCGCTTCCAACCGCCAGGATGAGGCGCTGATTGTCCTCGGCAAACTGGCGGCTACCGACGAAGTCGAGCGTCTGCAATCGGCTGCTCGCCTCAGCGCATCGCGGGACACCGACCTGAACGAACTGACCGCAAAGCTGGCCGCGGCACCTCAAGACGAAGGGTTGCAGATCGAGTTGGCGATGGCACTGGCGGCTCGCTCTGAGTACGAACCCGCCCTTGATCATTTGCTCAGTGTCGTCAAGGCGCGCGGGGAGAGCAAGGAGGACGCTCGCAAAGCCATGCTGGACATCTTCGAGGTTCTCGGTGACGGTCATCCGCTCACGACCACCTACCGCCGACAACTCGCCAGCGCCCTCTTCTAGAGCTCGTATCGCTAGTTGGCCAACTCCATGGTGAGATGGGTGTAACCATCCATGTCCATCGAGAAGCTGCCGGCCATCCCGGGAAGCCCTCCCATCTCCATGGTCATTGCAACATTGCCGCTGACGTCGACTGCGATTGCGCGACCGGAGACCGGGTCAAGCCAGGTCATCATCGTCGTACTCGTCGGTGACGATCGCATCGCCATCTGGAACGACGGAGGCATGCCTTCCATGCCCTCCATATTCTGAATCCCGCCGAACTCCTCGTAGAGGGCGATCATGTCCTCCCAGGTAATGGTATACGCCCCGGTCTTCGACTTCGTCTTGATGACCCAGGTCTCGATGCCGTTGCGCTCCTCGGTGCGAAGGATTGTATGAGTCTCCTCAGTCGCTATGACCTTGTCGCCGAACTCCTGGGTGGAAGTGGTCGTCCACGTATCGCCGACGTTGACCTCGCCCTCGGGGAGCTGTGGGCCGAACATCTGCCCACCGGTGAAGGAACCGGCGGATGTTCCCCCGAGGAGCCCCTCGACGTTCACTGCGACCCCGCCAAACTCGACCGAGACAACTTCGCCCTTGTCGTTGATGATGTAGACAAACTCAGGTAGCTGCGAGGCGAGGGCTGCATCGATCTCACTCTGCGGAACGTCGCCAAGGTCCACCTTCTCGCGTCCCATCTCCACCGATCCTGACTCGAGACTTATGTTGTCGAGCGTCATCGCAACGCGGTACGTACCGGGATCCGGGCCGTCCTCGATGCGATAGGTGCTGTCAAACGCCATCGCCATCTCTGTCTTCATCGACGCCGGCATTGTGGGATCGAGCGAAGTCAATTCTTCACCGAACGTGGCCGTCATAACGGTCTCCATCTCGGTGTGGTACTGCAGAGTCGCGTCGCCGGTCAGGCTGTAGACCAGCGGCCGCGCTCGTGCCGGGCCGGCATTGGCCGATGGATCCGAGCTGCCACCACAGCCCGTCGCGACCAGTGCGACTACGGCGGCCATCAACACAAACCTACGCATCATCGTTCTACCCCTTATCTGAACTTCAAGAGGTATCGGCGTATTGCGCTTAGAACCTGAGCAGCTACAGCCCCAGCAGTGGATCAAGGCCAACGGTCACCGCAGCCGCCAGATCTGCGACTTTGCGGACGGAGAGCACCACTCCCGGCATGAAGGCCTGGCGGTCGGTCGTGTCGTGCCGGATCGTCAACGTCTCCCCCATGCCACCCAGCATTACCGCCTGATGTGCCACCAGCCCGGGCAACCGCACCGCATGTACTGAGACGTCATCAACTGTGGCTCCGCGCGCACCGGCCAGGAGCTCTCGGCTAACCACTTCGCGCCTCTGTTCACGACTTGCAGCTGCGATCCGCTCGGCTGTGGCTATTGCGGTGCCGGACGGGGCATCGGCCTTTCGGTCGTGATGCATCTCGATTACCTCGGCAGCGTCGAAGTGCGGGGCCGCGATCTCGGCGAGGCGCATCATTACAACGGCTCCGATTGAGAAGTTGGGAACAATCAAGCAGCGAGCGGAAGGGCTCGTCCAGAATGATCGCACCGCGGCAACCCGTTCCTCGCCGAAGCCCGACGTCCCGACCACTGCGTGCCGACCCATCGTGTGCCAGTTGCGGAGGTTGTCCATCACAACCGTGGGATTAGTGAACTCGATGACAACGTCGGCATCGAGCATCACTTCCGGGGTCGGCGCGATTTCGACCCCGGCTATCGGCTCTCCTCCAGCATTCGGATCGTACGCGGCTACCAGCTCGAACTCGGTGGCGTAGGCCAGGGTCTCGGCCGTCAGACGGCCCATCCGCCCAGCAGCTCCGGAGACTCCTACTTTCATTGCACCGTCTCCGCGAAATCAGCTTCTTCGAAGGGCCCGACCAGTCCGAGCACATAAGGTCCCGCATAGACCCGACGGGCTGCTTCCAGTATGTCCTGGTGAGTGAGCGCTTCGATGCGAGCCACGGTCTCGTCGACACTCAGATGCTCAACACCGGTCAACTCCTGGCGACCCAGCTGAGTCATGCGACCGTTCGTGTCTTCGAGCGACAGGGCCAGGCTTCCCTTGATGTTGCCCTTGGCTCGATCCAGTTCCTCGTCGGTCAGCCCATCTGCCATAAGCTTGTCCAGCTCGGTCCGAATCAGCTTCAGCACTTCGAAGGTCTGGCTGGGAGTCGTTCCCACGTAGACCGCTGAGGCTCCCGTGTCCAGGAATGGCATTCGGAAAGCGTGGACTGCATAGGCCAGCCCTCGGTCTTCTCGAATCTCGCGGAACAAACGTGACGACATACCGCCGCCGAGAACGTGGTTCGCAACTGTTACGGCGAAGCGCCGGTCATCGCCCCGAGTCAGACCCTCAGCACCAAAGACGATGTGCGACTGCTCGGTGTCGCGGTGGCGGACGCGCACCGATGGCTTCACCGCGGGCCGCAGTGCCTCTCGCCCGGTCTCCGGACCCGACCAATCACCCATGTGCTCCGCAACCATTGCAACCAGGGCTTCGTGATCTATGTCACCGACGGCTGCCACCACCGTCGACCGTGGGGTGTAACGACGATGCCAGTAGCTGTGGATCGTCTCCCTGGTCATCTGAGCAATCGACTCGCGCGTGCCCAGAATCGGGGGCGCCAGCGGATGGCCCCCCCACAGCGCATTCACAAACTGCTCATGAGCGACGTCGGTGGGATCGTCCTCGTTCATGTTGATCTCCTCGAGAACAACATGCCGCTCAGAGTCGATCTCGTTTTGCCGGAAGGCCGGCCGTTGCAGCATCTCGGCGAGGATGTCAACAGCAAGGGGCAGGTCGGCGCTGCGTAGCCGCGCCCAATAGCAGGTGTACTCCTTCGAGGTGAAGGCATTGTTGCGTGCGCCGACGGCATCGAACGCCTCCGAGATAGTTCGGGCCGGGAGACGTTCGGACCCCTTGAACAAGAGGTGCTCGAGGAAGTGGCTGGTGCCGGCTTCGATGGGATCCTCGTCGCGGCTTCCGGTGTCCACCCAGCAACCGATGGCAACCGAGCGCACCGACTTCATCTCCTGGCTGATCACCCGGAGTCCGTTGGGAAGTGTGGTCAACTCATAGTGCATCGGCACGATGATAGGACCGGCCACCGCCCCCGGGAGCGAGAGTCAATCCGGACGGGCGGGGCGGCGGCGGAGGCGCTTTGTTTCGGCACGGGCTCGCTTTGCCGCAAGCCGACGCTCCCGAGCGGCGCGACTGGGTTTCGTACGGCGCCGCGGTGGGGCGGGAGGACGCATCGCCTCGGCCAACTCGGAGGCAAGCTTGCGGTGGGCCAGCTGCCGGTTACGCCACTGCGATCGGGTAGACGACGCCTGTACGGTGAGCACACCTTCTTCGAGTCGATCATCGAGGTTTGCCAGAACGCGGTCCCGAAGCGTGGCGGGTAGAGAGGGCGAGCCGGCTACGTCGAATGCCAGAGTCACCCGAGTCGAGCTGCGATTGGCGTGCTGGCCGCCCGGACCCCCGCTGGGATCGAAGCGCCAAACCAACTCGCCGGCGGGGATCAGTACTTGCCCGTTGACGGCGAGATCATCCATGGCACCACGATAACCTTTCCCGACGGCCGCCATTTGACGAGTGTGAGAGAATCCAACGTTATGCGCGGCCGAGATCAATCAGTACTCAACGAAGTCCTGCCCCCTGAGGAGCGGGTGATCGAAGCCGTCGTCGCGCGCTATCAGCGTGTCGCTCCGGCCATTACACGTTTCGCCCGAACCATCGCCGGGAATGAGGAACTGGTGGTGCGCCTTGGATCGCAGGCGTCGGGTAGCGATGAAGAGATCGTGCTCGACCCGGGAGTGTTCCAGGCCGCCTATGCCCGGAACGCTCCGGTAACGCCTGCTGAGGTTGCGCTCACATCGGCACTGCACGAGGTCGTGCATCTTCTGGCTTCCGATTTCGATGAGATGCGGCCCATCCCACCCTCCTGGTTGGCACATCGCGAAGACCGCACAACGTCTGAAGAGCCCGAGGAGATTGCCACACCGGAGCAGGCTCCAATGCTTTTTGAGGACCTGGAAGACGACCTCCCGATCGATGCCGCGGCGGGTGACGCTGCGCATGCGGACCACGCCGAACAGCCGGTGGCGCTGCTCGATGCCATCTCCAGCATCGGAGGCCCTGCGGCCGAAGCACTCTTCTTCTCGCTCGAGGACGCCCGGCAGGAACGCCTGCTTCTCGAAGGATTCAATGGGGTTCGCTCGGTACTCGCCGACCTCTACCTCGCCGCCGTGCCCGGCGGCATGGAGGAGGCACGACCGCTCGGTCAGTATGCCCTCGCCTGCTTCCTCATGGTTGGTGACTACGCCACCAAGGACCGACTACAAAGAATGCTCCCCCCTCACGTCGGCATGGCTCTCGATGACGCCCAACCGTTTGTCGATGATGTGGCTGCGGCCGACGACCCGTGGACGGTCGGCGGCTTGGCGTTGCAGCTTCTCGAGGTGGCACGGCTCCACGGACTCGCCCACATCGTCGCGCAGACCGACACACGACAGGTTCGCACCGCCAAGACCGAGGATGACAGCGCCGCAATCAGTGACTCTGTTGATGCCGTGAGAATCGTGACTCCGCCGCTGCGCGATGCCGATTCCTACGATGAGACCCGGGCTGCAGCACAAGCAGTGTCGGCCGAACACGGTAAGGCCGGGGACGCCGACCAGGCCGGCGATCCCGCCACCGAGCAGCTCGTTCGGGTTTCTCAGTCCCCGTCGATATTCCTACCCACCGGCCAAACCGGAAAACTCGTGGTTGGGCCTTTCCCAGCCGAATTCCGCTCCTTTGCGGTCGAGGGCCGCAACCTCCTGGCCGATGCCGCCCGCCAATGGGGCGTTGTGCAACGGCGCGTCGCCGGCGAGCTGTACCCACTCTTCCTCGCCAACCAGCGAAGGGGACTGCGGTCCGGTTTTGACGCGGGCGACCTGTCCCCTTACGCGGCGCTGCTGCTCGGCGCCGGGCTATACGAGCGCATGTTCGAACGCCGCGATCTCCCCACGCGCCGCTCCTATGCCGTCAGTCTTCTCGTCGACGGTTCCGCCTCGATGCTGCAGCCACTCCAAGTCGGCAACACGCGCAAGGCGCCCTGGGCGCTCGCCGCTGCGTCGCTGGGCGCCTGGTCTCTTGCTGCGCTCTGCAACGAGCTCCAGATCGACTTCGAGGTCGCAGTCTTCAATCGCTCGTTTGCCGCCGCCGGCGATGACACCGAGCGGACGTTCAGCGAACGGCGCCACCGCTCCACCGGCGGATTGCGTCGCACTCACTCGGGCTCGGCGGATCGGCTGACCCGCACGGTAAATCACTACCTGGTCAAACCGTTCGACGATCGCTGGCGGAGGCACGAAGACGTGCTTGCCGGTCTGTTCTACATGGCCGCATCGCCGCGCGACGCAGCCATCGCCGCCCGGCGCAATCCAGAGACAGCGCCCCCAGTCTCGATGTTCGACAAGGCCGCCAACGTCGATGAGTTCAACGTCACATTTGCCTCGCAACGGCTGGCGGCTCGCCACGTATCTACGAGGATTCTGGTCGTGCTCGCCGACGGGATGACTCGTGGTTCGGTGCATGCGCTTGCCGAATCCGTCCAACTTGCGGAGAAGACAGGGACTACGGTCTTGGGTATTGGCATCGGCGACGATACGGTTACTGCGGCCTACAGCCGGCACCAGGTTGTCGAACGGCCCGACGAGCTCACCCGGGCCATGATCGACGGGGTTCGCTCAACACTGCTGAGGACTATTGCGGACGCCGGCGGTGAAACATGGTGGGTCCATTCCTCATCCGAATACTTGCAGCAAAAAAGGAGCCTTGCTCATGTCTGACATGGTCACATTCGTCGATCCGGCCGGAGAGGGCCCGCCCATCGACCTTCCCGCTGTCGAGATCCCGGCTGATATCGCCGATCGGGACTTGCGGATGGATCACATTCCCCGGCCCGACCCCTACTACGTCGATCTCGGGATGCTCTATCGGCTGGCGCAACTCGAGCAGGTCCGGCGGCAACACTTCACCGACACTCCGCTCCATCTGGCCTTGCGCGGCCATATGGGGACCGGGAAGGATCACGACCTCGAGCAATTTGCCGCAATGCTCGGTATGCCTCACTACCGCATCCCGTTGACCGGCGAGGTTCGCGACATCACTCTCATTGGATCCGTCAAGCTATACGGCGACGGCAAGGGGGGCACAGAAAGCCGCTGGGAAGACGGCGACATTACCCGGGCACTCCGCGGCCCGGCACTGATCAACCTATCCGAACTCAATGCTGCCGGCGCCGAAACGTTATTCGCGCTGCACGGCCTGCTCGATAGGCATCAAGCACTCGAATTGCCGACCGGCGAAATGGTCCATCTTCGGCCCGACGTTCGTGTGTTTGGCACACTGAATCCGACCGATCTGCGCGACTACGCCGGTACGCAGACCCTCAACAAAGCCTTTGCCGACCGCTGGATCATCTGGGAGAAGGACTTTCCCGAAGAGGATGAGCTCATGGCGATGCTGGAACGCCGCCATCCCGACATGAAGATGACATTCATCGAGCCGATCGCCAAGCTCGCCGTCGAGGTCAATGCTTCGTTCAGCTCGACCGACTCTCAGACGAGAGTGGAGACCCCGATGAGCCTGCGTACCGTGCTCGATCGGCTTCCTGCCGGGTTGCGCGTTTACTCGACCTCGCCGGATCCACTACGCCGGGCCTGGGAAGAGTTCGTGCTCCCTCACGTCGATAGATTCGACCGCGATCACTACGAGACTGTCTGGTCGGCCGTTGCCAGGCGCGGACCTGCCGAATCGCCATACTCCTGACTGCGGGAATCATCATGTGCAATGTCATTTCCCGTCTCGCCGACCATGGAATCGATCTCGAACAAATGGAGCACGTCCTCAAGAAGCGCCCGGGACGCCCACCAGGATCGCTATCTGAGACCTCGATCTCTCTGCTGGTCCTGAGCGTGGTCGAAGACGAATGGCGAAGGCAGCAGAACGCAGAGACACCGGGCTAAGGTCGCGCCATGCCTTCATTCGACATAGTCTCCCAGGTGGATATGCAAGAAGTCCGCAATGCCGTAGATCAGGCGATGCGTGAAATCGTGAACCGCTATGACTTCAAGGGAACGGACACAAAGATCAACATCGGCGACGAGGGGATCGTTCTGGAGTCGAGTGCCGAAGGTCGGCTGGAAGCGGCCATCGATGTGCTCAAAGGCCGACTCGTCAAGCGTAAGGTCTCCCTGAAAGCCATTGCCGGAGGCGAAATCAAGCCGGCCGCATCGGCACGGGTGCGAACCGTGTTCACTCTCAACCAGGGCATCTCGCAGGAGGCTGCCAGGGAACTGAGCAAAGCTGTCCGCGACGCCAAGCTGAAGGTTCAGGTGCAGATCCAGGGTGATCAGCTGCGCGTACAGGGAAAGAAGCGTGACGATCTACAACAGGTGATCCAGATGCTACGCGACCTCGACTACCGGCTCCCTCTCCAGTACGTCAATTACCGCGACTAGCCGGACTCTCCAATTCATAACCGAACGCATCGATGATCGGCTTGTTGTGCTCGTATACAAGGTCGGCAAGCTCGGGCGTGTAGTAGTTCGAGTAATGGTCGTGCCGGCTGTTGTTCATCCGCCTAAAGCCGTGTATGTCGTCCAGGCACTCCTGGCTCACGCCGACCGTCGACAGGAATGCATGGAGATCGTCATGTATGGTCTCGTACCGACCCATCACAACTTTGGGGTTGATCGGCTTTTTCGGTGAGCATCCGAAGATGCGGTAATACTTGGTAGCGAAGCTGTTGTACTCGTATTCATCCGAGCCGGGCGGGTAGTTGTAGAGGTTCTTCATGAACTCGGCGAAGTCGAGCGTCTTGTCCTTCGACACCGTCATGAAGTGAGGCGGCCGGTGGTCGTACATTGCGAAGAAGTGGTACCACGAGACGTACCAATCCCACGGATTTCGCACCAGGCCAAACGTTGACAACTTGCGGCGACGCCAACGCGACACATCAGATAGTGCGTGGTGCTGCTCCCACCTTGCGCTGGGATCGCCGAATGGCTTGCCTGAAGCGAGCGTTACATCGTCTCCGTAGTGCTTTTGGAGTAGGAGTCGGATGAATACGCCACCAGTCTTCGGCATGTGCAAGATCAGGCACTTGTCCTTGAGAATCACCGGATCTCCGTAGCGTCGGCGGTACCAGAAAGTATAGGAAGCAACAGAGTTGTCGTCACCGTGGCCCGGCCCCAACCGGCTTCCGGTATAGGATCACCCGCTCGATCGGTTCGAAACCCTCACTGCGATAGAGCGGTCCCGATGCGGGGTTATCCACCCCGTACGTCACTTCGGCATAGCGCATCCCCCACTCCCGCATCGCCAGCATTCCGGCGCGCATGACCGCTCGACCCAATCCGAGCCGGCGATAGTCGGGATGAACGGCAACCGGCTCGAACAGACCGGCGAGATTCACCGTGTCGGGCCACGTCACGCAAAAGGCGACGAGGCGCCCGTCTGCGGCTGCAACGACAAACTCCCTCTCCGCGCTGTAGCCCGGCGAAGTCATTAATCGTTCATACAACCCGGGCGTCCAGGAGGAACCGAAACCCGCCGCATGCACTTCGGCAACCCGGCCGGCCTCTTCGATCCCGCGCACGCTGCGGACTGCATAGCCGTCGGGAAGTACCGGTCGCTCGATATGAGCGAGCGACCGCCGGCTCAGCCACATGACTTCATCGTCCTGGGGACTCCATCCCAGCTCGGCCAGTACCCGCAGCCGCGGGATATCCCCGACAGCGGCGTCGGTCTCCATGTGGGTCGCATCGGAACCTCGCAAGCGCAGCAGACTCAGCAAAGTCTGCTCGGACCAAGCGTTGATCTCCTTTTCCAGATCGGGGAACCGACGCCGGGCTTCATTGCTGATCTGGGGGTCGAAGCCCGCGCCGCGGGGATCGAGCAGGGTCCAACCAAGCACCGTGCCATCTCCGTCCTCCCACACGTGAACAAGCTTGGTCAGGTCCTTCCCGCGCAAGCCGTTGTAAAGACGATGCGCGACATCCCCCGGATGCATCAGACCCACTCGTCCCTGATCACGAATCGCCGTAGCCGTGAACTCCTGGAGCAAGTATGTGTCATCGTCCCTTCGGAACGGACGGCGCTTCATGGCGTGAGCGCTAGCCGGGCAGCCTGTAGCAGTGTGTCGGCAACGGTGAAACCCAGAGCATCCAGCCTTGCGCGATGGTGACTGCCCCCGTCGTACACGACGCACCCGATGCCGGCCGCACGCGCCGCCTCAGCGTCGTCGGTCGAATCGCCGATCATCACGGCTTCCGATCCCCCGCCCAGCGCCGATAAATGGACGTCGAGCAACGCCGCTTTCGTATCGCCGTTGCTCCGCTTGTTCCCGTCGATCCGGGTCATACGGGTATGTATCCCGTGACGCGTGACTTCCGGCACCAGCGCATCCTGCGCCCACATCGAGAGAATGGACTGGGTCGCTCCGCCGGCGGCGACCAAATCGATCGCAGCAACGGCATCGCTAGTGAGCGGCACCCGGCTGAGGGCATTCACATAGGTCAGATGGAAAGTGGCGTTTATCTCCTCCCACTCCGCGTCGGTCACCGGTCGCGACAGCAGCCGGTCGTAGAAGACACGAACCGGCCGGGTGTAGTGATCCCGATAGTCGTCCGCGTCTATCGGTCCCTCGCCGATGGCGGCGAGAGACTTATTCACCGCAGCGACAACGACCGGCAGATCGTCGACAAGCGTGCCATTCCAATCCCAAATGACGTGGCGCATGAGCGTCGACGCTAGTACCGTCAGAGGCCCGTCAAAACCCAGTGCCGGGAGAAGGCCAAACATGCGCAGCTACCAGATTGGGAATGACGAGCTGGACGAGCGGCTCGCCGCCCTTGTTGCCGACGCAGTGGCCGAACACCCCGACCATCCTCACGATGAGGACCTGGTCAGGGAGATGGTGGTATCCATTCTCAAGATGCACCGGGATGACACCGATCGGGGCGACCTGAAGATCGTCAACAGCGCACTCAAGGAACTTCGCTACTCGTTCCTCGTATTCGCTCGCTACCGCGACATGCCCAAGGTGACAATCTACGGCTCGGCGCGCACGGCAACGGATGACCCGAACTACCTGCTGGCCGCTGAATTCGCCAGCCTCATGGCCGACACCTACCAGTGGATGGTCGTTACCGGCGCAGGGCCGGGAATCATGGAGGCCGGTAACCTGGGCGCGGGCACCGACTACGGATTCGGAGTCAACATCCGCCTTCCATTTGAAGCCGATCCAAACCCGTACGTCCATGAGAGCCGGCTCATCAACTTCAAGTACTTCTTCACCCGCAAGCTCATGTTCGTGAAGGAGTCCAATGCCTTCACGGTCTTCCCGGGCGGCTTCGGTACCCAAGACGAAGTATTCGAACTGTTGACGCTGATCCAGACGGGCAAGTCAGACATGCACCCCGTCGTGTTGATGGAAGCCGTCGGCACCGGATACTGGGAAGAGTGGTTCGATTTTGTCGCCAAGCTGCGCGACAAGGGAATGATCGCCCCCGACGATCTGAGCCTATTCACCTACACCAACGACGCCGACGAGGCGGCAAATGAGATTCGTCGCTTTTACGACAACTACCACTCGCAGCGGTACGTGGACGGCAAGCTGATTCTGCGGCTGAAACATGAGCCTTCCGAGGAACTGATCTCGTTGCTCAACGATGAATTCGCCGACATCGTCGTGAGCGGGAAGATAGAGAAGATCGGGGCAACGCCACCAGAGGTCAGGACCGACGACAACGTCGACCTCCCGAGGATCAGGCTCCATTTCGATCGGCGGCACCTCGGTCGATTGCGCTTGATGGTGGACCGCCTGAACGCAGCGGCACAGGATTCTCCCGCCTAGCAGGATTCTGCCGCACGCTGCACGAAGTAAAATGATCCTCCCATGCGCGAAATACTCTCAGACCTCGTCGCGGAGCAACAGGCACTCGATCAGTTCCTCCAGCGAATAAGCGAGCGGCAGTGGAACCTGCCGACCTCGGCCCCCGGTTGGAGCATCAAGGACGTAGTGAGCCATCTGGCCCACTCGGAGCGATGCGCCGCCGAGGCGCTAGCCGACGGTGCCGCAATGCTTGCCAACGCACGCGACGATATCGACAAGTGGACGGAGCTCGGCGTCAGCGAGGGACGACAGATGCGCTACCAGCAGGTCATCGAATGGTGGCGCAACAGCCGGGCAGACGTTGTGGATGCTCTATCCAGGATGGAGGGCACCGATCGAGTCACGTGGCTGTACGGCGACATGAGCGCTCGAGCATTCGGGACGGTTCGCCTCATGGAAACGTGGGCGCACGGGCTCGATATCAAAGCTGCCATGGAAGGGCTCTTGACATTTGACGAAGAGGAGGAGGATCCGACCGCCGACACCTCCCGGATCCGCCACGTTGCCTGGCTGGCGCACCGGATGCTGCCCTTCGCCTTCGCCGAAGCCGGGGAGACCTTTCCCGAATCGGGGATTCGTCTCGAGCTCATGGGGCCCCGCTACGCCCGGTGGGTGTACGGGCCCGAGGACGCCGAGGATGTCATCAAGGGCGTGGCGGGTGAGTGGTGCCGAGTCGCCGTACGCCGCATGGACGCCAGTGCCAGCTCGCTCAAGACCGAAGGCAAGAACGCGGAGACGGCGATCAAGGTAGTCAGAACCTTCTAGCGCCAAGGCTAGCGACGTCCTTTGCGACGCTCTTTCTGAACGTCGAATCCCGACTTGAGCAACAGGCTCAGAAAGGCCGGAGCCGGTTCGCGGAACTGGACGGACCGATAGGCGTCCTCATGCTCCTCGAAGAATGCCAAGAGCGTTGCAATCATGTGGCTCAGTGCGATCGTGTTCAAGTTGGAGAACGGGCTTCTCCCAAACGCAACGAGCCGGGTTCGAACTCTTGCCCCTCCCTTGCCGCTTCCCCGATGGATGCCCCGCTGCTGCAGCCCGCGAATGACATCGTCGAGATCATCGCTGTATAACCACTCGACCCGCCGCAGCAGCGAATGGAGCACACCGTGGTCTTTGATTCCCGGGTTCAGCTCAGCCTGCCCCTGTTTGACCTCGCCGACGATCACATCGATGGTGTCGGGCTCCAACTCCAGTACCGGATCGTCGATCAAGAGCATCTCGCATTCTTCTTCTCGGTGCGGATCGGCGAGATAGACCTCCCCGGGCATGCGCAGGCCCATGATGTCGATGTCGGTTACCGTCTTGAAGCGGCCTTGCTTGTCGCGGCGCTGCACCTCGAACTCGGAGAGAGTCAGATACCCGGTGAGGCGTAGGTAGTTCTCGACAAGATTGACGGCGATGTCCATTGATCCTCCGCTGGCGTCGCTGTCGATTCAAGCCGAAACCTCCTCGGTTTCCGACGACCGGGGTGCGCGACCGCCGAGGTTCACTGGTAGAGAGCGCATTTCGCAGTTCTTACTCGCGACGTGTGTGTAAGCCGGTTTTGTAGTTTGTTCCATGTACTGGCAGGTCTTACTCGCGGTCTGTGTGTAAGTCGATTTTGTCATTCTCTCCAGCTACTACCAGACGTCGCGGATTCCTGTCACTGTCGACCGTTACCCTGTCCCGATGGCGCTGGATCAATTCTCCCCACCGACCAAGGCGTGGTTCGAAGCTTCGTTCGCTGCCCCGACTCGTGCCCAGATCGAGGGGTGGGAAGCAATATCCCAGGGTCACCACACACTCATTCATGCTCCGACCGGGTCGGGCAAGACCCTTGCCGCGTTTCTCTGGGCGATAGACCGCCTCGCCTCATCCCCCACCCCCGCCGAGCGAGAACGGTGTCGGGTCCTGTACGTATCGCCGATGAAGGCGCTTGCCTACGACATCGAGCGCAATCTGCGAGCACCGCTCACCGGTATCCACGTTGCCGCCGAGCAAGTCGGCACTGCCCCTCCTCGAATCGCGACGGCGATGCGAACAGGCGACACACCACCCAATGAGCGTACCGCCATGTTGCGCCATCCCCCGGACATACTGATCACGACGCCCGAATCGCTGTACCTCATGCTGACGTCGCAAGCTAGGGAGATGCTTGCGTCTGTCGAGTATGTCGTCGTCGACGAAATCCATTCGGTCGCCGGCACCAAACGCGGCAGCCATCTCGCCCTGAGCCTCGAACGGCTGACCAACCTCAGCAGGCAGCCCCTGCAACGCATTGGGCTCTCGGCAACTCAACGCCCGCTCCATGCCATTGCCGAATTCCTCGGAGGCGGAGAACGCGCCAATCCCTCCGCGGCCTGGATCCCTCGCCCGGTGACGGTCGTTGATGCGCCGTGGCAGAAGGAGCTCGAAGTCGAGATCGTCGTGCCGGTCGAAGACATGACTCGTCCAGAAGACACGGCACCGCAGGTGGGGACAGCCGACGAGCCCGGGCGGAAGTCCATCTGGCCTGCCGTGTACCCGCAATTGCTCGACCTAGTGCGTACCCACACCTCGACGTTGCTGTTTGTCAACAGTCGCGGCCTTGCCGAGCGTCTGGCCGCGGAGATCAATCGGTTGGCGGGAGAGGAGATCGTCCAATCCCACCACGGATCGGTATCTCGGGAACAGCGGGTCGAGATCGAGAGCAGACTCAAAAGCGGTGATCTTCGTGGCGTTGTCGCCACTTCGACACTCGAGCTGGGCATCGATATGGCGGCCATCGATCTCGTCGTCCTCGTCGAATCGCCGGCATCGGTGGCTCGCGGTCTGCAGCGAGTCGGGCGCGCCGGACATCAGGTGGGAGCCCCATCCAAGGCGCGGGTCTTCCCCAAGCATCGCGGGGATCTACTCGAAACCGCGGTCGTTGTGGAGCGCATGTACCGCGGGGCCATCGAGGAGACGACCATCCCGCAGAATCCGCTCGATGTCCTCGCCCAGCAGTTAGTTGCGATGACGGCGACAGAGGAACTCGACGTCGACGCTGCATTCGATCTCGTGCGTCGCTCGCTCCCTTATCGCGAACTGACCCGGGCATCGTTCGAAGCTGTACTCGACATGCTGGCCGGCCGCTATCCGTCTGACGAATTCTCCGAGCTCCGCCCTCGGATCGTATGGGATCGCGTCGCTAACACCATCGCGCCCCGCGACAACGCCAAGATGCTCGCGGTCACCAACCCGGGCACCATCCCCGATCGCGGTCTGTACACCGTTGTGTTGCCGGAGGGCGGCCGAATCGGCGAACTCGACGAGGAGATGGTCTACGAAAGCCGGGTCGGCGACACATTCGTCCTCGGATCGTCCGCCTGGAAGATTGCCGAGGTCACCCACGACCGGGTGATTGTCGCTCCCGCTCCCGGCCAGGCCGCGGCCAAGCTCCCCTTCTGGCACGGCGACGGGCCCGGTCGGCCGATCGAACTGGGCAGGGCTATCGGTGCATTCATTCGGGACATCGGCGGCAAGAGCAGCTCGGAGGCCGTTTCCGCCCTCAAAGAGAAGTATCGGCTCGACGATTGGGCTGCCGACAACCTCGCCAATTTCCTCCATGAGGAACGCGAGACAACTGGCGTGTTGCCGTCTGACCGCAATGTGGTCATTCAACGGTTCCGGGACGAGATCGGCGACTGGCGAATGGTTGTGCTGACACCCTACGGAGCGAGGGTGCATGCCCCATGGGCGCTGGCCGCCCGGCGACGTTACCGGACCACGCACGGGGTCGATACCGACGTAGTGTGGTCGGACGACGGGATCATCCTGCGTTTCCCCGACATCGACGATCCTCCGGCGACCGGTGAACTACTGATTGCGCCGGACGAGATCGATGAGCTCGTCCTCGAGGAGACCGGGCACAGCGCTCTGTTTGCGGCTCGCTTCAGAGAAGCCGCCGCCCGCGCGCTGCTGCTGCCCCGCAAGCGGCCCGGCAGTCGCACCCCGTTGTGGCTGCAGCGGCGCAAGGCATCAGATCTCATGGACATTGCCAAGCGGTTCCCGTCGTTCCCGATTGTGCTCGAGACGTATCGGGAAATGCTCCAGGACTACTTCGATCTCCCCGCTCTTCGCAGTGTCCTCACTGATATCGAACGCCGCACCACCCATGTCAGCGAGGTCGACCTCACCGGGCCCAGCCCGTTTGCCACCTCGCTGATGTTCGACTTCATCGCCTCATACATGTACGAGTACGACGCACCTCTTGCCGAAAAACGCGCCGCGGCGCTCACCCTCGATCGTCGTTTGCTCCAAGAGCTTCTCGGAGACCCACAATTCCGCGATCTACTAGACCCCGATGTGATCGCCGCCGTCGAGCTCGAGATCCAACACCTTGCGGAGGACCGTCGAATCAATGGAGCGGACACCCTAAACGATGCGCTGCGCCGGCTGGGCCCTCTGACCGAGCAGCAGATCCGAGCTCGAGCTGAGCGGCCGGAGGAGACAACCACCTGGGTACAGAAGCTCAGCGACAGCCGCCGCATTGTCGCGGTCAGGATGCAAGGTGAGGACCGATGGGCAGTGGTCGAAGACGTCGCCAGACTGCGGGACGGCCTCGGCATTCAGCCACCACCCGGCGTCCCCGAGCAACTGCTCAAACCAGTTGCGGACCCGCTCGGCGACGTCGTTGGCCGCTATGCGCGCACCCATGCCCCGTTTACAGCTACCCAGGCTGCCGAAGATCTCGGCCTTCCCGAGGCGGCCATCACCGAGGTTCTACAGCGCCTCGAGAGTGAATCCCGGATTGCATCGGGGGCCTACCAGCCCGGCGGCCACGGAGTCGAATGGGTTGATCTCGACGTCCTCCGGCGCCTGCGCCGCCGCTCGCTGGCGGTGTTGCGCAGCGAGGTCGAGGCCGTCGATACGATGCGAGTAGGTGCTTTCCTGCCCGCCTGGCATCAAATAGGCAACACCGGCCCCGCAGCAGTCCGCTTGCCCGAGGTCATTCGGGCCCTCCAAGGACGGCCGATTCCGGCTTCCACTCTCGAAGCCGACGTATTGGCGATGCGGATGGAGTACAACCCGGCGCAACTCGATCTGTTGCTCGGCACTGGTGAGGTCGTCTGGATAGGCCAGGGAGCCCTCGGCACCAACGACGGAAGGGTTGCTGTCTACTTCCGCAACCACGTGCCGCTCCTGTTCGATCCACCGGCGGCCGATCGCCCCGAGGGGCCTCTCCACGACGCGGTTCGGGAGCATCTTGCGAACCGGGGGGCGTCCTTCTTCAGCGATCTGTACGCCGCCACCGGTGGCGGCGAGATGCAACCTGTCATCGACGCCCTATGGGATCTGGTCTGGGCTGGTGAAGTCACCAACGACACCATCGGACCGCTCCGGGCCTTTGTCGGCACCAAGACGAGACGCCGAGCACCCCGGCCGAACCTGCGCTTGTCGGTACCTCCCGCGGCTTCGGGTCGTTGGTATCAGGTGGAAACGCTGCTCGCCGGTGTACCGGCTACAGCGGAGCAGCGGGCGAAGGCATGTGCCGAACAGCTACTGGAGCGCCACGGCATTGTTACCCGTCCCGCTGTGCTCAGCGAAGGCATATCCGGTGGTTTCGCCGGGCTGTATCCCGTGTTTGCGACCATGGAGGAAACCGGTCAAGTCCGGCGCGGATACTTCATCGAGGCTCTCGGGGGAGCCCAATTCGGGCTCCCCGGCGCCATCGATCGACTGCGGGACACGTCCGCAGGCGGCCTGGTGATAATGGCAGCCACCGACCCGGCCAATCCGTACGGTGCCGCGGTCGCGTGGCCCGACCACGACGCCGGGTCACCCGGGCGCCATGCCGGAGCCTTTGTGATCATCAACGACGGTTCGCTGATCGCCTTCGTCGAACGGGGCGGGCGCTCCATACTCACCTGGGACGCCGAGCCAAGCGTGCTAGTCGCGGGAGTGATGGATGTTGCCCGGCAGCGCAGACGCACAATGACGGTTGCCAACATCAACGGGGAATCGAGCATGGACTCGTCGCTCGGCGAGGCCATGCTCGCCGCCGGTTTTGCCACCGGATACAAAGGACTGACGTACAGGCCCTGAGGACTACTGCACGCAGAACTCATTGCCCTCCGGATCCTGCATCACTACCCAGTACTCACCACGCTGCTCGAAAACCGCGGTCTTCCTTGCTCCCAGTTGCTCGAGCTTGGCGATGTGCGTGTTGACTGCCTGGATACGCGCTGCCGGGTCTGCATCGTGGCCACCACCAGCATTGACATCGAGATGGACCCGATTCTTGGCGGTCTTGGGTTCGGGCACCCGCTGGAAGAACAACCGCGGCCCAATCCCATCCGGATCAACGAGGGCACGGGCATCGTTCCGGTTCTCCTCGGGAATCCCCATCGCAGTCGCCCAGTCATCCCACGACTCATACTCCGGTGGCGGAGGCTGGATGTTGTAGCCGAGGGCCGCAGCCCAGAATCCGCTGAGCGCGGCTGGATCGAGCGCATCGAATGTGACCTGGATCGAATATGCCATACGGCAAGGCTACCGGGTCGCTCTGAGCAGGGACGTTTCGGCATGTGCAGCGACCTCCGGTCTCTCTGGTACGGTTCCCGGCGTGCGGCGACTTTGCCGCCGTCGCTCACCAGCCCCTCCCGAGAATGGCGAAGGAACCATGGCGATCCCGAAGCTCCACATCAGGCCCGGCCACCCCGACTTCCTCGATCTGCCCTGGAGTAGATCAGTAGCCGAGTGGGAAGACGGGCGTGTCGTCGATTTGCCCACCGGCGTCCATCGCCATGAGATCGCATTTGTGTCCTACGAGGAGGGTCTGTACGCAATCAAGGAGCTGCCCAATCACCTTGCTCACCATGAGTTCGAGTCGCTGCGGACGCTCACCGAGAGATTGAGACCCATTGTCGAGCCGGTCGGTGTCGTCGAGCGAGGCTGGGTTGCGTCAGATCGGGAATGGTCGGCCGCGGTCATCACCGAGTTCATCCCTTTCACCTTCACCTACCGCGAGCTCATCCACAACGGTGGGTTCGACGTCAGACGCAACCAGCTTCTCGACGCATTCGCAGGATTGCTCGTTGAGCTTCATCTGGCCGGCTGTTTTTGGGGCGACTGCTCGCTATCTAACGTGCTCTATCGCTATGACGCCGGTGCGATCGAAGCCCTGATGATCGACGCCGAGACCGTCGAGCTTCGCGACGAGCTTTCTCGAGGCCAGCGGTACCACGACCTCGAGATAATGGAGGTCAACGTAGCGGGGGGGATGGCAGACATCGCTATGTCGCAGGGTCGCGAGCTCGATGAGGCCGACCTTTCTTTCGGCTCCGAGGTGATCGAGAGATACGAAGGGCTCTGGGACGAGCTTTGTGTCGACCCCGTCATCGCTGCCGACGAACGCCATCTGATCCGCGCTCGGATTCAGCGACTCAATGAACTTGGTTTTGAAGTCGGCGACGTTGATCTCATTCCTGATCAGTCGGGCGGTGATCGCGTCCGTATGCAGATCCAAGTGGGCGGGCGCAATTTCCACTCGAGCCGGCTGTACCAGCTCACCAGGATCGACGCTGCGGAGAATCAAGCTCGGCAGATTCTGTCCGATCTTCACTATCACCGAGCGCAAGCGCCATTCAGCGCCGCTCCGACTTGGGAACTCTCCGCCATGATGTGGCGAGTGCAGGTATTCGAGCCCCTGTTGACACGCATCCGCCATGATCTTCCAGACGTAGAGCCCGTCCAGGCATACACCGACTTCCTCCACCACCGGTTCACATTGTCGTCGGCGCAGGGTCGGGACGTTCCCAGCGCGGAGGCATACATCAACTGGGCGGAAGAAGGTTTCCCCGGCTATTCGCTCGCAGAGCTGGCAACCAATAGCTAGCCGCCCAGACCGCTCGCAGCCGCGGCGCCGGTGACTCCCCCGTCGACCGGCAGGACAACGCCGGTGATCCACGAAGCCGCATCGGAAGCCAGGAACGTGACCGCGTTGGCCACGTCACTTGGTTCACCAATGCGCCGTAGCGGATGAGCGTTGGCCGTGTGCTCCTCGACATCTTCCCAAAGTGCTGCAGCCAAACGTGTTCGCACTACAGAGGGAGCAACCGCATTGACCCGCACGCCGGGCGCCATCTCATTGGCAAGCTGCCGTGTGAGGTGGATAACCGCCGCCTTGGAGATGTTGTAGGCGCCGAGGAAGGGTCCCACCCGCATACCGCCAACCGAAGCGACGTTGACGATGCTTCCCCCACGTGCAGCCATCGCCTCCCGCCAAGCTGCACGAGACCACAGGAGGGGACCAAGCTGATTGACCTCCCACGTCTTGCCCACTGCACCAAGGTCCACGGTTGCCAGGTCACCGGCCGCAGGGTTGGTGCCTGCGTTGTTCACCAGGATGTCGAGCCCACCAAACCTCGCCACAGTCTCGGCCACAGCCGCATCGGCATCAGCCTCGCGATCGGCCCGAGCCGCCAGCGGAAGCACGCGCTCATCATCGAGACGATCAGCGGCTGCGGTGACGTTCTCCTCGCGACGACTCGTCATTGTCACTCCGGTAGCCCCGGAGTGCAGAAACTGCGCTGCAATCGCCTCTCCGATGCCGCGGCTCGCTCCGGTGATCAACGCGACCTTGCCATCGATCCGCACATCCATCGCATCTCCTCCGATCAGGGCTTCTGGTGACCTCCGCGCAGCACACCGCCGTACTTCATTCGGGTGTCGGACATGCTCGCTACCGGTGTGCCCTCCCGGCCGTCGTGGAAGCCTGCATCGACGACCTCACCGATGAACAGGTCGTGGCTGCCCAACTCGATCGTCTGGTCGACGCGGCACTCGATGAATGCAACAGCCTCAGTGAAGATCGGCACCCCGGTCCGGCCGGTCCGGATCGGGCGACCATTGAGCGTATCGCCTTCCTTTGTGGCCGGTTTCGAGAACTTCACGAAGACACGCGTGTCGGCTTGGTCCCAGAGGTTCACGGAAAAGGACCCGCCCGCGCGGATCAGCCGATTGGTGACTGCGGTGGCATCGACGGAAATGCCAACGAGCACCGGGCCCATCGCCATTTGGGAAACCCAACTCTGTGTCATGCCGTTCCATTCGTCGCCCGCCCTTGACCCGATCAGGCACAGCGCGTTGGGTATCTGCCACATGACTTTGTTGATCGTCTCGACGTCCGGTGATTCCAAATCCCGCTCCTTTCTCGTCACCGGGCAGGGTACCGGGACCGCAGCGGCCGGAAGACCAGAAGTGATGAGCCACCAGCGTCATGGAGATGTGCAACGACCTATCATCGCGCCCATGGACGTGCTCATCGCCACCACCGGCGTTCTCGGCCCGGGGCCTGCCGTCGAGTTCACCCGTCACCTGCTCGGTGTGGGCGGTCGTGTAACCGTCACCACCGTCATCGAAGTCCCCCGCGGGTTTCTGGACACACTCCGTTCCGAAGGCTGGCATCCGTTGACTGAGGAGTTCGAATCCGACGATCCCGACGACGCCATCATGCAGCGCTACGTAGAAGAGCGGGGTAGACGGTTGACAGATCCGATCTGTGCGGCACTGCGATCAGCCGGGATCGAATCGACGGCCATCTTCCGGGAGGGTGGTGATGCCGCGCTCGCCATCTCCCAACTCGCCGAGGAGCTCGAGGTCGACGTCGTCCTCCTCGGAGCCACCCGCCAGATCTTCGATCAATCGGCCTGGGAGAGCGTCTCTGCTCGGGTGATGATCGAATCCGGCCGCCCCGTGCTGGTCCTTCCGCCCAGTGCCCCGGATCCGTTGGAGCAGGACCCTCAGGACGAGCCCTAACCGTCGCGACGCGCCAAATAGACCGTCAGCATGGCCCGGGTCTGATCGACAAATTGACCCGGATTCTCATCCAGTGCCTGCTGCACCTCTTCAATCGGCCACCAACGCGGGTCGGCGGTTTCACCGGGGAGGGCAACCGGATCTCCAGAACCCACGCACTCAATGAGGACATGGAGTGAGGGGTACGTCCCCTCCAGGCCAACCACGACCGCGACCGGGTGAACGAATCCACAGGACCGATTGGTTGTGATGTCGACTCGACCCGTTCCCGTCACCAACTCGATCAGCTCGATACCCGTCTCTTCGCGCACCTCCCGGGCAACAGCGACCTCCGGCGATTCGCCTGCGCCCCACCGGCCACCAGGTACCTCCAGCTTGCCCCGGACCGGTTCCCACGGTTTGTCACGTCGCTGTAAGAGGATCGAACTGCGGTCTTCCGACAGCACAATGGCGCCAACATTGGGCACGACGAGCGGTTCCCCCGACATCTCGGGAACCGGAACATCGATCCATTCTCCGTCGACCCAAACCGGGTAGGTCATCGCACCTCCAGCGTGAACACCTCGCCACAGAACCCGAGCACCGAATCCCGCGCTGCGATCGTCACCGTATCAACCCTGTCGGGAATGGCTACCCCGGAAAGGCTGCGAGTGAACGGTTGCTCATTCTCGTGCGGATGGGCGAGCACCCTTTCCCCGAATAGCTCGTTATCCGGGCCGCGCACCTGCCACGCATCTGCATACTTGCCCCAACCGGTGTCGGCCGAGGCCACCGTTGCAGATATCGTCCACGAGCCGTCGCCGTAATCGGCGGTGGCATCGATCACATGGGCGCAACCGTCGTCGTCTGCGGGTCCTGGCTCGGCCGACGCGTTACATCCCGCCAACACAAGCGCTGCTATGAGCACTAGTCGCATGATCCGAAGCTAGCCGGTCGGCTCGCCCACAACGCCGTTCCCGGCGAACTGGGTTCGATAGAGCGAGGCATACAACCCGTTCGTCGCCAGCAATTCATCGTGCGCACCCTCCTCGACCACCTGCCCCTCATTCATCACGAGGATGCGATCGGCGGCCAAAATGGTCGAGAGTCTGTGCGCAATCACCAATGACGTCCTGCCTTCCATCACCCGCTCCAGTGCCTCCTGGATGAGTGCCTCGGCGTGGGCATCGAGATGCGACGTCGCTTCATCGAGGATCAGGATCCGCGGATCCTTGAGGATCACCCGGGCGATGGCAATCCGCTGCTTCTCGCCGCCGGAAAGCCGGTAGCCACGTTCGCCGACCATCGTGCCATATCCATCGGGAAGGCCCGAAATGAGCTCGTCGATATTTGCAGCAACCGCAGCGCGACGCAGTTCGGTGTCTGTTGCCTCAGGGCGGGCGTAACGCAGGTTGGCTGCGATGGTGTCGTGGAACAGGTAGGTCTCCTGAGTGACGACCCCAATCGCTTGCGCCAGCGAGGCGAGCCTCAATGAGCGTACGTCCCGACCGTCAATGCGTACTGCGCCGCGGTCCGTGTCATAGATGCGGGGAACGAGATAGGTCGAGGTCGTCTTGCCGGCGCCGCTCGGCCCTACCACTGCGATCAACTCACCGGGCTGGACTGTGAAGGAGACTCCCCGGAGCGCCCAGGTCGAGGGAGCCGGCGCAGATGCATCGTCGTCGCCTTCGGTAACCCCTCCCCATCCGTAACGCTTGATCGCCTGCAGGCCCTGCTGTCCGCCGTACGAGAACCAAACGTCATCAAACTGGACCTCGCCTCGCACTTCGGGAAGCGGCATTGCATCGTCGCTCTCCTCGATGTCATGGTCGAGGTCGAGCACCTCGAAGACCCGTTCGAACGAGACAAGCGAAGTTGCGAACTCGACCCGGGCGTTGGTCAGCCCGGACAGGGGTCCGTATAGGTTGTTGAGGTAGAAAGACAGCGACACGATTACGCCGATTGTGATATCGCCGTTGATAACCAGCACCGCCCCGATCCAGAAGACGACGGCGGTGCCGAGCGCACTCATCACGCCCAGCGCCATGAAAAACCAGCGCCCAATCGTGGCCTGCCGGATACCGAGATCACCTACCCGACGCGCCCGAACACGGAAACGCTCATCCTCGTAGTCGGAGCGCCCGAACAGCTTCACCAACAGCGCCCCGGAAATCCCGAGGGTCTCCTGCATGTGGGCATTCATCTCTGCGTTCTCTTCGAGCTGCTCGCGACGCACCCGGCGCAGCATCCGGCCAACCCGCCGCGACACAATGATGAATAAAGGCAGGATGACCAGGGCAAGCAGAGTCAGTCGCCACTCCAGCAGCATCATCACAATGATGATTGCCGTCACCGAGACGATGTTGGCGACCAGAGTGACGAACGTCCCCGTTACGGCCTGCTGCGCCCCGACAACATCGTTGTTGAGCCGGCTCATCAGTTCACCGGTTCGAGTTGCTGTGAAGAAGCCAAGAGACATGCGCTGCAGGTGCGCAAAGAGCTGGCAGCGCAGGTCGAAGATGATCCCTTCGCCGATGGAGGCGGAAGCCCAGCGTTGCAGCACGCCAAACCCGCCGTTGAGCAGCGGGACGAGAACCATGCCTACTCCCAGGAGAGTGACTCTGCCCAGGTTCTCGTTCGGAATTGCGTTGTCGATCAGATCGCCGATCAACAGTGGTGGCAACAGCGACAAGAGCGAGATGATGACGATCGTCACCAGGACGACCGCCATCTCCTTCTTATAGGCGAGCCCGTAATTGAGGACCCGGCGCAGTAATGATCGACTGATCTCCGGGCGGTCTTGGTCCTCGTCGTAGCGAACGTAGGACCACCACCCACTGCCGTGGAGGATGCTGATTCCCTTCTTTAACGGTGGAAACCTTAGGGGTCAGCGGTCAGTGCAGAGGACGATGAACCGCAACCTCAGGCATCCGCTGCAGGTTCTTCGGGGAGAAGAAAGCCGAGCGGCATCGACGACTCCGCCATTCCCCAGCAGTAATCCTCCGCCAACTCCTCGGGACAGGAGAGCACGTAGTGATACGCCTCCGCCACCCATACGAGATCCATTCCGGTAGCGGTGGTCTCCGAGCGAATTGGCCCTATCTGATCTGAGGTGGTCGCCGGCCTCACTCGCAAGATTGCGGTCCGGCCACCGTCTGACGCATAGGGCTCGAGGCGCCACAGACCAAATTGCGCCGACGTGTCTGAGTCGAGCGTGCCCGAGGCTACGTCATAGACCAGCTGACTGGTTACCCAGCCAACCGAATCGGGGACAAGCTCCGGAAACTGAATGCCGGGAAGGGCGGTGGCGATCTCGCTACGGCTCGACTGGATTACCGAGGTGACTCCGTCACCGCGGTTCCACACTGCGGAGATAACGACATTGATTTCGCTGCTCGGCGATTCGCCCGGCAATCCGTCGTTGTACCAGACCAGATCCGAGGAACGGGTTGTCCCCAGGGGGGTAACGTCGCTATCCGGCACCGTCGTTGAAGTGGTCAAAGAAGTCTCTCCGTGCACCGCCTGCACGGACCGATCACCAAGCCCATCGAGCAGCCCCTCATCGCCGCAGGCTGCAGCAAGCAGGGCGATAGCGATAAAGAGCACGATATGTTTCAAGGAGAGACCTGGGTTGAGTTCCGGCAGAATACCTGCCGCCCCGCGATACCTACTGCATCAGTGCTGACTACGCTCTCCGCCGTGCGCTCCCCACTTCTTCTCCTCGGCGGATGCTGGCCTGATGAGCCGGGGTTGGACACCGCCGTGAGCAAGGTAGTTCTCGATCATGTCTCGGCCGGGGAAATGCCGACCACGCTGCGCCTGTACGTACCGGGCCGTGAAGTCGCCTTCGGTAAGCGAGATGCGGTCGCCCCCGAGTATCCGGAGGCAGTCGCGGCCGCACGGGAAGCGGGGTTCGCTCCGGTCGAGAGGCTCGCCGGGGGAAGGGCGGCCGTCTTCACCGAACACACCATTGCGTTCTCGCTCGCAGTACCTGAGGATGACCCGAGAACAACGATCTATGAGCGGTTCGGGGAAATGACCGACCTCATCGTTGCGGCCTTCGCCCGGCTTGGCGTCTCATCCCAGGTCGGCGAGGTCCCCGGCGAGTACTGCCCCGGGGAGTACAGCGTCAACCACGAGGGAAGGTTGAAGCTGATGGGCGTCGGCCAGCGGCTCGCCAAGAAAGCTGCACACATCGGCGGCGTCATTACCGTTGCCCGTACCGACCTGCTGCTGCGGGCGCTGATCCCGGTCTACCGGGCACTCAATCTCGAATGGCGCCCGGCCACCGTCGGCACCCTGGCAGACATCCGCAGCGGCGTCACGACAGACGACACCCTGGGCGCCCTCAAGGCCGTTTTCGCCGAGCGCTTCGCGATCACCCGCGACCGGATGCACTCCGACCTGGTCGAGGCTGCCCGCCCACTCGCGGAGAACTACCTCCCTCTTCTGCAGGATTGACCGCGATCGAGTCCCATTCGCTCGCGACCGATGGATCCAATACGCTTCTGCCATGCGACGCGTGCTGGTCATCAACGGACCCAACCTCAATCTACTGGGTACCCGCGAACCTGAGATCTACGGTTCAACAACGCTGAACGCTCTCGAAGAGATGATCGGGCAATGGGGCACCGAGCGCGGAATGGCGGTCGCGTGCTTCCAGTCGAACCACGAGGGCGAAATCATCGACCGCCTCCACGACAGCCGGCACGCCCATGACGGCATCATCATCAATGCGGGCGCGCTCACCCACTACAGCTACGCACTCCACGACGCGATCATGGCTGTCGACCTTCCCACTGTCGAGGTCCACATCTCCAACATCACCCAGCGCGAGGAGTGGCGACGCAAGTCGGTGATCGAGCCGGCCTGCGTCTACATGATCCGCGGCCGCGGCATCGACGGCTACCGATTCGCCCTCGATTACCTCGTCAATCGCTCCCGGGCTGTGCCCCGCACGATCCCGTACGGGTCAGCACCGGACCAGGTGGTCGATCTCCTGGTCCCGGACGGCAGTGGCCCACATCCTGTTGCCGTCCTCATCCACGGCGGGTTCTGGCGCGATCGTTGGACGCGGGACATCATGCAGGGCCTCGCTATCGACCTGCTCGAGCGCGGCTGGGCTTCGTGCAATATCGAGTACCGGCGTGTCGGAACAGGCGGTGGATGGCCCGCGACGGCAGACGATGTCGTCGCCGGCATCGGCCACATCGGCGAAATCGCCGAAGTCCACAACCTCGCCACCAACCGCCTCGTTGTCATCGGGCACTCGGCGGGAGGACATCTTGCCCTGTGGTCGATGGCACAGGCATCGCTTGCCGAACACGGGATCCGGCCATCGCTGGTTGTAGGACTGGCACCGGTATCGGACCTCGAAGCGGGGTACGAGGCCGGTATCGGCAATGACGCGGTCGCCAACTTTCTCGGGCACGCGTCCCGCGATCACTACGACGCAGCCTCGCCTGCCCGCCTCTTACCGCTCGGTAAGCGTCAACTGATCGTTCACGGTACAGAGGACGACGCGGTTCCGGTATCGATGAGCCGAACCTATGTAGCTGCGGCGCAGGCTGCGGGCGACGACGTGATCTATCGCGAGATCGACGGCGTCGACCACATGAGCCTCATCGATTCGACGACGCCTGCCTGGCGGTCACTCGCCGGGGAATTGGCCGAGCTCAGCTAGCGGCCAGTGCCTGAATCCTCGCCAATCCCGCTTCGAGGTCGGCATCCGCAAGGGCAAACGAAAAGCGAGCGTATCCGGGCAGCCCGAAGGCCTCGCCGGGCACAAAAGCCACCTGTACCTCGTCGAGGATCAAATCGGCCAGCTCTAGCGTTGTTGTTGCGGTCTTGCCGGCAAGCTCCCGGTTGAGCAGGCCTTGCAGGTTGGGGAACATGTAGAAGGCGCCCTCCGGCTCGATGCACGAAACCCCATCGATGGCGTTGAGCATGCCGTGCATCTTGACCCGGCGCCGATCAAACGCCTCGCGCATGGCGAACACAGAGTCGAGCGAACCCTCAACTGCGGCCAGAGCGGCCCGCTGGCTCACGTTGGCGACGTTGGTGGTCATATGTCCGACGAGCTTTCCTACCCCCTTGACCACGGGCTCGGGCGCAATCAGCCAGCCGACCCGCCATCCGGTCATGGCGTATGTCTTGGCAACGCCGTTGACGATGACGCAGCGCCCAGCCAACTCGGGCACTTCGACGGGTAGCGATGCGAACTCCGCTGAGCCGTAGATGAGGTGCTCGTAGATCTCATCGGTCATCACCCAGATGTCGTTGGCGACCAGCCACTCCCCGATCTCCCGCACCTCCTCCTTGGTGTACACCGCACCCGTCGGGTTCGACGGGGAGCAGAAGATGAGCATCTTGGTCTTGTCGGTCTTGGCCGCCTCGAGCTGCTCAACAGTCACCTTGTATCCGGTGGAGTCGTCGGTGTCGATCGCTACCGGGACGGCGTCGGCAAGCTTCACCGCCTCCGGATAGGTCACCCAGTAGGGAGCCGGTAACAACACCTCGTCACCTGGATCGAGCAGTGCCTGACAGGTGAGATAGACGGCCTGCTTGCCGCCGTTGGTGATGACAACGTTGCCGCCCTCGGCAATGAAGCCGGAGTCGCGGGCCGTCTTCTCGGCGACCGCCGCCCGAAGCTCAGGGAGCCCGACGGCCGGCGTGTATTTGTGGTTCTTGGGATCCTGCGCCGCGGCGACCGCAGCTGCCACGATGTGACCGGGCGTCGCAAAGTCCGGCTCACCTGCGCCGTAGCCAATCACCGGCGCACCGGCGGCGCGGAGTGCCTTCGCCTTGGTCGTGATCGCCACCGTCGCAGACTCAGCTACACCAACTACTCGCTGCGAGATACCCGATGGGTTTGCAGGACTCATTGCTACTCTCCCTATTGCAGTTTCGAGAACCATAATCGGCGGTGATCAATGTCCAGCATTCCTTCTATCGAACTACCCGCAGAGCTGATTCCTGCGGACGGACGCTTTGGTTCGGGGCCTTCCAAGGTCCGCGTCGAGAGCCTGCTCGAACTGGGGGTAACCGGGGCGAGTTTCCTGGGTACCAGCCATCGCCAGCCCACCGTGAAGGCGGTCGTCGGCTCTATCCGCAGCGGTATGAAGGATCTGTTCTCGCTACCGGAGGACTACGAAGTCGTGCTCGGGGTCGGCGGAGCCACATCGTTCTGGGCCAGCGCCACCTACGGCCTCATCGAGAAGAAGAGCCAGCACCTCGACTTCGGGATCTTCTCCGGCAAGTTCGCCAAGGTCGTAGCGGGCGCCCCCCATCTCGAGGAGCCCGAGGTGATCAAGGCCGACATCGGGTCACATCCACTCCCTGTTCCCAACCCGGAGATCGACCTGTACGCCCTCACCCACAACGAGACGACAACGGGTGTCATGATGCCGATCGTGCGCCCGGAGGCAGCCGGCATCGTTGCGGTTGACGCAACGTCGGCCGCCGGCGGCATGACCGTGGACCCGGAGCAGTTCGACGTTTACTACTTCTCGCCGCAGAAGGTCTTCGGCGCCGAGGGCGGCCTCTGGATCGCACTAGTCTCCCCCGCCGGTATCGACCGCATCGAGACGCTGGGCGCATCGGATCGCTGGATCCCAGGCTTCCTGTCGCTGAAGCTCGCTCTCGACAACTCCCGCAAGGATCAGACAACGAACACGCCCGCCCTGGCAACTCTCTTCCTGGTCAAGCGGCAGGTGGAGTACATGCTGGAGATGGGCGGGTTGGACTGGGCCGTCGGGCGCTGTGATCGCTCCTCGGAGATCGTTTACGGCTGGGCGGAGAATGCTGCCTATGCGTATCCGTTCGTTTCCGATCCGGAGAAGCGGAGCACCAACGTGGCCACGGTCAATCTGGTCGACGAGGTCGACGCCGGAACGGTGGCTGCGGTGCTGCGCGCCAACGGCATCCTCGACACCGGTGGCTACCGGGCGCTCGGGCAGAACCAGCTGCGCATCGCCATGTTCCCCAACGTGGAACCGTCCGACCTGGAGACGCTCACCAAGGCGATCGACTACATCGTCGCGAGGATGTAGGAGGGCGTTCCGGCCGGGCCACCAGCCTCGTCCCGCAAGATTGGACAAGGAGCGGAACCCGACACAGCACTACAATCGAACCCGACCAATGGAGCCCAAGTTGGTAGCCCGAGAGCATTCCAGCCGGCAACGACGCATCCGCGTTGGCGTCATGATCTTTCTGCTGCTGGTCTCGCCAGCGATGATCCGCAATCCCCGGGAGGCGCTCGTGGCACTGGCGGGGATGGCAATGACCGCCACAGCCGTAATCGTCGTGGTGAACATGTTCCGGCGCCACGCCCTCGATCGAGTGCCGGCTCGTTTCACAGAGAACTCCTCGAAGATGGTCCGAGGCGCCACACGCGCAGCCTCGTCGTACGCCACCGTTCTGGTTGGCTTCTACACGGTGATTGCGGTCCTCCTGTTCCTCGGAGCGGTTGGTCACTTCCTATGACCCGATTGCGGCCACTCACAATCGCCACGTAACCCACCCGCGACGTGCCTGTATGTCCGTTGAGGGGCCTATCTGCGTCGGCTAGAGACCGGTGGCAACTCTTTGGCCGAACGCCAGGATCGCCGTGGCGAAGAAGAAGATCACGGCAGCAATAGTCCATTTCTGTCCAGCTCGCGCCGCGACTCCGATCATGCCACCGAGACCTCCGAAGTAGAGGGTCACGAACGGGATGACGATCCACTGGCTGTGACGCCAGTCGACGGCAAGGACGTAATCAAGCAGAAACACGACTGCCACGGAGGCCAACATCAGCCCCAGCTGGACGTAGTAAAGGACGGGTCGCTCGATGCTTCTTCTCTTGAAGATGAGGTAGCCGAGTGGGAGCGCTGTGAGCAGAAATGGGACGCCGATCAGATGGCCTGGCGGCAGGTCGAAGATTATCCGAGCCGAGAAGACGGCGATGCTCGATACATAAACGAGGAGCGCCACCACTGCTCCCACAAGATCGAGTCGCTCATCCAAGATGACCCCATGAGGTCGATTCCTACGCCACTTTGCTGGCGCAAGTACCCGACTGGCAAGGGACCAATTCTACATCCACGAACAGTTCAGGGTTCGTAGCCATCGCAGAGCAGAACAGCCGAGAGATTCGGATCGATCACGTGACCTTGCAGACCAAGATCGGAACCTAGGACCGGGAACATCTGAGTCGCCCATCCAAAACCGGCATAGGCGTCGCCCGGGGGTCGTGCATCGTCGTGGCCGGCATACCAGTGATAGCTCCCATGTCCAATCGGCGCATACTCGACCCGGTCACACGCCATGGTCCAGTGACGCGCCAAGATCTGCCCGACGACAGAGTTCGCTAGCGGCGGATCCCCGAACACCTAAGCCTCGGTAGGCGTGCCCTGGTGCAACTCGAGACGCCATCCTGCTCCCGGATACCGGCGCCACAGCGAGGCCCGATTGGCGACGTGCATCTCGTTGGCAAAGCGCACCTCGCTCTTGTAGGCAACCAGCGCCACGTCATCACCGATCCGGCGGACGGCATACTCCGGAGGCGGTGTTCGCGTGGCGAAGTCACCAAGCGGAAGGACAATCACCTCTTCTCGATCAAAGCTTCGACGCGAACGGTGAACTCGAAGAGCCCCGGAGCCAGCACGTTATCCATAGGTGCGGCGTCGAGACGAGTGAGCGGCTGCCACAAGGATTCCTCCGGCTCTCGGAGTTGCTCAGCCGCATCGCTCACAATCGACCCGCGCCTAATCCTCGCCTTCCTGGCGGGATCCGAGCTCGCGATCGAGCATCAGCAATGCATGCCCGTTGCCCTCAATGCGCTGGAGGTCATCGATGATCTGCTGAACGGTCGACTCCTCCTCAACCTGCTCGTCAACAAACCAATCGAGCAGCGGGAACGAGGCAAAATCGCGGGCGTCTGTCGCCATCGAGTAGATGTCGTGGATTGCTGCAGTCACCCGCTGCTCGGCGGCCAGTGAAGCTCGGAAGACATCCACTACGCTCTCGAACTCGGACTTCGGCTTCGGGATCGCCCCGAGTTCCACGGTGGCACCGCGGTCGGCGAGAAAGCGATAGAACTTCATCGCATGCTCTGTTTCTTCACCGGACTGGAGCCTCATCCAGTGCGCCATACCCGGCAAACCTTCCGCTTCTAGCCACGCCGAAAGCGCTAGGTACTGGTGAGCGGACTCGAGCTCGAGAGTGACCTGATCGTTGAAGGCGGCTTGTAGTTCTTGGGTGAGTGCCACGGTTGCTCCTGATCCGCTGAGACATGTCCAACTATCGTCAATCATATGCCTTTCGTTCTCACCATCGCCGCCATTGCCGCGGTCGGAGCGCTTCTCTATTACGAGGCACGACGGCCCATGGAGCGTCGCTATCCAAAGATGGTGGCCTCCACCGGCTTCGTTGCAGTGGCGATTGCCGTCGGGGCGCTTGACACCACATTTGGCACAATCGTGGTCGTCGCCCTTGCGCTCTCCTGGTTTGGTGACCTCTTCCTCGCCCTCGACGGCCGTGGCCCGTTCGTCGCCGGACTCGTGGCGTTCCTCCTGGGCCACGTCGCCTACGTAGTTGCGTTCTCCTATCGCGGCCTTGGCGATGATCTCATCATCCCTACGATTGGCGTGGCCGCGGTTGCGGTCGCCATTGCGACTTGGCTTCTGCCAACCGTACCCCGGGATCTCAAGGTGGCCGTCATTGCCTACATCGCGGTCATCTCGACCATGGTGGCCCTTGCCATGTCGACCAACACGTTCGCCGCCGACTGGCGAATCCCGGTGGGCGCGATCGCCTTCTTCGTATCAGACATCTTCGTAGCCCGGGATCGCTTTGCCGCTCCCGGGTTCATCAACCGAATCCTCGGACTGCCGCTGTACTACGGCGGCCAGCTGTTGCTCGCTTGGGCCGCCGGCTGTTGATCACTCGAAATGGTCGACAAACTTGCCAACCGGCTGATGTCGTGAAAACTCGAATTCGCGGCGTTCGCGGCCTGCCACCGCATACCCAAGCTGGTGCGGCACCAGCAAAGCCGCCTTGGTGTAACGGATTGTGCTGACGTTGCGGAGAGGCACCTCCTCAACCACCTTCAGATCGTCCGAACCGAGCCCGCGATCGAAGATCAACACTCGGCGATCGGTCAGCACAAGAAGGATGTATGGGGTCTCGGTCGGCGGCCTGCTCCGTTCTGCGAGCCGGCGACCGACGAAGTAGTAGACAAGCATGAAGACGCCGGCGATCACCAAGATGATCGACAGCGCACCGATCCAGAATCCAAGGTTGAAGACCCGAGGGACGGTGAGTGCCGCGATAACACCGACGATTCCGCCCAGCCCGGACCAGCGGGTGTACCCGGGGACCACACCCTCGAGTTCGACAACCATCCGCTCGTTCGGCCACAGCTGCCCGTGGACCGAAGACGACTCACGCGCCATGAGCGACTCTCTCGAAATGAGTGACGAGCAAACCCGGAATCGGCTCGGTCTCGCCGACGGGTTTGAAACCGTGAGTTAGATAGAAAGCATGAGCCGGATGATTGCGGCTTCCAGTAGAAATGGTGGTCCGCTTGCCCGGAGGTAGAGCACCCAGCAGCGCCGACCCCAGACCTTGGCGCATCACATCGGGTGCAACCACCAGCCTGTCGATATCGACCGTCGATCCATCATCTGAATACGCCAGAGCGGCCACGAGCTCACTGCCTCGCCGGATACCGAGCCACTGCACGGGAACCCGCATCAACTCGGCAAGGGATTCGTGAAGCGGCGGAATGGCGTCCCAGCCGATCAGGTCGGCCTCGACCCGGTACGCAACGCGCTGCAGCCGGAGAACGGCACCAGCCACTTCCGCCTCACTCATATCCAACGCTGCAATATCCACCGCTTGATTATCGTCGGAACACGCCTTTCATTCTGCGTTATGGTTCACGCGCATGAAGCGACTCATGATCCTGCGCCATGCGAAGTCTGATTGGAATGCCGGAGCGCCATCTGATCACGCCCGTCCGCTCAACCGTCGCGGAACAACTGCCGCCGTCACCATGGGACGAGTACTCACTCAACTCGGCGAGGTACCGGATCTCGTTTACACATCGTCGGCGGTCCGAGCTTGCGAAACGCTGATACTCGCTGCCGATGCGGGTGAATGGGATGTGGATGTGGTCGAATTCGACAGGCTTTATGGCGCATCGGCGAACGAAGCCCTGCAGATCGCCGCCGATGCTCCCGACTCCATCGAACGACTGATGCTGGTCGGACACGAGCCGGGCTGGGGTTACCTGGTCCGATCGGTCACCGGCGCAGTTGTCAACATGAAGACCGCGACGGTCGCCGGGATCGACATGCAAATGGAGTCATGGCGACACGCACCCAAAGCGATGGGAAGCCTGGCCTATTTGCTGCAGCCCCGGATGTTCACCAATTGGGACAGGTAATGGAGAAGATCCACGGCGGTCAGCTGTTGGCCCGGGCGCTCAGGGCCGAAGGTGTCGAAACCATTTTCACGCTCACCGGGGGTCACATCGTGCCCATCCTCGATGGCTGCATCCTCGAAGGTATCGAGGTCGTCGACGTTCGCCATGAGGAAACTGCGGCCCATGCCGCCGAGGCGTATACAAGACTCACCGGCAAGTTGGGGGTGGCCGCAGTCACTGCCGGGCCCGGGGTCACGAACACGATGACCGGTGTGATGAACGCTCGCTACTCGGGCACGCCGATGTTGGTAATCGGGGGTCGCCATCCCGTCCGGCAGGAATACACAGGCGGCCTTCAGGAGATGGACCACCCTCGATTGTTCGGCGCGCTGACTCGCTTCAGCGATACCGTATGGGAAACCGCCCGGATTGCCGACTACATCACCATCGCTGCTCGGCATGCCTTCGCCGGCCGCGGCGGACCCGTGTTTCTCGATATCCCCCTGGACGTGCAGGCGGGCATGATCTCTGCAAATACCCCGCTTCCCATGGACTACCGGCCGGCTGAGCCTGCCGGTGCAGCGGCGGACGTCGTGGATCGGATTGCCGCCATCCTCGGCGACGCCGAGCGGCCCGTCATCTTCGCGGGTAATGGGTTCCGCGGTGGTGGCGCCGCCGCCCTGGTCGCCCTTGCGGAGACGTTACAGGCACCGGCCTACGTCAACAGCGGTGCCCGCGGGGCGTTCCCGTACGGGCACCCACTCCTGGGCAACCGCACACGATCTCAGGCGTTCGGCGAAGCCGACGTAGTGCTCGCGCTCGGCGTCGACTGGGACTTTCGCACAGGCTTCGGACAGACGATTCCCGGCGACGCCATCGTGATTCAGGCCGACGCAGAGCCAACCAGGATCGGTTGGAATCGCCCTGCCCATCACGGCATAGTCGCCCATCCGGGGCGCTTTGCCCGGCAGCTGGCGGCCCATCCCAAGGTCGAGCACGATGGCGAACGGGAATGGACGGTACACCTTCGGCTGACCGAAGAGCAGCGCCACGCCGCTGCCAACATAGAAGCCGAGGCTCCATCAGAATTGGTCGGCCCGCAGTTCTTCGGACGGACGGTTGCCGAGTTCTTTGGCCGCGATTCGATCGTTGCCGTGGACGGAGGCGATGTTGTCGCCACGACCGCGAAATGGCTGCAGGTCTCGACTGCAGGTCATGTCCTCGAGTCCGGGCCCGCCGGTACGCTCGGTACCGGGCCGGGGTTTGCGCTGGCGGCCAAGACCGTGTTCCCCGAGAAGCGAGTCGGCATAGTCTTCGGAGACGGCGGTTTCGGGTTCAACGGCATGGAATTCGACACGTTTGTCCGTCAAGGTCTGCCGGTCATCGGCGTTGTCGGTAACGACGGCGTGTGGAACAACATCAAGACTTTCCACAAAATGTTCTACCCGGATCGTCTGGTGGCTACCGACCTGGGCAGGCGCCCTTACCACGCCATGGTCGAGGGTCTCGGTGGACACGGCGAGTTGGTGACGAGACCGGGTGACCTCATGCCGGCGCTGGAGCGAGCCGCGAGGAGCGGGTTACCGGCCCTCGTCAACGTCCACCTCGATGAGACCTTTCGGGCGTCGAGTAACTATTCGGCGTAGTCAACTTCGGGTCTACCCGGAGGCGGTACCATCTTTTGCTTGGAAGGAGAGGTTTCGTGACTACGCAACAGACATCGCTCAGATTGATGCTGCGCGAGGGAGTTGCGATAGCAATCCGCTTTGCGAAAGCGCGGACCGGGTCGTTTGTACTTGCGGTTCTGGGGGCGGCACTCTTTGTCTCGGCAATCGTGGCTTCCGCAGTTGTCATCGGCTGGGTGACGGACGAGCTCATCGTCCCCGTTCTCGATGGAGGGGCATCGTATGAGGATGCGCTGTGGCCGGCTATGTGGGCCGTCATCGGGGTTGCGTTCTGGAAGTCGACTGCCGTCATCCTGCGGCGGACCGCAGCCAGCTTCCTCCAGTTCCGCGTCCAGGCCGACGCCCGCCACGACCTGATCGACCACCTGTTGAAGCTGGAGCTGGCCTGGTATCAGCGCCAATCGACCGGCACGCTGCTTGCAACCAGCGACACCGACGTTCGACAGGGCACTTTCATTCTGGCTCCGCTCCCGTACGGCATCGGCTCCTCCCTCCTGCTGGTCGGCACCGTCGTGCTCGTGCTGGTGATCGACCTGTGGCTGGCCCTGGTCGCGTTCGTGTGCCTTACCGGCATCGTTGCGGTAAACATGAACGGAGCGTGGCGGATGTTCGGCGCCTTTCGCGAAGTGCAATCGATGCGCGGCGAGGTATCGAGCATCGGCCACGAGAGTTTCGATGGCGCTCTGACCATCAAGGCGCTCGGGCGCATCGACTTCGAGACCAACCGATTCCAGGAGTCGTCGGAGCGATTGCGCGACAAGCTGATCTATGTGCTGAAGATGATGGCGACCTACCGTGTCGGCGTCGAGGGTCTGCTCTCGGCTATCACCGTGATCATGGTCATTGCCGGAGCGATCCGGATCAACAGCGGCGCAGTCACCCCCGGCGACATCGTGACCATCGCGTACTTGCTTTCCCTGCTGTTCATCCCGATCCGCATCATCGGTTTCGTGCTCTGGTCCATAGCGTCATCGCGCGCCGGATGGGAACGGGTGCAGAACGTCTACGACGTTCGGGATCTGGTCCCCTACGGCGAACTGGTCGCCCACTCTGACGACACAGGAGCCCACGTTGGCGGTAGCGATGTCTCGTTTGCCTACGAGGACGGCGAGCCTGTGATCAGCGACCTCGACCTCGCCATACAGCCGGGTCGGGTGGTTGCCGTCGTCGGCCCTACCGCAAGCGGCAAATCGACACTCACTGCTCTGATGGCCCGGCTCTGGGACCCCAGCTCCGGTACAGTGACCATCGATGGGCGTGATCTGCGCAGCTTCGCCCGATCAGCCCTTCCCGGGGAAGTGGCTTACGTTTCTCAGGATTCGTTCCTCTTCGATGACACAGTGACCGGCAATATCGCGTTTGGTGTTATTGCCAGCGACGACGACGTGGCAACTGCCGCCAAGCTCGCCGGCGCTCACGATTTCATCTTGCAACTTCCAGATGGCTACGGCACAGTGCTCGGCGAACGGGGCACAAGTCTGTCCGGGGGCCAGCGACAGCGAATCGCTCTAGCCCGGGCCCTAGTTCGCAAGCCGCGGCTGCTCATTCTCGATGACGCCACCTCGGCCGTCGACCCCTCCGTCGAGGCCCGCATCTTGGAGCGTCTGCGCGACTCAGAAATGCCATCGACGATCGTGATCGTGGCGTACCGGACGTCCAGCATCGCCCTTGCCGACGAGGTGATCTTCATCGACCAAGGCCGCATCGTCGCCCATGGAACCCACAACCAGCTAACCGCCGATGTCCCGGGCTATGCCCGCATCGTCGAGGCCTATGCCGAGGATGCCGAGGAAAGGCGGCGCACATGAGTGGCGAGCCTCGCGGGTCCGGCACCATCTATGCGCTCCGCCGCGCTTTTGCCGAGACACCGCCGCTCCGCAAGGGCATCTGGCTGACGATCCTCTTCGCTGCGTTGGGGACCCTCATCCAACTCATAGTCCCCATCGTCGTCCAGTCCGTCATAGACCAGGACCTGCTGGGATCGACCGAGGTCGATGTGGGGAGCGTTCTGCTCAAGGGTGCCGCTGCGCTCGGTGCCATGTTTCTCGCCTTCCTGGTCCGCCGGCTGGCACTTGTTCGCCTCGCCTATGCGTCGGCCACCGGCCTTTCTGAGCTCCGGGTGCGCACCTTCAATCACCTGCACCGGCTGTCGATTCTGCACACCGAAGCCGAGAGGCGCGGGGCCCTCGTTGCGCGGGTGACCTCCGATATTGCGTCGATTCAGGATTTCATGGACTGGGGCGGTGTTGGGTTACTCATCGGCATCGCTCAGGTGTTCTTGGCCATGTTGGCGATGGTGATCTACCGGCTCGACCTCGCACTGATCGTGATCGGCGCAGTCATTGGGTACACGATCCTGCTGATCTGGATCCAGCGCATCCTGGCACGGGCTCACGACAGGGTTCGCAAGCGAGTTGCTCAGAGCCTCGGCGCTATGGGCGAGGCCATCTCCGGCCTGCCGGTGATCCGCGCCTACGGTGCAGAGGAGGAAACCCGAGTCAAGGTTGCCGACGCTCTGGATGCGCAGTTCCGCAGCGAGTTCCGGACGGCGCTGCTGGGAGCCAGCCTCTTCTCCAGCGCCGAGATGTTCGCCGGCCTGATCACCGCCACCGTCATCGGCTTTGGCGTTGTAACCGGCGCTACATCGGGTATGACCGCAGGGACTCTCCTTGCGTTCCTTTTCCTGGTCAACCTGCTGGTGCAGCCGATCCAGACACTTGTCGAGACCCTCAACCATGCCCAGTCTGCCGGCGCCGGTGTGCGCCGTATTCTCGGCGTCCTAGACGCACCGATCGAGATCGACGATCCGCAGAACCCCGTGACGCTTCCGGAAGGAGCTCTGGATATCGAGTTCAACGATGTCTCCTTCTTCTACAAGGAAGAGGCTCCACTGTTCGTAGACCTGAACGTGCGCATCGGTGCCGGATCGCGGGTCGCGGTCGTTGGCGAAACCGGGTCGGGAAAATCCACATTCTCCAAGCTGCTCACCCGCATCCACGACCCGATCGGCGGGCAGGTCAGGGTGGGGGGGCTACCGCTAAATGACATCGAAACTGCGGATCTCCGCCGGCGTCTTGCCTACGTGCCGCAGGAGGGCTTCTTGTTCGATGCAACGGTTGCGGACAACATCCGCTACGGCAAGCCGGAGGCAACCGACGAGGAAGTCTGCGCGGCGATCACCGATCTCGAGCTCGACTCATGGATCGCGCAGCTTCCCGCCGGTCTCGGTACCCCGGTTGGCGAGCGGGGCAGCCATCTCTCCGCCGGCGAGCGGCAACTAGTCGCGCTCGCCCGGGCCTGGATCACCGGCCCCGACGTGCTGGTACTCGATGAAGCCACCTCGGCCGTCGATCCTGCTCTCGAGGTGCAGACCCGACGTGCCATCGAGCGTCTCATCGCCGGGCGAACCAGTGTCACCGTCGCCCATCGCCTGTCGACGGCCGAGGCGGCCGAGGAGATCCTGGTGTTCGACCAGGGACGACTCGTCGAGCGAGGCACCCACGATGACCTGGTTGTTGCGGGTGGTGTCTATGCCGCCATGTACTCCGACTGGGTGAAGGGAACCCAGAAGGTCGATTGACCATATTGCAGGACGCAATTGGCCAAGTCGGCGACTTACCCAATTGTCGTTCCCGGTCGGTAGGGTCGTCTTCAGGCCACCACCCGGAGGAGGGAAGATGGGATATCAACACGGCCTGTTCACCTGGGCGGACCTCGCAGCCCCGGACCCGGCTGCGATCAAGGGGTTCTACATGGCTCTGCTCGGCTGGGATGCTGAAGATCAGTACGACCCCGAAGGCAATTACGTCTACACGATGTTCAGCAAGGATGGGCACACGGTCGCCGGACTTGGGGGACATCCCCCGGCAATGGCCGGCGAAGGCATCCCGGCGTTCTGGACTTCGTATGTATCGGTCGACGACATCGACGCCACCATCGTCCGTTGGGTAGAGGCCGGCGGCACTGTGATGATGCCTGCGATGGACGTATTCGATTCCGGTCGGATGGCATTTGTGGCCGACCCCGAAGGTGCTGTCGTGGCCTTCTGGCAGGCAGGCAAGCATGTCGGGGGCCAGGTTTTCAACGTGCCGGGGGCAATGACCTGGAACGAACTGAACACCCGGGATCCGGAATCCGCCAAGGAGTTCTACGGCAAAGCCCTCGGTTGGGAGTTCGAGGCATTCGACAGCCCTGGGGCTCTCACCTATTGGCTGATAACCGTGCCAGAAAAGGAGAAGGGTGGACTCTTTGCCGAGGATGCCTATAACGGTGGCATGCTGACCATCACCGAGGACTTCCCGCCGGAGATGCCCGCCAACTGGTCGGTCTACTTCGCCTCCGCCAACGTTGACAAAGATGTTGCGCGTCTCGATGAACTGGGAGGAGGCCTCTTCGCGGGCGTCATAGACACTTCTGCTGGACGGCTTGCAGTCGTTTCCGACCCGCAAGGCGGCGTCTTCCAGTTGATTACTCCGCCGCAACCGACCTAGGTGTAAACGGCTTTGCGAGACGGTACGTATCGACCCTCCGCCGCGTTCAGCGCCGCCACCATCGGTGAGTGACCAGGATTATCACCGGGTAGATCTCGAGCCTGCCGATAATCATCAGTAGGGCGAGCGTCAGCTTGCTGTCGACCCCGAGCCCGGAGTACGTCGCGGTTGGGCCCAGTTCGCCAAGTGCAGGGCCGATGTTGCCCATCGCCGACGCCGACGCCGAGCCGATGCTCACTAGGTCGAGGTCGGGCTCGAAAAACCCAAGCAGTATCGCTCCCGCCACGAAGAACCCGACATAGAGCACGAAGAAAGCAACCACACCGTGGACGAGGCGAGAGTCAACCGACCTTCCTTCAAAGCGCTGCACCGCAACCACCCGTGGATAGACAATGCGGCGCAGACTCGAGTTGATGGTCTTGAACAAGATCCCGAGTCGGTAGGTCTTGATGGCACCGGCAGTCGATCCGGCCATGCCACCGAGGAACATGCACACCAGAAGGACGAGAAGCAGGCCGGGACCCCAAGCCGCCCAATTGGAAGTGGCATAGCCGGTACCGGTAACCATGGTCACTCCGGTGAACACCGCGTCGCGAATGCGAGCCTCGATACCGGACCCGAGCGACCACGTACCGATGGCTACGATCACAACGGCGACGCCAACGATCGAGATGTATGCCAGGAACTCCTTGCTCTCCAAGTAGGCACGAGGTCGTCGCCATGCCCGGAAGTGCAAGGCAAATGATGTGGCCGACATCAGCATGAAGGCAATGATGACCCATTGGGTGTAGGCGCTGAATGCCCCGATCGATCCCGGCTCGGTACTGAATCCCCCGGTGGATATGGTCGTCATACCGTGAGCGATTGCATCGAATACCTTCATATCACCAAAGGAAAGGATGATCGAAAGCAACACGGTGAACCCGAGGTATAACCACCAGAGGCGCTCGGCCGTCTTGCGGAACCGGGGAGTCATGCGCTCGAGTTCCGGACCCGGGGCCTCAGCACGCGCCAGTTCGACTCCTCCGGCGCCGAGTATCGGGAGCACGGCGATAGAGAGCACGATGATCCCCATCCCTCCGACCCACTGGCACGTCGCTCGCCACAGCAGCATCGCATGGCTCAGTTCGCGGGGGTCGACAAGCGTCGTCGCCCCGGTAGTCGTGAAGCCCGCCGCGGTCTCGAACAGAGGATCAATCAGGCCGGGTAGCGCCCCGGAGAACAGATAGGGCAACGTCCCGAACAAGATCAGGATGATCCAAGACAGTGCAACTGCAGCGAACCCTTCGCTCGATGTGAAGCCTCCGCTCCCTCCTCCGTAACGCCTTCCGAGCAGTCCCACGGTCAGGCCGATTGTCGCGGCCGCGGCCAGCGCCAGGGTGTCGGCCCACTCCCGGTAGATCACTCCCGTGACTAGGGCGGGCAGCATGGCCGCGGCACCGGCGGCAACCACCGCAGATACGATCACGATCAATCGTCGCCTCGTAGCCGCTGCGATCACGGCAGGAGCAGCTTCTCGACTGCGTCGATTGCCTCGCTCTTGGCGAAGATGACGACGTGATCCCCGATCTCGAGGACTGTGTCGCCTTTCGGCACGATGACCTCGTCGCCACGAGCAATACCGCCGAGCACAGCATCGCGGGGCAGGCCGAGCTCGAGCAGCCTCACTCCCACGGATGGCGACCTGGCTGTGATCTCCATCTCGAGGGCCTCGGCATCGGTGTCCTTGACGGTCGCCACCGAGAGGATGTTGTCGCGGCGAACGAACTGCAGAATCATGTTGGCCACTGCGACCCGCGACGAGAGAGTCGCATCGATGCCGACGTTGCGGAGCAAACCGGCCACCGACCGGTGGCCGAAACGTGCAATGGTCTTGGGCGCCCCGAGCGAGCTTGCCATCAAGCAGCCCATTAGGTTCAGCTCATCGTGACCGCTCAGGCCGACAACAGCGTCACCATGACCCAAGCGCAGCGACGACAGAAAATCGGGATCCGTCGGATCTGCTTGCAGAATCGATGCCGGGCAACGCCGCGCCATCAATGCAGCTCGCTCTCGTTCCTGCTCGACAATCAACACCTCATACCCCGAAGCAAGCAGTAATTCGGCGGTCATTTCGGAGATACGGGTACCCCCGAGAATCACGACGCGCGACACAGGTTCAACATCTATGCCGAACAGCTTGATGGCATTCCGCACATGAGTTGCCTCGACCATGACGACAACGTGGTCCCCGGCTTCAATGCGGGTTTCGCCCCGACCGATCTCCGTCTTGTCCCCTCGAACCACGGCGGCCAGTATGAAATGCCACCCCGACACGTTGTAGCGCAGGTCGAGCACCGAATGGCCCGCAGCCGGCGAGTTCTCCGTTACAACACCGGCGACCAGGCTGAGCCGTCCCCCGGCAAAGTCGGCGTACTCGGTGACTCCGGCGTGCTCCGCCAGACGGGCCGCCTGCCGCGCAGTGGAAATCCGGGCATCCACGACGACATCTACACCAAGACCGGGCGACACCTCGCGTAGATCGGGGTCTTCAACGCGGGCAACGGTTCGCCTGACCCCCATTGCTTTGGCGCTACGGCAGGCAAGAACGTTGGCGCCGTCGTTGTCAGTCACGGCAAGAAACAGGCCGGCCCCCTCAACACCGGCTCGCCGGAGCACCGCGGGGCTTGCTCCATTGCCCTCAACGGCGAGCACATCGAGACGCTCCTGAATACGGACCGCCTTATCCTCATCGGCCTCGATGATCACAACTTCCTGGCCTTCAGCGACAAGGCGTTCGGCAAGGTACGAACCGTCATGACCGGCACCAACGATCACAACACGCACGTCGATTATCTCCTCATGTCGATGGCGCGAAGGGTAGCGGGGAGGACGAGCAGGCCGAGTATCCACTGCACGATTTCATCGAACTCCAAGCGAACAACCCGAGCCAGGAGTTCGACCTCTCCGAAGGAGAGGCTGCATGAGAACTCCAAGCGAACAACCCGAGCCAGGAGTTCGACCTCTCTGAAGGAGAGGCTGCATGAGAACTCCAAGCGGATCTCATCCGCCGTCAACGAAAATCACGTGATTTGATGCCGTTCACCGGCCAGTCCTCAAAGCGATGGGCAACGAAGTTGGTGACTCCGTCCTCGTACTCCACGACACCGTCGATCACAACGCCAATCGCTTTGCGGGCGATTTCGTAGTTGGCTTCCCAAACCTGCGGTAGGACGACAACATTGACCAGTCCCGTCTCGTCTTCGAGATTCAGGAACCGCACCCCGCGTGCCGTGCCGGGGCGCTGACGGTGGGTGATCAAACCGCCGACTCTGGCTCGCTTGCCGTGGGTGTGTAGCGCCAGCACCTCGCTGGCCCGGAGACAGCCGGCCCGATCGAGCTCGGGACGAAGGAACTGAACGGGGTGGGTCGGCGAGATCGACGTCGACCACAACTCGGCCTGCATCACCTCAGGCGGTGACATCTCGGCCAGTTCTGGTGAAGCAGCCCCCTCGCTCAAGGCCAGCTTGCCGGGACCGAGATCAGCCAGCGCCCCGGCGGCCCAGATGCCTTCCCGTCGTCCCAGCCCCAGCGGCACCAGCGCACCCGATGCAGCCAGCGCTTCGTAGGCGCCAACGTCGAGCCCGCTACGCTGGGCCAGATCCTCCGGAGTGGAGAAGGGGCCGCCGATCTGGCGGGCCGCTTCGATTCGGGTGATCTCTCTATCCCCCAGGTTCCGGACGTAGCGGAGACCGATCCGCAGCGCCACCGGGATCCGTGCCGGGTCGTCGACCGGCCCCTGTCCTCGCCGCCACTGCATCCCGAGATACTCACTGGTCTTGGCGCCGGACACAGGGTGGGGAACAACAGTGCAGTCGTACCAGGACTGGTTGATGTCGGGCGGCAGCACAACGACCCCGTGATGCTGGGCGTCTTGCACCAGGGTGTTGGGGGTGTAGAAGCCCATCGGCTGGGCGTTGAGCAGTCCGGCAAAGAACTCCGTCGGCCAGTGGTACTTCAACCACGACGTGGCGTACACGATGTAGGCAAAGGAGACGGAATGGCTCTCGGGGAACCCGAAAGAGGCGAAACCCTGGAGCTTCTCCCAAATCTCATCGGCGGCGGCACCAAGGATTCCGTTGCCGGCCATCCCGGCGTAGACCTCGTCCTGCAGTTTGGCCATGGCCTCGTCGGAACGCTTGTGGGTCATCGCCTGCCGAAGCCGATCCGACTGGCCGGCCGAGAACCCGGCGCAGATTCGAGCCAGCTCCATCAGCTGCTCCTGAAAAACCGGGACGCCGAGGGTCTTCTTGAGGATCGGCTCGGCCGACGGGTGTGGGTAGCGCACAGGCTCGAGGCCGTTGCGGCGGCGGAGGAACGGGTGGACCGAATGTCCCTGAATCGGACCGGGACGGATCAGCGCCACTTCGATGGCCAGGTCGTAGAACGTGCGCGGCTTCATCTTGGGGAGGGTGGCCATCTGCGCCCGCGACTCGACCTGGAAGATGCCGACCGTGTCCGCCCGGGTCAGCATGTCGTAGATGATCGGTTCCTGCGGGATGGTGGCGAGGTCGACATCGATGCCGTGCACCTCTTTGATCATGTCCACCGACAGGTGCATCCCGTTGAGCGCACCAAGCGCCAGCAGGTCGAACTTGACCACTCCCATTGCCGCACAATCGTCTTTGTCCCACTGCAGCACCGAGCGGTCCTCCATCCGCCCCCATTCCATAGGCACGACGTTCCACAGCGGATGCTGGGAGACGACCATGCCGCCGGAGTGAATACCGAGGTGGCGAGGGAAGCCGTCGAGCCGGTTGCACACGTCGTAGATGAACTCGGCGGTGAGGCCGGCGGGCAGCTCGACTTCGCGGCGGATCGCTTGCGGGTTACGGGTATCGAGGTACTTGGTGAGCCCGTTGACTTGTGCCTGGGTGAGGCCAAAGGCTTTGCCGACATCCTGGAGCACCGACCGAGCCCGGTAGGTGATGACGTTGGCCACCATCGCGGCTCGTTCCCGCCCATAGCGTTGATAGCAGTACTGGATGACCTCTTCTCGCCGCTCAGCTTCGAAGTCGATGTCGATGTCGGGTGGCCGGCCCCGTTCCGCAGAGAGGAACCGTTCGAACGGAAGGTTGAGCCGGATCGGATCGACCCGGGTCAGGTCGATACAGCGGCAGATGGCCGAGTCGGCTCCGGAGCCGCGAATCTGGCAGTAGATGTCCTGGGAGCGAGCGAACTGGACGATGTCCCAGGCGACGAGAAAGAACCCGGCGAACCCGAGGTCGCCGATGACCTCGAGCTCATGCTCGAGCCGGGCTCGGGCCCGCGGGTCGATGCGGCCGTCCTCGCCCGGGTACACCTCCCTGGCTCCCTCGAACGCAAGATGGGACAGGTATTCGATCTCGGTGGTGAAGGCACCGGGCATCGGGAAGTCGGGTAGGGCCGGGGCGACCAGATCGAGATCGAAGGCGAGGCTCTTCCCCAGCTCCGCGGCGAGCTCGACCGCACCCCGATAGCGACCGAGCTTGGCCTGCATCTCCTGAGGAGATCGCAGATAGCGTTCATCGGTGGCGGGTCGAAAGCCGTCGGCGGTGTCGAGATCGCGTCTTCCCCCGATGGCGGCCAGTACTTCGGCCAGATCGGCATCGTGTCGGCGTGCGTAGTGGACGTTGTTGGTCGCCACCAGCGGGACCTTGGTGATCCTCGCCACTTCGGCGATGACATCGTTGCGCAGATCGTCCTCGGGCATGCCGTGATGCCAAACCTCCAGGTAGAAACGGCCCGGGAAGAGGTCCTTGAGACGTTCCGCTTCGCCCAGTGCTTTGTTCAAGTCACCGGCCAGGGCAGCACGATTGACCGCACCGTTGCGGCATCCCGAGAGCGCAACCAGCTTGCCGTGTCGAGACGCTTGGTCGAGATCGCGGTAGTAGTAAACCGGCTGATCCTTCTTCCCGCGGTACTGCCCCCTGGTGACCAGCCGAGAGATGGCGGCATACCCTTCCGGATCGGGGGCGAGCAGGACGACATGATCGGTCTCGAGCTTCCTGGTGGGTTTCGACCCGTGCATCCGCCGGATGCGGCCGCGGCGATGAGTGACTACCCCCTCACCCCCCTCGCTTCGCTCGGCTCCCTCTCCCGAGGGGAGAGGGAAGTCACCCTCCCTTTGGGAGGGTCGGCGGCCCCGAAGGGACTCGCCGGGGAGGGGGTCTGTATCCGCCCCTACACCAGTCGCCCTCGGCATACCGATCTCGGTTCCATACACCACCGGCATGCCCAACTCACGCGCTGCAACATGCACCTTGGCCGCACCACGAAAGCCGTCGTGGTCGGTGACCCCGAGCGCCGTGTAGCCCAGCTCAGCGGCGACCGCGACCAGTTCTGCGGGGTGCGAAGCCCCGTCCAAGAAGCTCATGTTGGTGTGGCAATGCAGCTCGGCGTATCGGACCATGGACCGAGCATTGTATCGAACATATGTTCGATCCGTCCATAGCGCATGCCGTCACTACCATCAGCCCATGGCACGACTCTGCTACTGGCTGATGACCGCCCTCCTGCTCACCTCCGCATGCGGCACAACCGGCGAGGGCGCCGCCGCGGCCACTGATGACATCTCGGCTCGCGCCCAGGGATTTTGGCTGCTGGAGTCGTACACCATCAACGACGAGCGCCACGAGGTCGAGGTTGGTGTCAACACTGCAAGCGAGGCGTGGATCGAGATCGGTGAGGCTATCCAGGGCAAGATGGGCTGCAACACGACGGGCCGCGAGATCAGCCGCTGGACCGACGACACGATAACCATCAGCGGCGGGCACAACACCAGTATGGATTGTGGGTGGCAAGACGAACGCCTCATGGAAGTTGAGCACCTTCTGCAGGGGATGATGGCCAACGAGCCAATCCAGATCGAAGTCGATGGCGACACCATGCTCTGGACAAGGGAGGACACCCAGCTCGTCTTCCGATCTACTCCCGTCTCTCCCACGACAACCGTGGCGCCCTACCACGCCATCCTTGGCACCTGGCGCCTCGAAGCCATCCATACACCGGACGACTACCTGGATGTCGGCATCGGCATCAACACCGCCGAGCACCCCTGGGTCGAAATCGACACCGCCGCTATCTCCGGCAACTCAGGGTGCAACGGCTTCGGGACGGCCGGTGAATACGAGTTCGACGGTGAGTGGCTGACCTTGCCCGATGTGTACTCCACTGCGATGGGCTGCGTCGGTGACGACGGATCCGACCTGATGCAGATCGAGGCCATCTTCGAAGAACTGTTCTGGGCCGATCCGCCTCGGATTCATGTCCGTTCCGATGGCGAAACCATGCTGTGGCGGAACGGCACCTACGAGCTGCGCTTCTATCGGGGTACTCCGCCAGCGCCGGCGCCACCCGAACCGCTTCAGACGGTAGGCCGGCTCAGCTGTGCGCCGGGTTACATGGTCGAGCAGTACATCGATGACTCAACACGCGAAACCGAACAGATCCTCCGGGACGAAGTTCCTGAAGTCGTTCGCACCGAGCAGGACCTGGAGTTCGCCCCTCCTGCACCCGACGGCTGGTTCTGGCTCGGCTACGACAGCGACGACAATCTGATTGCCTTCATCGCCCGCGGTGACATCGAGCCGCCTCGCTACCAACTGTGGACGTGCTCCGATGACCCAGCGCCAACCAGATAGATTGCCGCTCGTCCGCCCACGGCGTAGGCTGTGGGTATGACTGAGTTCACGGTCCACTTGTCGAACAGGCCCGGACAGTTCGCAGCACTCGTCGGCAAACTCGCCTCCGCAGGTGTTCACATCGAAGCCCTCGCCCTCTTCTCCCTGGGCGATGATGGCATGGCCCGCCTGATGGCCAATGACGACGACGCTACTCGCCGGGTGCTGTCCGACGCGGGAGTTCGCTTCGAGGAGCAACGGGTGATCGAGACCGTCATCAAGGACGAGCCGCGCGCTCTGGCCGACATGACCAAGCGACTCGCCGACTCCGGCGTAAACATCGAAGCGATGTATCTGCTTCATGCCAACGGTGACAGCCTTCACTTCGCTGTTGCCGTTGACGACCCTGCGGTCGCTTCCACCCAGCTGCGAAGCCACTGATTGCCCCAGGAGGGCAAATCTAAATATGTTGTCCTATTAGAACAATACGGTGCTATATTGCTCTCAGGCGACATACAGGACCGAGAAGATGGAATTGGCAGCCGTGATCGGCGACATAGTCGGATCGAGGACGGTGAGCGACCGGAATGCGCTGCAACAGGACTTTCTCGCTGTGCTCGAGAAGGCCAATCAGGCCACAGCACCCACTACGACTCTTCGCATCACCCGGGGAGATGAGTTCGAAGGTTCGTACGGTTCCTGGCAGCAAGCGTGGGAGGCCACCCTGCGGCTCCGGCTGCTCATGCTGCAACGCGGCCACGATCTCTGGATCAGCGTTTCTCAGGGTGAGGTGACGGCACTGCCGGACTCTGACGAAGCCGCAAACCAGGACGGCCCCGCCTGGTGGGCTGCCCGCACTGCGTTGACCGATCTCAAGTCATCGTCGCGAGCGGCTCGAAATCGGCGCACTGTCTTCACCGGAGTCGATTCGTCGCCTCTGACCGCCGCCGTCATATTGCGAGACGAGGTACTAGCGGGGATCGACGCAACCGACGCAACGATTGCCCTCGGCCTCCTCAGCAATCAGAGCCAGGCCAAGATCGCCGACGGCCTCGGGATCACTCCAGGCGTTGTGTCGCGACGAATCCATCGCAATGGCCTGCTCAGCCTCGTCGAATCTGCCAGCATCCGATGATGAGCGACGCCGTGACACACTGGCTTGGACTCTCCGCCATCGTCGCCATTGCACTCGCCATCGCCTGGTGGCCGGCCGCACATGCAGTCCGCAAGCTGCTCGACAGAGTCAACCCTGAAGATGACGATCCGGATAGCCCGCCGGAACTCGATGTGTGGAAGAACCAACCCGGGCTCGGGCTATGGATCGGCCGATTCGAGCGTTCTCTCATCGTGCTGCTCCTCATCTCCGGAGCCCCTACTGCGGTCGGTCTCATCGTGGCTGCCAAGAGCATCCTTCGCTTCCCGGAGATAACCAGCGATAAGCCGACAGTCACTGCGGAGTACGTCCTAGTCGGCTCGCTGGCCAGCTGGGGTATCGCCGTCGCCATCGGCTATGTCGCCAACCAGCTGATCGGTCAGCTGCCACCGGTATAGATCCCTGGAACCCAATCCCTGCCCATCCGGTTTGGGATTACGCGATTTGACACTTTTTATAGCAACTATAAACTTATAGTGACTATAGATTTGGCAGGTGTTCGTGACGGGACTGAGAGATCGCAAGAAGCGGCAAGCCCGCCACCGCATTATCCGCGCGGCCACCGGGCTCTTTGCCGAGAAGGGCATGGCCGACACCACCATGGAGGAGATTGCCGCATCGAGCGATGTATCGGTCGGCACCGTCTACAACTACTTCGGAACCAAGAACGCGCTACTTCTCGCCGGCGTAGAAGAGGAGACCGAAAAGATGGTCGCGGCGGGGATGGCTACGCTCGCCGACCCCGGTGACGATCCACTCATTGCGGTGAAGCGACTGATCCACGTCTATCTGGACGATTTCTCCGCCTGGGATCCGAGGTTGCTCCGCGAGGTCATGAGTGCGGCCTTCAGCCAGGTCGGCGGCGAAGAACTGACCTCAGAGCTCGCCCAGCTCGACCGACGCCTTCTGGAGCAGATGACCGTTCTCCTCTCCCGCTTCCATGAAGAGGGACGGCTGGCCGATGGCGTTGCGGTTCAGGAGGCCACGCTCCTCGTGTTCTCGACCTTCTTCCTCCAATTGTTCATGTTCATGAGCCTCGAAGGCTTCGAAATCTCCGATCTGTACGAGCAGGTCGACCGACAACTAGAGCTGGCCTTTTCCGGCATCAAAAGAGAAAGCGAACCGACATGACCATCGAGATGGCCGGGGTCTGGAAGACCTTCGGCGAAGGGCACACCGCAGTACACGCACTCAAGGACGTCGACCTCAAAGGGCCCCAGGGCGAGTTTGCCGTGATCCTGGGACCGTCCGGATCAGGTAAGACAACGCTACTCAATCTCGTAGGCGCTATCGATCACGCCACCGAGGGCCGCATTGAGGTCGGCGGGATCGATCTCGCTCACCTCAACGTCGACGAACAGGTGAATTACCGGAGAGAGAACGTGGGCTTCGTGTTCCAGTTCTTCAACCTGATCCCGACATTGACTGCGGCCGAGAACGTCGAACTCGTCGCCGACCTCACCGCAGCCGACGGGGCCGCGCGAGCCGAAGATGTTTTGATCAAAGTAGGGCTGGCCGATCGCATGCATCACTTCCCTGCCGAGCTATCGGGCGGCGAACAGCAGCGTGTCGCTATCGCGCGGGCTCTGGTCAAGCAGCCGCCGATCCTGCTGTGCGACGAACCGACCGGTGAGTTGGATTTCGAGACCGGGCGCATGATTCTCGAGCTGCTGCGGAACATCAGCCGGGAACAGGAGCAAACTGTCCTGCTGGTCACTCATAACGCCGCGATCGGCAACATGGCCGATAGGGTTCTCCGGCTCCGTTCCGGCGAGATCGTTGATGATGTTCGGAACGATTCGCCCATAGCTGCGGGGACTCTGACATGGTGAAGCCGCTGCAGCGCAAACTGTGGCGGGATGTTGGGCGTAACAAGCCGCAGTTCATTGCGATCACGCTGACCATCTTCCTGGGAGTCACCATATTCGGCGCCACCTACGACTCGTTTCAGAATCTGCAGGCGTCCTATGACCAAACAGCCGTTGAGTACCGTTTTGCCAACTTGACCATGGTGGGCGGTGACGCCACGGCCGTCGCGGCACATGCCGAAGAGTCCCCCGAGGTCGAATATGTGGGAACCCGCACAACGATTGACGTCCCATTTCGCGTGGATGACACGAAACTCCTCGGACGGGCCGTCGGGCTCCCTGCCGCCGAACAGCCACCGGTGAACCAGATCGAGGTGCTCTCGGGGACATATCTCGGTGACGGCACGGACGGCAGTGTTCTTGTCGAGAAACACACGGCGGATCACTTCGATCTGACCCCGGGAGATAGTTTCGAGGTGCTGATCGACGGCGACTGGGCAGCCGTGACCGTCATTGGAACCGTGGCCTCACCCGAGTACATCTGGCCGGCGCGTGACCGTCAGGAGATCATCACCACTCCGGACAACTTCGGAGTCATCTTCACCACCGAGGACCTTGCTCGGAGGATTGCCGCTGGCGGCCCGAACGAGGTAATGGCTTACTACACCGGAGGGCAGGCGGACGATGAGCTCACCGCCTCGCTCGGAGCATTCGCCCGCAGCAACGGAGCCACCAGCGTCTTCACCCGCGATGAGCAGCCTTCCAACGCGGCGCTGTCCGAAGATCTCAAGGGCTTTGAGGAAATGGCGGTGTTCTTCCCGATTATGTTCCTGACGGCGGCGGCTATGGCCGCCTACGTGATGATCAGCCGGCTAGTCCATTCCCAACGTCCACACATCGGTGTCTTCCTGGCGAACGGCTTCACCCGCCGTCAGGTGCTGAGTCACTACCTGGGCTACGGACTGGTTCCCGGCCTCATCGGCTCAATCCCGGGCGCGATAGCCGGGGTGCTGTTGGCAAGGGCAATTACCCGGATGTACACCGGCATGCTGTCGATACCCGTCACTCTCATCGAGTTCTACCCGGCGACGCTGCTCGGCGCAGTTGCATTTGGCCTGGTTGCCAGCCTATTGGCGGCGCTGGCGCCGGCTCTAGTCGCCTCCCGGGTATCCCCCGCAGCCGCAATGCGCGGCGAAACACCCTCGGGTGGCGGCCGGCGCAGCCTGCTGGAA
>Ga0180436_10000288_pt1 | contig 53324 bp, 37 predicted proteins | sample SS_ome_2_FD_132434 | JGI IMG/M metagenome (GOLD analysis project Ga0180436, IMG submission 132434) | Hypersaline lake sediment archaeal communities from the Salton Sea, California, USA - SS_3_S_2 metaG | ecosystem: Environmental > Aquatic > Non-marine Saline and Alkaline > Hypersaline >...
GGCGTTTCCGGTCGGGACCCGGGCGGGCCCAATACATTCCGCTGGTAAAGGTGCTCCTTGCGGTTGTCTGGCCGGTATTCCTGGCGGCCAAGCGCATAGTCCCCAATGCCGTTCGCAAACTGCAAGCGCCGCTCGTGATTTTCAGCAGTCTTCTGATTCTTCACGGTCTACGTTGGGTCTATCAGTGGACAACGGCCTATATCATGTGCTTCGTCACAATGGTAACGGCGGCCGTTCTGGCAGCGCGCGCCGGAATGAAGATGTCGCCGCGGGGAAGACCGATTGCTCTGACGGTTGTCTCCATATTGGTCATACGCCTGATGCTGTTGGAGAACCCCGTGGCCTGGCGTTGCTACGAGCGGCATCTGACGCACAAGGACGTCGGTACTCGGCAGCGCAACGCCATTCATGAAGAACGTAAGCGCTACTATTTGCGAAAAGCCGAGGTGCGGTATCTGGCCGTGGGATCGAGTCAGACTGGAGCGATATACCGGCACTATCGCGCTGTCGATCCGCGATTGGAGATATTGACCCTGGCAGCCATGAACCCGTTCGATCTTGTCCAGTACAGAAGGCATTGCGCAAGTTACGCCCCGGTGACTATTCTTCTGTATCTTTCCGAATTCGACATTGCACGACCGCCGGCCTTCAATGGCAGCACAACTTGTCCGCGACAGGGACTGACCGGGACTCCTGCATATGCCCGATTGCTTGTCCTGCCCCGATGGGAGGGAGCGGGCCGGTTTATCGGCGAGGGCCTGGCCGGCGAGATCTTTCCTGAGTACAAGTATGGTTTCATATTTCGCGGCTTATTCGAGAAGTTCGCGTTCAGATTGAAGCTGCCCGGTTCGCTGCAGGAAACCGTCAAGGCTGATACGGCTCGAACATGGGAAGGCGGCATTGACAATGGAACAGCGGTCAGACCGCGCCACCGGGCAAAAGAAGACCAGATTCAGAGGTTGATCCATAATAGATGGAGTGAAAAAGGCGTGGTCTTTAATGTCTTCTATCTGGACATGTTTCTTCGCTTCTGCTCGGAAAGGGGATTGGCGGTTGCAATTGTTGAAGGACAGTATCACCCAAGGGGAGTTACGCAGGATAACCGCCGGCTGGCGGCGCTGGTGAAACGGGAGTTGAAACACCTGGCCGAAAAACACAAGAGAGTCGAGTACCTGGATAGGTCAGGTATCATGGAATTTACTGAATCTGACTTTACCGATGGCTATCACGTCAACAAAGAGGCAGGGATGGCGTTTGCCGGGAGAGTTGTCTCTCTGCTGGATGAACGGCAGTAGTCAAGCATGGGCGCACCTCTTATCAGTATTGTAATCCCGGCGCATAATTCCGCCGGGACTCTTCTGGCGGCGACGGCCTCAGTTGAGATCCAGGGCTATCGAAACATTCAAATCATCATTGTTGACGACGCATCGACAGATGCAACGGCGACGATCATGAAGTCCGAGTTCTCAGGTCGTCTTGATTGTGATGTTGTCTTCCTGGAATGCAACGGCGGCCCGGCCCGGGCGCGTAACCGCGGCATTGCCCGGGCAGCCGGCGAGTGGCTGGCTTTTCTGGATGCCGACGATGACTGGATGCCGGATAAGCTGAAGATCCAGATTGATCTGGCCGCGGCCCATCCGGAGGTTGCAATGTGGTGCGGCGGAACAATTCCACTTGAGATTTCGGCTCCGCGTTCCGCGTTCCCCGTCCCGTGTTGCGTGCCGGGGGGCGGAGATGAAGGAGAGAGCCCGGCCGGCGGCAGCAAAACCCGACCCATAAGGCTTGAGCAGTTCGTTACGGAGAACCCGGTAGCCACATCCACGGTTCTGGTCAGGAAGGAGGCGGTGGAAGCCGTCGGCGGCTTTGACGAGCAGTTCCGCGGACCGGAGGATTACGATCTGTGGATGAGGATCGTTCAGAGTTATCCGGCCATGCTGATTGACCGCCCGCTTTCGCGATACCGCTTCACAGCGGGCAGCCTGAGCATGGACGATCGCACTTTCTTGACACAGGTGCTCCGGGTCCTGGACAAGGCTTTTGACGACGGAGGTGCGCTGGAGGAGTACCGGGAGTTTCGCGAAAGCGCGGTTTCCAATCAACTCTGGAATGCATCCTGGATGGCGTTTCACCGCGGCGCGCGCGGCGCCGCGCTGCGCTACTTATGGCGCGCGTGGTTTTTGAATCTGCATTCGCGCCGACCCATTTCCAGAGCGTGGCTTCGCCTCATGGCGCGTTATGTGTGCGGGCGGCCCCAGGCGCAAACGGCAGAACGGAGCAAAGGCAATGAACCAGAACTTTGAGAAGACAGTAAAAAGCCTCATGCATGCGGGTGTTCCTGTTCCGGGATTCCTGCGCGGCCCGATTCGGGGGATGTACCGCGCAGGCGTGTGGTTTGTCGAAGCACTGGCTCTTGTTCGCAAGTGGCTCTGGGTGGAACCGGTGCTGCGTTCGGTCTGCCGTCATGTCGGCGCCGGCCTGCGCGCCGAACGTCTGCCTTACATCAGGGGAGCAGGGAACATCGAGATCGGTAACCGGGTGAACCTTTCCGGGCGCAGCAGCTTCTACTTCATGCGGGGCATCTGTGATACCCCCGAAATCGTCATTGGCAATAATGTGTTCATCGGCAACGCTTGTACGTTCTCGGCGGCCCGCTCGATCCGGATCGGGAACCACGCGCTGATTTCGGCCTGCGTACGCATTCACGACAACGATGGACACCCGGTCGATGCCGAGCGACGGCGTGCAGGCGAGCCAATAACGGATGATGAAGCGGCGCCTGTGATAATAGGTGACAATGCCTGGATCGGAGCAGGAGTAATCATCTTGAAAGGCGTGACCATCGGCGATAACGCGATTGTCGGCGCGGGCGCCGTAGTCACAAAAAACATTTCGCCGAACAGTATAGTCGCCGGCAACCCGGCGGCGGTTGTGCGCGACATGGCAACCGCACCTCGGAAATAGCAGGTATCGACGCGCCTGGTCGATGTATGGCTCTCTGCAAAGACGGTCGAACCTCTCTTGATCATCGGGCAAACCTGCCGTCGCGAAAGCTGAAAGAATGAAAGTTCTGTTCTTCTGTAATCTGATTCCCAGCAAGCTGGGCTCGTTTGAGGCGTGGCTCGTCGAGCTTGGTCGCGTATTCCGGGCGAAGCAAGACGAACTGGTTGTAGCCCTGGCGGGAGAGCCGATTCCCGCGGTTGCCCGCTTGCTGGATGAAGCCGGCGTCGAACGCCGCCTCATTGCGGGTTGGGGAACAGAGGATGGTACGACACACCCGTGGCATTTCTGCCGCCCGGCCCGGCGCATTGCACTGCAGGAAAGGCCCGACGTAGCGGTCGTCCATTTCGGGAACGAACTTCCCTGTATTGTCCTGTATCTGATGTCGCGGATAAGCGGTCTTTCCAGTACCGCCTGGGTCTGGCAGCAGCACCAGCAGATTGCCGATCCGTCGCCTATTGCGGCGAAGTGCTCCAGAATCAGGCTGCTGAGCTTCTTCTTCGACCACTTCACTGCAGTTTACGACGGCGGCCGCGTCTCTCTGGAGCGTCGTAGTATTTCACCGGAAAGAATCTCGGTGATCTACAACGCGATTCCGGATGGACCCCGAACAAAGCATCCGGGCTGGCTGCGCCGTGAGTTGGGCTTGCCTGAGAATACGGTTCTACTTGCACACGTCGGTTGGCTGATTCCCCGCAAGCGGGTCGATCGAATACTCCGGAATGCGCTTGTCTGGAAGGAGAAAGCAAAACAGCCATTTCGGCTGATACTGGTTGGCGATGGACCTTTAAGGCATGATCTTGAGTCGCGGGCCCGAGTGCTGGGTCTGGCAGATCAGGTTGTCTTTCTCGGCCTTCGCAACGATGTCCGCGAGATTTTATACGAATCCGATATCCTTGTTCACATGTCGCGCGCGGAGACCTGTACCTACGCGATTTCAGAGGCCATGGCCTGCTCGATTCCTGCCGTGGCCAGCGATGCAGGCGCCGCGCGGGAACAGATTCTGGACGGCGTCTCCGGACACGTGACGGGCGCCGAAGACCATGATATCTTTGCAGAGCGAGTAATTGAGCTGATCGATGATCCAAAGCGGCGTGCGTCCCTTGGGGCCGCCGCGCGCAAGCGATACGAGCAACGATACCGAATGCAGGAATCCGTGCGCAGGTATCATGAGCTTTACGCCGCCCTGGGGAAAAGTCGCTGATGAAGGTGGTACACCTGGTTATTTCGCTGGACTGCGGCGGACTGGAGCGGCTCGTTGTAGATTGGACCAACGCGCGCAACCGCCGCGCCCCGGGCTCGACCGCGGTTATCTGTCTCGACGCGCCCGGCGACCTGTCCGGTGAAGTCGAAGGCGGCGCGGTGTATTGCCTTAACGCCCGGCGCCGGCGCTTTCCCTTTGACATCAGCGCCGTGCGAAGACTCAGACAACAACTCTCGGACTCCCGCCTCTCCGTGAGACCTGAAACCAGAAACCAGAAACCAGAAACCTGTATCTTACACTCCCACAACCTCGCGGCGCAGCAGTACGCCTGCCTGGCCTGTCTCGGCGGTCGGGTACGTCACGTCAACACCGAACACGGTACGAACATCCACACGCGCGGCATCAGCAACCGGCTGCGGCTCCAACTGCTGGCGCGGCTGACGGACATCACGGTTGCCGTGTCCGAAGACACGGCAATGAAGATGCGGTCTCTCTGGAAGTTGCCGCCCAACGGAGTGAATATAATTCCAAACGGAGTATCACCCCATCCGCATTACAGCCGCGAAGCGGTTGACAATATGAGGCGCGCGCTCGGCATACCTGCTGAAGCAATTGTTTTCGGATCCGTGGGAAGAATGGCGAAAGTCAAGGGTTATGACCGCCTGGTGGAGGCGTTGCCGTACGTTTTTCAGCGTGTGCCTTGCGCCTTCTGTCTGCTGGTCGGAGACGGACCGGAGCGTCGCGCACTGGAAGAGCAGGCAAAGAGGCTCGGAGTTTCCGAGCGCGTCATCTTTGCGGGTTATCGCGCGGATGCTCGTATCTTCTTTGAGATCATCAATCTCTTTGTACTGCCTTCGCGGAGCGAGGGGTTGTCGGTAGCACTGCTCGAGGCCATGGCGGCCGGACTGCCGGTTGTTGTCACCAGGGCAGGTGAGAATCCTCGAATCGTAGAAGACGGTCTGAACGGGTTTTTCCTGCCGGAGAATATGGGTTCCTGGCCCCACCGATTGGCCGCCCTGGCAGGCGATAATGAGCCGGGTGCCAGGGCCGGAGAGGCTGCGCGTCGGACGGTGATCGAGCGATTCTGCCTCGACCGCACCCTGGACGCCTACGAGCAACTGTATGCCGGGGATAGGGCATGATCTTCAGTTCGCTACAGTTCCTGTTCCTGTTCCTGCCGGCGGTGCTCTGCGCGTATCTTCTCCTTTTCCGGAGGGTTATGCGCGGCGGGCATCGTGGTTTATGGCTGCATCTCAGCCACTTGTTTCTACTCTTCGCCAGCCTCCTGTTCTACTTCATAGGAGAGCAGTTTCTCGTATGGATCGTAATTGCTTCGACTCTTATAGACTACATCTGCGGTCTCATCATATCCGGCGGCTGGCGGCGCGAAGGACCGGTTACATTGGCTGAGGGGGGGCACAGGACCCGGCTGCAACGCGCGGGACTCTGTCTGTCAATCTGTTCGAACCTCGCTTTTCTCGGTTTTTTCAAGTACTTCAACTTCGGGGTCGATTCGTTCAACCGGCTGGTGACGCTGATCGGCCTGGACTCCCTTGCCCTGCACAATGTCATGCAAGTGACGCTGCCGCTTGGAATCAGCTTCTACACTTTCCAGTCGATGAGCTATACCATAGATGTTTATCGCGGCAAAGCCACGGCAACGCGCAACCTGATCGACTTCGCCTGCTATGTGACTATGTTCCCGCAGCTCGTCGCCGGCCCGATCATCCGCTATCGCGATATTGCCGGCCAGCTGGCCGGCCGCACAATAACGGTCGAGGGTTTTGCTTCCGGCGCGGGCCGATTCATATTCGGTCTTGGCAAGAAGGTCCTGATCGCAAATACGGTGGCAGTCGCCGCGGACGGAATCTTCGGTCTGCCCTTGCAGGACGTCACACCGTCGCTCGCCTGGTTGGCGGTGGTTGCCTACACGCTCCAGATCTACTTCGATTTCTCCGGCTACTCCGATATGGCGATCGGACTCGGGCGCATGCTCGGCTTCAATTACGCCGAGAATTTCAACTATCCCTACACGGCTTCGTCCATGCGCGACTTCTGGCGGCGCTGGCATATATCGCTATCCTCCTGGTTTCGCGACTATCTCTACATCCCGTTGGGCGGAAACCGGCTTACATCCGGTCGGACCATGCTCAACCTGGTCACCGTGTTCTTCCTTTGCGGTCTCTGGCATGGCGCCGAGTGGTCGTTTGTGATCTGGGGCCTCTATCACGGTTTCTTCCTGGCGGTTGAACGCAGCCGCTTCGTGGCAGAACGGCTCAAGCGGCGGAAGCCGCTGGCACATGTTTACGCTCTGAGCGTGATCCTGGCCGGCTGGGTGATCTTTCGGGCTGAGTCCTTCCACCAGGCGGCGGTTTTTCTGAAAGCCATGGCAGGCATCGGTCCCGGCGGTGTTACGGCCTACGGTCCGGGACGCTACCTTACCGGCGATGTGGCCGCGGCAATTATTGCGGGAATGATCTTTGCCACGCCGGTTTGGCCGAGGCTGCGCGGGGCCTGGGCGCGGATTACCGGTTCGGAGCGCCGGTCCCGACATGCGGCGTGGGCATTGCTGACGGAAGGTATCCGGCTAATCGGTCTGGCTGTGCTGATGGTCTTGTCCGTGATGTGTCTTGCAGCCGGGACCTACAACCCATTCATCTATTTCAGGTTCTGATGATTTCTGCCGCCGGTATAAACAGATTTTCCGCCTCCCTGATTGCGGTGGCTTTTGTCGCGTCCCTTTGGTTGCCGCTGGCCGGGTTGCCTGCACGCTGGGACGGAATGGTGGAAATTGAAGAAAAGCGGAGTCCCGCTCCTCCCCCGGCGTGGGGCAAGGATCCGTTGAGGACATGGCCCGACAAGTTCTTGGAATACTTCAGGGACAACTTTGGTCTCAGGAGAGACTTGCTCTACCTGCACAACTGGAGCCGCGTAAAGATTTTCCGTACCTCTTCGTCCGAGCGTGTCATCCTCGGCAAAGATAAATGGTTGTTCTACACGGGCAGCAATCTGATCGACGATTTCCAGGGGTTGACTCCTTTCAGCGAAACAGAACTGGACCGCTGGCGGAACGTGATAGAAGGACGCCAGGCGTGGCTCGCGGAACGCGGCATCCGCTACCTGTTCGTCATGGTTCCAAACAAGGTTACGATCTATCCCGAATACCTCCCCGACTTCTACCATCGCAAGGGGACCGACACCCATGCCGACCAGCTTGCAGCTCGTTTCGCCCGAACCCCCGGCATCAACTACCTCGATCTTCGCCCTATCCTCCGGGAAGCCGGGCATGAACGTCTTGTATACTATCCGTATGAGACCCACTGGAACCACTACGGGGCGTACTTGGGCTATCGCGAGATCGGTGCGCGCCTGCGGGAATGGTTTCCCGGGATAGAGCCGTTCACACTCGACGACTTCGATGTCAGGGCCGAAAAGGCGAGCACAATCTGTCACATGCTCGGCATACGCGATAAGGACTGGGGGTCGAGCTTTGCGGAGCGTTTCCACCTGAGAACGGCGTCGGCCAAATCAGTTCCGATATCAGTGCCTGATACATGCCGCTCTCGACACGGCCCCCCCGTAGCTTTCGAAAAACCTGACAAACCGCGAAGACTGCTGGTTTTTCATGACTCCTTTCTGCAGGGAGTTCCAATGCAGGCGCTGTCGGAGCATTTCGGACGCAGCGTCTGGCTGTGGCTGAACCTCGAGTTGAACTATGAATGTCTGAGGCTGATGGTCGACAGGGAACGACCGGACGTCGTGATAGAGCAGCGTATAGAAAGATTCCTGAAATTCGTGCCGGAAGATCACGAAGTATTCGCGGCCGCCAGAAGAGGAAAAGTTTCGGTTTCGGACCACGGGGCGCAAGAAGATGAAGCTGCTGACGATTTCTAATCTCTACCCGCGGCCGGATCAACCATGGCGCGGGATGTATAACGCGCAGCTCTTCCATGCTTTTGCCGAAACCGGAGTGCGGAAAGAGAAGTCGGTTGCAGAAAAGTCCGGTTTTGCATTGTGCCGGGAGGCAAAGCAGGTCCCCTGTCATCCCGAGCTTGCCGGGGGATCTCCAGGGCGTGCAGACGCAGCAGATTCCGCGACTTCGCTCGGAATGACCGGCTCAGCAGCGTGCGGACATTTTCACTCATGCATCATTGGGCCCGGCGCATGCGGACCGCTGACGAACATTTGTCTTGTTCCCGAGTGGCGGGTTTGGCGGTGGGGAACAATCAGGCGGTGGCGGAATCCGCTTTGCGACAGTTTTGAAACAAAATACCTTCCTGTTTTTTACGTTCCCCTCATGGGCAGGAATTTGAGCTGGCGTACGTACCTGGCGTCGCTTGCGGACCTCAGGTCCATCGTTCGACACTGCGACGCGGTGTACTGTGCCTGGCTCTATCCTGACGGCGCGGCCGCCACGTTGCTCGCGGCGGAATCGGGCAAGCCTGCCTGGATTATGGCGCTGGGGAGCGACACCTTTCATCTCAGGAACGCGAGCCGCAGAAGAATCATTCTCAAGGCCTGCCGGAAGGCGGCCGGAGTAGTGTGTGTCTGCAAGCTGTTGGCCGACCGCCTGCTTGATGCCGGTGTCGAGCCGTCAAAGGTCCATGTTGTTCCCAACGGTGTCGATACACAGCTATTTCGTTACCGCTCCCGCGAAGACGCCTTCGATGCATTATGTCGCCACCCCGAGATTTCGCCACCCCGACAACCCCATACTTCACCGCCCCGATACGCTCTCTTCGTCGGCAATCTCTCTTTCGTCAAAGGGCCCGATATACTTCTCGAGTCTTGGTCGCAACTGCGGCGGCAACCGATGAGCGGCTCCGCGGCCCGGCAACTGTTGTTCATCGGCGACGGACCGATGCGGCGTTCTCTCGAAAGAAATGCCGCCAGGCTGGGGATATCAGATTCGACCACATTTCTGGGCGCCCGACCTCATAACGAGATTGCGCTGTGGATGAACGCGGCGGACGTTCTGTGCGTTCCGAGCCGCAGTGAGGGCATGCCCAACGTGGTTCTGGAAGCATTGGCATCGGGGCTGCCGGTTGCGGCAACGGACGTCGGCGCCTGCGGAGAAATGCTGGAAGACGAACCGGCAGCGCGAGTCGTGCCGGCCGGCAGCGCGGATTTGCTTGGCGAGGCCATGCTGGAAATGCTTTCGATGGAGATTGATCGCCGGGCGCTGGCCGGCCGGCACGCTGTGCGCACCTGGGGCGGCCAGGCGGAAAGGATCATCGATTTGATCGGCACTGGCGGGCAGGGGGGGACGACCGAGCCGGTCGTCCATGCCTGAAGTGAAAGAAAGCAAGAGAATGTTCTGCCGCATCTGTATCATCGTAGCCCTGTTTGCGCTTGTCGTTAATCTGTTTGCGGGTTTTTGCTTCGGGATCTCGCGGCCGATAGAGAGCGACGGCGACTACTATCTCCAGCTCGCGCAAAGCCTGGCAAGCGGTAACGGATACAAAGTTACCCGCGGATTCTGGCCTGAAGCGCCGAGTATGCGGCGGCTTCCCGGGTGGCCCGCCGTGGTTGCGGCGGCACTGAAAGCGGCGCCCGGCGCCCATCCTGATACCCTGATGAGGGTGCTGGCACTGCTTACCAACGCCGCCGCCGCGGCCGCGGTCTGCGCAATGACGGTTCGGATCCTACGGAGAACGCCGCCGGCTTTCTTCGCGGGGATATTCTACGCATGTCATCCCGAGGGAATCTACTACGCGCTTAACGGTTTCTCAGAACCACTCTTCATTCTGCTTGTGGCTTCCGGAATAACGTGTCTTCTGCCGCCTCTGCGCCTGGACGACGAGGTCGTTCCCGCCGGTAGAAGCGCCGATGTTCTCAATCGACCGTCGGGAATTCCGGTCCCGTTTCGCGAGATTTCAGGGGGCATAATCCTGGGCTGCGCTTCGCTGGTAAGGGCCGGTTTTGCTGTCTGGCCGCTGATTGTTATCGGACTTGTGGTTCTGAGGCGCCTGGCGGGAAAGTGGCGGGTGGACTGCACCGGACGCCTGCCGGCCCTCACGATCGCGCTCTTGATTTCCTTCCTGCCGCCTCTGCTCTGGATGCAGCGCAATTACCGTGTCTCGGGCGCCTTTCCCGTTTTGAGTTCTCTGCGGGGGCAGACCTTCTACGGAGGCAATAACCCCGTTGTCGCAGACGACCGGGAGTACTGGGGCTATTGGGTTTTTCCGGACCGGATTCCCGGTGAAATACCAATGGTGGAACTGGCTCGCACGATGAGCGAACATGAAGTGGACCGCTACTACTACAATAGAGGCAAAGATTACGTTCTTAAACATGCCAGGGATTATCCCGGGCTGTTGCTCGGCAAGCTTGTACGGGCCTATGTGCCTTGGCCGTGGCATCCAACAGCGGGCAGTGTTGCGGTGAGCGTCTACAGATGGATGCTGTATTGCGGCGTTCTTCTGGGGCTTTGCTCTTTCAGACAACACCGCGACACGATGTACGGCATCTTCCTGGCCGCGATGTTACTAACAAGCGTCTTGACGGTGCTCATTTTCTGGGGCTGCGCTCGCTTCGCCTTTGCTATCGAGCCGTTTCTTCTGCCGCCGGCGGCAATGCCCGCCGTGAGCATTGTCGCACGATTCAAAAGGTTTCGAAGATCTCGTTTCCCATGCACGTTTTCCTGACGGTCGATGTTGAGAGTTACACCGGCGATTACGAACGAGACGTATATGCCGGAGGACTGGGCCTGGATTATATCTTGTGCGCCTGCCGTGACGCCGGTCTGCGGGCGACGTTCTTCGTCGAGGCGCTTGGGGCCACGCGATGGGGGCCGGATCCGCTGCGAAGTCTGTGCTCGCGCATTCTTAATGCGGGTCACGACGTCCAGCTGCACGTCCATCCTTCGGCCGCCCGTATCGACGGATTCATCGACCGGCAGGACTTGCTGTCCAACCAGGATCCGGAGGACCAGCGGATGTTGATTGAACGCGGCCGTTCCATTCTGAAAGAGTGCGGAGCAGAAAAGATTACAGCCTTCCGCGCCGGCGACCTGGCGGCAGATGCGCATACGCTGGATGCGATGCGGTCGGCGGGTTTATTCCTGGGTTCCAACCGCGATCTGGATCTGAAATCCTCAATACGGTCGAAGATCAATGATCTTTTTCCCGTCAGGAATGATGCGAGCAGGTACGGCGGGATTGTGGATATTCCCGTCAGCGTTTTGCGATCTTCCTTGCCGTGGCTGGACGGAACCTATCGGCATATGGAGATATCCGCCATGGGATGCGGCGAAATGCAACAGGGCCTTCGCGGGATGCAACGGGCCGGCTATGCGACGGCCTGCATATTGACGCATCCGCGGGAGTTTTTCCGTTTTGTCGAAGGCCGTCCCCGGCCGATAGCGAAAAATTGCCGCCGTCTCAGATCCGTACTTCGTTTTCTTGCGTCCGAGCCGGGGTTTTCGGTACAAGCATTCGGCGAAGGTCTGGATGATATCTCACTGCCGGGCAAGTCACCTCCGGAAATCAGAACGAATCCTCTGCTTCAGATTTTCAGGATAGTGGAACAAGCGGTAGATCGGTTGGCATGGACTTTGTAATCATTGCCAATGCTTGGAGTGCGGGTCGCGATAACCCCACTAGCAAACACCAGATTGCCGCCGAGCTGGCCGGGCAGGGACATCGCGTGTTGTGGGTCGAAGGCGCCGGTATGCGAAGGCCGGCGCTCGGCTCCGGCACCGACAGGGGCAGAATCCTGCGCCGGATACAGGCCTTTCTGAAGGGCGCCGTTCCGGCGGAACACTCCGACATCCGGGTGTTGTCGCCGCTGCTGATCCCGGTGCCGAAGCTGAAGTGGGTCAGAGTATTCAACGGTTGGTTGTTTGCCGCCGCGGCGTGCCGCTGGTGCCGCCGGCTCGGGTTCAATAACCCGATCCTCATCAACTATGTTCCCGTCCTCGCCGAAGCCATGCGCTTCTGGCCGCGACGGTTGATGTCGCCTCTTTCCGAACACCGGACAGCGAAGACCGAACGCCCTCTTGTCGTCTACCATTGCGTCGACAGATGGGACAAGTTCGAGATGTACGCTTCGCGCATGATGAAGCGGGTCGATGCGGACTGTTGCCGGTATGCCGACCTGGTCGTCGCTTCATCCCGCGGTCTGTACGAGCATTGCAGCGGTATGCATGATCGAGTCCGACTGGTAACTCACGGCGTGAACCGGGATCATTTCCGTGCGGCGCTGACCGGACCGCAAAGACCCGAAGATCTGCCCGCCGGTGCCATAGCGGGTTTTTTCGGGCTGGTTTCCGAATGGGTAGATCAGAAACTGCTGGTGAATCTTGCCCGTGAGATCCCCGATCTGCAAATCGTGCTGATAGGCAAGGCCGATGTCCCAATCGAAGTCCTTGAGCACGAACGCAATATTCATCTTCTCGGACCGCGGCCGTTCGCCGACTTGCCTTCATATTTAGCGCATTTCAACGTCGGCCTGATCCCGTTCAGTGTTACGGAATTGACCCGAGCCGTAAACCCGATCAAGCTGCGGGAGATGCTGGCGGCCGGTTGCCCCGTGGTGTCGACCGAACTGCCGGAGGTGGCGGTTTTCACGCGCCCTGAAAGCCGTGCCGTGACCGTGGCCGGGGATACAAAGGCTTTCGTTGCGGCAGTCAGGAGCTTGATCGAGAGACCTCTAACGGTTGACGAAAAGCAGGCTATCAGCGAGTCTATGCGAAACGAGACCTGGACCGCGAAGGTCAGGGAAATTGTAGAATTTGTTCTGTCGGAGACATGATTCTTCCGCGGTGAAGTTGGATCCGCGGATTTCAAAACCACGAAATCAGGGCGCTCATGAAAGAAGGGCTGTTGACACTCGTCGCATCCGACATAAGGGCCAAGGCGCAGTGGGTCTACGGAGATCTCTCGCGGAGAAGCATCTTGAAGGCCTTGTTTACCGATGGGACCTTCGCGATGATCGCGTACCGGTTGATGCAGTGGTCGCAGAGACATCGCCTTTTCCCGCTGGCAATGTTCTTCAATAAGTTGAACGCGGTCTTCGGCAGGTGCGTTATCGGCCGCAACGCGGTCTTCGGGCCGGGATTTGTTCTGATTCACAGCGACGGCGTGGTGATCAACTCGTCCGTCACCGGCGGGAAAAACATCAAACTGGAACACCAGGTTACAATCGGCGCCGAGAACAATGAGTCCCCGACGCTTGAAGACGACGTATTCGTCGGGGCGGGCGCCAGAATCATCGGCAGTCTCAAAGTCGGCAGCGGCGCGAGGATCGGCGCCAACGCGGTGGTGCACAGGGACGTTCCGGCCGGAGCTACGGCCGTGGGGGTGCCCGCCCGAATTATCAGGACATCCGGAAACGCGACGGCCATTGAAACGGACACGCCCGCGGAGAAGCGATGATTTTGCTCATCATCGTCTGCTGGTCGCTGTTGCTCTACGCATGGCTGGCTTACCCGTTGATTCTGAAGTACCGTTGCGGCCGCCCGGCGCATGCCGGCAGTATGTGCGAACACGCACCGTCGGCCCCGCCGTCGATCGCGGTGCTGTTCTCGGCGCACAACGAGGAAAAGCACATCGAATCACGTTTGCGGAATCTGCTCTCTCTCGATTATCCCGCCGATAAGCTGGTTGTGCGCGTCGGCGCCGACGGGTGTAATGACGGGACGGTTGAGATTGCCCGCGAATCGGCAGCCCGGCATCCCAATATCCTTGTTCACGAGGTGCCCCGGCGCCGCGGGAAGGCGGCGATGCTCAAGGATCTCGTGTCGCAGAGCTCCGAGAGCATCCTTGTCTTTACGGATGCCAACGCGGCTTTCAGGCCCGACGCGCTGAAGATGTTGCTCAGGCATTTCGGCGACCCCGCAGTCGGAGGCGTCTGCGGACGGCTGATATTCATATCTGCCGGACAAGATGAATCGCATGGCTCGACGCTCCCAGACCCGCATACTCCCGGACCCGCATACTCCCGGAACCCCATACTCCCGCACTCCGATACCTCCCCCGAAAGCGCTTATTGGCGCTGGGAAACGAATCTTAAACAACGCGAAAGCGCACTCGATTCCTGTCTCGGCGGCAACGGCGCCATTTATGCCGTCCGGCGCGGGCTTTTCTGGGAGGATCTGCCGGAAAACACGATCATTGACGATTTCGTGATTGGAATGAAGGTTCGGGAACAGGGGTTCAGGATGGTCTACGAACCGGCGGCGCTGGCTCATGAGTCCTTGCCCGCGCATTCGGCGCACGAGTGGAGCCGGCGCGCGCGTATCGGCGCCGGAGGATACCAGGCGCTAATGCTGTGCCGCGCGTGCCTGTTACCCCGGTACGGAGCGTTTGCCTGGTCTTTCTGGTCGCACAAAGTCCTGCGCTGGTTTACGCCGCATTTGATGCTGGCGCTGCTGATTGCCGGCTGGGGTTCCGTGCTCGCGCGAGGAAACCGCCCCTGGTCCTGCAATAGCATGTTTGGGTATCTGACAACGCCGACAATTGTTACCGCCGTCATGGCCGCCTGGGCATTGGCGGGAATGCTGCGGCATCTTGCTATGTGTCCGGAAGCTCTGCGCCTGGTGGATCATTTCATGTCGATGCAGGCAGCGTTGTTCGCCGGGTTCCTGCGCTTCTGCCGTGGCAATCTTAAGGGGTACTGGAGCCGGACGCCGCGCGGGTGAATCCTTAATGTTAAGATCGACTGAGAAATGGCTGCCGGGTTACCTTCAATCGGTTTTCCGCCGGCCGCGGACGGTATCCGGTCCCAAGCACCTGATGTTCTGCCTTGCGGATCATTTCGAACCGTTGGGCAACGCATTGTCTCGAAACGACGCTGTTCGTCTGGTCAGGGAATGGATCGAACGTTACCCGGACGCGGCAAAGGGCTGCAGGGACTCGGATGGGATTCCGCCCAGGCATACCTTCTTCTACCCGGCGGAGGAATACGACGCGCAATGTCTGGATCTGCTGGCCAGCCTCTGCGTTGAGGGCCTCTGTGAGGTGGAGGTGCAGCTACATCATCGCAACGACACGGCCGACGGCCTGTGTTCCAAGTTGAGCGATTTCAGGCATCTTCTGCACGACAAGCATGGATTGCTGGGCTGGGATTCGGACAAAAAGCCGCGCTACGGTTTCATTCACGGCAACTGGGCGCTGTGCAACTCGCGCCCCGACGGAGACTGGTGCGGGGTGAATGAGGAATTGACGGTTCTGAACGACACGGGCTGCTACGCCGATTTCACTTTTCCATCGGCACCTTCCCCGACTCAGCCGCGAATGGTCAATGCCATCTACCGTGCGCGCGACGGGGCGGGAAGACCGCGTGGAGCAGACCGCGGCGAATTGGTCCGCGCGGGCGAATCGAACCCCCGTGCCCCCGCACTTCCGCACGCCGATACTCCCGTACTTCTCATCCAGGGTCCCCTGGCGCTGGACTGGAAGAGACGCAAATGGGGTGTGCTTCCGCGATTGGAGAACGGCGATATCACCGCGGTCAATCCTCCTTTGCCGCGGCGGATCGATCTATGGGTCAAGCAGGGGATCCATGTCATCGGGCGCCCGGACTGGATTTTTGTCAAGGTATACACACACGGCTGCGCGCCGGGGAACCGCGAGGGACTGCTCGGCGGGGCGATGCGCGCGGCCCGCGAACACCTGGCTCGCGCCTACAACGACGGCGCCGTCTGGCGATTGCACTACGTTTCGGCTCGCGAAATGTTCAACATCGCAAGAGCAGCCGAGGACGGCATGCAGGGAGATCCCGGCGACTATAGAGACTACGAGATCGGCAAACCGCGCTGCGTCGAATTTGACAGACCGCAAGCTGAAGATTAACGTGACATATCTCCACGATGAGCTACTACGAAATTCTTGGACTGAGCAATGAGCCGTTCTCGACCAGTCCGGATCCGGCTTTCTTTTACCTGGGCCGGGAACATCGCGCCGCCCTGCGGCGGCTCCAGATTGCCATTGCGCTCAAGCGCGGTCTGAGTGTGATCCTGGGCGATGTCGGCACGGGCAAGACGACCCTGAGCCGCAAGCTGGCCCAGACACTCAAGAATGCGCAAGAGGTTCTCTTCTTTCTGGTACTCAACCCATACTTCCGTACGGAGAAACAGTTCCTTTCGCGGTTGGCGGGGCTGTTCCATATCGACATGCCGCGCCGTGCCACGGCGTTGGACTACATTGAGGCGGTCGAGAAGTATCTGTTCCACAAGGGCGTGGAAGAGGAGCGAACGGTCGTGCTGCTGATCGACGAAGCCCAGATTCTTCCGGATTTCGTCCTGGAGACCCTAAGGATTCTTCTGAATTACGAGACCAACGAATACAAGATCCTGCAGCTTGTTCTTGTCGGCCAGATGGAACTCCTGCCACGAATTCAGAACATGGCGAACTTCTGGGATAGAATCGCCCTGAAATACGTTCTGAACCCCCTGGATGAAGAAGAAGTAACGGACCTGATCGATTTTCGCACGCGGCAGGCCGGTTACCGCGCGCAAGACCGCCTCTTTACCGGCGGCGCGTGTCGCCTGATCTGGCGGCAGACGCGCGGCTACCCGAGAAAACTGGCGCTTTTGTGCCATAATTGTCTGGAAAATCTTGTCATGTTTGATAAAAAGACGGTTGATGAAGGGATTGTACTAAAGGTAATCGAGCAGCAGGAATGTGAACATGCTGTTCAGTAGAGGAAACCGGCGGTGGACCTCGCGTCAAAAAGATGAAACTCTGACCGGCAAGAAGACTGCAGAAGCACAGCTTTCCCCGGAAGAGAAACTTCTGAAGGTGATTCAGGACGGAGGCAACGAAGCGGGCGAGCGTGAGGAAGCCGCCGAGACGGCCGCGACGGGGTACGGAATCGACGGGAGCGATCAGAATGCCGTCGAGGAAGAAACGGCGCCGGCGGATTCCGCCGATGTCGGCGCGGCCGAACCGGCGGGGAAACCGAAGCTAAAGATTGCGGGTCCGCGCGTATCCGAAGGTTCGCTCAGGCCGGACGATGCGGTCGGCCCGATCATCGCCGCGAAGACGGCCGCGACGACGCGTTCTCTTCTGAAGAAACGCTCCGATCCGGTGCAGAATATCGGTGTCGTCAACAAGTGCCTGGTCGCGGCCTTGATTCTAATTGTTGCTCTGTCCGGTTTGGAGATCCGCGCCAATTTCAAGGCGCTTGCCGCGGAGCGTCGCAGGGAGATCCGGCTGCCGGCGCCGAACAACGGCGGCCACGAAGAACTGCGGAGTTCTCCCGAAGGCACAAATCTGCCTCCACTGGAAGTTATGCTGCCGCCTTTCTTGAAGAGGTCGCTGTTTGAAATTCCGGAGGCCGGCAGGTCGCCGCAGCCGCGGGGACCGGAACCCGCTCCCGTTATCAAAGCCCGGCTGACTCTGATCGGATTGACATACCAGGACACCGATAGCGGCCGTGAGGCCCAGGCGATTGTTATGGACAACAAGATAGGCAAGATGCATTTTCTGACGGTTGGTGATACGGTCAGCGTGGACGACAGCACTCTCACCCTCGAGGAAATCCACCCTGATCGGGTCGTGTTCCAGGGAGGCAAGAACCGAATCACGGTGGAGAGCGGCAAATCAAATGAGTAGACATCGGCATATTACTCTTACGGTATTACTCGTCGCGGCGGCAGCATTTGTCTTGCCGCTTTGCGCGCAGGAACGGGAAGATGTCTCCGGACCCAGAAGGCTGCGGGACTACGACCTGCCGGGCCTCGATAAGAAGGTGGACCTGACGACGCTGGAGGCGTGGGATGTGGTCCAGATCGTAGAGTTCCTGGCCCACAAGGGCGGCCTCAAGAATGTCATCATTGGACAAGGCGTGAGCGGAGAGGCAACAAAACTGCGTCTTGAAGGCGCCGCGGTCGCCGATGCGCTCGAACTTGTTCTGTCGGTCAACAAACTCGCATACACCGTTACCAACGGCATCCTCGAAATTATCACCGATGAAGAATACAAGAAGCGGAACGGCATCAGTTTCTACGACAACAAGCGCGTCGAGATGGTCGATCTGAAATATGCCGATCCTTCCCACGTCGCCCAGATCCTCGGTTCGATAAAGAGCGAGATCGGAACGGTCGTTTCCGATACGGTTACCGGCACGCTGATACTGATCGACACGCCGGCCAAAATTGCCGAGATGCTCAGCGTTGTTGAAAAGGCCGACATAGCCACCGTTTCGCGCGTGTTGCCCACGGAGACCAGGACATTCAGGCTTCAGTACGCGGAAGTTGACGACGTGCGCGAAGAGGTTGCCGCCCTGCTTTCGGAGTCCGCCGGCTCCCTCAGGGCGGACAGGCGCACCAGGACGCTGATTGTTACGGACCTGCCGCACAATATGCGCAGGGTGGAAAACCTTCTGGCGGCTTTCGACAGCCGGCCTCAGCAGGTTTTTATTGAGGCCAAGATCGTGCTGGTATCGCTCGGCGATCAGTACAAACTCGGCGTCGACTGGGAGCACGTCTTCAATGCCGTCGATCCACGGTTCTCTCTGGGGTCGGCCGTCAGACCCAAGATCGAGGGGTCGGAAGGCATAGTCACGCCCGGCGGTGGCATCGGGACGCTGACTTACCGCACGATCCTGGGCGGCGGAGATCTGAGATTTGTCCTCGATGCGCTGAAGAGCGTAGGCGAGACCAAGATTCTATCCAATCCCCACGTTGCCTGCGTGAACGGGGAGGAAGCCGTGATCAAAGTGATTACGGAACGCCCCTACGCGGAAGCACAACTCGAAACAGGCACCACAAACATCGTGGGCGAAACCATCAAGTTTATTGAGGTCGGCGTCAGCCTGGAGGTCACGCCGCGGATCAACGACGGCGGCATGATCAGCATGGCGATCCGTCCGGAAGTCAGCGCGGTTGTCGGAGATTATCAGGCTTTCAGACAGATTCCGGTGGTGCGCCGTTCCTATTCGGAGACCAGTGTGCTGGTGAAGGACGGTGAGACCATCATCATCGCCGGCATGATAGAGAACAGCCGCGAGGACAACGAGAACAGGGTTCCTTTACTGGGACGGATACCGCTTGTGGGCCTTCTGTTCAAGTCGACTTCAGAGGTTGTCCGGACCGACGAGACCGTGGTTTTTCTTACACCCCGTATTGTCAGCGGCGAGGAGCCTTATCTCTTGATGAAGGATATGAAGAAAAAACCGAAACCTTTGAGAGCTGTCGGTTCGGGGGGGCGGAAGACACTGAAGCCTATACGGTAGGACAGGCGCGTCATGAGTATGGAAAACCGCTTATTGATGATTGGCATTTTTTGTTTCGCCGCCTTGCTGCGGGCGCAGGAACAGGGGGAAGTGGAATGGTCGTGGCAGACTCCCGAGGATTTCTTCGAACCTGCTGCCGCCGACGAGGGGTTGGAAATGTCGCTGGAGGAAGCGGAATCGGAGGATTCCGACATTCTGGAGCCCGGCGCGGAACCGTCTGCGGATGCAGTCCCGGCTGCCGAGTCGACCGGTGATGAGAGTTGGATGTGGGAAGAAGAAGCGGTCGAGGAAAGTTTTGCCGCCGAACCTGCCCTCCCTGCGCCCGCCGGCGTACCGCGCAAGAGAGGCGCCGCCATTAATGTTTCCGAATACGACGCGGTTCTGAAAGAAAACCTGGACCTGCGCCGCGAAGCGGATGCGGCCAGGCAGGCCCAGGAGGCCGTCGCGATCGACAATCAACGCTTGCGTCGGGAGATGCAGGACCTTGAGGCACGTCTCGGGCAGCTGGCGTTAACTCTGCAGAAGACAAAGCAGACCGCGCCTGCCGCCGAGGCCGAAGTGGTTGATAAGGCCCTGGAACTCGAGAAGCGGCTTGCCGAGCTGGGCGAAGAAAACGAGAAGCTGCTGCGGCAAGTGGCAGCACTGCAACAGGCTCTGACGGACAAACCGGCTCCCGCAACACCGGCCGCCGGATCCGATCTGTACCGCGAGATCGAGCAGGAGAACACCAGTCTCAAGGAGAAGCTTAATCAGGCACAGGCGGAGCTGCGCGACGCTTTAGCCGGGCTTGAAGACGCCGGCAGCAAGGGCGATAAGCATGCAGCCGAGCTCAGACGAGCCTGGGAAACCGGCGATGAACTTCGCAGGCAACTCGCGCAGGCTGCAGACGATGAGAAGAAGCACCGCCAGGTACTGGAGAAACTGTTGCGACAGATTCCGCAACTTGAAGAGCAACTCGCGGATATGGCCTCCAAGGTGGAGCGCAAGGACGCCGCTCTCGCCGCCCGTGATAAAGAGTTCGAGGCCATGAAACTGGAGCTGGACAGACGTGAATACCGACTTATTCAAGCCGAGAAGATGACCGATATTCTGGATGATGCCCGTCGGGATGTAGGCGAAGTCAGCAAGCGGCAGCAGCGCGACATGCACTATAACATGGCGCTGGTTTATGCCAAGGAGGGCAAGTTTCGGGAGGCTGAAAGAGAATACCTGCGCGCGCTGCGGCTGGACCCCACGGATTCGGAAAGCCATTATAACCTGGGTATTCTCTACGACGATCAGTTCAACGACAAGCGTCGCGCGGCGATGCACTATCGGCGTTACCTCAAGCTGAATCCCAACGGCCAGGACGCCGATGCCGTCAAGGGTTGGCTCATGCAGATCGAAATGCAGGGCAAGTGAAGACGGCATTGCGGTTCGTTGCAGCCCTGTGCAGTTCTGAGCGTCCCGCGTTGCTTTGATAACCAAGCGGCGTTCGACTGCCGGATCGATGCTTAGGCCACGGCGCTTGAGTGATTCCTGCTGCAGGAGCATGCCACGATGAAACCAAGACACGTCCTGCTGTTCCTGGGACTGGTCATCTTCCCCACGGCGCTGCTCAGTCTTCTGGCCGGGCGGGCGCTGCGCAACTGGGAGTTGGTCGTGCTGCAGCGTCTGGAGGTCTCGGCCGCGGAGAACATCCATTCAGTGTCGGAACGGCTCAGATCGCGCCTGCAGAGCGATCTGGAACACGTCCGCAGCGCCATGGCCGAGGCCGTTGCCGACGGCACCCGGCCGCCTGAGTTGGCGGCCACGGCGGACAGGCTCGCGGACGCGCACCCGGAAATAGCGGAATGCTACTTATTCATGAACCCGTGGGGCTTTCTGCATCCTGAGAGCGGCGGCGAGGGTGGGGACTCAGGTTCGGAACACGACGCGCTGATAGAAGTCCTTCGCAAAGAGATTGCTTCGGCCTCGGCCGGCGAGATGATCTGTGCCGGATTGGGCAATGTTTCCTACTGTTTTGCGCCGCTCGGCGACAGAAAACTGCTTTATGCCGGTTTCCGGGTTGACACCGTCGAACTGCAGCGTCTGCTGGCGGCGATTCTCGCGGCGGCTTCCGATGAGAAGGTCATGCTTCGGGCCGAAGGGCCAGGCATGATGGTTCAACCTGTCGGGTCGCCGCGCCGGAACGAAATACAGGTTGGTGATCCCCTTGGCGAGCGCGGCATAAATGCGAACGGGACGGGCAAACCCCGTCGATTCCCCGAGACTGCAAGAATGCTGGCCGCCGAAAGGCTCCTGCCGCCGTTTGATTACGTGAATATCCTTGCCTTTGTCCGGAATCCCGGCGAGCTCATGAGTTCGGGCGCGATACGGGTCCGGCTCTACCTGTGGGCAGTCGCGATACTGGCCGCCGGCATCGTCGTCGGCGGCTGGATAATCATGCGCGAGGCCATGATGGAGGTCCGGCGAGCGCGGGCGCGCAGCGATTTTGTAATCGGCGTATCGCACGACCTGCGCACGCCGATCGCATCGGTCAAGATCCTGGCCGAGAGCCTGCACAAAGGGCGCGTGTCCGATCCCGACAAGCAGAAGAAGTTCTGCGCGGTTATCGTTCGCGAAAGCGAACGCCTGAGCCAACTGGTCGAACGCGTGTTGTTCTTCGTACGTTTCGGGCAGGATGCTTTGCAGTACGATTTTTCGGAGATTGATGTAAAGTCTGCGCTGGAGTCGGCCGTGCGCGTTTTTCTTGCACGTTTCGATGCGCTGGAACAGAAAGGTGAGTCTTGCTCGCCCGAGATAAGATGTGAAATCCGCGGGGACCTGCCCCCCGTGTCGGCCGACGAGAGAGCTTTGACTCAACTGATGCTGAATCTCCTGGACAATGCGGTCAAGTATGCGCGGCCCGGCTCGGAGGCTTCCGTTTGTCTCTCGGCATCGGTTCAGCGGCGCAAACGCCGCGCGTGGTCGCGGGAGGGCGAGTGGGTGAGAATCGATGTTCGTGATGAGGGCGTCGGAATCAGGCGGGCAGACCTCAAACGTGTTTTCAGACGGTTTTACCGGGTACCGGAAACGGCCGGCGACAACGTTTCCGGAGTAGGGCTTGGGCTGGCCCTGTGCAGGCACGTGGCCGAGGCGCACGGCGGATGGATTGAAGCGCACAGCACCGTTGGCAAAGGCAGCACTTTCTCCGTGTATCTGCCGATAAAGTGCAAGTAGGCTCATACAGGACATACAGTATCAACAGGATAAAGACATTCTCGCCGTGACAGTCACGGCAGGGCGGGGTGCGGCAGTGCGGTTTGCTGATTCTATCCCTTGAATAATTCCGACCCATTTAAGAATGCCCTCTTATCGCATATACTATCAACAATCGGGGGAACAAGACGGCGATGAAAACAGGTAATCAGCGTGTACTGGTGGTGGAAGACGACGAAGCCATAATGCTCGGCCTCGAGGAGAACCTGAAGGTGGCGGGCTATGACGTTGTTACGGCCAACGACGGCAATGAAGCCTTGCGGCGCGGTATAGAGGACAGGCCCGCTCTGATTCTGCTGGACATCATGCTGCCCGGCATAAGCGGCTACGAAGTCTGTCGTAAGCTGCGCGAACAGGGCGTGCCGACACCCATTATCATGCTGACGGCCCGCCAGGACGAGTTCGACAAACTGCACGGTTTTGAAAGCGGCGCCGACGATTATGTCACCAAACCTTTCAGCATCGATGAGCTGCTGGCCCGCGTAAGAGCGATATTGCTGCGGGGGGACCGCAGGTCCGCCGGCCCGAGAACCTACGAATTCGCCGACTGTGCCCTGGATATGGATTCCAGGTCCTTTGCCCGGAAAGGGAAGGAAATCCCGTTGACGAGAACTGAATTCGATCTGCTGGCTTACTTCTGCGCAAACGAGGGCAAAGCGCTCTCGCGCGACCAGGTGATGAACGATGTCTGGGGCACCCAATACTACGGGACGCAGCGCTCGCTCGACAGTTTCGTCGCCAGCCTTCGCTCAAAGATCGAAAAGAATCCCCGCAAACCACAGCACATCCTGACCGTACACGGTGTCGGCTACAAGTTCGCGTGGTAGATTTCTTCCGTTTTCATTGGTGACTCGGGGTGGCCCGCCCGATTCGTCCCTCCGCAGCTTCCCGCGGAGGCGGAAGTGTCTGACACGATAGCGGGCGCAAAACATGTTGACTATGCTCGGGCGCTGCGGCTATGGTTTGAGCCGAAACGAGGTATCGCCCATGAAGAAGATCTGTCTTTCCGCTGCGTGTCTCCTCTTCGCCTTGTCTATCTCCGCCGTATTGGTTCTCTGCGGTTGCGAAAGCGGTGATGGAACCGCGGCTCTGACGGTCACCCCCGGCATGGTATACCTTTCCGGCACGACGAACAATGTGACCCTCTACGTGGGAGGGACACAGACCGGCACAAACGGCACGGCGGTTACGACTGCGGGCGGTTTGCGGAGCCTTTCGGAACCCCTGGAGTGGCTCGTGACCAATCCCGCTCTCGGCACGATTCTCGAATCCGGCGGCAATATGGCGGTCTACGCCCGCTACCCGGCCGACGGCGTGAACACTGTGATCGTCAAAGACCAGTACGACGCCGAGGGATTCGCGACGATTCATCAGCGCTGACCTCTCCTCTTGCGGTTCGTTTTGTGTAATTCGCCGGGGGGGAGCCTCTTCTTCCCGTGAAATTACACAATATTCACATTTCCATGACAACCGCCTTTGCGTTCTTTGATAGGCTAAAGAGTGTGGAAATTGGCAGTATTTCTGATGGAGTTCCTTGAGGAGACTGAAGCATGAGTCTATTGCGGTGCGACAAATACGGCAGCAGGCGTCGCGGCAGTCGATGCCCAAAGCCATTTGCAGCCATTCTAACGCTGGGCCTTATGGGTCTGATCGCGATCAAGAGCACCCCCGCCCCGGCTGAAACCTATCGCTGGGACTTCAACAACCCTTCGGACTATACCTACGACTCACAACTCATTGGCGTATCCGGTGGGCAGGCGGAATTGCTGCTGCAACCGGAACAGATAGGTGCGTTGTCTGTAGCCTCCTACACCAACGTCACGGAAGTTAGCCAACTGGATTTTGGCCTGCCGGGTGCAGTGCGCCTGTCCGGCGAGGACGGCTCGTATGATGCGCCGGGGATCTTCACTTCACGCATTTTTCAGGGGGATACGGATAATGTCTGGAGCTACCTGCGCATAGAATCCGCATCCGGCGACTATGCCGGCGGCCATCCCGATATGGTTGCCTACTACAGAATGGACAACGACAACTGGCTGGACCAGGTAACCGGCGCCACGGCACGGGAGTCCGGGACCGTCTTTTTCTCGTCCGACGCCATGGTGGGCTCGCATTCGGGAGAGTTCGGCGGCAACGGATACGTGTCTATGAGCGAAAACCCGTTATACGGATCATCACGGATGACGGTTGCGTTCTGGACCAAACTGGATGACTACGACGATTTTGCCGGTTGGATAGGCGGGTTCTCCTCGACCGCATCTTTTCGTATCAGGCAAAGGTACGTGTATCAGGAAATAATGACAATATCGGTCGCCACAACCGGCGGAGGGATAACTTTCAGTTTCCCTTTTCCTCTCAATGTCTGGCGGCACGTCACACTGACCTGGGATGGCTCTGCCGAAGGAGACGGAGTACCCAGGGTATACATCGACGGGCAGGAATACCAAACCGGCAGTCCGCGCACCGGTTCGATTACTTACAGCGGCAGCCTGAACCTGGGTGCGGACGGAGAGTTTGCCTCTGGTCGATCGATGCGGGGGAATATGGATGACGTGCTGTTCTTGAGCACGGCATTGTCGGGGCCGGAAGTGCAGGGACTGTACCTGAGGGAAGCGAGAGTTCTTAAGAACATACAGCTGCAAATTCGTTCGGGCGATGATCGAGAAACACTGGAAAGCAGAGATTTTGTAGGCCCTAACGGCACAACCAACAGCACTTACGCGTTTGCAACGGAACAGCTTGTCTCCAGCGGTCAGTTCAGCACCACGGATCCTTATGTCCAATACAGGGCCGTTCTCCACTCTGACGCATTTGGTTCGAAGACGCCTTATCTGAGAGCGGCCGGTTTCATAGGCAATAAGACCTACGCGATCGACAATACTGCCGTGGATTTTGACCAAGGCAGTTATGATCTGAATACCAGGAATGTTCGAAGTGCAGGCGTCAGGCCGTACCTGGCGCTTGCGAAGCGCAGCAACGGCGGCTACTACACAAACGGCGTCTACTATTCCAGGGTGTTTGATGCAGGATTGGATGTAACCTGGGATCAACTCAGTTGGAAACTCCCCGAAACAGTGAGCGAAGACACCATCGGACTGGTCAGTCTATGGCGCCTGGACGGCAACTGGCAGGATGCCAAGGGCCTCCATACGGTAATCGATCTTCCCGATGCGGAATTCACTTTCAATTCCAAGTTGGGAACCAAGGCGGCCCTGTTCAACGGTTTTTCAAATCACGTCACAGGCTTCGGCGACCTGGGGACCATCAGGACGATAGAGTTCTGGCTGCTGGATCGCAATTCTGACGATGAAATAATGAGACTTTCAGCAAGTGCGGCCCTGAGCGTGACCGGCAGTCTTGTCACGGTGCAAGGAGCATTCAGTTCTCCCCCCGTAATATACGTGAATGCTTCAAATGATCGTCGCTTGCTTAACGGATGGAATCATGTCGCCGTTGTCTTTCCGGCGGGAGTCGCCGTACCTGCTCTCGACGTGGGACGCACATCAAGTGGCTACATGCACGGCATGCTGGATGAACTGGCGATGTACTCCAGGGCGCTGACTTCGGCGGAGGTCGCCGAACATTATATTGCCGGGAATCGCGCTTCAGGCGGCAGTGTTGAATTGCAGGTTGGATTCGGCAACAACCTCGATCCATTCGTGGGGCCGGGCGGCAGCCCTGAAACGGCGTTTACAATTCCTCCCTTCGCGGGTGACAAAAACCTTGCCGGGACACTTCCCAATCAACGCTACTTCCAGTACAGCGTCCGGTTTAAAGGCAACGGCAGCTTCACGCCCGCCGTGGAGTCCGTTCAGGCAACGTGTTCATCGCCTATCACCCCCGTTTTCAAGGATGATACCGCGGAGAAGTTTCTGCAGGGGACTTTTGTTGATGAACATACCACGATAGTCGGTGATCTGATCGCTTTGCAGGATTTGTCGGCGGCCGGTCCGGAATCTATTGACCCATCTGCGGCGAGCCCGATTGGACTTTGGCTGCTGGATGATATGAACTGGGCGACAGGAGATCGCCCGGTCATTGCCACCAGGGGGACATCGGGACGCGCTTACGGGGATGCCATGCCCACACTTGTTGCCAAACTCGGTATTCGGGCAGGATTGTTCGGCGGAGGCGGTGGATACCTGGATTCACTGGGGATACCGTTCGGCCTCCAATCGGGAGATTTCTCAGTGTCGCTATGGTTTAACACGAAGTCGAACGCCAGGCGCACGCTGATCACGACGGATGACCCCAACCGCTATTTCGAGATCGAAGTGAATAGCGACGGCTTGAATTCGGCTCCGGGAAGAGTGGCTTTTGTCTGCAGTGATGCGGGCGGCTCGCCTGTTCGCGTTGCGTCACTGAGATCCGATCTTAGAAATGGGCAGTGGCACCATGTTGTGGGTGTTCGGGCCGGCAGCCAGTTTTTGCTTTATGTCGACGGCGAAAGGGCGGGCGGTGCGGTCAGTTCGAGTTTCAGCGGTGTAGGCGATTCTGCCAATCTGCTCGTAGGCACCTCGCCGGCGAAAACCAGCTTCTACCAGGGCTATATCGACGAAATCGCGATCTTCAACCGGGCAATTTCCGAGAAAGAGATAGGTCAGAACTTCGGCGGCTGGGCGCGCACGCGGAAGACGGGCTACTACCAGAGCCGGGTCTTCGAGCGTGATCAACCTTCGATCTGGCAGACGCTTTCCTGGGCGGCGGATGCACCGTACGGCAGACATCTGGACACGGGCGACGACACCATCGTCGCGCTCTGGCGTATGGAAGACACCGGTTCGCCGATTACGAACTCGGTTGCCGCCAACCCGCTGGACGGTGTTGTTTCTGGGGCTACAGCGGGCGCTGCGGGTCGCTTCGGCAAGGCGCTCGATTTCGATGCGGCCAACAGCGCGTATGTCCGCGTCGCCCATGATCCGGCACTGGAACCCGTCGGCGACAGGCTTACGGTGGAAGCATGGATATACATGGATGAAGCCGACAACCGTACCGTTCTTGACAAAAGCGCCGGCGGAAACGGCTATTCTCTCACCACGGACGAGGACGGCCGTCCTTCTTTCAGGCTGGGAGGCGATTCGTGTACCGCCTTCATGCCTGCAAGGGCCGGCAAGTGGACACACGTGGCCGGTGTCTATGACGGCAGCAATATAACTCTATATGTCGACGGCAATGTCGAGGGAGTTGGCGAAAGCACAGGCAATCTTGCGTCGGGAGCGGACCTGTGGATCGGTCGCCAAGCCGGAGGTACGGGCTATTTCGACGGTCGTATCGACGAAGTGGCTATTCATGAGCGAGCGCTGGGCGACGAAGAAATACTCGATCATTATCGCGCCGGCATCGGTACGCTGAAGTTCCAGGCACGGGTAGCCAACACCAATATCACGGCTCAGCCGTTCGTCGGCCCCGGGGGAAGCACCAACACTTACTTCCTGGACTTCTTCGGCAGCGATCTCACGGGTCAGCTCGATCTCGGCAAGTTCTTCCAGTATCGGGCGGTGGTCGATACCGAGGATGCCCGATGGGGACCGCAGTGGGGAGGCAGCCGCATCTTCGTGTCGGGATACCCGGTCAACAACCCCACGATCGAACCGGTGGAAAGTGCCGGCTACCTGTTCCCAGGGCACCTGATCGCTTTCTCCGAAAACCGCTCGACTAACAATAACACGGGAGTGAAGTACCAGGTGTCCGGAGACGCTGGATCGAATAACCGCTGGTTCTACTGGGACGGAGGAGAATGGAAGGTGGAAGACCTGTTCGGCATGACGCCGGTCTACGACTACCAGGCCAGCTCCGCCGGCATGGTAAACGACAATATCGGCGCCTTCTACCTCCAGCATTACAACGCGTCAGGCGGTCTGTTCCGCTTCAGGGCTTTCCTCCACTCCGAGGGCGAGCAGCCGCAGTCGCTGGATTGGGTGCAACTGGAAGCCTCAGTTGGACGGGTTGTCATAACGGCGCCGAACGGCACCGAAAACGGCGACAAGTCCTGGCTGGGCGACGTGCCGTACGATATTACCTGGGCTGTCACTCCCGGGGTTACCGGCACGGCGACAATTCAGTATTCCTCGGACGGCGGCAATGTCTGGCGCCATCTCAACCCTCCGGCCACGGCCGTCGATATCACCGCTCTGCGGCACGAATGGCTGACTCCCGCCAGCCCGTTGACAACGCAATACCTCATCCGCATAAGGCACAACACGGATCCGTCGATATACGACCAGTCGGACAACACATTTACCGTTACCCGCGGTCTGCAGATCGTCGAGCACAACGGCGGCGAACCGACGTGGTATATAGGCGACACCGAAGACATAGTCTGGCGGCGCGGCTACCAGGTTGCCCCGGCTTACCTTGATTTCATGCCGTACGACGGGGAAACCAACTTCGTGCGGCTGGTGGCTACACCCATCGGCCCGTTGCGCATCAATACCTACGCATGGACAATTCCCATGCAGGAACCGATGCTGCTTTCCGAGGAAGGCCGTTTACGTGCGATTTCCGGCGACGGGCAGTATTTCGACCTGTCCGACGAGACTTTTGTATTGGCGGGCGCCGTTCTAACGAGACCGGGGCCCGGCGGATCCGTCAAGAAGGGCGCACCTTACGCGCTGGAATGGTACTCCGCCGGTTGCGGTCCCGAAGTCAGGATAGAGTTGCAGCCCACGGCCGCTTCGCCCTGGCAAATCATCGACGAGAACGCGCCAAACCTGACAGGCTTTAATACTTACATATGGACGCCGACCAACAACCCCACCGAGGAGGCCAGAATAAGGATCACTTCGATTACGGATCCGCGGGCCGACGGCGTGTCCGAGACGTTCACGATTGCGGCTATAGACCTCGTCCAGCCCGTGGGGGCCCCCAACCTTGCGGACGCGGAAAAACTGCTGCAGCATACCCAGTATCCGATCATCTGGAAGGCGGGCGGCGCCGCTGATTATGTAAACATTCTGTTGTCAACCAACAGCGGAGGAGAAGGCGGTTGGATAGCCATCGAGACCAACTGGCCGAACTTGAACGGCGCCGACGTCAGCAACGTCTACAACTGGACCGTTTCACCTTTTCCGTCTGAAACGGTCCGCGTCCGCGTCGAGGACGCCGTAATTCCCGATGAGCTTGCCGGTGAATCGCCCTACGACTTTCAGATAGCCGGTTTGAGAGTGACCTGGCCGAACGGTCCGGTGGATCTGCAGCAGTGGCCCAAGGGAGAGCCGCGCGATATCCGGTGGGATGTCAATGCCGCGGGACTCGACGGCACCGTGGAATTCTCGTACGACAACGGCATATCTTGGTCGAATATAGTCTCGGGTCCAATTCTTCTGACCCGCAAATGGCCCTATACTCCGGTTACCCCTACCGTGCGCGGACTCGTCAGGATAACTGCCGACGATCCGGCGCCTTTCAGCAATGTATGGGATCAGAGCGATTTCAATTTCGCCGTATCCGGTTTGAAGATAACTGCGCCCGAGCTGGATTCGCTCTACACCATAGGCACAACCGCCCTCGTGACATTCGTGGCGGCCGCCACGCGCGATGCGGACGGTTATCCGCCCATCTACTACGCGGGAGACGGCGTGAATTATGACCGCAACAACCCGATAAACACACCCGACGACGTAGTCCTGAACGAGAACTATCCCGGCATCCATAATTTCGAATGGGTCGTGGAGCCGACGCGCACTCCTTCCATCAACGCCAGGTTGCGCGTTGAAGCCGGCACGTTTTTTGCAGAATCTCCCAGATTCACCATCCGCGGGATTAAGTTCAACCAACCCGCGCCGGGAACCGTATGGGCAGCCGGGCCGCACAACCTGACCTGGTCCGTTGCCGGCCTGTCACCCGACGCAGTGGGACGCGTCGATGTTTCAGTCAACGGCCGGGCAGGGCCGTTCGACGTCCCTGTTGCGGAGGGATTCTTTGTCTCGGGCGGACAGGCGTCATGGACGATTCCACCCGATCTGGGGCCCGCTACCAACACGATACTGCGCATAAGAGTGACGAACTCGAGCCTACCGGCCGACGATAACTTCACAGCCTATTCAGAGCCGTTCGTCCTGCAGGGCATCCGGGTGGAAGTGCCGACCAACGGGGCCGCATGGGCCCTTGGCGAATCGCGCCAGCTCCGGTGGACAGCCGCCGCCGGCGGTTCATCGGTCAACATCTTCTACTCCGCGGAGGACGGCGCAACATACGAGACGGCGCCGATCGCCACTTTCGTCAATTCCGTCGACGGCGTCAACACACGGTCCTGGAATATCCAGATGACACGGCGGCCCTCCTGGAATGCCCGCGTTAAGGTCGTTTCGCGGGTGCACGCCGGCGTCCAGGGCGTTTCGGAGCCCTTCGTGATGCAGGGCATCAAGGTCACGAAGCCGACGAGCACGGACATCTATGCCACAACGGATGCCACAAACCTGATCTCCTGGGTTGGCGTCAATGCCGCCGGCGCCGTGACGTATGACGTGTTTTACATCAGGCAGAACAATCCCCCCGTACTGATTCAGGCGAACGTTTCGGGGACGACGATCAATTGGTCCATTCCGCAGGATGCCATTTCGGACGAGGTTAGAATCGCCGTAACGGACGGAACCTTCACCAACATTTCGGAAGTATTTCAGGTCGTAGACCGTCCAACAATCCAAATCTCGGAACCGGCCGCCAACGCTTACTGGGGGGTAGGCACCGATCAGCGGATCGAATGGATCCGCGGCGGCTCGATGGAGAACGCGTTCGACGTCTGGTATTCGCGCCGTCCGTATGCCGTGACAAATCAGCTCAGCGAAGGCGACAATGTCGAATTCGACCCGCAGAAGAACGTCTTCTGGATACCCTGGCACATCCCGGACGAGCTGGGCCAGACCAAGATCATCGTCGAGCACAAACTGAGGCCCGACGTGATCGACACGTCGGCTGTCTTCAATATAGTCGGTCGATTCGAAATGGTCACGCCGACCAACGGGATGGCTTTCTTCGCCTTGAAACCCAACACGCCGGTGATCTGGCGCACGATAGGTTCGGTACCCTTCGTCGACGTGTACTATTCACTGTCGGAGGAGCATGACGCAGCCAGCTGGGTCAAGGCCAATACCGCGCCGATCGAGAACAACTTCAGGCGCTACGATCCGGGCGACGTGGCCGGTTCCTGGGCGCAGAAGACCTACCCGTGGACCGTCGCCAATGCCCGTACTCCCTATGCCCGGGTGCGCGTGCAGGAAGCAGCCTACACCGAGAAGTTCGATTCGGGCGCCGAAGGTCCCTACGCCGATTCGGACGGCGAGTTCCGCATACAGTACTATACGGTCTACTGGAATGTCTACGACAGCGAAACCAGCAACCGCCTCGACAAACTGGCGGTCATTGACAGCTCCGGGTGGTCGGCCTCGGATCTCTCCAACCAGGGCGATGATAGGATATCGAACGATTACCCGTGGGGCCTGTGGAATACCGAATGGTACCGCGTTGGATACTTCGACAAACGGGTACTCGGCTGGGCATCGGAGAACCTCACGATTTCCATTCCCGGGCCAAGAGTCTGGACGCAGAACGTTGCCATGGTGCAGTCGCTGGTCGATCCCGACTACCATGTTCTGGCAAGTTTCTCCTACGATGCCGATTCGCAGAGCTTCACGATTCATTCATGGTTGGAACGGCGTGGCGAAATCCTTGACACCGCCGGCAAGAGTACGGTCCACATCTACGATGAGGACGGGGACGAGATCGATACGCTGGTGAACAGCACGCCTCTTCCCAACGGCGTATTCTGGACCGTGTGGGACGCTTCAAGCCTCGATGCGAAAGCCGTCTATTTTGCCAAGGTCGACATCGAGTTCTCCGGATTCACATACTCCTCGGGACTGACCTTCACCCTGCAGGTTCCGGTCGGCCTGGAGGTTCGCGATGTCCTTGAGGAAGTGCTTTCGACCGTACAGTCAAACATCCTCACGGATGTCAGCGGCGTCGAATCGAACCTGACGCGCCTGAGAGGCGATATCGGCAACCTGCGGGCGATTACCGAGGCCGGTTTCTCAAATCTGACGGATATTGCGCGGCAGACGACAAACCTGATCTCCCAGGTGCGCGGCGACGTGACCAATATCGCCGCCGACGTCGGACTGCTGACCAACCAGATGGTCGCGGTGGTCGGACCGACTTTGCGCGGGATTACCAATCAGATGTCGATCCTGCGGGCCGACACGGAACAAAGCCTGGCCAGGATACTGACGCGGCCCGACGTGTTCGTCTTCGGTACAACTAATACGGTTCTATACAAGACGAGCCGCCGGCTGGCTACGGCGCCGACAATCAGCGTCGAGCCGTCAGGCTACAGCGCTTCCATGGCGGAGGTCGCGGCAGGGCTGGGAATCTACGAGCACGTACTTACGGCGGACTGGGGTATCGGCAACTACACCATAACCTGCACCGACCCCGGCAACGGGCCAAGAGACAGCCTGATCATACGCGTCGTGGCACAGGACATCTACTCTCTGCCGCAAGCTGTTGCCGGACTGAGCAACAGGCTCGACGAGATCGAAACCCGCATTGTCAACATCGCGTACGTAACCGAAGAGATCACCAATACCGTTTCGCCTATGCTGGAAAGCATCACGGTCGATCTGGATGACCTGGCGGACAAGCTGACAAACATAGTCAGTGCCGACATCGGTGTCTTGCTGGAACGGACTGAAGTGATGCAGACCGACATCGTCAGCCTGACCAATGCTCTTCTCGGTGTAACCTGGGACGCTTTAAACCAGATCAGAACCGACGTCGGCTCGCTGACAAACCAACTCGCTATCCTGGAAAACCTGGATTACATCGCAAGCGCCGTTCAAAGCATGACCAACGCCGTGGCAGTGGTTGCTCAGATTACGAATATATCCGAGCAGGTCGCGATTCTCACCAACGTGCTTTACAATGCCAACTGGGGCGAGATCAGGGACATGGCGGCCGATGTCAGGGATCTAACGAACATGGTTGCCGTGCTCAGGTCGGAGGACCTTTCCAGGATTGCCGGCGACCTCAATCTGCTGACCAATACGCTCTACGACGTCGATTGGGAAATCGTCGGCAGGATCCAAAGCGACGTCAGCAGCCTGACGAATATTCTGGCCGGGTTTAACATCGTCAGCAACATGGCCGCCCAGGTGAATGAACTGGCGGCTGCTCTGCCCACGGTGTATGCCGATATCAAGAGTGTCACCAACACGCTGGCCAACCTGCCCGGCCTGCAGGGCATAGCCGACCAGTTGAGCAGCCTTTCCAACTCGCTGGCCGTGCTCGGCAGCCTGACGAACATAACGCTGCAGGTGGACGCCATAGCCGACGCCGTGGTGGGGACCGATTTCACGATAATGGCCGAGAGGATCGGCGCAATTACGAATCAGCTCGCTCTGCTGGGCGACCTCGAGTTCATTTCCGACCAGCTGCGCAGCCTGACAAACGCCGTTGCCGGCCTCAGCAGCGTGACGAACCTGGCCGGCCAGATAGCCGGCTTGACCAATGTGCTGGTTTGGTCCGATGTGCTGGAGATAAAAGCCAATGTCAGCAGTATTACCAACACGCTGACGCGACTGGACGGCCTGGGCGCCCTGGCCGAACAGATCGGGGGGCTGAGCAATTCCCTGGTTTCGATCAGCGGCGTGACGAATATGTTCGACCAGATGACCTTTGTGTCGGACGCGTTGCGCGGCATAAACCTGGGAATGATGGCAACTAACATAAGCGCCATCACCAACACCCTCGCCGGGTTCGACTGGACGACGATCACCGACATCCGCGACAACGTCGTCACGGCCACCAATATACTGGCGGGTCTTACGGAACTGCAGACGATCACCGCGCAACTTTCGGATTTGACCAACAGCATTCAGGCATTGAGCGGTGTCACGAACCTGGCGTACCAGATTGCCGGCATCACCAATGCCCTGGCCGGACTGGATTGGCGGGACGTTCTTGAAATCAAGGCCGACATGAGCAACGTGACCAACACGCTGGCGTCGCTGACGCAACTGGAAGAAATAGCCTCACAGCTCTCGGCTCTGACCAACAGCATGCAGGCGCTAAGCGGCATCACGAACCTTGGGGTGCAAGTCTCCGGCATCACCAATGCCTTGGCAGGGCTCGATTGGCAGGATATCCGCGACATCCGGTCGGACATAAGCGGTATAACGAATACGCTTGCCGGCTTGACCGCGCTTGACGCCATTGCCGATCAACTTGGGAGTTTGAGCAACATGGTATACGCACTTGGCGCCATGACCAATGTGCCGGCACAGGTGGATGAACTGGTCGCGTCTCTTGCCGGGGTCGATTTCGTGCGGGTGGCCGCCGACCTGACGTCCATAACGAACGTCCTGTCCGGATTCCAGTGGTCTGATGTCACGGCGCTTCGCAGCGACGTGTCCGGCATTACCAACAGGCTTGCCGCTTTTGACTGGGCCGTGATAACGGATATTCAAAGTACAATGAACAATGTTACCAACACACTGGTCAAGCTGTCCGGGCTGGACGAGGTCGCCGATAAACTGGCAAGCCTGACAAACACCATTCAGAACCTGACCGGCGTGACGAATCTGGCCGTGCAGATCAGCGGCCTGACAAACGCCCTGGGGCGCGTGGACTGGAACGATATCCTTGCCATCAAGTCCGATATGGCCACGGTCACCAACGCGCTGGTGGCGCTGGATAACCTGGATGAGATTATTGCCCAGTTGCAGATTCTGACCAATAACTTCGCCATTGTCGGCGACGTGACCAACATGGCCGGTCAGGTCGAGGCCGTGGCGGCCGCGCTCGACGGCGTGGACGTCGGGGCGATGTCGCGAAACATCAACACCCTCACCAACACGCTGGCGACGTTCGACTGGGAAGTTGTGGCAGGCATCGGCAACAACGTTCAGAAGCTGACCAATACGATCGCCGTGGTTACCGATCTGGGCGACGCGGTTGCCCGGCTGGCGGGTCTGACCAACGCGGTCGCCGACCTCAGCGGCCTGACGAACCTGGCCGTACAGGTCGGCGATCTGACAAACGCCCTGGGGCGCGTGGACTGGAACGACATCCTGGCGATCCGTGCCGACATCGGCGCCATGACCAATACGCTGGCCAACCTTGAAGGCCTGCGGAGTGTGCCGGATCAACTCGGAAACTTGAGCAATGCGCTGGCCGCCGTCAGCATTGTCACCAATATTGCGGCTCAGGTCGATCAGGTCGCACTGGCACTGTCGGCCGTCGATCTTACCGCATTGTCGGCCGATATCGCGAGCCTGACCAACGCCGTGGGCGGGGTGAGTCTGCCCGCCGTGGCGCGGGATATCACGGGCATGACCAATACGCTGGCCGCCCTGGGCAGCCTGCAGGATGTGGCGGACCAGCTTGCCGTGCTGACCAACACCGTGTCCGGACTGAGCAGTCTGACCAATATCCCGAATCAGATAGCGGGCCTCTCCAATGCTTTGGCCGGCGTAGACTTCAACGCCATGATGGCCGGACTGAGTTCCGTTACGAACGTCCTGGTTGACGTTGACTGGAACGAAGTGCAGGTTCTTGCCCGGAATGTCAACGCGCTGACCAACGCCCTGCTCAACGTAGACTGGACCGCGCTTGCGTCGTTGCGGGATATTCCGGCCATCTCGACCGGCGTTACCGCAATTGCCGCTTCCGTCAGCGGGGCAAATCTCGGCGCCGTTGACCTGGTCTCGATAGAAAGAAAACTCGGTGTGTCAACCGACCCGGCGAATGCAAACACTTTCTTCGGACGTCTCGCAAGGGTATCGGAGAGCCTGAACTCGATCGGCAGTTCCGCCGATCGTGCGGCCCAGACGGCTCAGTCGGCCAAGACCGAAGCGGGCAACGCCAGTACCGGTATTCGCAAGCTGAAGGACGCTTTAGAGGAAGGCGATCTGGAAGGTGTTAATGCCGCATTGCGCGAACTCCGGGCTTCGATCGAGCTTACCCAGCGCGAAGTCGCGCAGATTCCGAAGGGCGTGGAAATGGCGCCGCTGATCGGATCCGTCAACGATACTGCCGCCACGATCCAGCAGTTCGCGGCCCAGGGAGGCTTCAACGGCATGCTCGACATGATCGAGAAGCTCCCGGAAGACTTCGGCAAGGGCGGCGCCGAACTGGATGCCGAGGAACTGGGCAAGTTCGATCGGAACGTACAGGATATGCGGGATTCCCTGATCTTCCTGCAGAAGCTGGTTGATGAAAAGCGCTACGAACCGGTGGTCGAGGAAAGCTGGCTGGGCGTGCAGTAGAGGTTCACCGGGCTCTGCGAGGTCATGCATCACCGTGTTTGTGAAATCGTGTGCCAAGGCTTTTGTTGCCCGACCGCAGACTTGTTGCTATGATCAACGCCCTCTGATGCAAAGAAGATTATCATTCGGCATGCGGTTTCTTGTCGCGATGGCTTGCCTGCTTTCGCTGGCACCCATTGCGAGCGCGAGCAAGGTGGTTTTGCGCATCCGTGCGGGCAATCCAATCGAGCAACCGCAGAAAGTAGAGATAAAGTCCAATCTGCCGCCGCGCGTCCGCGAGAGGGACATCCTTAGTCTGGGCGGTCTCGATCTCGGCTATGACGTCAGGAACGACATTTATTACGTTCACAAGGAGATCGAACTCGGACCGAACGAAGTCGCCGTTTACGATGTCGAAATAGATGACATCTGGCGGATCCCCGCGGAAGATCTGGACGCGATGACGCGCCGGGCCGGCCGGCTCGAAGACCAGCTCGATGCCACCGACTACACCGCGAGAGCCGCCGACTTGAGGCGGACCGTCGAGCGTGAAATCAATGCGATTCGACTCAAACAGCGCGAAGCCCGGATCGGCCCCGGGGTCGGCCCGATCGATCATATCCGGGCATACGATGCCAACCTTGAGACCTTCGATCGCGTGAAACGCGATATCGGCCACCTCGAAAACCTGGTTCTCGGGACCGGGCAGGATCCCGGTCCGTTGGTCGGCACGGTCGCCGCCGCCTCTACCAGACCCGAACCGGTCGAGCCCGAAGGCGGCTACAATACCACCATCTATCGCCTTACCGTTCGCAACACTTCGCCGCAATTCCAGCGTGAAGTCCCTATCAGGCAGGATCTGCCGCCCGAGATAAGAGCGCAGGACGTGACTGATCCTGCCGGACTTTTCGTAGGCGTCGATCCCAAAACCGGCATAACATACCTCTATGCCAGGAAGCTGCAGCTGGCTCCCAACGAAGAAAAGGTTTTTGAGGCCGGGATTCGCGACAAGTGGAATATCAACCGGCCGCGCATAGATCTGCTCGAGAACGGGGCCACTGCGCTTCTGCAGCGTGTCATCAGCACCAGGAAGTACGCCTCTCTGGAGGAATTGCTGCGCGGGTTGCTGAGCCGGCTTGATCAAATCAGATCCGAAACCGGCCCCGAGAGCCTTAGCCCGGAATATATCGCCTTCTATCGCGACCAGGGCGCCCGTCTGGACCTGATCGAAGACAAGTTGAATCGCATCGAAGCCGGCCTGCGGCCGATTGATACTTCTTCCAAGCTCGGTTTCGACATCAAGCCTCCCAGCCCGAAGACGACCTGGCTGCTGATCTACATTATCCTTGGCTTCCTGGCCGTGGTCAGCTTAGTATTTTTCTTCCGCTGGTACGGTCGCGGCAAGGCGGAGAGAATGGAGGCCTGAGGCGGCGATGGGGCCCAAGATCGGTTTCTTCAAGTTCAATGAAAGCGGTAAAATTGTCGAGATCCGCCAGGATGTGGTCCACGCAACCGGCCTCACAAACTGCATGAACGGTCAGTTGGTGCGATTGGGCGCCAACTCCCGGGGCATCATTCTGGGATTTGACACTAATTACGTTCTCATCCTGGTGGTGGATGAGGGCGCCGTGCTGAAGCCGGGCGACGACGTCCGGACGACACTTGAAGATTTCAAAGTACCCGTGGGCGAGGGGTTCCTGGGGCGCCGGGTGAACGCTCTGGCCAAACCGATCGACCGACGCGGTCCGATCAGGGAAGACGCGCTTTATCCCATCTTCGGGCAGGCGCCCTCGGTGCTCGAGCGCATTCCCCTGACGGATGAGCTCCAGACCGGCACCAAGATCATCGATATGCTGAAACCTGTAGGCAAAGGTCAGCGCATGCTCATTCTGGGCGACAGGATGACCGGCAAGACAACCCTCGGGGTGGACGCCATTATCAATCAAAAGGGCAAAGATGTTATCTGCATCTATTGCTGTATAGGCAAGGCCGAGGCTGCGCTGAACCGGATTATCGAGACATTCGACAACAAGGAAGTGTGGGGTTACACGATCGTCGTCGCCGCGACGGCCTCGGACCCGATGGGACGCCAGTACCTCGCGCCCTATGTAGCAACCAGTCTCGGCGAATACTTCATGCACGAGAAGCAAGGGCACGTCCTGATGATATTCGATGACTTCACGAAGCATGCCTGGGCGTATCGCCAGATTTCCCTGCTGCTGGAACGCGCGCCGGGCCGCGACGCCTATCCCGGCGATATCTTCTATATCCATTCCCAGCTCGTGGAACGGGCCGGTAAACTCAACCTGGAACGGGGCGGCGGATCGATGACCCACCTGCCCATCGTCGAGACTCTCCAGGGAGACGTGGCCGGTTACATCCCTTCCAATATCGTTTCCATGACCGACGGCCAGATATATATGAGCACACCGCTTTTCAGCGAAGGATTCCGTCCCGCCATCGACATGGGCCTGTCCGTCTCCCGGATCGGCAGCAAGGTCCAATGGCGCGCGGTGAAGGAAATGACCGGCATGCTCCAGCTCGAATTCGTGCGCTACAAGGAACTGGAGAGACTTACGCGTATCAAGGCGGGCGCCTCGATCGACGTGCGCCGGCGCCTCAAGAAAGGGCGCGTCGTTGAAGAAGTGCTCAAGCAGAAAGAAAACGACCCCGTTCCCATGGAGGAACAGGTCCTGTTGCTGTTCGCCCTGCAAAACGGCTTTCTCAACGACGTTGAACCTGAAGACGTGCAGAAGCGCCTGAGACTCCTCGTTAAGCAGATCATGGATAACCGCCCCGATCTCGTCGAGGAGTTGATTGCCAGACGCGAGTTGACCGAAGGGATGAAGGAGGGACTCAATGAGCAGATTCGGCTCTTCAAAGGTGCCGATCTTCAAGCTCAGAGTTGAAGAAAAAGGCGTCATAAAGGATATTAAGGAAATCATCGTCCGTATCCATGGACTGCCGACATGCCTCAACGGCCAGATCGTCGATATGGGGAACGGCGTCAAAGGCATTATCATGGGGTTCGACGAAAGGGATGTTCTGGTCCTTGCCCTGGGCGATCCGGGCAGACTGCGTATGGGCGGAGAAGTAACCGGCGTCAGCGAACCGTTCCGCATCCCGGTCGGTGACGCCTTCATCGGACGCATGGTCTCCGCCCTGGGTGAGCCCTTCGACAACAAGGGAGATGTCGAGGCGTCCGACTTCCTGCCCGTACTCAGGGAATCACTGCCGATCCCGGCCCGAGCCCCGGTCGACGAGTTTTTTGCCTCGGGCACCAAAGTAGTAGACCTGATAGCACCGATTGCCAAGGGCCAGCGCCAGCTCATCCTCGGAGACCGTCTGACCGGCAAGACGGTTATCGCCGTGGACGCCTTGCTGAACCAGGCCGGGAAAGACTGTCTATGCATTTACTGCTGCATCGGCAAGTCGATGTCGGCGCTGCAGAAACTGATGACGACACTCAGCAACAGGAATGCTCTTTCCTACACTATTGTCATGGTGGCGACGGATGCTTCGCCGGTCGGCGAACAGTTCCTGGTTCCTTTCTCGGCGGCGACGATGGGAGATTACTTCACGGCCAGAGGCCAGGACGTCTTGATAGTGTTTGACGATCTCACCAAGCATGCCTGGGCCTACCGGCAACTTTCGCTGCTGATGGACAGACCGCCCGGCAGGGAGGCGTACCCCGGGGATATCTTCTATGTTCAGACCCAACTCATGGAGCGGGCCGGAAGATTCAACGAAGATCACGGCGCCGCCGCCATGACTTTTCTGGCAATCGCCGAAACCATTCAAAGCGACCTGACCGGCTACATTCCTTCAAACCTGGTGTCCATGTGTGACGGGCAGATATTCATGAGCACCCAGAGCTTTGCCGAGGGCAACCGTCCCGCCGTCGATTTGTCGCTGTCCCTGTCCATCATTGGCGGAAAGGTGCAGCCCAAAATCCTGAAGACGCTGACTGCCTCTCTGCGGGCGGACCATGCCAGGTATAACGAAATCAGCAAACTCGGCCGATTGCAGACCGGCCTGTCGGGCGAGGGCACCGCAATCGTGAACCGCGGCGAAGCAATCCTGGCCATTCTGCAGCAGGGCGAACATCAGCCGGCCTCACTGGTCGAAGATGTCCTGCTGCTTCACGCGCTCGACAAGGGCCTCATCGTGGGGCTTCCCCGTGAGGACATCCGGAAATTCTCAAGCGAGATACTTGCCTTCGCGAGACAGAAGGATCAGGCGGTTCTGGCGGAGATCGAGAAGAAGAAGCGTATGACGGCCGAAATCGCGCGCCGCCTGGATTCGATTGTGCTCGAGTATTTCGCCATGGCGTTTGCCGCCGGACTGTCGGCGCCGCCGGAAGCACGGCCGCGGGAAGAACAGCCGCTTTGAAAGAAAGAAGTGAAGGTAACCATCCTCAATCCGAAACACGTGCTCTACGAAGGGGATGCGCAAAGCGTCTTCCTGCCGGGCGACACTTCGGAGTTTGAGATCATGGACCATCACGCCCCGATTACCAGTCTGCTGGCGGCCGGAGATGTGATCATCGACTGGGGCAATCGGATCAGCATTAAGGACGGCATGGTTAAGTTCGACAACAACGAGTGTACAATCCTGGTTGAGGAATAGCGAGACGTCCGGAGGTGCCGTGGAACTCTTTGTAATCTTTCTCGTGATGTTCGTGACGATCATCGGCCCTTCGGGCGTTATTGCCGCCATCGGCTACGCCAGCATCAAGGCCCTCGGAAGAAATCCTTCGGCGGCGGGCAAGATCCTGCAGGCAATGATCATAGCGCTGCTGTTTGCCGAGGGTATCGCCGTGATTGCCCTCTTAATTCTTTTTCAGCTCTTTGGGAGGGGATGAGACCGTTAAACGGAGATCAAAATGCAAGACATAATAGGAATTCTGCTGCCCGTTGTCGTGGCACATGCCCTTGTGCTCCTGGTGATTGTTTTCGTCATCAAGAAACTGCTGCTCAACGACACAATGCAGGCCGTCTCCCGCATTCGCCAGGCGGAAGCGGAGGTTAGAAAGCGCGAAGAAAGCATCCGTCAGGAAATGAAGGGGCACGAGAGAGAATTTCTCAAGAAGAAGGCCGAGGCTGAGGAAGAACTGCAGAGACAACGCGAGGAATCGGAAAAGGAGATGGCCCGGCTCAGAGACCAGATCATAGATGAATCCAAGCGTGAAGCGGACCGTATACTGACTCTGGCCCGCAAGGACGAAGGAAAACTGCGGCAGCAATTTCTGCAGCAGATGGAAGAAAAAGCCGTCGATTACGGTTCGCAGATATTCCAACTGGTCTTCAGCGAGAAGATGAACGAAGCCTTGAACAACCGGTTCATCGACGAATTGCTCGACGCACTGGAAGAAGTGGACGCCACCGGTATTACGGTCGATGCCGCAGAGGCCGAATTCACTTCAAGCCATCCGATTGGAGACGAGCAGAAACAGAGAATGAAGAAACTGCTATCGGATAAGTTCGGCGTGGATGTGAATGTTGAAGAGAAGATCGACAGGGATCTGATGGCCGGTCTCGTATTCAAAATCGGCAGCCTTGAAATCGATGGCAGCCTGCGCAACCGTTACAGCGAGGCGGCGGTTGAAGTGAAGAAATCAACGCATCTTTAACCCCGTGCGGCGGAGAAACCGGCGATGCAGCTCAACGAGTTGAGAAAGGAACTTCGGTTTAATGGGGAATTAACCGATCTGATCGAAACGTTGAAGAACATCGCCGCGGCCCAGTATCACATGATGGAGAAGGAAAAACAGCGATTCGAAGATTTTATGAAGGCCTTTTCCGGTTTCTTTCGTGTTGTGGACCTGGTTAGAGTGGACAATCCCCTTGTGCACGAAGCATCCGACGTGCTGGGCATTATCGTCGTCACTTCAGACTCGGGATTCATGGGCGGCCTTAACCAGGGCGTGATTCGGACGGCTCTGCGCTGCCAGGGCGCGCGGGGCAACAGCAAGACCCGCCTTGTCGTAATCGGAGACAAGGGCGCGACGACTTTTTCCGACGCCGGCCGTGACTTCAAGTTCTTCCCGGGCGTCGATCAGGCGAGAATTTACGAACATGCGCTTGAAATCAGGGACTACGTCGTTGGCCAGGTCTTAAACGGCAATATCGGGAAGCTGATGGCGGTCTATTCGCGGCCGCTCACTTTCACGGCGCAGACCATTGAAGTAATCAGTCTGCTGCCTTGCGCGGCGCTCTTCGACCGTCACGCCGACAGCGAAGTCTCCCGCCTCACACCGGGCCGGGGGTTTCTGGCCGATGCCCGCCAGGTGATCGTGGAATCGTCGTTTTCAGCCATGGTTGAATACTTGTCGGGAGTATGGGTTGCATCAAAACTCTACGAGATTTTTGAGGACAGCAAGCTGGCCGAGTTCTCCGCCAGGGCCATGCACCTCGAAGAAAGCCTGCAGAAGCTGGAAAAGAATCAGAAGAAGCTCCGTCACCAGTGTTTCAAGGCCGCCCACGAGAAAATCGACAAGGGGATGCGGGAGACTTTCGCGGCGGACAAGAAACGGCGGCGCCGGTATATCGGGACTTGACGATGCAAGGCGCCGACCGCGGAATTGAAAGAGAAGATATCGCAGGGAACCGCCCAAGCCGAATACCAGGCGGGAGGATAAGCGTATGACAGATGCCGTAGCCGAAACAGATAGGCAGAGAAAGGGCAGGGTTGCCGCCGTGCAGGGGCCGGTGGTCGACATAAAGTTCGAGCGAATCGAAGACATGCCCGATTTGCACGAAACAATTATGGTCAAGACCTTCGACAATCGCGATGTCGTGCTGCTTGTGGCCGAACACCTGGAAGGCAACATTGCCCGCTGCGTGGCTCTGGCCTCGACGCTTAATCTTCAGAGAAACGCCCCGGCAACCGCGATGGGAACCCCCCTGCGGATACCCGTAGGCGAAGAGCTCTTCGGGCGCATAGTCAACGTCATGGGACAACCGATCGACGGCAAAGGAGCTATCGAGACTGAAAAAACGGACGTCATCCACAAAGACGTATCCAGGATCGCCATGGATGTCGACACGCTCAAGACGGCCGGCAACGAGATAGTGCCCACGGGCATCAAGATCGTCGATCTTCTTTTTCCCGTCGTGAGGGGCAGCAAGACCGGCGTTATCGGCGGCGCGGGTTGCGGCAAAACGGTGCTCATCATGGAGCTGATCCACAATATCGTTGAAGAACACGAAGGCGCCTGCGTCTTTGCCGGCGTCGGTGAGCGCATTCGGGAAGGCAACGAACTTTATTTCGAATTCGAACAGGTCGGCATCCTGGATAAGATCATGATGGCGTTCGGCCAGATGGACGAACCGCCCGGCGCGCGCTTCAACGTGATCCTGACGGGAATTACCCTGGCGGAGTACCTCCAGTCCACGGGTCGTGAAGTGCTCTTGTTCATGGATAACGTTTACCGCTTTGTGCAGGCGGGCGCCGAAATCTCCACGCTGCTCGGCAGGACGCCTTCCGAAACCGGTTACCAGCCTACCCTCAGCTCCGAGGTAGGCGACGTGCATGAACGTATCCGCGGTTCGGTCTCCGCTTTCGAAGCCGTCTATGTTCCGGCCGACGATTTGACGGACCCCGCCGTGGTTACTATCTTCAGCTACCTGGATGCAGTAATGGTTCTGTCGCGCGAAAGAACCCAACTCGGTCTCTATCCGGCCATCGACGCGCTGGCTTCCTCCTGCTCCAACCTCAATGTCGCGGTCGTCGGACAGCGACATTTCGATCTTTCCCAGGAGTTGCTGCGCATCCTCACCAAGTACGAGGAACTGAAGCGCATCGTGGCCGTGATCGGAATCGACGAGCTTTCGAAGGGCGACCGCATGCTCTACGAGCGGGCGCGCAAACTTCAGAACTTCATGACCCAGCCGATGTTTGTCGCCGAATCGTACGTGGGCCGGAAAGGCGAATTCGTCACGCTGGAAGAGACCCTTGACGGCGTGGAGAAGATCATCGACGGCAGGCTCGACGATACGCCCGAAGAAGATCTCTACATGATAGGCGCCTTGTAACGGCCGCCGGATTCGTGTACGATAATTACGCCGTTATGAAGACCGTCGCAACCATACTGCTTGAGCGAAAACTGCTCTCCCGTGACGATTTGAGCAAGGCCGAGCGCATCGCCAGGCGGGAGCGTCAATCCCTCACAGCCGTTCTCCTCGACCAGAATGTGGTGGCCGAAACCGATCTGCTCCAACTCCTGGCCGGGCACCAGGGATTAGCTTTCGTTGACCTGAAGGAAACCGCGATCGCGCGCGAGGCCATCGACGCCGTTTCGGCGAAGCTGGTTTCGCACTACGGCGTCATGCCGGTTACGCTCGACGACGGTGTGCTCACTATTGCGGTTTCCGACCCTCTCGACATGTCCCCGGCCGAAGATATCGAAACCAATCTGGGTTACCAGGTGGAACGCGTGGTCGCGTGCCGCGGCGATATCCGCGAGGCCCTGCGAAAGCATTACGGCGTGGGCGCGGAAACAGTAGAGAAGATCCTGGCAGATTCGCCGGGACGCGTCGAAGTCGCACCGCTGGAAGAGTCACACGATCTCGAAAAGATGGCCGAGGACGCTTCGGTCGTGCGGCTCGTGAACCAGCTCCTGCAGCAGGCCATCAACGAGCGGTCGACGGATATTCACTTCGAGGTGTATCGCGACGGCGTGGTCGTGAGACGGCGCATTGACGGCATTCTGTACGATACCAGCGTGCCGAAGAAGATCCGGTTGCTCTATCCGGCCATGGTCTCTCGCGTCAAGCTGATGTCGGGGCTGAACATCGTGGAACGCCGGCTGCCCCAGGACGGCCGCGCCCGCATAACGATCGGCCGGCGCGAGTTCGATCTGCGCGTTTCGGTAGTACCGTCGATCCACGGTGAAGATGTCGTTATCCGCATTCTGCCGTCCACCATGATTTTCGACCTGGCGCACCTCGGCTTTTCCGAAGCACATCTCGAGGCCGTCGAGTCCCTGATCGCGGAGCCGAACGGCATTCTGTTTGTGACCGGGCCGACCGGCAGCGGCAAGAGCACCACGCTCTATGCCTGCATGAGCCGGCTCAACAGCCGTGAGAGAAAGCTGATCACTATCGAAGATCCGGTTGAGTACGAGCTCCGGGGCGTCACGCAAACCCAGGTGAATCCCAGGATCGGCCTTACTTTTGCCGCCGCTTTGCGAAGCATGTTGCGGCATGACCCGGATGTAATCCTGGTGGGCGAGGTCCGCGACCGGGAAACCGCGGACATCGCCGTCCAGACGGCCATGACGGGCCATCTCGTCCTGAGCACGCTGCATACCAACGACGCAGCCGGCGGCGCCGTACGCCTGATCGATATGGGTGTCGACCCTTACCTGATAACATCGACGGTGCGCGTTTTCATGGCACAGCGTCTGGTGCGCGTGATCTGCGGCGACTGCCGTGAGAGCTATATGAGCGAAGGACGAATGCTCTACCGGGGAAGCGGTTGCCGGCGCTGCAACAACAGCGGGTTCCGAGGAAGGATGGCGATCTGCGAGTTTCTGCCGCTCACGCCCGACATCCAGGACCTGATTCTTCGCAAAACGTCCGCCAAGGACATCCGGAAAAAGGCCGACGCGCTGGGAATGACAACCATGCTCGAGGACGGTATGCGGAAGGTTGCCCGTGGTTTGACCACGGAAGCCGAAGTGCTGCGTGTGACGACGACCTGAATCGGCGCCAGCCACCATGCCTGCTTACACTTACAAAGCAAAACGCGGGTCGGGCCAGACGGTCGAAGGAGAACTGACCGCCGACTCCCGCGCCGCAGCCCTGCTCGAGATCGACGCCAGGGGTTACAGTCCCGTCTGGGTCAGAGAAAGAACCGACACCGTCAGGAAGCGCAGGACGCGCATCTTTCGCCGTATCCGCTTCCGCGAAGTTACGATTCTAACGCGGCAGCTTGCCGGCATGATACGTTCGGGCGTACCCATACTCAGGGCACTGTCCACCATTGCCGGTCAAACGGAGAACCCGCGCCTCCGTCGCATCGTCCGGGAGATCATGGCCGCGGTTCGCGACGGCGGCATGCTTTCGGAGGCCTTGTCGCCCCACCCGGCGCTCTTCCCGGATCTCTATATCAACATGATCCGTTCGGGCGAGTCGGCGGGCAAGCTGGATACCTGCCTTTTCAGGCTGGCCGATTCGCGCGAACGGGAAGAGGATATCCGGCGAAGGGTGCAGGCGGCCATGGCCTACCCCATACTGATAATGACCGTCGGCGTCGCCACCGTGTTCTTGCTGCTGGCTTTCTTCCTGCCGCGGGTAATGGAGCTCTTCAAGGACTATCCCAGCCTTCCTCTGCCGACACGCATGCTTATCGCAACCAGCCGGTTCTGTTCGGACAACTGGCACTGGATGGTGCTCATTCTGGCCCTGCTCTGGGCAATCTTCAGGCGTTTGAAGGCCATCGACCGCGGCCGGGCTTTTGTCGACACGCTGATCCTTCAGCTGCCGGCGGTGGGAAAGTTCGTCTGCCAGGCCGACATCGGTCGATTCGCCAGAACCCTGGCCCTCTTGACGGATGCCGGGGTGCCCATTGACAGGGCCCTTGCGCTCAGCGCCGACACTCTGAAGAATGCCGTGCTGAGAGCCGAGATCGGTCAAGTCCGTCAGGACACCGTTCAGCGTGGGGTACCCCTGTCGGAGGGCTTGAAGCGCACGCGACATTTTCCTGAGTTCGTCTCCAATATGTGCGCCGTCGGCGAGGAAGCCGGACGTCTGGACGAAGCCCTCGCCGAAGTGGCCTTGTTCTATGAGAAGGAAGTGGAGCAGTCCAATCGCCTGCTGACCAGCCTGATAGAACCGGTTCTTATCCTCATTGTCGGTTCGATTGTCGGTCTCATTGTAGCGGCCATGCTCCTGCCGATTTTCGAAATGGGCACGGCGGTCAGGTAGCCATGCGTGATCTTCTGCATAGAAGAACAGGGGTCCGGGCGCTTCAGGGCGTTCTGCCGGCGGCAAGACCATGGAAGAAGCTTTGAGATTTACTTATCCTTCGCGAATGCGTAACCTTGAGGGGTTGGAGGCTGCCTGGAAGGCCGGCATCAAGGCGGAATCGAGCAGATAGCATTGAAGAATTTGCCCGGAGGTAAGCTATGAGTCACAAGAAAGGCGGTTTTACCCTGATTGAGTTGATGGTTGTAGTAATAATTATTGCGGCCCTGGCAGGCATGGTCTTGCCGCGTGTCTTGCCGATGTCGGACGAAGCCAAGCGGAATATTGCCAAGGGCGATATTGCGAACATCTCGCTGGCGCTGAAAATGTACCGGTTGCACAACGACCGCTATCCGTCCGCGACTGAAGGATTGAACGCCCTGATGCAGCGCCCGTCATCCGCCCGCAATTGGAACGGGCCTTATCTCGAGAAGCGGCCCCTCGATCCCTGGCGACGCGAGTACCGCTATAATTATCCGGGCGCGCAGAACACGATCGGATTCGACCTCTGGTCGCTGGGACCTGATGAGCAGAGCAGCAGCGACGACGTGACCAACTGGGAAGACAGGTAGGGCGATGCGGTCGCCGGTTGTAGCGCGGAAGCGGGTCTCGATCTCGCGGCGGGACCATCGGGAAACCACGTGAAGATTCCGGTTGATTCTTCGAAGGGGCAAAAAGCCTTCACGCTGATCGAAGTCCTGGTCAGCATGGTCATTCTGGCAACCGGTATTGTTCTGATCCTGCGCGCCTTCGAGACTTCCGTGATTGCCCTGGGAGAAGCCCGCGACGCACTGCGAGCGACTTCACTCCTGGAAGCAAAGCTGGCGGAAATCAGGGCGGATACGGCGACCAGTGGCGGCAGGACGCTTTCTTCGCGAGGCTCGTTCGATGCTCCCTATAGTGACTATAGCTGGACCGTCGAGAGTCAATCGACTGGAATCACCCGGGCGGACCGGCGGGGCACGAATGCGCTCGAAGAAGTCTCCGTTGCCGTCCGGCGTAACGGCTCCAAGGCTACATACACCGCCGCCACGTACGTGAGGACGGGATCGTGAGACAGAATGCCGGCATACTCAATCGCCGGGGATTCAGCCTGATCGAGCTGCTTGTAGTCACCGCAATTCTGGGCGTGGTCATCGCGGCAATCGCGGGCAGCCTGGCCGGCGGGATAAAAGTCTGGGACGCCGCCCGCAATTTCAACGAGGGCGAAGCGGCCGCCGCTCTCGCGCTGGCGGAGCTGGAGCGGGATCTTGTGAATTCTTTCGACTTCTTCGATCTGTCATTCTCGGGTCATAAAGACGGCATGGCCTTTCCGGGCGTGGTCTCGGACCCTGAGCACGGGCATATGGCTGTCGGGTTGGTGTCTTTTGCCGTGGACGAAAGGACGGGCCGCCTGCTCAAGAAAGTGCAGCCTTACAAAGCGGGGCGGGAGTACTCGGAAGTTCTGGCTGACGGCATCGAAGCTTTTGAAATCGCGTACTACAATATGGCAACGGTTCAGGGGTCCGGCCGGACATGGGTAGAGGCGGGCGCCGTGGTCACCGGCTTTCCCGCCCGCGTCGACATTCGGCTGGCGCTTCTTTCCGGAAGCGGCGCGGGTGAGATGAGTAGAACCGTCTTGCTCCCGACGAGGCTGCGGCGATGAGGAACGGTTTAAGAAAGCACCCCGGCAATCTTTGCCCTCGCGGCCGTGGCGCCGCGTCGGTCGGAAGCGTCATGATACTGGCGCTTTGGAGCCTTTTTTTCCTCGCCGCGTTGGCGCTGGCCGTGGGCGCCCGCGTGTCGGCGGATCTGCGCCTCGCCACGGGATTGAAGGCCCGGGTAACTGCCGCGGAACTCGCTCGCGCCGGCGTTGAGAGAGCAGTCATGGAGATAATGACAAACACCACAAACTGGAGCGGCACGGCCGATGACGACCTCGGGAACGACGAGAAAGTCTTCAAAGATAACGAGAGCCTCCCCGGCGGCAGCTTCACCGTAAGCTATGTCTATCTCGCCGGTCGGCCGGGCCTTGTGGTGACGAACTATGGTATCGTCAAAGAGTCCCGCAAGATCAATATCAACAGCCGCCGTGGCGGTTCCCGGGAAAGACTGATTGCCCTGGGAGTGCCTTCCGACACGGCCGACAACATCCTTGCCTGGCCGTCACGAAAAAAGAGATTGGCAAAGCAGGGAAAGCCGGGATATCCTGCAAATTACGAGTCGCTGCACGAGTTGCTCCTCGTGGACGGCGTCACGGGCGAACTTTACGCGCAGATTCTGCCGCACGTGACGATATTCAGGGGAGACACTTTCGGGGGAGTGTCGGAAGGAATCGCCGGAGACGGCCTTGCCGTCCGTCGCATTTCCTTTGTCTTCGACCGCAAAGTAGCGCGATTTGTTCACTGGCATGAACTCTGAGCAAAAGAGGTCAAGATCCGGACGGCCCGTCGTCGTTGTCGAAATCGGCAGCGACTGGCTGAAGATGATCCAGGCAGAAAACACGCGCGCCGGATTGGCGCTCTCACGTGTACACCTGGAAAGATTCGAGACTATCGGCAGCGCCCTGGCCCGCGGCATCTCCGCGGCTTGCAGGAAACAACGCTTTGCCCGGATTCCGGTGCTCGCCTGCCTGCCTCGCCAGATGGCCAACATCCGTGTCATCGATTTGCCGTCCAGGCAACCCGCCGAAATCGTCGATATGGTTGATCTGCAGGCTGCCAAGCAGACTCCTTACTCCAGGGAAGAAATCGTCTTCGATTACCGCATCGCCGGCGGCGCGCGGGAGGGCTATACGCGGGTCATGCTGGCGATAGTCCAGCGCAGCATTCTGCGTCAGCGCTTCAGCCTGCTCGAAGAAGCCGGCTTGGAAGTCGACAGGATGTCCATCAGCACGGAGGGTGTCTTCAACTGGGCGCGGATCGAGCTGCTGCGTGGCGAATCCGGCGCCGTGGCCGTTCTGGATGTCGATTCGTTCTATGCGGACTTCACGGTCATGGCCGGACAGGATCTTCTATTCACGCGCGGCATACTGGTCGGCGCCAACCAACTCCTTAACAGTTTCGAGATGTCGAAGCAGAAACTGGCCAGGGAACTGCGGCTTTGCATGGAAACCTGGCGGGGGGAGAATCCGGGTATGGCCGTTGAGCGACTGGTTCTGAGCGGCGCCGCGCCCGGTATTCCGGAACTGGAGGAGTACCTGTCCCAGTCGCTGAACGTTGCGGTCGAGGTCAGGGACAGCCTGGCGAATGTGAGACTTGCTCCCAGTAACCCGGCGGCCGGCGCGTCGGCTTCTCGGAGCATATCCCTGACCCCGCTGATAGGGATGTCTGCGGCGCCGGAGCGGCTTGAATTCAACCTGGTGCCGGACGCGGTCCGCATCAGGAGGACGCTCTTGGCCAAGGCGCGCAGTCTGACCGCCCTCGGGATGCTGCTGATGACGACCATGATTACATTTTCCGCCCTCGGCATGTTGCGGCTCTATTTCAAGAAGAACCGCCTGGCACTGCTGCGCAGGGAAGTTGTCGCCACCGGTCCGCGTGCCGGGCAGGTGGAAAGATGGAAGAAACTGTCGGAAATTCTCGAAGATCGGAGAGACCTGCGCTTTTCCGCAGCGGCGCTGCTTTCCGAAATTCACCGGCGGGCGACTGACCAATCCAAGGTTTCTTTCGATGCCATCGATTTGAAACTCGAGAACTCACTCGAGAGTTCGCAGGTCGTTATGCGCGGCACGGCGGATAACACCGGTGAGGTGAGGTCGCTCGTGAAAAGACTTGAGGATTCGCCGCTGTTGAAGGACGTTCAGGAAGGCGAAACCACGCGCGAACGCAGCGGGCGCTACCGCTTTAACCTGGTCTGCTCGCTGGAGCGTGAGACAGAGACATGATACTTGATCGACTCGCAAAACTTGGCGCACGCGAGAAAATCGGACTGCTTCTCGCCGTGGCCGTAATCGTTCTGCTCGTACTGGACCGGCTGCTGATCAGTCCTACCCTGAGGTATTACCGTGAACTGGATCAGCGGATACTGGCGGAAGAACGGAGAATAAGACTGAACAGGGAATCGATAGCCATTGAGGACGAAGTCTACCGGCGCTACCGCCGCGTTGCAGACCTGGTGCAGACCTTTGAGTCGCCGGCCGCGGGGATCGATTCCATGAAAGGGCAGATTGACGAACTGGCGGGTCGGACCGGCGTGATTCTGGTTTCCCGCGAGCACCGCCCGCCCACGGAATCCGACTACTGCCAGGAGTATTATGTAGATATCCGGGAATTCGAAGCGCCCGAAACAAACCTGGTGGCCTTTCTGCGCCTGGTGCCGGAATTGCCGGGCTTGCTTCGGGTTGATCGAATAAACCTTGTGCCGGACCGCAACAGAAATGTCGTTAAGGGATCGATGCTGATCTCAAAAGTGTTGATGCTGACGCCGTCCGGCGTGAACGAGAATTAGCATGGCCCGATTGACGCATGGTCGCAATTCCGATGACCGTGTAGACATGGATCGCGAACCGCATCCGTTCACCGAAAGCCGTGAAAGCGGTCTGCAGCGTCGCGCGGAAACCGCCGCGGTGCCGGAGCTCGTCGACGCCGCCGCGGCGCTCGACATCGTGCGGCGTTACGTCGAGGCCGAACGCCGCAGGAACCGCCGTATCGTCGTGTGGACCGGCACGGTAGCTTTCTTTGTCGTCGTTTTTGTTCTGACGGCCTTCATATCGATAGGCATTTTTGTACTCAGCAGGACCCGCCAGACCGCCGACCGCGTCGACGCCGTCGAGGAAAAGGCCGGCGCGTATGTCCGCGAAGTCGCGGCCGCCACCAACCGCATGCTGCGAATCGAAGGTCTCAGCCGCGATATGGTGCGTGAATTCCGCGAAGGAGAACGCGAACGCTCCAGGGCCGTGGAGAACGTCAAGCTTAACCTTGAGCGGTTCAGCCATTGGGTGCAGCAAAGCGGCGAGTCGCGTCAGCAGTCGATGCAGGCGCGTCTTGAGGAATCGCTGGCGCGGGTCGAGAGCGAGTCCCGGAAGCGCGAAGAACAGCTTGAGACGCTTCGCAAAGACTACGCGTTTCTTCAGGAAGCATACGCTTCTCTGCAGGCCGCGCAGGCGCGGCGGGAAACCGACGGAAGACGGGAGGACGTAACTTCGGCGCCGCTTGCACCGGCGCCTGCCGCCGACCGTGGGACGGACCTGGACAATCTTCTCGCGGCCCTGGAGCCGATGGTGCCGCCCGTTGACGATTCCCTCCGGCCTGACCCCGTCGATCCCTCGTCTCTCGCGGTTCCGCGCGCAGAAGGTCCCGCGACGGGCTCCATACCTGAACGGTACGCCGAAGAATCGCCGGGCAATCCATCCGCCGTGGAATTCCCCAACGGCGACAAGTATCGTGGAGAGATCAAGTACGGATTGCTGCACGGGTGGGGCATCTATACGACCCGCGAAGGCGACCGCTACGAAGGCAATTTTAACTACGACATGCGCGAAGGCGAGGGCACGCTTGTCTTCGCCAACGGCGA
>Ga0180436_10000289_pt1 | contig 53146 bp, 41 predicted proteins | sample SS_ome_2_FD_132434 | JGI IMG/M metagenome (GOLD analysis project Ga0180436, IMG submission 132434) | Hypersaline lake sediment archaeal communities from the Salton Sea, California, USA - SS_3_S_2 metaG | ecosystem: Environmental > Aquatic > Non-marine Saline and Alkaline > Hypersaline >...
ATTTCCCGGCTGGGTAACCGCCCGACTCCCAGCCGGTAAGCCCGCTAGTCTTCGCCCTCCCCGCCCGCGCGGGCCCGGGCGGGGGGACGGGTCGCCTAATTAGGCGGCCATTGCCAAGTTGTGATTGGCAAGTAAAGTTAGGTCCAAGGTGTTTAGCCAGGCCTCCTTGGAACCTGGGCACGCCACCGACGCCTCATATCGTCCGGTCGAATCCAATTCGCCCCCGGACTGCAAAAGCATCGCGTCAGACCACTAACCATTATACACAATATCGACCAGTCGCCAAGCCCTCTGCTGTCAATTTCGTTCTCCGACGTCAATGCAGGCAAGGTCGCCGTCGGCGTTGCGGCAGTATACTTTTCCACCGGCCAGTGCGGGCATCGTCCAGCACTTGCCGTTCAACGCCTTGGCGCGTCCGAGTTCCTTGAAGCCCCTGGCGCTGATGTCGGCCAGAATCAGGTCGCCTGTCGTCGTCAGTATCAGGCTCAGCTTGCCGGCGCGGATCACGTTTCCGGCGAAACCCTTGTCCTCCCACTTGATCTCACCAGTGGCGGGGTCTATGCAGCGGAACCATCTTTCCAGGTGACCGCCTACTATATGACCGTCGATCAACACCGGGCTGAGCATCTTGGATGTCAGATTCTTGTTGCGCCACATTTCGCTGAACTTCCCGTCGGAAAGCTTGATTCGCGTGCAGACGTAACCGTAAGTGGAGGTCACGAAAATGCTGTCGCCGATTATCAGCGGGTCGGGGATCTTGTAGATCCGACTCCCCTGGCCGACGAGTGTCTGCTGGGCGATCAGGCGGCCGTCGGACGGATTGACTATCGACATCAGCGTCTTGCCCATGACCAGCACGCCGGGCTTCTTGTCTTTGGCGACTGTGATCAGCACCGGCGAGGCGTGGCCGGGCTTTACGTGCGGTTTGGACTTCCAGACAAGCTTGCCGGTGGCCGCGTCAAAACCCGCCCCGCCCGATCCGGCGCTTACGATGACCCGATCGCCGACGACAAGCGGCGAGCCGGAGAATCCGTAAGTTTCGCGCTGGCTGCCGGTGGCCTGAACCAGATCGACCTTCCACACGACCTTTCCCGTCGCAAGTTCCAGACAGAACAGTTGCCCGAGTTTGCTCAGCGTGTAGACCCGCTTGCCGACAACCGTCGGCGTGGCGAAGGGGCCGCCCTCGTGACGCAGCGGATCGAGATCGCACGGGTAGCTGTGCTTCCATTTGAGTTTCCCGCTGCCGGCGTCGAACGCAAAAACGGTGTCGGTGTTGTCCTTGTTGCCGAGCGTCAGGGCGATCCCGTCGCTGATGGCGATAGACGAAAAGCCGGTGCCGATCTTGGCCGTCCAGATCACGCGGGGCGGCGTTTTCCTCCAGTCGGTCGCCAGCCCGTCGGCCGATCCGGTTCCATCACGCTGAGGCCCCCGCCACTGAGGCCAATCCGTCGCGGCGCCGGCGGCAGATGCAATCGCCAGAACAAAAACAGATGCAAACGCCCGGAGTACTCGTCGATTTGAAAACTGCATGGTAATCTCCTAAATGTTCCTGTCGCCCTATTCATCGGCCGCAGAGTTTGCATACCGATCCGCGCCAACACACTTTAACGTGTTGGGCTTAAATAGCGGTGCCTGTAGATCGCAGAGAGCTTCTCGGTCCATTTTGCCGCATCGTCCGGGCCGGCCCTGATAAGCTCGCGTATGGCTTTCACGGCCGTCGGAAAGCCGGACGGGTCCCTGGCGCCGAGATCGGCGGCATTCCTCCATATCACCAGATCCAGGTCGGGGCGGTTCTCGACCGTGCCGGCGGTTTTGAGCATCTGGTCCGCGAGTTCTGCGGCGGCCTTGCCGTTGCGGGAGGCGGTCACGCGTTTGACTTCATCTCCGAACAGCGTGTTGAAATCGCTGACAGCATCGCCCAACGCCCCTCCGGCAAGAATCGCAAGCACCGGGCATACGGTCAATATGGAGGTTCTGCGCATGATCGGGCTCCTTCGACATAAGTGTCGGATTCTCCCTGATAAACGCGGCAGACAAGCTGTTATTGTGCGGCAAGCCGTCATCACTCCCAATGGCATTCAATGATTCGCTTGATGTACGGCAGATCGGCCAGCTTGCCCAGAACAGTGCGGAACTCCGCATTCGTTTCACCGATACAGAGACACTCATCCTTACCGGCTCGGATTCGTCCGCGAGATCCTGGCATGAACCGGACCGATTTGTCGATCGCCCTTACCTCGGCTTTGCACTTGGCGGTGTTGGGGATGGCGAATTCGTACGAAACGCAGACTTTTCCGTCGGTCGGACCTCCCAGACCGTTGGCGTCGAGCTTCGTCAGGTCCAGTTCGATCTTCTTCGACGCCGGCGCCGGCTTGATTTCATGCGGCGAGACGACCGCAGTTGGGCCTGCCGGTCTTGTCGCAGGGTCAACTGCAGGCGCAGGTCTTGTCGCAGGCGCAGTCTCATGCCGGGGAGCGGGCTTCGTCGTCGGCGCAGACGGAACGCCGGACGGCCTTTCGGGCGGAGCTTCAGTGCAGGATACGCACCCAGCAAGCAGACACGACAGCAATACGATCTGGATTCTCACGTGAATTCCTTTCAGATCATGGCCACAACGACAGCCAGAGAGACTATCGACATTATGGTCGACACGACGACAGCTCCGGCCGACAGAGCCGAATCGCCGCCCAACTGTTCGCTCAGCACATAGCTGGCCACCGCAGTCGGACTCGCCAGCATTATCATCGCCACGGCGGTCTCAACGCGTCCAACGCCGAGCCAACCGGCCGCCAGGCAGCCCACCACCGGCCCGACAGTCAGCTTGATCGCCGCGGCCAGAAACGGCAGGCGAATGTTTCCGCGGAGTTTCGCAGCCGCTATTTTACCGCCCACGCACAGCAGCGCCAGCGGCAGGGCAAACTGACCCAACACGCTCAGCGTTCGATCGATCGGGCCGGGCAGCGACCAGCCGCTCAGCGAGATCAACACCCCGACAACGCAGGCCAGCAACAGCGGGTTGATCGCCACCTGGGCGAACATCCTTTTCAGACTCTCAGCCGAAAGCTTGTGACGAAACGCCAGCAGCACCAGCACGGCCGCGATGTTGTAGATAGGCACGATAGGCCCGAATGTGAGCACCGCGGCCCGTTCGGCTCGGGCAAGGTCGCCTGCTGCTGCGGCGCCCGGCAGCGCAGAAAACGCCGACATGATAACCGCCAGACCTACAAACGCCAGATTGCCTCGGAACGCGGCCTGTACGAAGGCGCCCATTTGCTCGCGACGCATTCTCATGGCGAAAGCAAGAGCCGTGCTGACGACAATCCCGGCGATCATCCCTATAAACACAAGCCAGAACGTGTCGAACGATCCGGCGCCGTCAAAAGACGCCCCGGCAATCTTGACAATCAGCAGGCAGGGAAGGCCCACCCAGTATGCCATGCGGCTCATGCCTACGAGCAGTTCGTCGTTCACGAAACCGGTCCGCCTCAGAATTGCTCCCAAAGCGATCACAAGAAACACAGGCGCAAGTACGTTGATAATATACATGGATGAGATTACTCCGACAGAAACGCAAGAGTACGCCGGACGCCGCCCCGTCGGCAAGCAGTATTTCGAAACGCTCGCTGCGGCGAGGGCAGTCGGGCTTGACAAAGCCGATAGCTGACGCGAATATCATAAGACAATCCCCCCCCCAGTAAACGCACTGAAACCCCAAAGGAGAAATTCAATGCATCACAAGGTTATCCTAATCGCGGCGCTGCTGCTTTCCATCGCATCTTCAGCCATGGCCCAGCGGCTTCCTCGACGGACCGAGCAGAACCCCGCCAAGGGCGTTGACGCCAAGTGGACGTACGTCGCGCCGGTGGAGGACCATAAGGTCGGCCGCGCCAATACGCTGGCCCAACTGCCGACGGGCGTCACGAAGATCGCGTTCATCAAACGCCACTCGTTCACATCCAACCACTACTACACCGAATACATCAACCATCGCTGGGCGCCCGGCGTGAATATCTGCGTCCTGGACCTGAAGACCGGGAAGGTCACCGACGTGCTTCCCGAGAAGTTCGCCAAGGCCGGCATCGTCGCCCGGATGGACGTCAACTACGAGCTGGACAAGATCGTCTTTGACTACAAGGACGATCGCGACAACGGATACCGCATCTGGGAGATCAACATCGACGGAACCGGCCTGCGGCGAGTACTCGCTCCGCCGAAGAATGAAGCCGCCATCGTCAAGAAATACCGCAAAGGCTACCACCACGGCACCGACGACATGCATCCGTGCTACCTGCCCGACGGCGACATATGCTTCATCTCGACCCGCTGCCAGTACGGCATCCTGTGCGATGCGCCGGATATCTTCTCCACTACGATTCTCTACCGCATGAAGCCCGACGGGACCGGCGTGCGGGCGTTGTCGAACAGTGCGGTCAGCGAACAGGCTCCGTCGGTCACCCCTGACGGTCGGATCATATATTCGCGATGGGAGTACGTCGACAAGGGCGCCTCGACGGTCAAGTGCATCTGGTCGATGCGTCCTGACGGGACGGCGTCGGCGGAGGTTTACGGAAACGACATCGCCCTGCCGCCCACGATGAACTACCCCCGCGCGATCCCCGGCTCGAACAACAAGTACGTAATGCTCGCCGGTCCGCACTACCCGCAGGGCAACTACGGCTCGATCGTACGCCTCGACACCAAGAAGGACATCCGAACCTACGAACCGATGACGTACATGACCCCGTTCGTCGACGTGCGCGGCGAGGGCGGATGGCATCACAGGGACAGTTCGGAAGACAACTGGACCCGCGGCGGTCGGCGGCGCGGCGGCAAAGGCCTCGGAGCCCTGCTGACCGATCCGTATCCGCTGTCGGAGAAGTACTTCCTGGTCTCCCAGAAGCTCAAAGGCCCCTCGCATAATGACGCCAAGGCCTACGCGCTTTACCTCCTGGACGAACGCGGCGAAACGTGGCTGATTCACCGGGAGGAGGCGACATCCTGCTTCATGCCCTATCCGATGATCAAGCGCAAACGCCCCGACGCCAAACCGTCTACAAGGAACGAACAGATGGCCCGCAAGGGCCTGGCGGTCTGCATCGTCACCGACGTGTATCACGGTATGGAAAACGTCAAGCGCGGAGAGGTCAAGTTCCTCCGCGTACTGGAGCAAGTTCCCCGGCCCTGGGCCTGCCGACGATTCTGGCCCGAGAGGTCGCCCGAGCAGGAGCACTCGGCCGTCGGGTCGACCCACCTGGGCCTGAAGGTTCAGCACGGAGTCGTTCCCGTCGAGGCCGACGGTTCGGCCCACTTCACGGTGCCGGCCAACAAGAACATCTTCTTCCAGGCTCTGGACAAGAATTACCGGGCAATCCAGACCGAGCGCACTTACGTGAACTACATGGCCGGTGAGGTTCGCGCCTGCATCGGCTGCCATGAAAAGCCCAACGAGACCCCGGCGCTTTCGCCCAAGCTCCTGGCCCTGAAGCGGGCGCCCGGCGCTCCGGGTCCCCAGCCCGGCGAGAATCGCGGCAAGCGCCCGCTGCACTACATGACCGACGTGCAGCCGATTCTCGACAAGCACTGCATCAAGTGCCACGACGGCAAAAAGAAGGGCCGCCCCGATTACCGCGGCGATTTGACCGATATTTTCAACGTGTCGTATGAATCGCTGATACGCAGCGGCGTTATGCCGCTGGTCCGAGAGATCCGCCCCAAGACCGGCAACGCGCACTACCTGCCGGCCAAGTCCATGGGCTCGTACAACAGCATCCTGGCGATGATCGTGACCAAGGGCCAGCTTATCCCGCCCGGCGAGAATCCCGAAAGAATCAAGAAGGATCTCGAAGCGCACAAGGACCTGAAGCTCACGCCGGCCGAAGTCCTTAGGATCACGAATTTCATCGACACCAACGCGCAGTTCTACGGCACCTACTACGGCAGGAAGGGCCTGCAGCACAAGGATCATCCGAACTTCCGCCCGGTCCCGACGTTCGAAAGCGCCACAAGCCGCACGGCGCCGCTGCCCGAGGACAAGCGATGACTGGAGCTATCCGCCGGGTCGTAGCCGCGAGCATCATCTCATCGTTCACGGCTGCGGCCGCCGGCGGCCAGTCGCTGCTGGGGGGAGAATTGGATCGGGCCGGGCAAGGCTAACGCCTGCGCGTTGGTCGCTAAGAGCAACGCATCCGGCGTCAGCTTCGACTCGGGCGCCGGGTTTGCGACAATACGGACGCCTGTTGCGCCGGGAACCGACCCATTCGTCCTGTCATGGGAGGTTGCGATAACCAAGGGGCGCCTGGCCAGTTGGCGAAACTCAGGCGTTGCATTAGCGATATCGACTTGCCCTCTGGCGGCGATGAAGGCCGACGACTGCGCGATCGTAGCTGCAGTCCTCCAGCAGGGAGTCAGGTGCACTGTCCTGCGAAACGGCGTATACGCACCGTATGAGAAGCGCCCCGGCGGATAAACGGGATTGACCCGCGCGACGCTGAATAAAATTATGACACGGCGTCCGTCCACTGTATAATGTCCCGATAGCAGCCGAAACACCCCAGGAGCATCCGCCGTGAAGAGAATCAGTTATCTGTGCCTTATCGTATGCCTGCTGAGTTCGACCGCCCTGGCCAGGAAAGAACCTCCGACCAAACAGGTCGCCCAGCCGGACACCGAAGACCGCTTCGAGATCAGGAACATCGAAGGCTGGACGACGTACATCAACCGCGATGTCCGCAAGGAGCATCCCGAGCAACTGGCGCGCACGCTTGAGCATCTCAAGTGGGAGTTGCACCAGATCAAGCTTGCGGTCCCGGCCGAAGCGGTGACCAACATGCAGGTCAACACGCCGATTTGGGCCGAGTGGTCCGAGCGCGTGAACTTGTCGTACCACCCGAGCCGCCGGTGGCTGCTGGCTCGCGGATACAAAATCCCCAGAGACCCGCAATCGATGATGTCTATGAGCGTCAGATCGCACGTCGGCGACAGCTACCGCCACCCGTTCGTGATTTTCCACGAGATGGCCCACGGCTACGACTTCTACTTCGTCGGCAAGGGACGCAGCTACGGGAACAACGAGTGCCAGGCCAACTACGAGCGGATGATGGACACAAAGACCTACGAGAAGGTCCGGATCTGGAGCGGGCGGATCGGCTCGCACTACGCCCGCACAAACCGGATGGAGTATTTCGCCGAGAGCAGCGAAGCGTATTTCGCGGTCAACGACATCTACCCGTTCGTGCGGGCCGAGTTGCGCGAGCACGACCCCAAGATGGCCCGCCTGATAGAACGCTACTGGGGCGTTGACGCCGACGAGATAGTGAAGCTCGAGGCGGACCTGGCGGCCTACCAGGGCCGGACACCGGTCGTGGAGCGGTCAAAAACCAAACCCGCTCCGACGAGCAAATACGACAAGCGAAACATCGACGGCTGGACAGTATACGTAAGTCCGAATCTGAACAGCCGGCCGGGGCTTTGCACTGCAATGACGAAGATCCTGGCCTACAAGATTCACATGATCGACCACTTCGTCGGAGCAGAAGGCCACAAGCACCTGAGCCCGACCCCGATCTGGCTGGAAGTCGGCGGGACGGGACCGTATCTGCGATACTGCGACAGCAAAGCGGGACTGCGGAGCGAAAACGCCAATCCGGACAAGTTCCGGGCCGTTGAAGTCCGCGACCCGCAGCGAATGATCGACTGGTCAATGCTGCAGCAGGCCGACGTCCTGGGCGCAGTGGCCCTAGCGTACTACAACCGCAGGCCCCAGCTTGCGACCCGGACGCGAGCAGCATTCGACAAGGCGAAGAAGAGCGGGAAGTACAAGTCCGTCCTTCGCTTCGACGGACGCCGAGTTCCGCACCCGGCCCTTCTGAGCGAGAAGCGGTACTTCGCTGAGATGATGAAAAGCTACTTCCTGGTCAACGACCGTTACCCGTTCATACGCTGCGAGTTGAAGGACCAGGACCCTGACGGATACAAGCTGATCGCCGACCTTTGGGAAGGCGAGCCGCGACGATAATCACAAACTACATGATGGAGATTCCCTAATGCAGACTTCCTATATCGCCTGCCTGCTGTGGGCGACAACGATCGCCCCGGCCGCGACGCCGAGCGGCGAGTACAAGATCGCGCCCCCCACCGCCGCCCAGGCCCAAGAGTACAAGCTCGACACCGGCTTCTACAAGAAGTGCCTCTACGTTCAGGACATCCTGATCGCAACGTCCAACGGCGTTTCGGACTACGCGATAAAGGAAGCGGCCTACCAGTTCGACATGATGATGAAGAGCATCAACCCCGAAGTCGCCCAGCGTATTCGCGACCGCAAGGTGCTTTGCCTCCTGATCGGACACAAGGAGTTCACCTCGGATCTGCCGCAGTACAAGGTCAAGCTGACCGGCAAGAAGCTCGACTTCTACAACTGGCGCCAGCGAGGATTCCTCAGTTGGAAAGGCGGGCGGCCCACAGTGGTCTTCGCCGAAGAAGACGTGATGGAATACGAAGGCGGAATGCGGCTCGAGAGCATCCTGATCCACGAATTCGGACACGTAATCCACGGGACCGGATTCGACAAGGCCCTCAGCGAGCGATGGAGCAAGACGTTCCAGCAGGCCAGGGAAACGGGCCTGTGGAATGACGGTTACGCCGCCCAGCGGTTCCGTCGCGTCAAGAGCAAGACGCCTGTCAGCCTGCTGAAGGCTTTGGTCAAATCGTTCCCCGACCAGTCGCCCGAACTGATCAGGAAATGTCTCGATTCCGGCGACATTCTCGTAAATGAAAAGCCGACCAATTCAAGGGGCAAGGTCACCGCGGACGATGATGTGAGAATCGTCTTCGGCGGCCCGAAGCAGTGCTACGCCAGCAAGAACCGCTCGGAATACTTCGCCGAAGGCGTGCAGAACTGGTACGACACCAACCGCACAAAGGACCACGATCACAACCACATTCACACGCGCAAGCAGCTCAAGGAGTACGACAAGGGCCTCGCGGCGTTGTGCAAGGACGTGCTGGGCGATTCGGACTGGCGATTCGTCTCCCCGCGAAAGCGGGCCGGCAAGGGCCACCTGAAGGGCTACGATCCGTCGAAGGCCCCGAAGGTCAAGAGCCCCGAGCACATCCGTGCGGCCGCCCTGGACTACTACGACAGATACTGGGCCGATTACTGGAAGCGGCTGGCCGACAAGCACGAGATCGCCTCCAAGCCGCACACCGCCGCTGATTACAAGATCATCAAGGTGCGCGGCTGGTCGATCCACGTGCACAAGCAGTACGTAAGCGGCGACCAGGCCGTGCTGAAAAACGCCATGAAGAACGTCGACATCCAACTCGGGCACGTTGAGACACTCATGCCGGAAAAGGCGGTCGTCAAGCTGCGCAAGATTCCGATCTGGATCTCGCCGGGCCGCCGCAAAGCCGAATACCACTGGTCACGCGGCTGGGTGGTCGCAAACAATCGTCCCGCCGAGATGACCCATAGCGTGCAGATCAGCGACATAAACGTCCTGAGACGATCCCGCCCGACCGGACCCTGGGTGCTGTTGCACGAACTGGCCCACGGGTACCACGATCGCTATGTAAGCGATAAAGACAAGAAAGCCATAGTGCAAGCCTACAACAGCGCCCTGAAGAAAGGGCTCTACCAGAAGGTGCTGCACACCAATCGCGGGCGCGGCAAATACGTTAAGGCCTACGCGGCCACCCGCATGCACGAGTACTTCTCCGAGAACAGCGAAGCGTACTTCGGCGTTAACGACTTCTATCCGTTCCTGCGAGCCGAACTTCAGGATTACGATCCGGAGATCTGCAGGATCATAGAACGCGTTTATCACGTAAACGAGAAATAAACGGCGTCCGCAAACGAGGATTACTTTCGCTTCTTCTTGCGGTTGCCGCTGAACGGGATGACGTTGGCCCGCTTGCAGTACGCGGTGAACATGTCCGACAGTTCCTTGACCTTCTCGGGCTTGTCGGCGGCGAGGTTGTTCAGTTCGGAGCGGTCGGCGTCAATGTCGTACAGCTCCCACTTGTCGACGTTGGGACCTTCGTTGGTGAGAACGCCCTTGCCGACGAGCTTCCACTTGCCCTTTCGGATCGCACAATTGCGTTCGTGCTCCCAGTAGAGAGCCTCACGCTCGATCGGCTTGCCGTCGAAGACCGGCGCCAGGGAGACGCCCTCCATCGGCTTGATGGGCTTGCCCTTGTACTCCCTGGGATACTTCGCGCCCGAGATGTCGACGCACGTGGCCATAATGTCGATCAGGTGCGACGGCGTGGTGCGCAGCTTGCCGGCGTCCTTGACCTTCGCCGGCCAGTGCACGATCAGCGGCGTCGAGATTCCGCCCTCGTGGACCCAGTGCTTGTATTCGCGGAACGGCGTGTCGGAGACATTGGCCCAGCCGCGTCCGTAGCCGATATAGGTGTCGGCTCCGCCGGCCATCACGCCCTCGCCCATTCGCATCGGGTATCCGTCGCGAGTCTGTTTGGGGATCATTCGCGTCTGGAGTTCGTCTTTGCCCATCGGCTTGAGGGTCGGCTTTTCGGCGCGGGGCTTGCCCTTGCCTCGACGGCCCATGCCCTCGGCGCATCCGCCGTTGTCCTGGAAGAACAGGATCAGCGTATTGTCGAGCTTGCCCTGTTTTTTCAGTTCGTCGACGATGGTCCCGATCCCCTGATCCATGTTGTCGATCATGGCCGCGTAGACCTCCATGTTGCGGGCCTCCCAGGGCTTGTCCTTCATGGCGTCCCAATTCCCGGCCTGGGGCGACAGCTTGGCGCTTTCGTCTACGATTCCGAGCTTCTTCATCTTTTCGTAGCGGGCCTTGCGGATCGGCGTGTAGCCGGCGTCGTACTTGCCCTTGTACTTGGCGATGTCCTTCTCAGGTGCGTGCATGGGCCAGTGGGCCGCTGTGTAGGCGACGTAGACGAAGAACGGATTGTCGCCCTTGTGCTCGCGGATGTACTTCGCGGCGTTGTCGCTGATGGCGTCGGTGTAGAACCACGGCTCCCTGGGCTGGTACTCGCTGTCGTTGACCGGGGTGATGTACTTGTTGTCGCGGGTCAGCGTGTTGGGGTCCCACAGGCTCCCGGCGCCGTGGATCGTCCCGTAGAATCGGTCGAATCCGCGCTGGCGGGGCCAGTTGTGCCTGTCTTCATCGCTCCTGGGATTGGTGACCTTGGTAACGTGCCACTTGCCGGTCATGTACGTCGAGTAGCCGGCGGTCTTAAGCACTTCGGCGATCGTCATGCAGTTCTTGTTCAGGTCGCCGCGGTATCCGTCCACTCCCCGGTCGCTCATCATGTGTCCGACACCGGCTTGGTGGGGATAGAGCCCCGTCATAAGGCACGCGCGGGTCGGGCAGCACCTGGCGGTGTTGTAAAACTGCGTGAACCGCAGGCCGTTTGACGCGAGCTTGTCCAGCACGGGCGTGTCGATCTCGCTTCCGTAGCAGCCAATATCGGAGATGCCCATGTCGTCGGACATGATCAGGATGATGTTCGGGCGTCCCTTGGCCGAACTGGCGGATTTGCCCGCCGGCGCCGCAAACCCCGACGGACCGGCGGTAAGAGCCAGAGATCCCACACCGACGGCCTTGAGAAAATCGCGTCTGTTGAACTTGCTCATCGTAGATTCCTTTGTATTTGTGCACGTATCTGCTGTTCTCTCGCCGGAAGGTTCAAACGCCCGGCGCAAGTGAAACTTGCATCAAGCGGCGTGCGAAGCGTCGAAAACTCATTGTCGCAAAGTCGACCGGCTATGATTATACTACCGGTCAGCATAAGTTCCAGTCGAGCGAAAGGAATCGTTTAATGGCGATAAAGCGTGAAAAATGGGGCACCCGTGTCGGAGCAATTCTTGCGGTGACCGGAAGCGCAGTGGGTCTGGGCAACTTTCTCCGTTTCCCCGGACAGGCCGCTCAATACGGCGGCGGCGCGTTCATGATCCCGTACATAATCGCGTTTCTGATAGTCGGACTGCCGCTGGCCTGGGTCGAGTGGGCTCTCGGCCGCCAGGGCGGCGCGCTGGGACACAACTCCGTGCCCGGCATATTTCGGGCTCTTACCAAACGGCGCGCCGGAGCGTATATCGGACTGCTCGGCACGCTGATGCCCGTGATGATCTACATGTACTACGTGTTTGTCGAGGCCTGGTGCCTTTCCTATGCCTGGGAGTTTATGACCGGGAGCATAACCGAACTCAGCGGTGACGCCGCGAAGATCGGCGAACACTTCGAAAGGACCGTTGGAGCGGGTGAAAACGGCGATGTATTCTCAAGCGAAGCAACGAGAATGTTGTGGTTCGTCGGGATATGCTTCGTAGTGAACTTCATAATGATATATCGCGGAGTATCCAAGGGAATTGAGAAATTCTGCAATATCGCGATGCCGCTGCTGGTTGTCTGCGCGATCATAGTGCTGGTGCGCGTGCTCACGCTGGGGGCTCCTGTCGAAGGCAAGCCCGACCAGAACGTAGTCAACGGACTCGGGGCGATGTGGAATCCGACTAAAGGGGGAAAAACGCTCTGGGAAACGCTGGCCAATCCCGAGATCTGGCTGGCGGCCACCGGGCAGATATTCTTCAGCCTGTCTGTGGGCTTCGGCCTGATCCTCACGTATTCGAGCTATCTCAAGAGCGACGCCGACGTGGCCCTTTCGTCCCTGACCGCAGCGGCGGGCAACGGGTTCTGTGAAGTCGTCCTGGGCGGCATGATCGCAATACCCGCCGCGTTCATATTCCTCGGCCAGGGCGTCGTTGACAATCCTCCCGGAACGTTCGGAATGGGGTTCGTCGCCCTGCCGAACGTGTTTAACCAGATGCCGGCCGGGCAGGTCTTCGGGTTCTTGTTCTTCTTCCTGCTGTTCCTGGCGGCGGTGACCAGTTCGCTGTCTATGCTGCAGCCTTCGATCGCCCTGCTGGAAGAGGGGCTCGGCATCGGGCGTAAAGCCTCGGTGACCATGCTCAGCTTCATCACTCTGACCGGCGCGGCGTTTGTGGTCTACTTCTCCAAGGGCTTTACCGCAATGGACACCATCGACTTCTGGATGGCAAATTTCTTCATATTCATACTGGCGACCTTCCAGGTGATACTCTTCGGCTGGATAGTGGGCATTGACAAGGGGATGGCCGAACTGAAACGGGGAGCGGAAATCCGACTTCCGAGCTTCCTGAAGATCGTCCTGAAATACATAGCGCCGCTCTACCTGATCTCCATATTCGGCTTGTGGTGCTACTACAACCTGCCGGATCGTTTCAAAGCGATCATCAAGCCGCCGGATGACGGACCGCCGGTGGTGCTGATGTCGCTTGGGCTCATACTCGCTGTCGCGGCGTTCTTCGCACTGATCGTTAATCTGGCCAACAAACGATGGGACAAGCAGGAGGCCGCAGAATGAACATCGGCGGATGGATAATAATGACGCTGGCTGTCACCGGAATGACCGGCCTTCTTGTATGGTGTGTGTACAAGGTGCTCAGCACGCCGGGATCAGCCGAGCACATACACGCCCAGACCGACATCGACCCGCACGATCAGGAAGACTAACGCCGACCGATCGCGTCACCCCGCCATGGCGTCCCGGAGCTTGTCGAGATACTGCGGGATGCTCTTGTAGGGATCTTCCCTGGCCTCGTATTCAAGAGTCACGTACCCGCTGTAGTTCGCATCGCGGAGGATTCTGATGATGCGCTTGAAATCCGCATCTTCAGCCGCCTTTCCGGCGGGGCGCATGTGGACTTTTATCTGGGCGTTGACCGCGTACGGCGCGATCTTCGCAAGATCGGCGTACGGATCGGCGCTGCGGAAATTGCCCGAATCGAACGTCACGCCGAACCAGGGACTGTTGACGCCGCGGACAACCGTCATCATTCGATCGATATCCGCGACGTAATCGTGGTTCTCGATCCCCAGAATCACGCCCCTCTTTCCGGCGTAGGCGCATGCCTTCTGCAGATTCGCCACGGCGTACTTCAGGGCGTCGTCCTCGCTGACGCCCCTGGCGCTCCTGCCTGCAAAGACGCGAATCACCGGAGCCCCGATATCTGCGTAATGATCGATCCATTTACGGACGTGTGCGTGCTGTGCGTCCAGATCTTCTCCCGGCGGCAGCGTGAATCTATTGGCGATCGCCCCGCCGGAGATGTCCAGACCCGCAAGGTGAGCCCGACGCTTAAGGGAAGCCAGGTATTCGGGCGTGACGTTTTTGGGGAACCAGTAAGACGTCAGTTCCGTCCCGTCAAGTCGGAGTTTGGCGCAATAGTCAATGAATCCGCCCATGTCCATGGCGCCCCTGGTCCCGGGTTTGGCCGCCAGGTAACGCTTCATGGAATACGCCGCCAGCGACAGTTTCATGATCGGCTTGCCGGGTCGCTTGAAAGGCTCTATTCCAAACGCCGTGACGCCCAGGCCGAACGCCGCGGCGCCGGCGACGCCGGAAAGAAACGACCTGCGAGTGACCTTGTTCGAAGTTCCCTGGTTGCTCATAAGATTCGCTCTCCTTCTGTGGCCGGATCAGTTTCGCCGGCCGGTCGGTATTCTGTATTGCACTATGCAGCCGCAGCCGTTGGCCGGGTTGTCTATTTGGAGCATATCCGCACTGATGCTGACAGGACTCTTGCCGGTGTTGCGCACTGAAAACCGCAATGCGATCTGACCGTTTGCAAGCGGCTTGGCCTCCAGCAACACCTTGACATCGCCGTCGGCTTTCAGGCGATACAGGGCGCCGGGCTCGCTGAGCCATCGGCTCCCGGTGAGCCGATTGGACAACTTCTCAGCTTTCCGCATGTCGGCGTCGAAGACTATTTCAACTGCGGCGGTCCTGACAGAGCGGACAGGAGGCCCGCCTTTGTGAGCCCCTGAAGCAAGCGACGCAATCAGCATACCCCAGAGAATGAACAACGCATATCGCCGTTGTCGTCGCCGTTGAGCCAATTGCCAATCGCCAACTGCCAATTGCCACCGCCTACCGGTATTTCCGTCCCAAATCTCGGGCCATGTCGCGGGCCTGCTGTTTCTTCTTGATCGCGTCGCGCTTGTCGTAGCTTCGCCGCCCCACGGCCACTCCGATCTCGCACTTGGCCCATCCGCGCACGAAGTACATCGCCAGCGGGATCAGCGTCTTGCCCTTCTGGCGTACGTGCATCTCGAGCTTGGAGATCTGGCGTCTGTGGACCAGCAGTTTGCGGTCGCGGGCGGGCTCGTGCTGCATTCCCGCAGCGGCTTGGGGATAGAGACCGAAAGTCGAGCCGACGAGAAACAGTTCGCCGTCGGAGATTCTGGCGTGGGCCTCGTCGATCTTGGCGTTTCCGGCGCGCATCGACTTGACTTCCGTTCCGGTAAGCTGGATCCCGCACTCCACCACTTCGAGTATCTCAAAATCCCGGCGCGCACGACGATTGGAGATACGAACGCCTTTGGGTTTTGAATCCTTCGTCTTGCCGGGTTTCTTCTTCGACTTAGCCATAGAACAGACAGATTAACATCCCCGCATCGGATTGGCAATCGGTCAGCTTTCAAAGACCGCAAAATATCCCCCGTCGGCCCATCGCGTCGGATCGTCGGCCCCGGACGGAATCGTCAGTTTCTCGCTGATTAGCTTCAGTACGTCGGACTTGCGTGCAAGCTGGGCGGCGATGCGGGCGCCCTCTTCGTCTTCGAGGCTGCAGGTGCTGTAGACAAGCCGGCCTCCGGGCTTTACGAATCCGCCGGCCGCCGCAGCGAGAAAATGCTGATCGCGCACCAGTCCTGAGAGATTCTTCTCATCAAATCGCCAGCGTGCCTCAGGCCGCCGGGCCAGCACGCCGGTGTTGCTGCAGGGGACGTCGGCGATGACCATGTCGAAGCCCTGCGGTTCGAGCGAGCCGAGCTGGGACGCCGGCATAGTCCTGATTATCGATACCCCCATCCGGCGGCAGTTGGAGTCTATCAGTTCGAGCTTCTCCGGCACGTCGAGGGCGACGATCTCGCCCTGATTTCCCATCAATTCGGCAAGGTGCGTGCTCTTCGTGCCGGGCGCTGCACAGAGATCCATCACCCTCATTCCCGGCGACGGATTCAGCGCCAGCGCCGCGGCGGTGGCCGTAGCGTCCTGGGGCTGGAACAGACCGTCTGCGAACATCTCGCTTGCCAGGGCCTCGGCGCGATCGTGAACTACTATGCTCAGCCCGTTTTCGTGCCGCTGTGCAAAGATCTCCGCCTCGGCCAGCATCGCCAGCAGCGATGCAGTGTCGGTCTTCAGAGTATTGGGGCGAACCGTCATAGGCGAGCGGCTGTTGGCGTGCATGGCGATCCGGGCCGCGGGCTGGAGTCCGTTGAACTCGCCGAGCCATCGCTCGGCCAGCTCCAGCGGGATCGAATAAGCGCCCGCCAGATATCCCGCCGGGTCGCCGGCGGGATCGGGGAATATCGCCTTGGGAGCGGTGTAATATGCGTTCGGCCCTTTGGGGATGACATCGGCCTCCAACGGAGGCGGACCCTCGGCAGGCTCGGGATACAGACGCAGCGCCGATCGCAGCACGCCGTTTATCAGCCCCGAGGCGCGGGACTGACCGGCATTGTGAGCGAGTTTGACCGTCTCGTTGACCGCCGCGTGATCCGGGACCCGGTCGAGGAACAGGACCTGATACAGGCCAAGATGCATAATATCGCTTACGATACTCGGCATCCGCTTCTTCGGACGACGCAGCAACGGGCGGACTATCGCCGACAGAGTGCTTCGCCGCTTTACGACTCCGGCGGCAAGCTCCATCGCCAGCCCGCGATCGGCCGATCGCAGCCCGGTTTGGCTCGCCAGGCGATCGACGTGGGCCATCACGTTTCCGTCGCGATCGCGCACCGCCCTTAGGGCGACTGTACGCGGGGTCAGGTTATTCTTGGGCGTGTCCGACATTACCTGTCCTCCCTCATCAGGAAACAGTCTCCGGCCGCCAGCCGGTAGCCGTTTGCGAAATCCTTGAACGACATCAACCGCTTGCCGGCCGGTTTCAACTCCAGGATGCGAATCCATCCCGATCCCGTCGATACGCACAAGTCCTCATCCAGCATTCCCGGCGCCGACATCGCCGCCCCGGACGCAACTTCGGCGCGAGCTATAACCAGCGGACACTCCTTGCCGCCGCCGCGTTTCAGTGTCGCCTGACCGCCGGGCCAGGGCCAGGCTCCGTGCACCAGGTTCACCACCGATTCGGCGTCGGCTGTCCAGTCGATAACGCCATCTGATTTTGTCATTATCGGGGCGTGCGTGGCCTGTGAATGGTCCTGTTCGACGTACTCGGCCTTGCCCGACGCCAGCAGGTCCAGCGTTTTGCACATCAGTTCGGCTCCCATGTCGGCCAGGCGGCTTTTCAGTTCGTCGGCCCGCTCGCCGGGTGCGATTTGGGTTTCGACCCGCGCGATCATCGCCCCGGCGTCGACCGGTCCGACCAGTGAAAAGGTCGTAACGCCGGTGGTTTCATACCCCCGGATGATCGCCCAGTTGACCGGAGCGGCGCCCCGAAGGGCCGGCAGCAGCGAACCGTGCAGGTTAATCGTGTCTATCGTGGAAACCGCTCGCGCCCTGGGGCCGATTATCTGCCCGAAATCGACCACCGCGATAACGTCAGGCGCCAGGGCCTCCAGCATCGCCAGCGACTCGTCGGCGTTTATGTTCTCACACGGGGTGACCTCGACCGACAACTCATCGGCCGCCACTGCAATCGGCGTTGAGCGCAGTTTACCGCCCCTGCCGGCTTTCCGCGCAGGCTGAGTCAGCACGCCTGCGAGCTGGTAGCCGCCGCGGTAGATCGCCTTAAAACTAGGGACAGCGAATTCACCGCTGCCGCAAAATACAACTCTCATCCGTCACCTCGGGCACACTTATCTCAGGCTGGGGGTCATTCCGCAAGAAAAACTCGCGAGACAACGGCATCATGACACAGAGACTCAGCGGCTCACAGGACGGCGAACGTCCAACGACGAACGGCAGGATGATTTCTGTTACGGCGACGGCGAAAGACTCGTTGTTCGCCCGCCCTTACTGATTACTGGCCACTGATCGTTCGCCGTCCTCTGAGCCTCTGAGTCTCTGTGTCATAGAGCCGTCGCCGCTGACTTGAAGGTTGTACACGCGGCGAACAAGCCGATAATGCCATATCTGCAAGGAGTTGAATATGGACCGTTACAATCTGGTAAGCCTGCTGGGCGTCCTGGGGATCATGCTGATAGCTTGGGCCCTGTCGACCAAGCGGCGGAAGATGAATTTCCGCCTGATCTTCTGGGGGCTGAGCCTGCAGTTTGGCCTGGGGGCTGTGGTTTTCCTGCTGTTGGGACCGATCGGGGCTCTCGATCAGGTCGGGGCCGCCGTAAACAGTTTTTTCGACGCGGCAATGGAGGGGACAGGTTTCGTCTTCGGCCCGCTGGCCGACAAGTCGCAGGGATTCATACTCGGCCTGCACGCACTTCCGGCGGTGATATTCTTCTCGGCCCTGATGTCGCTGCTGTACTACTGGCGGGTTATGCCGATGCTGATCCGGGCGTTCGCATGGGTCTTCACAAGACTTATGCGGATCAGCGGGGCCGAGAGCCTGTGCGCGTCGGCCAATACCTTCGTAGGCGTCGAATCGGCGGCCACCGTCCGCCCGCACCTGGCGAAAATGACACGCTCGGAACTGACGACGATCCTCGCGGCCGGGATGGCCACGGTCGCGGCGACCACACTGTTCATATACGTCGGGTTCCTTCAGGAGGCGTTTCCAATGATCGCCGCGCACCTGATCTCCGCGTCGATCCTGTCGGCTCCGGCGGCTATCGTGCTGTCGAAGATTCTCGTGCCCGAAACCGATCAGCCCGAGACGATGGGCAAGCGGATCGAACTTCACTACGAGAAACAGTCCGGCGCAATCGAAGCGATTATCACAGGCGCGATGGCCGGGGTGAAACTGCTGGTCGGCATCGTGGCGCTGCTGATCGCATTTCTGGGAATCGTAGGCGTTGTGAATCTGATCCTCGGCGCCGTCAGCCCAGGCGGACATCAATTTTCTCTCGAAGGCGGACTGGCCCACGTCATGCGTCCGATCGCGATCCTCATAGGCGTGCCGCCGGAAGACAGCATGCTGGCCGGCAAGTTGCTCGGCCAGCGCGCGATAGTCACCGAGATCCCCGCGTACATCAACCTGAAGACGGCGATCGAAAGCGGCGCGATCCGGAATCCGCGAACGGTCGTCGTGCTGGCATACTCGCTGTGCGGGTTCGCGCACGTGGCGTCGATGGCGATTTTTGTGGGCGGAATATCGGCGCTGGTCCCCGAACGCCGAAAAGACCTCGCGGCTGTCGGGCCGCGGGCCCTGCTGGCGGCGACACTGGCGTGCCTGATGACCGGTGCGGTGGCCGGAGCGTTTTACCAGGGCGGACTGGCGATACTCCAAACAGCCAGGTGACGGCATGCGAAAGACCGCCGGCGCCAATGCATGATCGGAAGTCAGAATGAAAAATACAAAACGAGTACTCATGACTCTTACGCTGTGCGTTCTCGCCGCACGGAGTTTCGCCGCAGAGGACATTGTCAAGACCAGCGGTGTCCGCGGCGGACTGCTCGTGCACATCGGCCCGGTCGAAGGCCTGAACGCCGGCGAACGTTTCGTCATGCACGGGCTATATCGCTCGCGTAAGCAGCTCGACAAGGCTCGCGGCAGGATCGATCGATACGGAGCGGTGTCGGCTCAGCATTGGGACAAGGATAAGAAGCATCTGCCCTACGCCGACAATATCGCAAATCTCCTGATCGCAGAGAGTCTCGGCGACATCCCGAACGGCGAAGTGAACCGCGTACTGGCGCCGTTGGGAGTTGCAATGATCAAGTCTGGCGACGGTTGGACCAGAACGATCAAGCCTCGCCCCGCCGACATCGACGAATGGACCCACTACCTCCGCGGCCCGGACAATAACGCCGTGGCTCGAGACACCCGAGTGGGTCTTCCGAAACACGTTCAGTGGATCGCATTCCCGAAATTCGCCCGCAGCCACGAACAGTTGGCCAGCGTAAGCGCCATGGTCACCTCCGCCGGGCGGGTGTTCTACATGATCGACGAAGGCCAGCGAGCCGACATCCGCATGCCGCCGCGGTGGAAACTCGTCGCACGCGACGCGTTCAGCGGAGTGCTGCTGTGGAAACGCGGCATGGACAAATGGACCGACCATATGCGGAGTTTCCGCGCCGGCCCGGCGGACCTTCCGTTCAGACTCGTCGCCGATGGCGATCGCGTCTACGCGACGCTCGGACTGGACCAGCCGGTGACCGCACTGGACGCGGCGACCGGCAAGACCCTGCTGACCTGCAAGGGCTCGGAACGCACCCACCAGATCATCAATACCGGAAAGATGCTGGTCATGCTCGTCGGCGACAGCCAGGAGGCGATCCACATGCGCCGCCGCGGCGAGGCCCGACCGACTGACCGGACAATCCTGGCCGCCGATAAGAAGACCGGAACGCCGATCTGGCGGAAGAAGGTCAGCGTCGAGACGCTCATTCCGCTGGTGGTCTCCGGCGATAAGCTGCTCTACCAAACCGAAAAGAACCTGGTCTGCATGGAATTGAAATCGGGCGATAGGAACTGGAGCATCGAGCACCCCTGCAAGCTCGCCCGGCCCGGCGGGAGAATATGGCAATGGGCCGCGCCCACGCTCGTGGCAAACGAAGGCATAGTATACGTCGCGAACTTCCAAAAGCTTACGGCGTTTTCGATCGAAGACGGCAAGACGCTGTGGAGCAGTTCGGCGACCGCGGGATTCTGCTCGCCGCCGGATATCTTCGTAATCAACGATCTGGTCTGGCGCGGCTACACCCGTAGCCGCGGAAGCGCCGATTTCGGACAGGGCCTCAGCGCCAAGACCGGCAAGATCAAGAAGACCATCGACACGAAGAAGGCCTGGGAGTTCCCCACTCTGGCCCACCATCGTTGCTACCGCCCCAAGGCCACCACCCGCTTCATAATGGCCAGCCGGTCCGGAGTGGAGTTCATCGATCTGCAATCGGGCAAGATCAGCCCGAACCACTGGGTGCGCGGGACGTGCCAGTACGGAATCATGCCCGCCAACGGACTGCTCTACGCCCCGCCGCATTCCTGCGCGTGCAACATCAAGACGATGCTCAAGGGCCTGTTCGCAATGGCATCATCACGCAAAGAACCCAAGCTCGCCAAAGATGCGGACGTGCGCCTGGAAACTGGAAAGGCCTTTAAGGAGCCGTCAAATCTGAAATCTGAAATCTCAGATCCCAAATCAGATGCCTGGCCGGCGTTTCGACACGACAGCATGCGAAGCGGACGGAGCGGGACAACCCTTCCCGAAGCAGTCAAACAGACATGGCGTGCAAAGATAGGCGGAAAACTGTCCAGCCCTGTCATGGCGTTTGGGAAGGTTTTCGTCGCCGCGGTCGACGCCCACACGATCCATGCCCTGGACGCCGCGACTGGAAAGGCTGTCTGGACATACACCGCCGGCGGACGCGTCGACTCGCCGCCGACGGCATACAGGAACACGGTGATCTTCGGATCGGCCGATGGGTGGATATACTGCCTGCGCCAGTCAGACGGCGTGCTGGCCTGGCGGTTCCGCGCCGCCCCGAAAGACCGCCTGATCGTTGTCCGCGGACAGGTGGAATCGGCCTGGCCGGTGCACGGAAGCGTGCTGGTCGAGGAGGGAGTCGTCATCGCGTCGGCCGGGCGATCGTCCTATCTCGACGGCGGTATTTACGTCTATCGCCTTGACGCGTCCACCGGCAAGAAGCTGTCCGAAACGGTGATAGACAGCACCGACCCGAAGACCGGGCATCAGCCCGACGGCGGTGTGGACCTTCGCGGCGTGTTGAACGACGTGCTGTCTTCATCCGGCGGATCGATCTACATGCGGCACCTGAAGATCGACTTCAAGGCCGGCGACGATCTCCAGATCGGCCCGCCGCATCTGTTCGCCCCGCTGGGCTATCTCGACGACACCTGGTGGCACCGTTCGTATTGGATCTACGGCTCCGACCCGGTCTGCATGACTCCGTACAATGAATCCGGCTGGCAGATCTGGCCCAGGGTCGGCAACATGCTGCCTTCGGGCAGAATCCTGTCGATGAACGACGAGACGGTCTTCGGCTACGGGCGCGACAAGTATCCCGGCGGAATGTCCGGCCAGATCCGCGGCGGCGAGACCTACCGCCTGTTCGCCGCGGAGAAGAAGATGTCCCAGCCGCTGCCCAGCAACAAGACCGATCAGCATCTTCGCTACGGCGGATCAGGCAGAAAACTGGGCGTCCGGGCGACCAAGCGCGACAGGATGCACGGCGCCCCGAGTCTGCACAAATACCGCTGGAGCATACCTATGCCGGTCTTCGTTCGCGCTATGGTGCTGGCCGGCGACAAACTGGTCGTCGCCGGTCCGCCCGAACCGAAGGCCGCCCGGACCGCCCAGCTCAAACTCGCGGCGCCGGAGAAGATCGAATCGGCCTACAGGGGCGACCGGGGCGCGGTTATGCGCCTGGTGTCCGCCGCTGACGGGAAGATGCTGTTGGAGCACAAGCTCGATTCCATCCCGGTATTCGACGGAATGATCGCGGCCGAAAATCGAATATTCATCTCACTGACCGACGGCTCAGTAACCTGTTTCGCCGGCCCGTAAACGCCGGCGCCGCCGGACGCCGGCGCCTCGGGCGGACATTCACAGAACATTCGCAGGTTCGCGCATGTGAACCTTGTTCCTGATAAGTAGTACTGCTTTTACGCATCGCAGGCGCCTGGAACTGATTACAACACGTAACTTATTAACGATATAGATGTTAGCGAGATAGGATTCCGTGAGATCCCACGCCGACATGTCAGCCCGACCGTCAACTGACGGACGGATCGGGAGGTTCACAGCCGTAAACGCTGTGAATATGGGGATAGGGTGGAACGTGAGCAGACTGACTGCCAGGCAATCACCTTACTTCTTGCGGACCTGTAATAAAACGCAAGAAACCTGATATTTCTCTTGGAGAAACGGGGATTCCGTGATATACTACGGATTGCACATTGGGAAATTATATTCGGCCTGAGCCGGTCGAATCTGGAATGAGGCAGAACATCGCATCTCGATTTTGACACCGAGATAGTTTCAGCGGTCCGGCGAAGACAAAAGTGAGATAGACAGGAGATTTAGGAATGTTGAGAACATTTTCCGTAACGCTTGTGGCGGTGGGGATGCTGATCCTCGCCCCCGGTGCAGTTCACGCAGACTGGTCTGATGGGTTTGAATCCTACAATCCCGGCGATGTTGGCGGGCAAGGCCCGTGGATCGACTTCGGCGGGACGCTGACAGCCGACGTGAGCACCGCCCCGGACCCCGTCAAGACCGGCGCCCAGTCGCTGGCGTTCAGCCTCAACCCGACCGATGGCGACAGCTACGGTTCCGACGTGTATCTCACCGCCCTGAATAATGGCGTCGCAGTAACTTCCGGAAGCTGGACAATATCCTACCAGTTGTACATGCCCGCCAATTATCCCGGCGGTGCGCACATGTACTTCTCGCAGACCCCCATGATCAGCTTCAGGGACGGTGTCTGGCTGCAAGCCAAGGCGGACGGGACCCTGCACTACGGCGTGGACGGCCCAGATTTCGCGAACTTGGTGCATGATGCGTGGGCCGAGGTCAGGCTTGATATTGATCTCGATGCGGATACGGTTACGGCCTCCTACGACGGGACGCCATTTCACACCGGCGTTTGGGACAATAACGGCGATGTGGAAACGGACACGCCGGGTATCGGAGGCATTAACTTCTGGGCCAATAGCGATGGCGCAGGAACCGGCCTGAGCGGGAGCTTCTTCATCGACGATTTTTCGATAACCCCCGAACCGGCCGCAATGTCGCTGCTGGCTCTTGGCGGCCTGGCCGTACTGCGAAGACGACGGAAGCTGTAGCAGCAGCAGAAACTCAACGGCAAACCAACGCGGCGGGGCTGGATCAGATTCCGGCTCCGCCGCTTTTCCATATATTCTCAGGGCGGTCCAAACGGGGCAATTCCTCAATTCCATCGCCAGCCAACAGCCGCCGAACCGCCCTGGGCCGATGGAGCGAAAGTTCGCTCAACTTGAGATGAACGGGATTTCGGATACCGCGCCGCCGGCGCCCGGAGACAGCCTCAAAAAGTTTTTTTTGTTTCGAGGCTTGATGCCGCCGGGATCGGAAGGTATATCATCGCAAGTACATGAGTTTTGGTTTGCGGATACCGCTGAAATCGGCGCCTCTTCGCGGGATTCGGTCACAGAGTGTTCTGGTGGGCTCCTTTTCGGATAAGAACGGATACTACAGTACCGGTAGCCGCTATGAATCGGGAGAATCCATATGGTTAACCGCAAACCATCCGCCCCTGAATCTCCAACCACCCACGCTCGGGGCGATTGCCCGCGCGGGATCGAATTGACTGTCAATTGCAGGTGAGGACACAAGTGGGAAAGCCGTCGCGGCATCAAATATCGGTAATTGACTCCCACACCGGCGGGGAGCCTACCCGCGTGGTGGTCGAGGGAGGGCCCGACCTGGGCGAAGGTTCGCTAACCCGGCGACTCGAGCGGTTTCGCGAAGAATACGACCGGTTCCGATCGGCGATCGTCAACGAACCTCGCGGCTCGAGTGTACTGGTTGGCGCACTGCTGGCCGAGCCGCTGGACAAGACCTGCACAGCCGGCGTGATATTCTTCAACAATGTAGGTTATCTGGGAATGTGCGGGCACGGAACAATAGGTCTGATCGCCACTCTGGCCCACCTCGATCTAATCGAACCAGGCGAGCACCGCATTGAAACACCGGTCGGCGTCGTAACCGCGGTGCTGCACCCCGCCGGCGACGTCTCGGTCAGCAATGTGCCCAGCTATCGGGAGGCCAAGTCCGTCCTGGTCGACGTCCCCGGCGTCGGACCCGTCACCGGCGACGTGGCCTGGGGGGGCAACTGGTTCTTCCTTGTCGAAGAGCGTCGTCTGCCCCTGGTCGTGGATTGTGTAGATCGACTCACGGACTACGCCTGGCGCATCCGTAAGGCTGTTAACGCCGCCGGCTACCCCCAGGTCGATCATGTAGAACTTTTCGGCCCGCCCGACACGGCCGGATCCGACTCGAAGAACTTCGTGCTCTGCCCCGGCAAGGCCTACGATCGTTCGCCCTGCGGGACCGGAACCAGCGCCAAGCTGGCGTGCCTGGCGGCCGACAACAAGCTGGCTGAGGGCGAACATTGGGTCCAGGAGAGCATCCTGGGGAGCACTTTTGTCGGACACTATCACCGTCAACGCGGCCAGGACGCGATCCTGCCCACGATTTGCGGCTCGGCGTTCATCAGCGCCGAGTCGACATTGCTTATCGATGACGACGATCGGTTCGCCTGGGGCATCATATTATGACCGAAACGTACGATGTAGTGATAGTAGGCGGCGGTATCGTGGGCGCGGCCTGCGGGGCGGCCTGCGCCCGCGGCGGACTGAAGGTGCTCGTGCTCGAACGCGGCTTGATCGGCGGCGGCGCGACCGCAACGTGCATGGGGCACGTTGTTGTCATGGACGATTCAGAAGCCCAGTTCGCCTTGACGACCTACTCGAGTCGGCTGTGGCGTGAACTGGCCGACGAACTGCCCGCCGGCGCCGAGTACGATCCGTGCGGAACGATATGGGTGGCGGCCGATGATGAGGAGATGGAGGCCGTCGAGCAGAAACACCGTTCGTACAACCGAGCCGGACTGGACGCCAGAATCCTCGGCGCCGCGGAGTTGGCCCATGCCGAACCGAGTTTGCGAAGCGGTCTGGCCGGCGGGCTGTTGGTCACCGAAGATATCGTGGTCTACCCGCCTGTGGTCGCACAATGCCTGCTGGACAGAGCCAAAGCCCACGGCGCCGAGATCCGCACGGGAGCCGAGGTTCGCGGCATAGGCGCCGACGGCCGCGTGACCCTCGCCGATGGAACCGCGGTCCTCGCCAATTGGGCGGTCAACGCCGCGGGCTGTTTCTCGCCGTCGCTGACTCCCGGCCTGCCGATCCGAAATCGCAAGGGACATCTGGTTGTCACCGACCGTTATCCGGGCTACATACGTCACCAGCTTATCGAACTGGGCTACCTGAAGAGCGCCCACGCCGTGCAGTCGGATTCCGTGGCGATGAACATCCAGCCGCGTAAGACCGGGCAAATGCTGATCGGTTCTTCACGCCAGTTTGACGCAGAGGGCTCAGAAGCGGAGATGCCGATCGTCGACCGGATGATCCGGCGGGCGACCCGGTACATCCCGGATCTCGGACGCCTCTCGGCGATTCGGATTTGGGCCGGTCATCGCGGGGCCACTCCCGACAAGCTCCCCTTGATCGGACCCAGCACAGCCGGCGATCGGATATGGTTGGCCACCGGGCATGAAGGGCTCGGGATCACCACGTCGCTGGGCACCGGACGAATGCTCGCCGACTTGCTGCTGGGACGCACTCCCGAAATCCCCGCCGCACCCTACTCGCCGCTGCGATTCGCCTCTGGAGGACAATGACTTGGCGGAACTTATCACTATTTCGGTCAACGGGTCCCGCGTCAGCATTCCGCGGGGAACCGTTGTCGCCGTTGCGGTCGCAATGTCCGGCGAATTGCAGTTTCGCAGTTCGGTTTCGGGCGAGCCCCGCGGCCCTCTTTGCGGCATGGGCGTCTGCGGCGAATGCCGCGTGACTATTGACGGTCAGCCGCACCAGCGATCCTGCGTTACGCTCTGCCGGGAAGGCATGGAGGTCCTTACCGATGACTGACTCACGCAATGACTACGATGTTGTCGTTGTCGGCGCCGGACCGTCGGGACTCGCCGCCGCGTGCGTCGCCGCGGAGTCCGGACGCCGCGTGGCGCTGCTCGACAGTACGCCTTCGCCGGGAGGGCCCATCTGGCGAAGCCGATCGGACCGGTTGCCGCGCATCGCGCGCCGATGGCTGGGGCGCCTCAGGAACTCCGCTGTAGACGTGTTTGATCAAACCACCGCCTTCGCGGCGCCCGAGGCGAATCTGCTCCTTGCCGAACACCCCGACGGCGTGATGAAGATCGGTTGGGAGCAACTGATACTGGCCACGGGAGTACAGGAGCTTTTTCTGCCGTTTCCCGGCTGGACGCTGCCTAACGTAACCGGCGCCGGGGGCCTGCAGGCTTTGGGGAAATGCGGATGGCCGATTGAAGGCAAACGCGTGGTCGTGGCCGGAAGCGGGCCGCTGCTGATCGCCGCTGCGGCCTACCTGAAGCGGCACGGCGCAAAAGTCGTCTGCATCGCCGAGCAGGCGCCGATGATGAAACTGGTGAAATTCACACTCGCCCTGACCTACCTGGCCCCCGGCAAGCTGATTCAAGCCGTCGGCTTCCAACGTAGTTTATTCGGCGTGCGGTACAAGACCGGCTGCCGGCCGGTTGCCGCTCACGGCGTCGATTGCCTGGAGAGCGTCACGCTCACCAACGGCAAGTCCACATGGACGGAAGACTGCGACTACCTGGCCTGCGCGTTCGGGCTGCTTCCCAACCTGCAATGGCCCCGCCTGCTGGGATGCCGAATCGAGCAGGGCCAAGTGCAAGTCGACTCGCTGCAGGAAACGTCAATCCAGGGGGTATTCTGCGCCGGTGATGCGACGGGAATCGCCGGTTCCGACGCGGCGTTGATCGAGGGACAGATCGCCGGTTACGCCGCGGGCGGACAGCCGCAAAAGGCCAAACGGCTTCTCGCCGCTCGCCGCCGGACACATCGTTTCGCCGAGGGTATGGATCGAGCCTTTGCTCTCGGCGACGAACTGAAGGATCTGGCCGCCGAAGACACGATCGTCTGTCGTTGCGAGGATGTAACGCGCGGACAGATCGCCGAACATGACACTCTGCGGTCGGCCAAGCTCCATACGCGATGCGGCATGGGACCCTGCCAGGGGAGAATTTGCCTTGGTGCGCTGCAATTCATCTACGGTTGGGCCAACGACTCAGCCCGCCCGCCGGTGCTCCCGACACGGGTGGAGTCCCTATCCGGCGATGATGAGTGACCAAAGGCTGTTCAGCGATGGAATCCGCCTTTGAAAAAAAAAAGTGCTTCTGCACTTGACTTCAACGACAAGCTGTCGTACTATTACGACAGCTTGTCGTCCGCATCTTCTTTCTGCAAAGGATTTGCCAAATGAAGCAACCGGCACTGGCCAACGCTGAACTTGGAGTGATGAATCTGCTTTGGCGTGACGGTCTTTTGACCGCACGCCAGATACGAGACGAACTGTATCCCGACGCATCGAAGGCCCAGCACGGAACTGTCCAGAAGCTGCTGCAGCGCTTGGAGGACAAGGGGTTCGTCAAGCGCGACCGCAGCTTGCCGGTGCATCTGTTCTCGCCGGCCCTTTCCCGACAGACTTACGCCGGCCGGCAACTGGAGTCGCTGGCCGAGACGTTGACCGCCGGCTCGTTCGCCCCGCTGATCACGCACCTGGTCGAGACCCGCAGGATTTCGCCCGACGAGATCGACCGCATTCGTAACATACTCGATCAACACGAAAGCCAGGGAGCCTGAAGATGACCGACCTGCTCCTGACAATCGGGCTCAGCAACGCCTGCTTCTCGCTGGCGTTGGCTATTGTGGCGGTGGTTGTCGCCAGGACGACCAGGCGCCCGCATCTGGCGAATCTGCTGTGGCTGCTGGTCCTCGTCAAGCTGGTCACTCCCCCGCTGGTGACTGTTCCCGGCCTGGCGATTTCAGATCGCCCCGACACGCCGGAGGCCGGCAGCATTTCGCCGAGCATAGTCCGACCGGTCGAATTGTCCGGCGAAAGTGCATTCGACGGTTCGCGCGTATCGCTTGCCTCCCCCGGCGAAACGACGCCCGGGCAATCGCCGATCGATCCGGAATCCGGCTTTGCATCGTCAGCGTTGAAACTCGCCGAGCAATCGGCCGGGCCTCTCTGGCTGGCAGGAAGCCTGATTGTTCTGGTCTGGTCGCTCCTCAGAGTCGCTCGCTTCTCCGGCCTGTTGAAAGCCGAATCGAGCCCGGCTCCGCAGAAGTTGCAAGACCGGGCCGGGAGAATCGCACGCCGACTGAAACTTCGCAGAGTCCCGTTGATTCGCATCACATCGGCCCGCATTTCACCGATGGTCTGGTGGACCGGCGGCAAGGTGTTGATCGTCATCCCCGAAGCACTGCTCGACAGCCTGGACGCTCGGCAACTCAAATGGATCCTCGCACACGAACTGGCGCACGTGCGCCGCGGAGATCACCTGGTCCGATGGCTCGAGTGGCTGGCGTGCGTCAGCTTCTGGTGGAATCCCGTGGTCTGGCTGGCGCGGCGAAATCTGCGAGCTACCGAGGAGATCTGCTGCGACGCACTGGTGATTTCCTCGCTGCATCCCAAACCTCACTCTTACGCACAGTCGCTTCTTGCGGCGGTTGAATCTCTTGTTCGCCCGGCGATCCGTCCGCCGGCGACGGCAAGCGAAATAAACAGCGGCGGATTTCTTGAAAGGAGATTAAAGATGATCGTATCGAGCAGCCCGAAAAAATCCAAATCACTCCGAATCCAGGCGTGCGTATTGCTTTGTGCGCTGATAGTACTGCCGCTGGGCGCGGCGTCGGCCCAGGACCTCGGAGCCGTCTGGGCGCGTCTGCAGACCGCCGTTAAGAAAGGCGAGATCAACCAGCAGCAGGCTCACATGATGATGGGCGCGTTGAAAGGATCGCTGTACAAAGAGAAGAAGGAAGAGCATCGCGATCGGCGACCCGACCGCGCGAAGATCGACGCCCACGCGCGAGAGATCTGGAGCAAACTCCAGCACGCGGTCAAAGAAGGCAAGATGTCCCAAAAGGACGCCGAGCAGAAGATGGGCCGCATCAAACGCGAACTCCTCTCCAAATTCCACAAGAAGCCTGAGCACAGGCGCGAGGGCGACCATCGCCAGAGAGTCGACGCACACCTGAAGCAAGTCTGGGCCGGGCTCCAACGCGCGGTCAGAGAAGGCAAGATATCCCAGGAAGACGCCCACAGAAAAATGGGCGAAATGAAGAAGAAACTCTACGGAAAACCCGAACATCGCGACAAGGACAAAGCCCGCCGTCGACAGCCACGCGAAAAAGGCGGAGAAGTGCTCGATGGGATCGCTCGATGGGTTCACAAGGTCGGCGAAGACCTCCGCAAATCCGCCGAATCAGGCAAGATCACCGGCGAGCAGGCCATGAACAAATGGCGCGGATTCAAGGAACACCAACTGGCGCCAAAGCTCAAGGCATGTGTCAAAGAAGGCAAGATGTCCGAACAGACCGCAAGGTGGTTCTGGGAGCATGTAGAGATCCACGAAAGAATCGATGCGGCCGTCAGGGCTGGCGAGATCAGCAAGCAAGACGCCGATCGCAAGAAGAGCGAATTGAAAAGGCAAGCCCATGCCCGATTCGCGCCCAGAGACGAGCGCCCCCGCCCTGAGCATCGTAAAGAAGGCGGATCGCCGATCGAACACATCGACCGCTGGACCCACTCAGTCAGCGAGGATATTAAGAAGGCCGCAGCAGCAGGCAAGATCACCGACAAGCAGGCTTGGGCCAAATGGCACGGATTCAAGAAAAGTCAACTGGCTCCCAAACTCCACGCCGCTGTCAAAGAAGGCAAGATCCGCGAGGCCGACGCCAAAGAATTCATGCGTCAAATAGCACTCTCCGAGGCCGGAGAGCATCTCAAGGCTGCCGTCGGGGCGGGCAAGATATCTGAAAAGGACGCCCGCAGGAAATTCGAGGAGATCAAAAAGGGTATCTATTCCGGCGACAACAAGGACAAGAAGCCCCAAGATCGAGCACGCCACTATCTCATGAAAGTGCGGAAAGACCTCGGCGAAGCCGTCAAGGCCGGCAAGATCAGCAGGGAAGACGCCGCAAAGAAGTTCGCCGAGACCGAGAAAGCAGTCAGAGCGAGAATGGCTCACGCTCGCAAGCAGCGCGGCGGCGGACACGACACGGCGAAGCGCCCGAATTGGGACAGCATCAAGCAGCGGATCGAAGGCGCCGTCAAACGCGGCGACATGACCCGCGCCGAGGCCGATGCAAAGTACAAAGAAATCAAAGAGAAGACCAGCGGCAAACACCGCCGCTAGAGCTTCAGACCCCTGAAAGCGAATATCGAGATTGGCCAGGGGACGCCGAGTAGAAGTCCCGCCGGGCGGTCGATGCGTCGCCGCCCGGTGAGACTTCTCGCGACTACCTGCAACGCCGGAAAACAGGAGCGATCGAATGCCAGACCAGAACAGCAAACTGCCGCGCCGCGAGTTCCTCAAGCGGACTGCTCACGCAGCGGCCATCGCCAGTTTCTCCGGCGCAGCAGCCGCAGCGGCGCCGAAAGACAAGAAGATCAAACTCGCCGACACGATCCCGACCCGCGTGTTCGGCAAGACCAGAGCCAAGCTGCCTATCCTGGGCTACGGCGGCGCCGCCCTGCCGAAGAAATGGGGAAACCCGCTTTCGATGGAGGACCGGGTCAAGCTCGTTCGCCACGCCTACGACAGCGGAATCCGTTATTTCGACACGTCGATCAGCTACACCTACGCCGAAAGCCAGTCGATTATCGGCAAGGGCCTGAAAGAGGTCCGCGACAATGCGTTCATCACTACGAAAGTGGACTTCTGGAACAGGGCCAGACCCGACGGGCGCATGGATAGAATCGACAAGAAGGCCGTCGCATACCAGGTCGACAAGAATCTCAAGGAACTGCAGTCAGATTACATTGACGCCGTTCTGATCCACGGCACACCCGGCGTCGAGCAGATGACTGTCGAACAGTGCATGGAAGTACACGACGCACTGGCCAGGGCTCGCGACAAGGGCAAGATACGCTTCATAGGCTTCTCGGCGCACTCCTACTTCGACAAGGCCCTGGCGTTGACCAAGACCGGGAAGTTCGACCTGTGCATGCTGGCCTACGGCTATCTGCCGCGCGGGCACGACCAGAGATTCTCGAAGAAGTCGATCGGCATTCGCGAGGAATGCATCGCCGAGGCTCACATGCGAAAGATGGGAATCGTCGCGATGAAAGTAGTAGGCGCCGGCGTCATGGGCGCCTGGGCTCCTTACCTCGTTCCGGAGTTTGACAAGAAACGATCAAAACTCCTGCCCGCGGCGGCGATACGATACGTGATGGAAGACAAGCGGTTCAACATGCTGGCGATCGGAATGCGACTCAGGCACGAGATCGCCGCAAACATCAAAACTCTCGCCGGCGACACGACGTTCACCAAAGCCGACAGGGCTCTGCTCGAAGAGTTCGGCCCGCAAGCCCTCAAGAGCAAAGCCATGAAGAACATGAAGGTCCAGTAGCACGACTGCACAACGCCTCGCTGAAAGGAAATAGAATGACTATGCCACGCAAGAACAGCCTCTTATCAATCGCCCTGCTGGCCGCGATTTCGATCAGTCTACTGGGCGTATGCGGAGCCGCTCAAGCCGCGCCCGCCGATCATGTCGCAAAACTCATGACCGCCGCAAAAACAGGCGACACCGGAGCGATAAAGAAGCTGCTGTCGTCCGGCGTGAAGGTCGACTCGCGGAAGGAAGGCGGCGTTACTCCCCTGTTCACCGCGGCGATGTTCGGCAAGACCGAAGCGGCGAAACTCCTGATCGCCAGGGGCGCCAAGGTCAAGCTGGCCAAGGGCGGCGACGGCACGACGGCCCTGCTGGCCGCGGCGTTCTTCTGTCATCGAGACACGGTCCAACTTCTGCTGAAGAAAGGCGCCGACATCAACGCCGCCAACCAGAGGTCCGACACGCCGCTGGACGCGGTTTCAGCGGCGTGGAGCGACGGGTTAGCCGAATTCTACTCCGGAATCGCCAAAGCCGTCGGCATGAAGATAGACCTCGACAGGCTCAAGGCCTCGCGCCCGAAGATCGCCGCAATGCTCAAGGCCCGCGGCGGCAAGTCCGGCAAGACCGCCGCCAACAGCGCGCCGGCCGGCTCGATCGAGGACGTAGCCAAACTCGGCATTCGCTGTTCGTATTACCGCAACGGGCGGATCCACGTCGGCATCCTGGGAACTCCGGACGGAAAGCCGATCACCGAACCTCCGGTCAAGAGTTGGGAGGACTTCAAGCCGTCATGGTCGAAGACCGGCGACATGCTCGTGTTCTTCCGCAGAGTTAAGAACGACCCGGTCGTGGTCAAATGGAAGACCAAGATCTGCATCATCAACGCCGACGGCACAGGCTTCCACGAACTTACCGACGGCAAGAACACCAACTTCAACCAGACCTGGACCCGCGACGGAACCAACACGCCGATCTGGAACCGCAGAAACCTCAAGACCGGCGGGTTCATGATCATGAAGAGCAAGGTCGGCGCCAAGCCGGGCCAGGAAGTCTGCATCACCAATCCGAAGTATCACAACTGGGCCTACAGTTGCCTTATCGACGGGCGGATCCTCGTCCAGTGCATGCATCCCAAACAGGGCTGGGGCTACTTCCTCATGACTCCCAACCCCAAAGGCGAGCCAAAGTACCAGCGGATAGACACCGCCGGGCTGGCCGGGAAGGGACTGCTGGATCGCATCAGCATCTCGCCCAGCGAAGACAAGGTCTGCTTCGAGCACCAGATCGGACACAAGCACAACCCGATAGGACGCACGCTCTACGTAGCCGACTTCGACGCCGGGAAGCTGGCGTTCACCAACGTCAAGGCGTTCGCCAACGCCGAGCGCAAGAAACGCTGGTACGCCTACCCGCGATGGACCAAGGGCGAAAAGGCAATCGTCTTCCACGCGACGCCCGAGCTGCACCTGTATACGCTTAAGACAGGCGTCACTGCGAAGGTCTCCACAAACCCGCGAGCCGAGTACCGCTACCCCCACGGCGCGGGGATGCCCAAGTAGACCAGCCCCGGCGGATCCGCCAGATACGTCATCCAGGGCCTCTGGAGCGGCGCGGTTACGCGCCCCCAGAGGCCCTTGCTGCAATTGTTCCACGTGGAACATTCCTGCAACCGACACTAGCGCTGCTTCTCAGCAGCTTCGCAGCTATAGCCCCTGTGAAACATGCCATACTGTCGCCTATACTCCGAATACTCTGAATCTGCTGCGATAAGTACGGTTCGGTATATTCTACTAACATGCTGCATACACAACACTTATCACCACCTCCTATCATTTGCTCTTGACATATGGTCGTTATTCATTGTAGTTCACAGCCAGACTGTTCCAAGTGTGAATGTGAAGGTAGCCAAGGCGGATATGGGGAGACGTTTACGCGGTTGTTTACATGCCTTTCTCCATACCCTGGAATCGCGGTATGCATTCCCCAAGAGCCGAACAGCTCTACAGGGCGATTGGGCTGATCTGTCTTGGTTTGGTTTTGTGTGCCGCGGGAACCGGATACGCCGGGCAGATGATACTCCCGGTGACGCACAGTTCAATACGGACGCCGGAGACCAGGTCGCTGACGCTGTGGCAGGCCGATGCGGCGATGCGGGGCGACCGGCTGTTCCAGGCGCTGGGCCGGCCTCTGGCAAAACGCACGGGGCAAGAGATCGCGTACGGCAAGACGGTTCGGCGCCCCTCACCATTTCCATATGTGCTCCCGGTATGGATACTGGTCGATTGCGGGACGGAATATGATGTCCTTGGTCATTTGGGCGGGAGTCAGTCCGCCCTTGAATTTGCTTGTGTTCATATTCCCTGTTTCTTGTGCCGCACAGAATTTCCCCTTGCCGGAGATTATCGTTCAATCGAACATTTACGATACACCCCGGGCGCATCGGCTTCAAGCAGAACATGCCGGATTCCGGATCGGCGGCGATGGTTCAGAGAAACGAGAAAGGAACGCCGAGCAGTTTGTCGTCGTACAATCGAGTCTTCACATCGTTGCTGATTACCAGGCCAAAAGGACACGCCTGCTCATCAATGAAGCTCCGTATGCTTCTCAAGTCACGCAGACCGACATTCTGACCCAACTTTATCTCGATCGGAACTGTCCCGAAGGCTCCCTCGAGAACCAGATCAACTTCGGCTCCCGCGGAGGTCCGGTAGTAATAGTAGTCGAACGATACGCCCAGGCCGTTGAACTGCCTGATAATCTCCTCGATGACCATTCCCTCCCAGGAGGCCCCGGCCTGCGGATGCCCCAACAACGCCGAAGTATCCTGTATCCTCAGAAGAAAGTGCAGCAGTCCTGAATCACGCATGTATCCCTTGGGATGCTTCACTATCCGTTTGGCGGCTTTCTTCGACCAGGCGGGTATGCGCCGCCAGATAAACGTTCCGTGTGCAATCTCAAAATAGTCTCGCGCCGTCGGTTGCGACACCCCTATCCCGCGAGCGACACTGGCGTAGTTGATAACCTGGCCTGATAAGCCGCTCAGGGTCTGCAGGAAGAGCCTGAATCTCTCCTGATTCAACCCCGGAAACAGCCTGGCCACATCACGATGAAGATACGCCGCCACGTACTGATCGGCCCATCTGTCGGAAAAACGACGGTTGTTCGCCAGCCAGGGCTCGGGGTATCCGCCCCTGAACCAGTAGTCAAAGACATCGTCAATTCCGCCCTGTCTGGGAGTCAAGTTCTCCAGCAGCGATTGCGGATCCCCGACGCCGTCGACAATGCGAGAAAGCAATGGCGACACGGCGCCGCCTTTGACCTCGGCCCACATGAACGGGGATATCTCTATGATTCCGATCCTGCCGGCCAGACTCTCTGAAATCGACCGAAGCAGACTCGGAGAACTCGAACCGGTTATGACAAAACGCCCTTTCCTCGACCGATCGGCGTCTATCGCCACCCGAAGGGACGAGAAAAGGCCCGGGAGCATCTGGGCTTCATCAATGGCGACCTTGTCACTATTCAGGCGAAGAAACAAATCCGGATCGCCCGCGATCACGGAGTAGTCGCTGGATGACTCCAGATCAAAACGCCGCCAATCACTTGGCAGAGTATGCAAGAGAGTCGTCTTGCCCGACTGCCTCGGCCCGATGAGGGCCACACAGGGAAACATGCTCAAATACTCGCTTAGCAAACTCTCGTACACTCTTTTCATGCCGTGTATAATTAAATATCGTCTTTGGTTTTGCAAGGCATGAGTCCTTTTTTTGAAACTTGTCGCGGCTACAGACGGGCTTCAGTCTGACACGACAAGCCACTGAGCCAACACAATAACTTCCATATTCTCCAGCCGTTCGTCTTGCCGGTAAGAGATCGCTGACAACAAGCAGCAACAAACGACCTAACGGCCGTCGCTTGCTACTCTGCGAAGCAGCTTCGTTACGAAGCACGAGCCGCGATGTGTCAAAGCGGCAGCGAGCACCTGCCTACCGCAGGCAGGCTCCAAATTACGGCAAAACGGCTCGGCGATGGAGCTTGTTTCATTCGGCTGGGGCCGAGGTTTATGCTATGATGGCGGAGCAAACTTATTGACTGAAGGCTAATTATGATTCAACAGACTATTCAGCGAAAACTGGCAGTTGCAGCGTTCTGTCTGGCGGCGGTCTGGTCGGCTTGCGGCGTTTGTGCTGCGTCGACCGATGCGATTATCAAAGCCTCGGGCGTCAAGGGCGGGCTGGTTGTGGTGATCGGATGCGACGATCCGGCTCTGATGGCGAATCTGCACAAGGCCGGTCCCTATCTTGTGCGCGGCCTGGATGCTGATGCGAAGAAAGTCGCCGCGGGGCGCAAAGTTCTCCTGCAACACAACCTCTACGGCCCGATCGCCCTATCGCAGCTTCGCGACAGGCAACTGCCCTACTCCAGCGGTCTTGTCAACATGATCGTCGTGACAACAGACGCTGGCGTCGAGGCCGACGAGATGACCAGGGTCCTGTGCCCCGGCGGCGTTATCGCCGATATCCGCAAATCCGAAATCCGGATCACTCGCAAAGCAAGACCCAGGAAGCTCGACGAGTGGACCCACTACCTGTACGACGCTACGAACAATGCCGTATCGAAGGACACCGTCATCGCCCCGCCGCGAGGCATCCGCTGGACCGCCGGGCCGAAGTTCGCACGCAGCCACGAGCATTTCGCATCGGTAAGCGCCATGGTCGCCGCCAGCGGGCGGATATTCTACATTATCGACGAAGGACCGATCAGTTCGGTCTATTCGCCGCCGAAGTGGCGCCTTGTCGCACGCGACGCATTCAGCGGCGTGCTTCTATGGAAAAAACCGATCGACAACTGGGAGTCGCACCTTCGGGGCTTCCGCAGCGGGCCGCCGGAGATCGGGCGGGTGATGCTCGCCAAAGGCGACAAGGTCTACGTTTCTCTCGGGCATACCGAGTCGGTAACCGTTCTCGATGCGGCCAGCGGAAAGACGATCGCGGTGTTCAAGGACACTGGCGGCGCCCGCGAACTGCTTCTTGACGGCGATGTGCTGTACGTACTTGCCGACGACATGACCAGGGACCAGCACGACCAGCGAAGGAGATGGATCAAACGGACTTGGCCGAAGTTGAAGATGTGGTACAACTTTCCGCGCACGCCGGTGCGATTGTACGGCAAACAGCGCGTAATCGCCGTAGATGCCGGGACCGGCGAGCAGCTCTGGACCCGCGGATTCACAGAGCCCGGCGAGATAATGCCCGCGACGATGGCCGTCAGCGGCGGGAAAGTCTGCCTTCAGACCGTATCTCACACCGTTTGCCTCAACGCCGCCGACGGCAGGGACGCCTGGCGATCAGCCCGCCCGGTGGCAAGGAGCAGGTTCTCGTGGTCCACTCCGACTCTGGTGGTCCATGACGGCGTGGTTGTGACCATTGACCGCGCAGCTAAGGACAACGCCGCCAAAAATCCGCCCAAGACAGGCAGCAACTGGATAATCTCAAGCGGCGGTACGGAGGTCGTGCAGAAGGCCCGGATGTTTGCGTTCGCACTTAACAGCGGGAAAAAGCTCTGGTCGGCTCCGTACTTCGAAAACTACAACGCGCCTCAGGACGTCTTCGTGATAGACCAAGCGGTCTGGACCGGCGCGGTGCGGCGCGGAATCGATCCGGGCTTCACAATCGGCCGCGACCTGAAAACCGGCAAGGTAACCAAAACAATCCCCGCCCAGAAAGGCTGGGGGCACCACCGCTGCTATCGCAACAAGGCCACCACCCGCTGGATCATCATGGGACGCGGCGGCATCCAGTTCGTCGATCCGAAAGGCACTACCGGGCCGGGCAGGAACACCAGTTGGGCTCGCGGCGGCTGCCAGTACGGCGTGATGCCGGCCAACGGAATGATCTACACGCCCCAGCACTCGTGCGCGTGCAATCCAGAATCGCTGATAACGGGCCTGAACGCCCTTACCCCGCAGTCAAACGCACAAAAAGGCCCGGGCCGCCTGGAAAAGGGACCAGCCGTCAAAGAGGCGTTAAATTCCAAATCGCAAATTCCAAGTTCCAAATCAAAGAACTGGGCAACATACCGCGGCGACGCCGCCCGCAGCGGATTCCGGAGCCTGCCGGCTCCGACAAGCCCGCAAGTTGCCTGGACAGCGAAACTTGCGGCCCCAATCACCGCCCCGGTGTCAGCGGACGGTATGGTTTTCGTAGCCGAGCGCGAACGCCACAGCCTCTACGCCATGTCGGTCTCGAACGGCAAGCAACTCTGGGCGTTCACCGCTGACGGAAGAATCGACTCGCCGCCGACTATTTCCCGCGGTCTGTGCGTCTTCGGTACGCGGAACGGAGCGGTTTACTGCCTGCGTACATCGGACGGCGCCCTCGTCTGGCGATTTGCAGTCGCCGGGCGCGATCGGCGTATTTTTTCGTATGGCCAAATCGAATCGGCCTGGCCGGTGCATGGCTCTGTTCTGGTCGACTCGGGGGAGGTCTGTTTCGCCGCCGGGCGGTCATCGTTCAGCGACGGGGGCATTCGCCTTCACTCGCTCGACCTGAAGACCGGCGAACTCATCGCCAAGACCGACGTACATACCGCCGGAGGCCCTGGCCGGCGGGTCCGGCGGCGGATGCTCCCGGACATTCTCTCCCTTCAGAACGGATCGATATGGATGCGCGACATGGGCGTCGACAGGGACCTCAAGCCCGTCGAAGACGCACCGCACCTTTTCGCACCGCGCGGATTCCTCGACGACACCTGGTGGCATCGGACCTACTGGCTGTACGGCGCCAGGATCGGCGGCGGATACACCCACTGGCCCGACGCGGGAAACGTCGCGCCGGCCGGACGACTGCTGGCCGCGGACGGCGGGAAACTCATCTACGGTTACGGGCGAATGGCCTACCGAAAAGGACACGGACACGTGCAGCCCGACATGATCAAGGACTACAAACTGTTCGCCGAGGAAATGCCCCAGCCCCAGGCAAGGAGACGCAGTATCCGATGGACAGCCGAACTGCCGTTCGTCGCCCGCGCTATCGTACTGACCCGGGACGCACTTCTGGTCGCCGGCGGACAACCGCCGCTGGAGGCTGGCAAACCCGGCGTCTTGCGGATCGCATCTCGCAAGGACGGAGCGAAAGTCGCATCCTGCGCGTTGCCGGCGGCTCCTGTGCTTGACGGAATGGCGCTGACCAGCGAAGGCGTGTTCGTGTCGGCGATGGACGGGAGCGTGGTTCGCCTTCAATCCCGAGCAACTCCACAGCCCGAGAAAGTCAGCAAGTAGCCGCCGCACACCGGCGCCAATTCCACAAGACGCGATAAAAGCCCTCTATGCATATGTACAAACAACACGTCCGCCCGCGAGATCACGCCCGTCTGCCCCGCAGAGCGACTGAGGAACTGCTCGGGGACATTATCGAGTCGGTGTTCGCCGAGTCGGCTGAACCGGTGCTCATCGCGGTCGGCGGACCGGGCGGAACCGGAAAGAGCTGGTTCGCATCGAGACTGACCAGGCGCCTCGGCGACGCAGGCGTTCTGCGGCTCGACGATTATAAAACGCCCCGCGCCGAGCGCAGCCGCGCCGGTATCTTCGGCCCGCATCCGGCGGCCAACAAGATGGACCTCATCGCCGAACACCTGGCGAATCTGAAGAACAACCAGGCGATCAGCAAGCCGGTTTACAATGCGTCCACAGGCGACGCCGGCGCCGAGCCGGAAACCTATCGACCGGCGAGATTCAACCTTATCGACGGGGAGATCTCGACTTACAGACAGTTCCGTGATCTTGTCGACTTCGCCATCTTCATAGATTCCGACTGGCGAACGCAACTGGCCACGCGACTCGGCAGAGATCTGGACGATCGCGACTACACTCTCGACAAGGCCGTGGCGACCTTCCTGCACAGCAATTTGCGCGAATTCGGCGATCACGGAGCCGAGAGCAAGAACTGGGCCGACGTTCACATTTTCTGTCACGAGGACTACCGGCTTGAACTCGAGTCGGTCTCGCATCAGTTGTACCGGCAGACCGGCGATCTGCTGCACCGGGACGTTGAGGAGGTCGAGTTGGCCGGCCCGATAGTCCCGATCCTCACGCCGTTTGACGATGCGGATCGAATAGACGCCCGCGCGTTTGTCGAGCATTTGGACTGGCTTGCCGGCACAGGCGTGCGCCGCGTGATCACCGGCGACATAACGGGCGAACTGTTCTCGCTGACGACGGATGAGAGATTGGAGCTGCTGAAGTTGGCGTTGGAGTATTTCCCCGGCCTGGTCCTGTTTCAGGCCGGCGGCGGCCCGATCGGCGATGCGATCGCCCTGGCCAAACAGGCTCAATCACTCGGGGCCGATGCGGTCTGCTGCCTGAGCCCCGTAGGCTGGCCCGATGCGCCCATGGAGGGAGTGCGGGAGTACTTCCGCCGCGTCGGCGAGGCGATCGAGATTCCGCTGATCCCGCCGTCAGGCGGACTGCTCGATCTGTCGCAACACCTCACCCCCGAAGCCAATGCAGGCTCCCTGCACGCCCCCCGCGACATAGCCTCACTCAAGGCACTGGTCAGAACGAAGATCAACGCCTACCCCGCCGCAGTTCGCCCCCCACTGGCGCAGGACTGAAAATCGAACCCGCTATTGGTTCTGACTGCGATATCGTCCGATAGATATCTACATGAGAAACGAACTGGCTGAGATTGAAATTTGCTGCAGGGGTCTCATAGCCGAAACGTCCGGGCTGCTCACCTGGGAGTGGGACGATTACATCGGGACGTTTCTCGCCGCATTCGGCGGCGAAAAGACACCCGCCGTTTCAGCACTGTGCGACAAGTACTTCATGTCGCAATGGGACGTTAACTCAAGGTCCAAGATGCCTCCAAGCATCATGGCGATCTCCGACTCGCTGGGCGGATTGCGATCGTCGCAGATACTTTTCGTCACCCGGCCGGGCGATTTTGTAATCGCCTACGGCGCCTGGTGGCCCTGGGGCGACGAAAAAACAATTTCCCTGCGAATAGGACTGGTCACCAGCAACGTGCCCGCTTTCGACGGCGAAAAGCTGTTCAGAGAATTCTCCGAGTGGTTCACCAATCCGCACGCCGCGGAAACAACTGTTTCCTAAGGCTTATCGCCACTGACGCCGCGGCGGCGGCGAGGAAAGCGAATAGTATCTCCGCAAGCCGATCAGCACATGCATTCCTCATCTGACAAACTGTTCACAAGGCCAATCCGCCGGGGCGAACCCCTGCCCAACAGATCTCTATCTCATGCCGCAGCAGTATGTTGCAGCGAATATTGACTGCACATGAGGCGCCGCGACTCACTAGGCGCAGCGTAAGTGCCACGTCAGAAATCAGATACGCAAATCAGTACATTCGGATTGAAAAAAACTCAGGTCTTAATGTCGGGTCGAGTTGACTTCATCTCGGCGCATGTATATATTACTTCCGTCGACGGACTCCCCCCTCCGTCGATTAGCGGCGGCAAGTCGGTCTCCCCCCACCGACCTGTCGCCATCTTTTTTGTCCACTTCAGCCGCTATCGCCGCCCAAACCGGATCGACGCGAATGGACTTTTTTTTGTTTTCCTGCAAAAAAACGCTGGACGTGTAGGCTTTTGGCCAGTAAAGATCATTCAGCGAAACTTAACTTCGGCGATTCGGATATCGCCGGAACACAATCTTTTGGCGCCTTTGCACCGAGAAAGGATTTGAATTATGGCAAAAATGACCAAGCCGCTGACCAAGTCGGAACTCACCGTCGCGATCGCAGATGAATGCGAACTGACCAAGAAGCAGGTAACGGCCGTCCTCGAGTCGCTGGCCGGCAAGATCGGAGTCAGCCTCAAGGGCTGCGGCAGCTTCGTACTTCCCGGTCTGCTGAAGATCGAGAAGAAGAAAGTGCCCGCACGTCCGGCGCGTAAGGGCGTTCCGAACCCCTTCAAGCCCGGCGAACTGATGGACATCAAGGCCAAGCCGGCTACGACCAAGATCAAGGTCCGCCCGCTGAAGGCTCTCAAAGGCATGTAATCAGCGACTGGCTTTACGCCGAAAAACAAACCGGGCCGATCGGAGGCAATTCCGATCGGCCCGGTTTTTCGATTAACGGCTCAACCCTCACCGCGGCAAAAGCCGCGGGGCGAGCCGTTAGAAGGTCAGTCCCGCCCGAATCCTGACCAGAGTCTGCTGTCGACGACCTGCCCCGGCAGCGACGCCAGGAACACCCCGCCGATGTCGGAGGCATCCCGAGCCAGATCCCGCATCTCCTGGACTACTGAACCGGCCGCGAACTCCTCAACCGCCGCAAGCGAGTCGTCCACGATCGCCGGAGCCGGCGGTATGCCGGATATGAGCGCAGGATCGGATCGGCCGCCGGGAGTGTCGATCGGATCGGAATTGCCGGTCAACAGAAGACCTATCGCCAACAAAACTCCCGCCGCAATCGCCGCTGCGCCAATAGCGAGTCGCCGAATACCGATCGATCGCCTCCGCTGATAGGCCGCTATGCGAACCGCAGCGACAATCCGGTCGGTCAATTCCGCCTTAAGCGGCTCGGTCGGCTCGACCTGGCCGCGGAGCGTTTCTTCGAGCAGTTTGAAATCATCATGGTTGTTAATGCTATCCGACATAATTCACCTCGTCCGATCCCACGACCGGCGATTTCTCCGACCCAACGGTCAGGTTCGCGGCGCGGCCGTTAATGTCAACGCAGTCAGCAAGCTTTCTCCGAGCCCGGTGCAGCAGAACTTTTACATTGCCGGCCGACGCTCCGATTATCTCGGCAATCTGGGTGACTGACATATCTTCGGCATATTTCAGCCATAGCGATACAAACTGCGTTTCGGGCAGCGCCGCCTTTGCGCGGTCCCACAACCCTCGCCTGGCCTCGGTTCGCATCATCCGTTCATCCGGCGCGGATGTCTCGACCATGCCGAACTCCTGGGGTTCGGCGACCGAGACCTCGAAACGCCGGCGTCCGTGGCTGATCGCGACTCGAGTGGCGATCGTAAACAGCCACGTTGTGAGACTCCTGGCCGGATCGTATCTCGAAAGAGCGCCGAACGCCTTTACGAACGTATCCTGCAGCAGGTCCTCGGCGGTGTGGAGATTGCCGACGCGCCGGCGGATATAACGAAGCAGCCGCGGTCCGTACAGGTCCACCAGCGCCTCAAACGCCGAGACCTCGCCGCTCTGAGCCAGGCGGGCAAGGTCTTCGGGTGCAGATTCGTTCGGGTCGAATTTGATCGTCGCGGACTTCACAATGGTTCGGCCTCGATGCGGCCTTATTCCTTTTCGTCGACCTCGGCGCCGCGTTCGGGGCGCCCGAGACCTTTGCGATTCTCGTCGATGAACATCAGTATCCTGACGATCGACTTTACCGATATCGTCGCATCAACAGTCACTTCCTTGCCCTTGCCGCCGACCTCGATCTTCTCGCCGAGGTCCTGCAGGGCCGCAAACTTCTCCTGCTGACGCATCATCTGGCTCAACGCCAGGAATCCGTTTACAAACGCCCGCATATTCACGGCGTCCTCCTCGCTGCCGGCCTGCAGGCCGGCGTTCATGAACACCTGCCCCTCGGCCTCGCCGAACTGCATCGAAACCGCGTTTATCCGCTTGAGGATCGCCGCACGCGGGCTCTTTTTACGCGGGAACCGGATCTTGTCGGCGGCGACGACGACAAACGCTCCCTTGGCCGCCTGGGGCAAAGAACCGATCGCCTTGGTTTTCGCCAGCGTGTCGGCCTTTCCGTCAAGCACGTCAATCGCCGACTGGGTCAGCTTGAGCCCCGAAGCTATGACAACGGTCTTGTTGTCGAAGAAACACGCGAATCGCTTCTGGCCCTTGGACCTGGGATTCTTCTCTTCGACCCACTGATGGATGGTGTGCTGGCCGTAGTTGTCGGACTCGTAGGACTTGTTGGTCTTCAGCAGGTCGATCAGCTTGTCAGCCTTAACTGTCGCGTCGACGACAACCACGCCTTCCTCGGAGCCCAATTGCGGGCCGTAAACCGTTATCCCGCGTATGTCCTCCAGCGGGTCGAATCCAAGAGTCTTCTCGATGTCGAGCATCCCCTGGGCGAACCCCTCTTTCTTCTCGGCCTCGGCGAGGAACATCTTGCCGAGTTCCGAGGTGAGCATCGCCTCGACGTCAACGTGAGCGACCCACGCGGCGCCTCCGCCGACAACCTTCGTATCCAATGCGCCGCCGAATACTGCGGATGAAACCAACACCGTCGCGATAACGCTAATAACAGCTTTCTTCATTTCGGGAACTCCTTGCCGTCGCCATGGATTATATCATATTTTTCGCCGTCGGCCTCACGCCGACCTGAGATGCTATACGCACCGCGGCGCAAAAGGTTACAATTCAGCGATCATAGCCGTGAATCTCTCCGCAAACGCCGCCGATCAAAAAATTAACAACACTTGCAATCGCCGCGGAAGTTGGGCAGTATTACCCGTAGCATGCCTCGGCATGCACTCTGCTTGCGGCGGTCGCATGCGGAATTCGTTTGATCAAGATGGGTTTACCTTTCTGGAGTTAACTGATGAACGGATACTGTGGCCAGATACTCAGGATTAATCTCACAGACAAGCAAATCACCACTGAGCCGCTCGACCTCGACGCCGCCAAGAAGTTTATCGGCGGACGCGGTCTCGGAACGTACTACATGTACAAGGAGGTGGACCCGGCTGTCGACGCACTGTCGCCGGACAACAAGTTCATCCTGGCCACCGGCCCGCTGACCGGCTCGCCGGCGCCCACGGCGGCCAGGTACATGGCCGTGACAAAGAGTCCCCTCAGCGGAACCATCGCCTCCAGCAACTCCGGCGGCTTCTGGGGACCCGAGTTCAAATCCGCCGGATACGACGCGCTGATCATCGAAGGCAAGAGCGAAACGCCCTGCTACATCGCGATCAACGACGACAAGGTCGAAATCCGCGACGCGTCGAAATACTGGGGACAACTGGTCGGCGCCACAACCGACGGGCTGATCGAGGAATTCGGCGATCCCAAGGCCCGCGTGCTTCTTATCGGACCGGCCGGCGAGAAGCTCAGCCCGATCGCAGCGGTGATGAACGAAAAATGCCGAGCCGCCGGACGCAGCGGCGTCGGAGCGGTCATGGGCAGCAAGAACCTCAAGGCGATCGTCGCACGCGGTTCGGGCAAGGTCCAGGTCGCCGATCCCGACGCATGCAGCGCGGCGCTGAAGGACATCAGAAGCGTGCTCAAGGAGCATCCGGTGACCGGCGGCGGGCTTCCGACGCACGGCACCGCCGTCCTGGTCAACGTCATCAACGCCAGCGGCCTTTATCCCACGCGCAACTTCCAGGAGGCCTACTTCCCCAACGCCGACAAGGCCTCGGGCGAGGTGCTCACCGAACAGTACCTGACCGGCAAGGACGTCTGCTTCCGCTGCCCGATCGGCTGCGGACGAGTCAGCAAGGCCGACGACATCGAAGGCGGCGGACCGGAATACGAAACCATTTGGGCCTACACCGCCGACTGCGCCGTTGACGACATGGCCGCGGTCATCAAGGCCAACATGTGGTGCAACGAATACGGGCTCGACACGATCAGCGCCGGAGCGACTATCGCCTGTGCGATGGAAATGAACGAAAAAGGCCTGTTCAGTGAAGAGGAGCTGGCGATAGGTCCGGCGTTGGAATTCGGTTCGTCCGAAGCGGTCATAGAGTGGACTCGCCTGATGGGCGAAGGCGAGGGCCTGGCCGGCAAGATGGCCCAGGGTTCGTATCGCCTGGCCGAGTCCTACGGCGTGCCCGAACTGTCGATGAGCGTCAAAAAGCTGGAAATGCCCGCCTACGATCCGCGCGGCATCCAGGGGCAGGGGCTTCAGTACGCCACGTCAAATCGCGGCGGATGCCACGTTCGCGGATACATGATCTCTCCCGAGGTCCTCGGCATTCCCGAGAAGCTCGACCCGATGAGCTTGGAAGGCAAAGCCACCTGGGCTATCGCGTTCCAGAACCTCACCGCCTGCATCGACTCTCTCGGGGTGTGTCTCTTCACCTCGTTCGCACTCGGCGCCGAGCACTACGCGACGATGTACAACACCATCGTTGGCGACCGGCTCTCCGCTGACGACATGGCCGCCGCGGGCGAGCGCATCTGGAACATCGAGAGGATGTTCAATCTCGCCGCGGGCATCGATCCGTCCGAAGACACGCTGCCCAAGCGTCTGTTGAGCGATCCGATCCCCGAGGGCGCGTCCAAGGGCGCGGTCAACCAGCTCGACCAGCTCCTGCCCGGCTACTACGCCGAGCGTGGATGGGGCGCCGACGGAAGGCCGACCGACGAAAAACTGACGGCTCTGGGATTGAAATAGACCGCGGATCATTGTTAACTATTCGCTGACATAAGACCGCCGTCGCGGACGGCGGAACGAAACAACGTTTTTTAGGAAAGGATTATGGCAATGTTTAAGATCAATATTAAGAATGCAGCAGTGTTCTCGCTGGCGGCTTGCATGGCCGCCGGGCTGCTGGTCGCGCCCGGATGCGGCGCCGGCGGAACCGGAATCGCAAGGCCCACGCTGCTGGTCTCGCTGCCGGACTCGGCCAACACGCCTGACGGGATGACCATCGACGACAAGACCGGAGACATCTACGTCTGCTGCCCGAACCTCAAAGACCAGAAGTACCCCGCGGTCCTGATGAAGATCGACAAGGACAACAAGGTCACGAAGTTCTACGATTTCCCCAAAGAAGCGATGCATCCCGGCAGCGGAAAAATCGGCGCGATGGGACTCGACATGGGTCCCGACGGAAACCTCTACATCGCCGACAACCAGTACTTCTGGGACAAGAACTACGCCTCGCGCCTGATTCGCGTGAACATCAAGGACGGAAAGCCCGTGGGCACCGACATCCTGGTCGAAGGGACCAAGCTGTCCAACGCGGTGATCTGGAGAGGCAACAACGTATACCTCAGCGACACCTTCTTTGACGTGCCCGACAAGCCCGGAATCAGCGGAATCTGGCGCTTCAGCCTCGACGAACTCAACAGCGGCAAGGTTATCAAGGTCAACCCGAATGGTTTCGATCCCCATACCATCGGAACAACCGATCCGCACCTGATCGCAACGTTCCAGACCTTTGCCCTGCCCCACCGCGGCGACACCGCCGGAGCCGACGGACTGACGTTCGACAAGGACGGAAACCTGTACTGCGGAAACTTCGGCGACGGAGTAATCTCGAAGATCAGCTTCGACGACAAGGGCAACGTGATCTCCAACAAGATCCTGATCAACGACAGCAAGACCATGCCGTCGGCCGACGGGATGTTCTACGACGCCAAGCGAGATCTGATCTACATCGCCGACTCCGAGCGCAACGCAGTTCGCGCCTTCACCACCGACGGCAAACTGTCGACGGTCTGGGAAAACGGAGCGGCGACCACCGGAGCCGACGGACTGCTTGACCAGCCGTGCGAAGTGCTCGTGCGAGGCGACACGATGTACGTCGCCTGCTTCGACATCAGCTTCCCCGGACTGCTGAACACCGTCAACGACGACGTCCACACGATTTCGATCATCGAACTGCCCAAGACGAAATAATTTCGACGACACATGTCCCAGGTTCGCACGCCGAACCGGGTCGCGGACGCCAATCATCCGGCGCCTGGGCACCAGTTGCCCAGGCGCCGGAATGTTAACTTCAACGAACCTGAAAGCTGAAAGCCTGAAATGGACCTCAATCTCAAAGACAAAGTGGCAATAGTAACCGGCGCCTCCAGCGGGGTCGGCAAGGCGATCGCCTTCGGTCTGGCCGCAGAGGGCGTCAAGGTCGCGGTCAACTTCCTTAAGAACGAAGAAAAGGGCCTTGACTTCACCGACGACGCGAACGCCGTAGTCGCCGAGATCAATGAGAAGTTCGGCGTCGAAGCGTTCGCCGTAGCCTGCGACCTGGCGATCGAAGATCAGATACTGTCGATGTTCGATCAGGTCGAATCCAACCTCGGCAAGGTCGACATCCTGGTCAACAACGCCGCATATCTGCCCAAAGGCCCCCTGGTCGACTACACCGAGGCCGAGTGGAACTACACCTTCCAGGTCAACGTCACCGGCGTCTTCATCGCCACCCGCGAGTTGGTCAAGCGCCTGCTGGCCGACGACCGCCCGGGCAAGATCGTGAACATCTCGTCGCAGGCGGCCTTCCGCGGATCGACCAGCGGACACCTGCCTTACGACTCGTCCAAGGGCGCTGTGATCTCCATGACCCGTTCGATCGCGCTGGAAGTCTCGCACAAGGGCATCAACATCAACGCCATCGCCCCGGGCATGATCATGACCGAGATGGTCGCAAAGCTCTGGGAAGAGCGCAAGGACCAGTACCTGGCCCGCATCCCGATGAAGCGAATCGCACAGCCTTCCGAGATCGCCAACATCGTAGTCTTCCTGGCCTCAGACGGCGGCAGCTACATCACCGGCGCCACGATCGACGCATCCGGCGGAATGATGATGCACTAAGCCCCGCGGGAAGTTGAAAAAACGAATCGCCAACGCCGCTTCTCGGCGGCTTAGAAAGGAGAACACTGCACTATGGGAACTATACTATTCGGCTTTTTCCTTTTGTTGATCGGAGCCGCATGCGGCGGATCGTTCGGCCTGCCCAGCAAGTTCGTCAAGAAGGACACTCCCTGGGAAGTTCTCTGGGGCCCGTTCTTCTTCTTCGTTGCCGTTGTGATACCCTGCATCATCGCCCCGCTGGTGGTCGACGATCTTTTCGGCGTATTCGCCGAGGTCGGCTTCGCCAAGATCCTGCCAGTTCTGGTCTTCGGCCTCCTTTGGGGGCTGGGATCTATGACCCTGGGCAAGGCGTTCGCCTTTATCGGCCTTTCGCTGGCGTACGCACTGAATTACGGAGCCCAGATCGTCACCGGATCGGTGGTTCCCATGGCGATACACACTCCTGACCAGATGGCCGAGCCGCACGGCATTGTCGTGCTGCTGGGCGTAGCGGTCTGCGTTGTCGGCGTTATCGTCTGCGGGCGGGCCGCGATCCTTAAGGAACGCAGCCTGAAAACGGAAGAAGGCGACTCGCCGGTCGATGACGCCAAGAAGAGCCCCAAGATGCTGATCGGCCTTACTATCGGCATCCTCTCGGGCGTATTGTGCGCCTGCTACTCCGTCGGATTCAGTTTCGCCACACCTGTCAATGACCTCATAGCCAAAGGCCAGACCGCCGGATGGGCCCAAGCCTGGGGCACGACCGCCCTTATCCTCTGGGGCGGCTCGATATCGGCGTGCGGATACTGCGTATGGGAACTGACAAAGAACAAGACATGGGGTCAGCTCAAGGGGCCGGGAATCGCAAAGACGCTCATCCTGGCTATGGCCATGGCGATCCTTCATGACGCCGCGGTGCTGTTCTACGGACTCGGCGCGATACGAATCGGCAACCTCGGCGGCTCGGTCGGATATGCGGTCTTCATGTCGTTCGCAATAATAATCGGCAACTTCCACGGCTTCCGCACCGGCGAGTGGAAAGGCGCGAGCGCCCAGAGCAAGAAGCTCATCATGGTCGGCATCGCCGTCCTGATTCTCGGGGTATGCGTCCTCGCCGCCGGTCGTCTGATGACTCCGGCTGCTCCAGCTCCCGCTCCCACCACCGCCCCCGCTACAACAACTTAACAAAGAAAGTCGTATCTGCTAATGCTTGTAACACTCAAAGACATACTCACTGACGCACGCGACAATCATTACGCCGTCGGGGCGTTCAATGTCGTGGAAAATGTAATGCTTCGCACCGTGCTCGAAACCGCCGAAGCAAAAGAGGCGCCGGTTATTGTTATGGGACTGGCCGCCGACCTTGAAGGCGCCGGTTGGACCTACATCGCAGGACTGGCCAAGCTCGCCGCCGAATACCACCAGATCCCCATCTGCCTGCATCTGGACCACTGCTACGATCTGGAGTACATACGTCAGGCTGTCGATTACGGCTTCACCGGCGTGATGTACGACGGATCGAGCCTGTCGTTCGAAGAAAACGTTGAGAAGACCCGAGCCGCCGTCGAGATCGCACACCCGCATGGGGTGAGCGTCGAGGCCGAACTCGGACACGTCGGCGGCAGCGACCTGGCCGAGACGCAGCACGTCGAATCCGTTCTCACCGAGGCCGACGAAGTCACAAAGTTCGTTGAGCTTACCGGCGTGGACGCTCTGGCGGTCTCGATCGGGACCGGACACGGAGTCTACCGATCCGAGCCGGTGCTCAACATCGAGCGCCTGGTCGAACTTACGCAAGCCACCGATATCCCGCTGGTAATGCACGGCGGATCGGGCACGCCGGACGACCAGGTCCGAAACGCCGTGGCCAACGGGATCACGAAGGTGAATGTCTTTACCGAAGAACGCATGGCGATGTTCCGCGGTCTGAAGGAAGCGGCGAAAATGGATCGCATCGACCCGCTGCCCGAAGACCAGTTCGGGCCTATCGCACGATCGCTGTCCGACCTCGTCGCCGAGAAGATCGACTTGCTGGGCAGCGACGGACGGGCCGCTCTAACCATTGCAGACGCATAGAAAAAACGCATCACAGGAGATATCCACATATGAATAACGTTCTGATTGCACCGGGAAAATACGTACAGGGCGCCGGCGTCCTCAAAGAGATTGGAACCTATCTGGCGGCTCTTGGCTCAAAGCCCGCCGTGCTGTGGGATGAAGCGGTCAAAGGCATTGTCGGCCAGACCGTGCTCGACAGCATCGCCGAAGCTGGAGTCGAGATCGTTGACATCGATTTCGCCGGCGACTCGACCAAGGCCGAGGCCTCCCGCGTGGCGGGGATCATTAAGGACGCCGGAGCCGACATCGCAGTCGGAATCGGCGGCGGAAAGACTCTCGACACCGCCAAGGCCGCGGCCGCCGAGGCGGGCGTTAAGATCGTAACCGTGCCGACGATCGCCTCCAACGACTCACCGACCAGCTCCTACACCGTCTGGTACGATGAAGACGGAAACTGCATGGGCTTCGAGTCATGGGGCGTGAATCCCAACCTCGTGCTCGTAGACTCGCAGGTCATCGCCAACGGCCCGACGGCCGCCTTCGTCGCCGGCATGGGCGACGGGCTCGGCACCTGGGTCGAAGTTGACGCCTGCGTCAAGGGCCAGGCCGGCAACCTCGCCGGCGGAAAGTCCACGATGGTGGCCGCCGCCATCGCCAAGCTCTGCTGCGAAGTGCTGATGGAGCACGGCGTGGCGGCTTTGAAGGATATCGAGCGGAACACCGTCACCCCCGCGGTCGAGAAAGTCATTGAAGCCAACGTGCTGATGTCGGGTCTGGGATTCGAGTCCGGCGGCGTGGCGACCGCACACATGATCGCAAACTGCCTGCCGTCATTCCCCGAGTGCCATCATCTCATGCACGGCCACGAAGTCGGCTTCGGCGTTATCAGCCAGTTGTGCCTCGATAAGGACTTCGACCCAGACCAGCGCAACGCCATCGTTGATTTCGAAATCGCCGTCGGTCTGCCGGTCACGTTCGCCGATATCGGACTCGAAGGCGTCGATCGATCACGCCTCCAGCCCATAGCCGACATCTGCGGCGGCGAAGGTTCGCTGTGCCACAATCACCCGTTCCCGGTAACCCCCGATGACGTCATGGAAGCGATGATCGCCGCCGACGCGCTCGGGCAGGAACGCAAGAATTTGATGGGAGTCTAGTGCAAAATGGCTGAATTGACCTGCGCCGAACGCGTTATGCGGGTGCTGCGGCGGGAGGAGCCCGACCGCGTGCCGCACTTTGAATGGCTGATATCCAAGGTCGTCCGGGATGCGCTTGTTCCCGGCAACACCGGGCACAACGATTTCGCGATAAGGATGGGACACGACGCGATCCTCGTCGCCCCGGACTTCAAGAAGGAGCAGATCGGACCCACTGAGTATATGACCGAGTGGGGCTACTCCAAGGACTACGGCCACGAGGAGCACGGAATCGAGGTCAAGTGTCCCATCCAGACCATGGAGGATTTTCTCGCCTGGAGTCCTCCGGACCCCCACGCCCCCGGGCGCTACGACACGATCGAAAAGGCCGTCGCCGAGTGGAAAGGTAAAATGGCCATCGGCGTGCACCTTAACGACGTGTTCTCGATCCCCCGCTCGCTGATGTCGATGACCTCGATCCTGATGGCGGTGATGGCCGACCCGAAGCTCGTTTCGGCGCTGGTCAGGATGTCTGTCGAAATCAACATCGAAATGGCCAAGGAAGTCGCCAGACGGGGCGTCGATTTCGTATGGACCGGCGACGACTACGCGTTCAACGTCGGCCCGTTCATGTCGCCTGACTCGTTCCGGGAGCTGTTCTATCCGGGCCTGTGCGAAGTGTCCGCCGGCTTCAAGGCCGCCGGACTGCCCTTCATCAAACACTGCGACGGGAACATCTGGCCGATCATCGACATGATGATCGACGCAGGGATCACCGCGCTGGACCCGATAGATCAGCAAGGCGGCATGGACCTCGGCGAAGTAAAGGCCAAGTTCGGCGACAAGGTCGCGATCAAGGGCAACGTCGACTGCGCCGAGACCATGACCAACGGAAGCGTCGAGGACATGATCGTCGCGACCAAGGCCGCCCTGAAGGCCGGAATGCCCGGCGGCGGATACATCTGCTCGTCAAGCAACTCGATCCACTCGGCGGTCAAGCCGGAAAACTACAAGGCGATGATGGACATCATCAAGGAATTCGGAACCTACCCGTGCAGGCTTTGAGGTTGAAGGTTAGAGGTCAGAGGCCAGGTGTCATGGGTTAGAGGTTAGAAAGAGCGACAGGTCGTTCCGCCGTTCAGTCCTTTAACCGTATGGTCGCTCAGCAGTACAGCTTTTGGGTCGTTTAGTCGTCTAGTCGTTCAGTCGTCTAGTCG
>Ga0180436_10000293_pt1 | contig 52655 bp, 42 predicted proteins | sample SS_ome_2_FD_132434 | JGI IMG/M metagenome (GOLD analysis project Ga0180436, IMG submission 132434) | Hypersaline lake sediment archaeal communities from the Salton Sea, California, USA - SS_3_S_2 metaG | ecosystem: Environmental > Aquatic > Non-marine Saline and Alkaline > Hypersaline >...
AAAATAGAAGGAATACCCCAATTAGGAGCGAATCGCACGGAAACTGTATACACGGAATATTAAAAACAAATAGGGCGACTAATAGAGTCGCCCTTTTTAATTCTTGATTTAATCCCCTTGTTAGAGGAAGTTAATTGTCGCGAGTACAACAGGCCGTTTCTTTGTTTTACTATACAAGAAAGATCGAATTGATTTCACCAGATCGTTATGCAAGTCGCCTTGGGTTTTCCCAACAATATCCGCGACCTTTTGGCGGGTTTGTTCCATGAGGTCATCCTCATCATGTTTGTAAACAAATCCCCGGGAGATGATTTCTATCTCTTCGTGCAAATTACCTTTGCGATCAAGCACTAAGCTGACCAGCACCACACCATCCTGAGACAGTTGTTCTCTTTCTCTGACAACTGAGGGGCCGATCTCTCCAACACGGGATCCATCCACGAAAACGTAACTTCCGGGGATGCGGTCCTTGATCTCCATCTTGCCATTATCAAATTCAATGACCTGTCCGTTCTCGATAACCAGCACGTTTTCCATTGGGAATCCGGATTCTTCAGCTAAGAATGCATGCTGCTTGAGATGTCTTAATTCGCCGTGGATGGGGATCAGGTATTTGGGGTTGACCATGTTGAGCATCAACTTCATTTCATCCTGATTGGCATGTCCTGAAACGTGCACGCCTCCAGCGATGGGTTCGTAGATCACATTGGCTCCTCTGCGGAAAAGCCAGTTGATGGTTTTGAAAACGGTTTCCTCATTGCCAGGAATGGCATGGGAGGAAAGCACAATGGTGTCGTCTTTGATAAGTTCGAATTGTTTGTTCGTACCCCGAGCCAACCTTCCCATAATGGAATATGGTTCTCCCTGTGAGCCGGTTGCCATTAACACAACATCTTTAGGATTCATATTCAATGCTTCATTGATGCCCACTTCCAGATTGGAAGGAATTTTCAGATAGCCTAGTTTTTTAGCCATCTTGGAATTCTGTTTCATACTGCGACCTACAAAAGCGATCTTGCGGCCGTGATGTTCGGCGGCATCCATTACCTGCTGCATACGGGATACCAGCGATGCAAACGAAGCAACAATGATTCGACCTGGCGCATTGCGGAACACTTTGTCCAGGGAGTCGTTGATCACCATTTCAGATGGGGTCCAACCAGGTTTATCTGCGTTGGTGGAATCGGCCAACAAGGCTAAAACGCCCCGACCAGAGAATTCTGCCAATTTGGAGAAATCTGTCGGCCAGCCGTCTACAGGTGTGGGATCGAATTTGTAATCTCCGGTATGGACGATTAATCCATCCGGGCAGGTGATGCCCAGGCCTACGCTGTCAGGGATCGAGTGGCAGACATGGAAGAACTCCACTTCAAATGGACCCACAGTAACACTCTCTCCGGCATGAACGGTATTGATGGTGGTTTTGTCCAGCAGGCCTTTTTCTGATAGGTTGGTCTCGATCAAGCCCTTGGTCAGTGGAGTAGCATACAGTGGCACGTTGATTTCTTCTAAAACATGCGCGATAGCTCCTGTATGATCCATATGTCCATGGGTGATTACCATACCCCTGACCAGATCCTTATTTTTTTTGATATATTCAAAATCCGGGATGATGTAATCAATTCCCAGCATGTCATTATCTGGAAACATCAATCCGGCATCGACGATGAGAATATTTTTCCCATATTCGTAGACCATCATGTTTTTCCCGACTTCCCCTAAACCTCCCAGGGGAATAATTCTTAATTTGTTTTTACTCATGTTTTTCCTTCAATTATCTCTCTTCCTGATAATTATTGTTCAGTGAGATTTAGTAGTCTAATAAAAAAATACCCGGCCGGTTAAAACCGGCCGGGCAGTGCTTTTTGAAACCTATTCAATATTATATCTTGCGATAAAACCTAAATAATCTTCGTAGAGCAATGATGCTGCTGGATAAATCCACCAGCCGGGTGTTTCTTTTCTAGAAACCGTGCTCATTTTAGCACGATAGTTATGATTTGTCAAAAGGGCCTTCTTCTCACTGGTACCCATTTGGATTTGATCGATCATTGGACATAGAATATTCTGTAAATGACCCCGAGCTTGTCATCGGACAGGAACAAATCCCCATCTGGCCCCTCAATTATGTCCGTTGGCGCCCCCCAAGCATTCCCGTCATCCAGTACCCATCCCACAGCGAAATCCTGAACAGGTTCCATTTTTCCGGTTCCGAACTCTATCCGGATAATTTTATTTCCTGAGGTTACTGATCCATCTCCGGTTCCATGAAGAGCGATAAACAAGTCTCTTTCATAATTATCCGGAAATTGATCCCCAGCATAAAATTCCATTCCATATGGCTCGGTTTGGGCTTCAAATTCATATATGGGTGTCAATAAATTCTCATTGCATGATTCTTTTTTGCCAAAATCGGGATCAGTTATACGACCTGCATGACAATATGGCCATCCACCATCAGCATCCTGATAAATGGCATAAAGGGTCTCTGGTGGAAGCCCGTCTGCCAAACCTTCTCTTTCCGATACGGCAGCCCAAAGGATTTCTTTGTCTGGTCGGAATGCTAAACCAATGACATTTCTTAGCCCAGTTGAGAAGACTTTACCGTTACTTCCATCTGCGTTGAACCGCATCACACCAGCCCTGCGGCTATCGTGTTCTTCACATACATTGCATGATGACCCAATTGCTAAATAAAGTAGGTTCCAATCAGGACTGAAGATGATCGAGCGATTTGTATGTCCACCTGCGGCAATTCCTGCTACGATGATTTCTCGGTCCTGGAAATATCCATCACCATCAGAATCCCCTAAGCGCAGTACTCGTGTGGTTTCCGCAACATAGAGCGAGCCGTCTTTGTAAAAGGCAACTCCACTTGGCTCTAAGAGGTCTTCGGCAACGACTTCAATTCCATCAGCAATCCCATCTCGGTCCTTATCAGGCAGAGTGAGAATACGGCCGGTTTCTGGCTCTGTGACATAAAGTTGTTGGTCAGGGCCAAATGCCATCATTCGGGGGCCCTGCAAACCATCTGCAAATACAGTTATGCCAAATCCTTCAGGCAAAAAGATAGGATGCAGTGGTGGAATGATTGTGATATCAGCATCAGTTATACCAGACTGAGGATTGGCAAGAGGAATGGATGTTGGTGCTGGTTCTTGACCGGAATTGTTATTACAACCGGTTACCAAGAGCAGGGCGAAAAGTAACAAGATGATACTCTGGAATTTTTTCATATGGAGTCCTTAAAAAGGAAGTGGATTTCTGTGTAAATTATACACGCTCAGTTTGTCTGTTGGATAGGAGACACCAGGGTTTAAACAAGTGTAGTGTGGATCACACCCCTATCCACACTACACGATGGTTCAATTTTCAGAGTATTACATCATGCCGGGCATTCCGCCGCCCATGCCGCCCATTCCTGCGGGAGGCATATCGGCTTCGTCTTTCGGTTCATCTGCAATCAGCGCCTCTGTGGTCAGGATCATGGCTGCGATGGAAGCAGCATTCTCGAGCGCGCCGCGAGTCACCTTGGCAGGATCGATCACACCAGCTTCAACCATGTCGATGTATTCTTCGCTGAGGACATCATAACCAATCTGGGGGTTCTTCTTCTCTTCCTGGATTCGGCGGACGTTCTCAAGGATCACTGCGCCATCTTTGCCAGCGTTATCAGCGATTTTGCGCATGGGAACTTCCAGGGCTTTGCGAACGATTTTCACACCCACCTGGGCATCAACATAATCCATTTTGAGTTTATCAATTGCCTTGGTGGCATTGATAAGGGCAACACCGCCGCCGGGTACGATGCCTGCTTCAACTGCAGCTCGGGTGGCGGAAAGAGCGTCTTCCACGCGGTGTTTCTTTTCTTTCAGCTCGGTCTCGGTTGCGGCGCCAACACGGATGATGGCAACGCCGCCGGACAGTTTTGCTAATCGCTCCTGCAGTTTTTCACGATCGTAGTCGCTGGTGCTGGAGTCGATTTCGTTGCGAATCTGCTGGATGCGGCCCTTGATCTGGGCATTGTCGCCAGCACCACCCACGATAGTGGTATCGTCTTTGGTGGAAATGACTTTTTCGGCTTTTCCGAGATCCTCAACCGTGGCGCTGTCTAACTTGCGTCCCAGATCTTCAGAAATCACGGTGGCGCCGGACAGGATAGCAATATCCTGCAGCATGGCTTTGCGGCGGTCACCGAATCCAGGGGCTTTGATAGCCAGGACGTTGACCATGCCGCGAAGCTTATTGAGCACTAGCGTAGCAAGGGCTTCGCCATCCACATCTTCAGCGATGATTACCAGGTCTCGTTTTCCGATCTGAACCAAACGTTCCAGCAAAGGAACCAGGTCCTGGGCGGCAGAGATCTTGGAGTCATGGATGAGAATATTGGCTTCTTCGATCACTGCTTCCATATCATCAGCATTGGTGACGAAGTAAGGGGACAGGTAGCCGCGATCAAACTGCATTCCTTCTACATATTCGGTTTCAAAAGCCAGGGTTTTGGATTCTTCAACAGTGATAACGCCGTCATTGCCGACTTTGTCCATCACGTCAGCGATCAGTTCACCAATGGAACGGTCCTGGGCTGAAATGCTGGCAACGTTGCCTATTTCTTCCCTGGTGGTAACGTCAATTGCGTTTTTACCGAGTTCTTCTGATACTGCATTGGCGGCGGCTTCAATTCCCTGTTTCAATAACATCGGGTTAGATCCTGCTGCCAGGTTCTTCATTCCTTCGGTCACGATGGAGTGAGCAAGCAGAGTTGATGTTGTGGTGCCATCACCGGCGATGTCATTGGTTTTGGTAGCTGCTTCTTTAAGCAGCTGAGCACCCATGTTCTCGAACTTATCTGAAAGCTCCACTTCTTTGGCAACTGTTACGCCGTCGTGAGTGATAGTTGGGCTGCCAAAACTTCGGTCAAGGGCAACATTGCGGCCTTTTGGGCCGAGGGTGGTGATAACGGCTTTCGCCAGTTTATCCATACCCACCTGTAATTTGCGTCGGGCCTCTTCTGAAAAAACGATTTGCTTTCCTGCCATAGATTTCTACTCCTTCCTGATTACAAAGAATTCACAGTATTAATATAAATGCTTTAACGCCGACTCAGAGCTGTCTTTGAAGCGGTGTGTTAGCAGTCAATATTATGGACTGCTAATTAGCGGAGAATATGATAACTTTCTTCGATTTGAAAGTCAAGTTTTATCGAAGGCTTTAACATGATTCTTATATAACGTTTAAGTTTGAATTGGGACCGAAATCAAGGAGATGGGGTGGCTTCCAGTAGATTGCAGATGGCTTCGTTATCTGCTACGATGCTCATCAGGGTGAGATCGTCTCCGTAGGCGATTTTCAATTCCGCCATCACTTCAAGGGCTTCCTGGCAGTAGTTCTCTTCCGGGCGGCTGAGTGCTGCCAAGACAGAACCGTAGCGTGCATAATAATACGCTACATCATAATTTGTTATTTCTAAAGCCTGAACCGCCACACCGCCAACCTCGTTTTCTTCTGCGGTGCAGCCAACCACAGCACATTTCAAGACAGGCAAAGCACCCTCGTAGTTACGAGCCCGGACATAAATATCACCCAGTTGTCCGTAAGTGTCTGCATTGGAGGGATTGATGGCGATGGCTTTTTCTCCGTTGACGGCTGCGATGAAAAACTCACCATCCCGTGAATAGGTTTTTGCGATGGCAATATAAGGTATGGAATCTTCCACCCCGTTGGATTGGTTGATTGTGATAGCTTTGGCAAAGTATTCCAGGGCCACATCATAGACTTTTAGCGCTCGATAGATCACACCGATGCGGATATAAAGGAAAGTCAGGTTAGGGTTGATCTCGGCTGCTTTTTCGAATTCCTCAATGGCATAACGGTATTCCCCTAATGATTCCAGAACGGTTCCGTAAACCCTGTGAGTGTCCATTAATTCCGGCCCCTGCTGAACGGCCCTCCGGGCGTGTTCTTCTGCCTGGGCTTTTTGATTTTGGTCCAGTAAGACCTCAGCGTAAAAGGCCAAAGCCAGACTGTTATTGGGATCGAGTGTGATTGCAAGGTTGGCTGCTTGTTCAGCCTGGTTGATCCAGTCTTGTTTTTCTTCCTGGCTGGCGGCTGCCGAGGTTGAACTCCAGTCCAGGACCAGGGCCTTGATAGCCTGGATAGTACTATCGCTAGGCGCCAGGTCTGAAGCGAGCTGGATTTCCTGCCTGGCCATAGATAAACGTTCTGTGCGTTCTTCTGTAGTGGATAGTAGGCCGGAAGAGTAGGTCAGTAATCTGGCTAATTCTGCGCGGACCTGGGCATTCTCCGGATGTTGTTCTAATACATCGTAATAGGCATCAATGGCATCTTTTCCAACTGGATCGTAGATATTTCCGGCCTCGAAATAGGCTTCACCTTCCAGAACTAGCGAATCCACTGTTCTGGTCGCTGTTGGTGTAGGGAGGAATAGTGGCTCAAAGCGACCTTCTGGATCGTGAACCTGTGAAGCAAACCATAAACCGATCGCACTCAAAGCAACCAGAATCAAGACAAACGGATAGTTGATAGTTGTCTTGTTGGTGCTAAATGTAGGGCGTTTACCGGTTAGTTTTCGATCCATGTTTATTTAGAAGTGCCGGTCAATAGAGATATTACTCGTCTGAGATGGCAAGTGGAACTGGATTAGGGAGTTGGCGATGGCTCGAGAGTGGGTTCGACCAGATTCGCAGTACATATGGCCAGACCCTCATTGGCGTTGATGAAAGCGATATTATCATCTGCAACCTGACTGAGCATGGTCTGGAAAACTGGAACAGCCTCTTCACACATGTTCATCCTGGCCAGAGTTAACCCGTAGGCCGAGAAGATCTCGATCACTTTCGGTTTATAGGACAGTGGTACACCTTCTACAATTTCTCCATCATCTGTTGTGCCGCCCCGAACTGCTAAGCCAAGATATTTTAATGCCAGATCATAATCTCGATTTCTGAAATGCAGAACACCCAAATTTCCTTGCATGAGTGGGTCTTCCGGGGCGTCCTTAGCGGCCAGCTCTCCATATTGGATGGCTTTATTATAAATACCATCTAGTAGATAAATTCGGGAGATCTCATAATCTGGAGTTGGGTCACCTGGATTAAGTGCGTTTGCTTGGCTGAAAGAAGTTACAGCCTTATCGTTTTCCTGGTTTGCATAATAACAATACCCCAGCATTAAATGCAGATTGGGAATGGCATTATTAATATTGAGGGCGCTCTGATATTCCCGAATTGCTTCATTATAGTTTCCTGTCCAATAAAGCACATAACCGCGCGCGCGATGAGTCTCGAGCATATTAGGTCCCAGTTCCAAGGCTTTCAGTGATTCAATGCTGGCATTTTCAAAGTCCTGGCTGTCGATCAAAATTTCAGCGTAAACTGCATGAGCCAGTGGGTTCTTTTCTGCCAGGCTCAGGGCTTTTTCAATTGATATTTCAGCAGCAATGAGATCGCCAAGAAAATCCAGTGCCCAGGCCTTCATAACATGAGCCAGGGGATTGTCAGGACTGCGAAGCAGGGCCAGTTCAGCGTTTTCAAGGGCGGCTTCGTGATCTCCGGCCAGGATCTGGACCCGAGCCAGTGAAACGAATAATGACGAATCTTCAGGATTGGCGAGAATGGCTTCTTTGTACGCGTCTATTGCCTGACTTAATTTGCCTTCATCGAATAAGGCTTCAGCCCGGTTGAGGAAAATCTCAGGATTTTCAGTGGGTGTTACTGTTGGAATTCCAATCGGTTCAATAGTTGGAACAACAGCCTGGTTAAAATAGATTATTAATCCAATCACTACCAGAAGCAGGATGATGCGCCAAGGATTGGCTCTCCGCCGGGGTTTTTTGGTCATTTTCCAATTACTGCCATTTAGGTACATGCGCACATCTTACCACTGTCGTTAAAAATGCGTCAAGGATTCCCTGCAAGTTCCTGAGAGGGGTTCTCAAAATTATGAAAAATCCCCTCACTTGCGTATCTTTCCTCTCTCAGCTAGAATTGGAGCATGCAATTTGATATCTTCACTCTCTTTCCAGAAGTTTTTCCGGCTTATCTGGATGCCAGCATTCTGCACCGTGCCCAGGAAATGGGACATCTCCAGGTAGATATTCACAACATACGTGATTGGGCAGTCGATAAACATCAAGTTACGGATGAACCTCCTTATGGTGGTGGCGGTGGCATGGTGATGAAACCAGAACCGATCTTCGCTGCAGTCGAAGGGATTCTGGGACAACCACCATCTTGTCCGGTTTTGTTGATGACACCTCAGGGTGAGCTCTTGGATCAAAAGAGAGCACAGGAATTGATGAATTTTGATCGTCTGGCAATTATCGCTGGGCATTATGAAGGATTTGATGAACGCGTAAGAGAGAACTTAGTGACGGACGAAATTTCAATTGGAGACTACGTGCTTACTGGTGGGGAACTGCCAGCCTTGATATTGATTGATGTGCTTACCAGGTTGATCCCTGGTGTATTGGGAGATCCAATGGCGGCTGAAAACGATTCGCACGCCAGTGGTTTGCTGGAATATCCTCACTATACCCGCCCTGAAGAATACCGGGGATGGAAGGTGCCTGAGATCTTAAGATCCGGACATCATGCCAAAATCAACCGCTGGCGGAGGAACCAGTCCTTGAAGAGAACGCAGGAAAGAAGGCCGGACCTTCTAGAGAGGTTTGATCTAACAGATGAGGATCGGGGGTTTTTAGATCAATTGAATAATGAGGATGAGTGAATCTTTAGAAAGTTGTAGATATAAAATGTTGGATTGGGGGAAAGTAATCGGTGATCAGTTTCTTGATTGAAATCCCATACCTAAAGTGTTGAGCGGGAGGCGTAGTCGAAGAACATCTCGACTATTTATTCACCTGCGCTCGGAACCCGCTCGATGATTATCTGCCAATAATATTAACATCCTGTAAGAAAACCCCTTTTTAGCACCCGCTTTTCTTGACTGCTAAGAACCACCATGATAGACTATAAACCGTTCTTAGCACTCTCGGCAAGAGACTGCTAAATGGTAAATAATGATGTCCGTTTTATCGGAAAGACAAAAACTGATCTTAGCTTTGGTGGTTCGGGATTATGTGGAAAGAGCCGAACCAATTAGCTCTGGTCGTTTAGTAAGAAAATATCAACTCGATTTCAGTTCAGCGACAGTTCGCAATGAAATGGCTGTTCTTGAGGATAAGGGTTTCCTATCTCAGCCTTATACATCGGCTGGACGAGTGCCAACTAGGGCAGGATACAGATATTATGTGAGGCGCTTGATGGGTGAGGATCAGCTGCCTGCGCATGTGCAAGAGATGATCCGGCATCAGTTTTACCAGGCGCGGCACGATGTTGATGACTGGCTTTCATTGTCAGCATCAGTTTTGGCTCAGCATAGTATGAGTGCAGCCATCGTGACCCAGCTGCATACTGAAAAGGCAAGATTTAAACATATTGCCTTGTTATCAACCCGGGGACGCCAAGTTCTGGTAGTGATAGTCCTGAGCAGTGGAGAAGTTCACCAGCAAACATTGGTGCTCGATGAGACTATATCTCAGGAACAGTTAAGTAGTCTTGCGACCCGGATCAATCAGTTTGCGACAGAATTAGATGCCAGAGAACTGGAGGACTTAGAACCCGGAATAACAGAAGCTCCTCTGAAAGAAATCTTTGAAGTAGTTTTGAATACTATTAAAGAATCCGAAGTGATTACTTCGGGTGAGGTTTATCGGGATGGATTGGCCAATATGTTATCCGAACCGGAATTTTCTGAACCGGATAAAGCCAAACTAACACTTGAGATTTTTGAAGATCGAGTCATGTTGGATGACTTGTTATCCAGAACGGTATTTGATAGTGACGCTCCCGGTGTGCACGTGATCATTGGTGGCGAAGATACTTGGGACCAGTTGGAGGATACATCACTGATCCTGGCTAGTTACGGGAAGAAGGACCATGCAATGGGAGCAGTAGGAATTCTTGGCCCCTTGCGGATGTCATATAGTCGGGGAGTTTCCACTGTCCGTTTCGTTTCAGACTTGATCAGTGAGCTGATCTCTGAATCTATGGGCAGTTGATTTATTATCGAAGGAGAATTATTGCGGAATGAAAAACAAAAAGGATCAGATCAAACCTGAAGTCGAAGAGACTGAAACCGACTCGTTGGAAGAAAACTCCCTCGATCAGGATATGGATGTCAAAGGTTCTGCTGCTGAAGTTGAGCTGGATAGTGAGGAACAAGATGAGGATCCAGTAGAGGTTTTACAGGCATCTTTGGGTGAAATAACAACAAAAGCCGAAGAGTACCTGGATGGTTGGCAGCGAGCCAGGGCAGAATTTGCTAACTATAAAAAAAGGGTTCTTCGAGAAAATGCAGATATCCGCCAGGTGGCTCGCGGAGAAGTGATCAAACTATATCTGGATATTGCCGATGACCTGGGGCGGGCATTACAGGAAAAACCCGAATCTGGAGAAGAAGGAACCTGGGCAGATGGAATTGAGATCATTTTCCAGAAGTTACGTTCCCGGCTTGAAGCTGAAGGGATCAAACCGATGAACCCTCTTGGTGAAGAATTTGACCCAAATATACATGAAGCCCTTATGAAAGAAGAAAGCGATGAATATGAGAGCGGTCAGATCATAGAAGTGATGCAGGAAGGCTATTGGATTGGCGAAAAAGTATTACGTCCAGCGCTGGTCCGAGTGGCTGCCTAAATGGAATTATTAGATAACGTAACAGATTTACATTAACGGAGGAAAAAAATGGCGAAAATAATAGGAATTGACTTAGGAACAACAAATTCAGGTGTAGCAGTGATGGAAGGTGGAGAACCCACAATAATCCCGTCTGCAGAAGGCGATCGATTAATTCCGTCAGTTGTTGCCATGAATAAAAATCATGAGCGGTTGGTTGGCCGACCGGCCCGAAACCAGGCAGTCGTAAACCCAGAAAACACCATCACATCGATCAAGAGATTTATGGGTGGTAAGTTCAATTCTCCGGGTGTTGAAAGAGCTCGGAAGATGGTTTCCTATGAAACCCTGGAAGCTCCCAACGGCGATCTGCGAGTGATGATGGACGGGAAAGAATATTCTCCGCCCGAGATCTCGGCTATGATCCTGGCAAAGATCAAGGCAGATGCCGAGGATTATCTGGGAGAACCTGTAACCCAGGCAGTGATCACTGTCCCGGCTTACTTCAATGACAGCCAGCGAAATGCCACAAAAGATGCTGGAAAGATTGCCGGCTTGGAAGTGCTGCGGATCATCAATGAACCCACTGCTTCATCTCTGGCTTATGGTTTGGATAAAAAACAGAATGAAGTTATCGCGGTTTACGATCTGGGCGGCGGCACCTTTGATATCTCTATCTTGGATGTAGGTGAAGGTGTGTTCCAGGTACGATCCACAAGCGGTGATACTTTCTTGGGTGGCGATGATTTTGATCAGCGGATTATTGATTTCCTGGCGGACGAATTTCAAAAGGATGAAGGCATTGACCTTCGAGAACAGCGCCAGGCGTTGCAGCGGCTTCGTGAAGCTGCTGAAAAAGCCAAGATTGAACTTTCTACCATGCAGCAGACCGAGATCAATCTGCCTTATCTAACAGCAGATGCCTCTGGACCGAAACACTTGGTAAAGAAATTCACCCGCGCCAAGCTAGAACAGCTCACGATGGACTTGATAGAAAAATCAATGAAACCAGTCCAGCAAGCTCTTGATGATGCCGGCATGAAACCTGGCGACATTAACGAAGTGGTTCTGGTCGGTGGTATGACCCGAATGCCCGCAGTACAGGAAGCAGTCGGAAAATTCTTTGGTAAAGCTCCCCACCGTGGTGTAAACCCCGATGAGGTTGTCGCGATTGGAGCCGCTATTCAGGCTGGCGTACTCGGTGGAGAAGTTGATGACCTACTGCTCCTTGATGTTACTCCGTTGACCCTGTCTGTTGAAACTTTGGGTGGTGTAGCAACTCCGCTAATTGAGCGCAATACTACCATTCCTGCCCGCGAGAGTCAGACTTTCTCCACGGCCAGTGACAATCAGAACCAGGTGGAGATCCATGTCCTTCAGGGAGAACGCGCCATGGCAGCGGATAATAAATCGCTGGGCCGATTCATTCTGGATGGCATTCCCCCTGCGCCACGAGGGATTCCTCAGGTTGAAGTTACCTTTGACATCAATGCCAACGGTATTCTGGAAGTGACCGCCAAAGATAAAGCTACGGGCAAGACCCAGAACATCACCATCACGGCTAGTTCTGGCCTGAGTGATACTGAAGTCGAAAAGATGCGCCAGGATGCTGAGCGCTTTGCAGAAGATGATCGGGTAAATAAGGAACTGATCGAAACCCGCAATCATGCCGATACCCTGGCCTACACCGCTGAGAAAACCCTGCGGGATATGGGAGACAAGGTCCCGGCTGATGTCAAGACTGAGGTAGAAGCCAAGGTCGCTGAAGTGAAAGCTGAGCTGGATAAGGAACCCGTTGAGGTCTCCCGACTGAAAGAAGTGACTGAAGCTCTATCCATATCCTTACAGAAGATTGGTGAAGCAGCTTATCAAGCAGCTGCAGATGCCGGAGAGAGTATGCCTGGGGCAGAGCCAAATGAAGGTGAAGGCGGAGGTGGTGAAGAAGGCGACGTTGTTGAAGGTGAATTTGAAGAAGTATAGTCCTTTCAAGTGATCGAGACTCAAAGCCGGGGAATAGCACTCCCCGGTCTTTGAGTATTTAATAAAGTGACATTATCAGCTGAATAGTATATGGTAAGTGATATGGCTAAACGAGATTATTATGAAGTGTTGGGAGTTTCCCGGGATGCTTCGGAAAGTGAATTAAAAGGTGCTTTCCGAGATATGGCTCGCAAGTACCACCCGGATGTAAGCGACGCACCGGATGCAGAAGAGAAGTTCAAGGAAGCCAATGAGGCTTACGGTGTACTGTCTGATGCTGATAAACGCGCAGCCTATGATCGGTTTGGTCATCAGGGTGTAAGAGGACCGAGTGGAGGTCCTGGATTCGAGACGGTTGATTTCTCTGATTTTGCGGACATTTTCGGGGATATGTTCGGGTTTGGTGGTTTTGGGGGTCGATCAAGAACTGCCAGTAGAACAGCTCCCAGGCGGGGTGCTGACCTTCAATATCAGGTAACGATCTCCTTTAAGGAAGCTGTTTTCGGCGCTGACAAGGAAATTGAAGTAACTAAAGATGAAAGATGCGACACCTGCAGCGGGGATGGTGCAAAACCCGGCACTTCACCAAAAACCTGTCCGGAATGTCAGGGAAGAGGGGAAGTTCGCCAGACGCGGCAAACCCTATTAGGATCTATGGTTCAGGTAACAACCTGTCCGGTCTGTCAGGGAAGAGGGAAGATCATTGAAGTACATTGTCCCACCTGCAGCGGACAAGGAAAAGTAAGAAAAACTCGTCGCAAGAAAGTCAGTATTCCTGCTGGAGTAGATGATGGCACCCGCATCCGTTTGGGGGGAGAAGGGCAGCCAGGGGAAAATAATGGACCTGCTGGTGATCTGTACCTGCTCGTCAGAGTTCAGCCTCATAAATATTTCCGCAGGCGCGATAATGATATATTGCTGGATCTTAAAGTGAATGTAGCCCAGGCCACCCTGGGCGCTGAAGTGTTGGTACCAACCGTGGATGGAGATGTAAAACTGAAGATTCCTGGAGGAACCCAGCCAGGAAAGATCATCCGTATGAGAGGAAAAGGTGTGCCGCACTTACGCAGCAACTCCCGAGGAGATCAACTGGTGATCGTAAATATCACAATCCCTAAAAAACTAGATGTGGAAGAAAGGGAATTGTTTGAAAAGCTTGCTGATAAAATGGACAGCAAAGTGCTTCCTCAGGAACGAGGCTTTCTGGACAGATTAAAGAATGTTCTGGGAGGATGATCAAGCTTTGATTAATTTGGCTTATCAGGTGCAAATCAATGCCATTTGGCAGCGGTTTGCACCTTTTTGATACCTATGAATGGAATTAGAGAAGAACCAAAATGGCTAGAGTTCAGTATTGAAATCGACCAGGATATGGCGGATATGGTTAGTAACGTGCTGATCGGGATCTTGCCAGCAGGTCTGGTTTCGGAAAGGGTTTTCGAAGAGGTGTTTCCCCATGAACTGGATCAGGTCAAAGGACCGATCCGCGTCTTTGGATTCTATCCCGAAGAAGAAGATTTGATATATAGGGAAAGGATCTTAGAAGCATTGAATGGTTTGAAAAATAAAGTCGACTTGCCAGACCCTACATTCTCATCTCTGGAAAATAAAAACTGGGCTGTTGCCTGGCAGGAAAGATATCAACCTATCCCGATAGGAGATAGGTTGATTGTAGTTCCTTCCTGGTTGGAAAATCCAGATCCAGAGAGGATCCCGATCTATATCGATCCGGGCATGGCGTTTGGCTCTGGAACCCACGAGACTACCCAATTGACCCTGGCATTGCTGGAAAAGTGTATATCTGAGCAGACTCATACCGAGCTAATTGATGTGGGATGCGGTTCCGGTATTTTATCCATCGCTGCCGCAAAACTAGGAGTGGAAAGGATATTAGGAGTAGATTCTGATCCTGGAGCCATCCGCGTCTCAATTGAGAATGCGAAAAAGAATAATCTGAAAAAAGCTGGTACATTTCATCAAGGCTCTGTGCAAGATATCCTCTCAGAGAAATTTTCCTTGCTCCGGGCAACCCTGGTGGTTGCGAATATAATTGCTCCCATTTTGGAGGAGTTATTTGAAGAAGGATTGGCGGATCTTGTCTATCTGGGCGGTCATTTGGTTTTATCGGGCATCCTAACGGATCAGCTGCCGGCTATATTGAATCGCCTAGAACAAAGTGATTTTAAGGTGAGGAATACTATGCGGCAGGGTGATTGGGTTGCTGTTCACGCAGAAAAGACCATTGCCTGACCAGTTATATTCACTCAGGTATAATAATGAGAGTACGGCAATAATTTACTCAACCCCCAGATACACTCACAAGGAGTTCCAGATGCCAGATCTCCATCCGGATATAGAAAGAATATTAATCTCTGAGGAAGATATCCAGCAGCGTGTGGCTGAATTAGCTAACGAAATCGACCGTGATTATAAAGACGCAGGCCGGGTTGTCTTGATTGGGATATTAAAGGGGGCCTTTATCTTTACTGCTGACCTGTCCAGAAAGATGAAGGTGCCCCATAGTGTGGATTTCATGTCAATATCCAGTTATGGTGATACGGCTGAGTCTGCTGGTGCTGTGAGATTGATCCTGGACCTGAGGAAACCGATAGCAGACCAACATGTCATTGTAGTGGAAGACATTGTGGATACAGGGTATACCATGAATTACCTCTACCAAACTTTGATGGGGAGGAACCCTGCATCGTTAAAAACCTGTTCCCTGTTTAAAAAGAATCGTGACAATCTTGATGTCCCACTAGATTATGTCGGATTTGACCTGCCTGATGTCTGGGTCGTTGGTTATGGCCTGGACTATGCAGACACTCACAGGACCTTGCCCTATATCGCTGAATTAAAAAAAGAAGTGTACTCCTGATTTAAGGTCAATTGATCAGTTCGTGATTATTTGGTGTCTATGTCTGCTCGAGAACGCTCAATTCGTACTGAGGGAATTATTTTACGCCGGAAGGACTTCGGAGAGTCGGACCGGATCCTGGTCTTATTCACACGGAAACTAGGGCGTATCTCAGGAATCGCTAAAGGCTCGAGGAAACCAAGTTCAAAGATAGCAGGACACCTTGAGTTGTTCATGTGTTCTTCTTTCTTGATCTCCCGCGGTAGGAATTTACACTTGATCACTCAGGCAGAGGTTATAGATTCCTTTGATCGGTTAAGAGAGGATCTCCATGGAATTGGCCGGGGATCATATATCGTTGAATTGGTTGACGCCGTGACATTTGAAGAGGGCAGCAATCTTAATTTATATGAGCTGCTGTTAACAACCCTCAAAGCCCTGGATTCTGGAGACGACCCAACGATCATCACTCACTTTTTTGAATTGCACTTGTTGGGGTTAGTTGGATTTCAACCCGAATTTTTTATCTGCGTGGAGTGTGGAAAGAAGATCACGGAGCAGGATCAATACATTTCTGGCGAGTTAGGAGGGGTGGTTTGCCCTTCTTGTGTGACAACACTATCCGCGGTCGATATACGTCCAGTTTCAGTCAGGATCCTGAAATATTTACGGCATTTTCAACGCTCGAGCCTTCAGGAATTGATGGCTCTAAAAATTCCATCTGAGGTTAGAAAAGGGCTTGATGAGGTTATTCGTTATTATCTAACGCATACTCTGGAAAGGCATTTAAACAGCCCTGAATTTATTATCAGGATGAAGGAATAATCACTGTATTTATGCTACCGAAAAATAACACAAAAGCGTAATCAATTGATTACGCTTTATTATCGAATGCCATAGAAAATAATTATCCGAGTTGGCCGCTAATGACCAGTTTGGCATCACTGAGTTTTTCTCCCTCATAGATGAAAAATTTCAAGATCAAGGGGATGATCTTTCCTATCATTGCCTGGGCTGGGCAGTATGCGTCTGCGGATAATTCTATAGCCCGGGTGACTGCGTTCTCCGAGATATCTTTTCCGGCGACATGGTATTCAATCACTGCGCTGGTAAACACTTTCGGATGTTGATCAGCCCGTTCAGTTTCAACCTTTACCTGAAAATCTGAGACTTCCTGCCTTTTTTTCTTAAGGATGGAAATGACATCCATAGCTGTACAACCGGCCAGGCTGACGGCCATCAGTTCCATGGGACGAAATCCGTCATTATCTCCCCCAACTTCTGGGTATGAACCGAGGGGGATCTCAAAACCTGAATCCGCTGAACCCGTAAAAGACATTCTGCCTTTCCAATCAACTTTTGCGTTCATAATTTATTCCTCCAAGATGGGGGTGACATATTTTTCCAGGGTTGGTAGATTGATCGCGCCCAACCAGGCCAACCGAAGGTTTCCACTTTTGTCTATGACCCAGGAATTCGGAAGCGTGCTATTCTGGAAAGTGGTCAACGACTGGTTTCTAGGATCCAGAAGGACAATAAACTCGAGCCCTTGTTCTTCGACAAAGGCGCGGACTTCAGCCGCAGGTTGACCAGCTTCCACCGCGACGATTTGGAAATCTTCGTCCCTGTATTTTTCGAAATATGCTTGAAATTCAGGCATTTCCTGGCGGCAGGGAGGGCACCAAGTGGCCCAATTGTTCACAAGAACTACCTGCCCCACAAAATCGGATAATGATACTTCATTTCCTTCCAAGTCATATAAGGTCAGCTCTGGTGCGGGTTGATCGACTTCGATTGGCGGGAGTAAAAATAACTCCTCCATTTTCTGGTCAATACCATTAGCGGCCTGAATATAAACAGCTATTCCAATGAAGATCATCAACCCCAATCCAACCAGGATAAAGGGGAGGAGGTTGGTTTTGTTATTATTCGTTTTAGTCATTGTCCTGCTCCTTGTTGAACGACTCCGGAGGTAAAGAGCCCTTCTTGCCCTATTGTACTATTTAGAGTCAAATTACTTTGCCTATCTTACACAAGATTTTCATCAGAATTTTTTGGCAGATCTTTCGATTTACTCAATTATGGGACAGAAAAAATCCGGCTTAGAAAGTAATGGACCAGTTATTTCGCTGAGTAAGGAAATATTCCCCATTTAATCAAGTTAGACCACTTTTTAATCTGTAGATGTCCCTGAAACGGAAAAGACCCCGGATAATTAATAAATGTCACATAAAATGAGTGAGTTTTGTCCATCGAATCAATATCTATGACTGTGAAAAATGATTTGAATACTGGTATACTAAACGTGAAAGTTTTTACTAACTTTGGCTCCGTTGTCGTTATCCATTACACATGAGAATTTATAATCAGTGTTGCTTGAGCAGCGCCCATGCTGTATTAAACTGCACCCATTTTTATTGGTATCAGGTATGCAAGCGTAAGAAACCAGGTATCAGGGGTTATTTTTATCTTGGATTTTGTGGAGGAGCAGCTCCCAGGGCGAATTAAGGCGACTTGGATTGCTCCTCTTTTTTATTTAATTGTGGAATTTGGGAAAGGAGAAAAATATGGCAAGCATGTCTCTGGAACTTCCTACGATGTTTGGAGACCACCATGTTATCGAAGTCAGGCGAATTCTGCTTGAGTTTGATGGCGTTTCGGATGTATATGCCAGTTCCGGGTTTGGCGTTGTTGAAGTGGAATACAACAGCAAAAAAACTCCAAAAAAGGACCTGGTTGGTGCACTCGAAAAAGCAGGATATATGGGGGATTTCAAAATGGCGTTAGAGCCATCTACTCCAGCGAATGAAGATGTAAAAGGCGCATATTTCCGCCATACCGAAGCTGTTGAGCAGACTGGTAACACAGTAAGTTTTGAACAAAACGTAAGAGTTCAGCGATCTCCCCTTTGGCCCTGTCCAGGAATGGGGCCAGTAAAAACGCAAATTTTAGAAGTGGACGAGGAGAATGAAGATGGCTAAAAAGAAACGAACGTTAGAGGAATTTAGTATAGATCCCGCAACCCAGGAAATGCTCCAGCGAGCTGAGGATATGGGGATCAAAACTGCCTTTACAAGGGCAGACGATATGGCTCCCTGCAATATCGGCGGCGCAGGCATGTGCTGTAAAAACTGCAGCATGGGTCCCTGCCGCCTGACAAAGGATGGTCAGGTTGGTGTTTGCGGCGCCACCATCGATACCATTCAGGCCCGTAACCTGCTAAGAGCTATTTCAGTCGGTGCTTCTGCGCACTCAGATCACGGCCGTGATATGGCTTTCACTCTTAAAGCGACCGCCAACGGTGAAGCAGAGGGATATGTCCTCCGCGATGTGGCCAAATTAAGGACTGTGGCTCGATACTACAACATCCCGGTTGACGATCGGTCCCCGAACGATATCGCTAATGACCTGGCCGACCTTTATATCTCCCAATTTGGTCAGCAAACTGGACAGGTTGCCCCTGTTATTCGTGCTCCAAAGAAACGCCAGGAACTCTGGAAGGAAAAGGGCGTAATGCCCCGCGGTGTGGATCGTGAGGTAGTCGAATCCCTGCACCGGACCCATATTGGTGACGACCAGGATCCCAAGAATATCCTCAAACAAGCAATCCGCGTTTCTCTTTCAGATGGTTGGGGCGGCAGCCTGATCGCTACGGATATCTCAGATATCTTATTTGGCACTCCCGCTCCCTTGCTTGGAGAAGCCAACCTCGGTGTTTTGAAAGAGAAATGGGTGAATGTGGTTATCCATGGTCACGAACCGACCTTGAGCGAAATGATCGTTGCTGCATCACAAACTCCAGAAATCATCGAATATGCCAAGGCAGCTGGGGCGGAAGGTGTCAGTCTTTCTGGAATTTGCTGCACGGCTAATGAAACCCTGATGCGCCAGGGCATTCCCGCTGCAGGTAACTTCCTGCAGCAAGAACTGGCTATCCTAACGGGTGCAGTGGAAGCCATGGTTGTGGATGTTCAGTGCATTATGCAGGCTCTGGTGGGCTTGGCTGAGAACTTCCATACCAAGATCATCACCACCTCCCCCAAGGTTATGATCACCGGGGCGACTCATATTGAATTTGATGAGCACAAAGCACTTACTATTGCTAAAGATATCCTGAAGAACGCCATTGACAACTATAAAAACCGCGGTGATATTCAAATCCCGGATTACAAATCCGAGCTGATCCCTGGATTTTCACATGAGTATATCAACTACGCCCTTGGTGGATCATATCGGGCTTCTTTCAGGCCTTTGAATGATGCCATAATCTCTGGCAGGATCAGGGGAGTGGCAGCGGTAGTTGGATGTAACAACCCCCGCAGCCAGCACGACTTCCTGCACACCGTTGTTACCAAAGAACTCCTAAAACAAGATGTTCTGGTAGTTGAAACAGGGTGCTCGGCTATCGCCAACGCCAAAGAAGGGTTGCTGATGGGACAGGCAGGACTGGATAATGTAGGCCCCGGCCTTCGTGAGATCTGCGAAGCCACTGGTATGCCCCCTGTCCTCCACATGGGAAGCTGTGTGGATAATAGCCGTATTCTCACTGTTCTATCCCAGGTTGTTGAAGAAGGAGGCCTGGGAGAAGACATTGACGAGGTTCCAGCTGTTGGATTGGCGCCAGAATGGATGAGTGAAAAAGCGCTCTCAATTGGCACCTATTGTGTGGCTTCCGGAGCATACGTGATCTTCGGCGGCACTTCTCCAGTGGGAGGTATGCCTGACAAGGTGTCTGATAGTGATATTGTCACCGAGTTAATGAGCTCGGGATGGGAAGAGGACTTCGGTGGTAAATTGGAGTTCATCCCTGATCCCCACGACATGATCAAGGCTACTCTGGATCATATTGATAAAAAGCGGGCTGATCTTGGATTGATCGAATATGATCCCAGCCTGTTTGGCAAGAGCGGCGACAGAGACATGCTTGAGCTGGAAAAACTTCCTCTCAAGGAACGTCGGCAAGCGATTTACGGATCCGCTGAGAAATGAAGGAGATTAGATAAATGTCTAAGTATATTGCTACCCGAGCCGTTCGCGGCGCAAACGCACTAGTATATGAAGCCGAGGCAATGCTGTTTAAAGCTCTGGCGGAAAAAGGGCCTGAAACGGTTGTTGAGTTTCCAAATACGGCTTATTACCTGCCCCTGATCTATGCTATGACCGGAGAAAAGGTCGCGACGTTAGGTGATATCCCCCCCATTCTTGAGAAAGCCCGCAGCCTCTTACACCCTATCCCTTCCGAAGATAAGTGGACGCCATATCTGGGAGAAACCCTGGATAGCGGCATGGCTACCTTGATGGCTGCTGAAGTAATTGAAGCTATCAGGGCAATTTATGGACTCCAGCCAGAGATGTATCCCGATATCGAACTCGCAGGTGGAACTGAGTACGGAGACCGAGATTTTGGTTTGTCTGGCCGTTTGAATGGCCCGATCGATGATATTCAGCTTCGTTCCTGGGGTATCCAGCTGGTTGACGGCAGGATGCCTGGATTTGCAGCTATTGTAGGCGCGGCAAAATCCAATGAGGTTGCAGTAAAGATCGTCCGTGAACTCCAGCAGCGGAATATCCTCACCTTCCTGTGCGGCAATGTCAATGGTCGCAGTATCATTGATCAGCTCGTTGAAGAAGGGGTTGAGCTGGGTTATGACACCTACACAGTTCCCTTTGGCACAGACACATTGAGCGCGATCTATGCTCTGGGATTTGCATCCCGTTCCGCACTGACATTCGGCGGCATCGATGCCGGTGAGGCCAGGAATATCCTTAACTACAACCGCTCCCGCGTCTTCGCTTTTGTGCTGGCCCTGGGAGAAGTAGATGATTTGAAATATGCAGCCGCAGCTGGCGCCATTAACTTTGGCTTCCCAGTCATTGCGGATACAGTGATCCCGGAAATCCTGCCCACTGGCGTGACAACCTATGAACACGTGGTCAGTATGCCTTTCGACCAGATCGAGGGCAAGGATGACCTTGAGCGCGCCACAGCCCTGGTTCAGAAATGCATCCAGATCCGCGGTGTGAAAATTAAGATTACCGATGTTCCCGTTCCCGTTCCTTACGGGTCCGCTTTCGAAGGCGAAGTGGTTCGCCGGGCGGATATGCGGGTCGAGTTTGGCGGAAAGAACTCCCGATCCTTTGAATATTTGTTCATGACCGATATGGAAGATATCACCGATGGAAAAGTAACGGTGGTGGGACCCTCTTTCGAGGACCTCGAAGATGGCGCGTCAATAGATATGGGTGTCGTGGTCAAGGTTGCCGGCCGTGAAATGGAAGAGGACTTTGAACCGGTACTGGAACGCCAGATCCATGACTTTGTGAATGGCGCCTCAGGTATTCAACACATTGGTCAGCGCGATATTGTATGGTGTCGAATCGCAAAATCCGCCGCAGAGAAAGGCTTTAGCCTGGAGCACTTTGGCAAGATCATCCATGCCCGCTTGCATTCCGATTTCGGCGCGGTGCTCGATAAAGTTGAAGTGACAGTTTATACCGAAAAAGACGAAATTGAAAAATGGCTGGAGAAAGCCCGCGTGGCATATGATTATCGAAATAAACGCCTGGCTGATATGACAGACAAGTCGGTAGATGTGTTTTACTCCTGCACCCTGTGCCAGAGCTTTGCGCCGGACCACGTTTGTGTGGTCAGCCCGGAACGGCTGGGTTTGTGCGGTGCCTATAACTGGCTGGACTGCAAAGCTTCCTTCAGTATTGATCCCACAGGGCCCAATCAGCCTATTCAGCTGGGTGAGACCTATGATGAAGAGGTCGGTTACTGGGAAGGTACTATTGACTATACAAAATCAGCTTCCCACGGTGTGATCGAAAAAGTATCCATGTACTCAATCATGGAAAACCCGATGACTGCCTGCGGATGCTTCGAAGCGATATTGATGTATATCCCCGAAGTGGAAGGTGTGATCGTAGTCAGCCGGGAAGACACCGGCATGACTCCCATGGGTATGAAATTCAGCACCCTGGCTGGCATTGCCGGCGGCGGTGTGCAAACACCTGGTGTGATGGGTGTGGGCAAGTATTATATGCTTAGCCCCAAATTCATCTCAGCTGACGGTGGGTTTAAACGAGTAGTCTGGATGAGCAAGAATATCAAAGACAGCATGGTTGAGGAACTGAAAGGCGTTGCTGAACGGGAAGGTATCCCGGATCTGATCGATAAGATCGCAGACAGCGAGACCGTGACTACAGTAGAAGAATTGCAGGAATGGGTGAAGACCAAGAACCATCCGGTTTTGGATATGCCTACCATGCAGCGGGAAGAGAAAGAGCTCGATATTCCCGAAACCGTGGAAGATAGTCCAGAAGTCATTGCCCAGGCAGAAGCTGTAATTGCTAAGGCAGCTCCTGAAGCTCCAACCCCCGCACCTGCTCCAAAAGAAGCCCCGGTAGCACCAACCCCGGCTGCGCCTGTTCCATCAATGCCAGCTGGCGTAACAGGAGATGGGGCTGAAAAAGCTGTCAATATGCTGCGGCGAGCCTTGATAGCAGCCCTGGCAGAACTGGGCGGCATCGAAGGAATGGAAGATTTTCAGCTTCCGCCTATGCCTACTGCTCCGGCTGGAGTTTCTGCTCCAGTAGCTGCAGCTCCAGCTCCTATCGTTTCTGATGAGCCCTGGCTGCCAGTTGATACAAAGACAAAACTATCCAAGGAAAGCTGGGATGGCGTAGTGAGGGAGATTACTTTGGGTGCTACAGCGGCTGAGGGTGGAACCCGATCACACACCGTCACAATTGGTGGATCAACAGCTATGCCGTTCATGCATTTCGAAGGCCAAACACCCCGCAAACCAGTAATCGCGATCGAGATCCAGAGCCGAAGACCAGACGATTGGTCTGAGTTATTGGAAAAGGCCTGGGGCGATGCGATGAATGATCCGGGCGAGTGGGCCAAGGCGGCAGAAAAGGCGGGGGCAGAAGTTCTTTACTTGAAACTGGCCCTAACTGATGCTGATGGTAATCCCACAACCAAAGAACAGGCTACTGAAGCAGTTGACAAAGTGCTCAAGGCCAGTGGTTTACCATTGGTCATCTTTGGCCCCGGTCAACCAGATCCTGACAATGAACTTTTGCCTGAGATATCCACAAAATTCAAAGGCGAAAAGCTGCTCCTGGGTGTGTGTGAAGATAAAAACTACCGAACCATCGTTGCCTCAGCGATGGCTGATGGACAGCTGGTTGTAGCTCGCACCGCAATGGATGTGAACTTGGCCAAACAGCTAAATATCCTGATAACAGATATGGGGCTTTCTGCAGATAGTATCGTGATGGATCCCACAACGGGCGCTCTGGGCTACGGTTTTGAATATGGTTATTCTGTAATGGAGCGTCTGCGGATCGCAGCGTTGCAGGGTGACTCAATGACCCAGTTCCCGATGTTGGTCACCCCAGGTGAGGAATGCTGGAAGACCAAGGAATCTAAAGTGGGAACCGATGTGCCAGAATCTTGGGGTGATTGGGAAACCCGAGCTATCTCATGGGAAACCACCACAGCCATCATGCTGGCTGAATCCAGTGCGGATTTGATTGTCCTCCGGCACCCTGAAAGTGTCAAACGGACCAAAGAAGCGATTGATGATTTGATGACTGGATAAACAATAGACTTAATAATCCGAGTTGAGCCTTATTACAAGGCTCAACTCAGCATCCTTCAATTTCAAAAGATAGGATAAACGGAGAAAACGTATGGCTCTAACCGGGATTCAAATATACAAGCTTCTTCCCCAGACCAATTGTAAGGAATGTGATTTTCCAACTTGCCTTGCCTTTGCGATGAAATTGGCTGCCAAACAGGTTGAATTGGCAAAATGCCCTTATGTCAGTGAGGAGTCATCTGCACTATTGGCAGAAGCTTCTGCCCCGCCAGTTCGACCCATTACGATCAAATCGAATGGGCATGAAGTAAAAGGTGGAAATGAAGTTGTCATGTTCCGCCATAACAAAAAATTCTTCAGTCCCCCCGGGCTTTTTATTCGGGTTTATGATGATCAATCAGCTGATGACATTAAGGCCAAAGTAAAACCGGTTGCTGATTATGTTGTGGATTATGTGGGCATGGATTTATCAATGGGTGGAATTGCTGTTCAGGCGCGCGGAGGAGATTTTGGTGCCGCAGTGAAAGCCGTCCGTGAAGCGAACTCCCTGCCATTGATTTTGATCGGCTCTCCTGACGAATTAAAGAGCGGATTGGAAGGCTTGGGCGCTGATGATACACCTCTTTTATGCAGCGCAACTGCTGATAACTGGGAACAGATGGCGGCGCTGGCTAAGGAATATAAGGCCCCCCTGGCAGTTGAGGCCGGAAATATTGATGATATGGCAGGCCTGGTAGAAAAGCTGGAAGGTAAGGATATAACAGATTTTGTACTAATGCCTAAACAGCGGACTTTGATCGGAACCTTGACCGCCAATACTACGATACGGCGGATGGCGCTGAAGGAAAATTATCGCCAACTTGGTTTTCCGATCATCAACTTCCCGGGTGATGCAGGCGATCCGGCTCGCGAACTAACCTTAGCGATGCAAGCCATCGGAAAATACAGCAGCTTTATTGTGCTGGATAACTTTGAACCAGCTGTTGCCTATTCACTCTTGGTATTGAGGGCGAATATCTATACAGATCCTCAAGAACCCATTCAGGTCACTCCGGGTATTTATGAGATCAATGACCCTGGACCTGAGGATCCTTTCCTGGTCACTACGAACTTCAGCATAACTTATTTCAGCGTAGCCAACGAAGTGGAAAGCATGGGTATACCAGCCTGGCTGCTGGTTACGGATTCAGAAGGTATGAGTGTGCTCACTGCTTGGGCGGCAGGTAAATTTGACGCGGAGATTATTGCCAAAGACGCCAAACGTTTCAATGCTGCTGAAAAAGTAACAAAGAAACGAATTGTGCTGCCAGGTCATACGGCAGTTTTGTCCGGTGAGCTTGAAGAAGAGCTTCCTGATTGGGAAGTAAAGGTCGGTCCCAAAGAGGCAGTTGATCTACCCGCATTTATGAAAGAAGCGCTGTAGGATTGCAGGTGAAGCCGGTAAGTGTTCTATAATAATAGGTAGGGATGCCGTTCGGAGTGTTGAATGGTCCCTACCTTTTGTTATCGTTTTAGAGTTGGATTTATAAAGATGGCAACTACTTATTCAGTGAAATTTGATATCGCTCCGGAAGCAGTTGAGGTTCCAGCAGGAACTATGCTTACGGTTGCTGCTGAAAAAGCAGGTATAGAGATCAATCAGCCTTGTGGTGGACAGGGCCGATGCGGCCAGTGCGCGGTTCAGGTTACTTCCGGGAATGTCCGGCGGCGCAGTACGATGCGTTTGTCGGCGGAGGATGTTGAACAAGGTTATGCTATTGCCTGCCAGACCCTTATTGAAGGGGATCTGACTGTTGTTGTCCCGCCACAGGAAAAGATACAGCAGCGTTTGACCACCGGACAGTCAGCAGCCGATGTCAGTGTGCCTTCAGGTTATGACCATCTCAAAGATCAAACTGTTCAACGGATACCGATAACCTTAAAGCAACCCTCTATGGAGGACCAAACGAGCGACTGGGCTCGTTTAAAAACTGCTCTGCTACAGGTTACCGGGCTGATAGAGATAGTGGTCTCTCTGCCTGTTTTACAAAAACTCTCCGCTGTTTTGCGTGATGGTGATTGGAAAGTATCCCCTGTTCTGTATATTGAAGGAGGAATGGAAAAAGGCGGCTCCGCTGAAGTGATTGATTTGATTCCAGGATTAGTGCCTGATGATACCCCGCTCTGGGGTGCTGCAGTGGATATCGGAACAACTACGGTAAAAGTGATGCTGGTCGATTTGATCAGTGGAGAACCCAAGGGTCAGGCCTCTGAATATAACGCCCAGATTGCTCGTGGAGAAGATGTTATCTCTCGGATCATTTTTGCTGGAAAAGGCGAAGGGGACAAGACCCTCAGGTCATTGGTCCTGGAAAGCATAAATGAGCTGTTGGAGCGTGCTTGCCAACGAGGTAAATCATGCCCTGACAAGATCTACAAAACCATCCTGGCCGGAAACAGCACCATGATGCATTTGCTGCTGCAGATCCCTCCCTCCAGCATACGCCTGGCTCCTTATGTAACAGTTGCCAACCATATTCCCGTGATGAACGCTCTGGAAGCAGGACTAAAAACCCATCCCCAGGGGAAAGCGATCTGCCTCCCTGGAGTTGCCAGCTATGTTGGGTCGGATATTTCTGCAGGAGTTTTATCTTCGGGCTTATCTGAAACTGATAAGATCACACTTTTCCTGGATGTAGGCACCAACGGAGAAATGGTCCTGGGTTCCAAGGAATGGCTGGTGACCTGTGCTTGTTCGGCCGGCCCCGCATTTGAAGGTGCAGGGGTTTTCCACGGCATGCGAGCGACAACAGGAGCAATTGATGAGGTCTGGATCAACGAAGAAACCAAAGAAGCAACCTGGCGAGTGATTGGGGGCGGCAAACCAAGAGGATTATGCGGCAGCGCCCTGATTTCGCTTCTGGCAGAGTTGTTAATGACTGGAGTGATCAATAAAAGCGGCCGGTTTGATTTCTCATTAGATACAAAACGCGTCCGGAAAGGTTCTCATGGTGGTGAATATGTCGTCAGCTGGGCGGATGAAAACGACATTGATGAGGATATTTTTCTGACTGAAGTAGATATCGATAACCTTATGCGGGCCAAGGCAGCAATTTTTGCAGGATTTTCAGTTCTGGGAGATAGCGTAGGTATGCCCCTGGAATCTGTTGAGCAAGTCCTGATAGGCGGTGGCTTCGGCCAGTATATCAACGTCGAGAAAGCGATTCAGATAGGTTTGCTACCAGATATGCCCTGGGAACGCTTCCAGTTCTTGGGGAATACGTCTTTAAAGGGTGCTTATCTGGCCTTGTTAGACAAAAAATACCGACAGGAGATCTCTGATATCGCTAACCGAATGACCTATATTGAACTTTCGGCTGATAATCGCTTTTTTGATGCTTTTACGTCAGCAATGTTTTTGCCCCACACCGATATGACTCTCTTTCCATCCGTGAAGATCGGTGGGGAAAAATAACGGAGGACAAAAGCTGTTCATGATAACCAAAGTAAAACCAAGTTATGTTTGAGGAGGCGTCAGTATGTACATCATTGGAGAGAATATTCATATCATATCCCCGAGTGTTAAAAAAGCCCTCGCTGAACGGGATGCTGAATTCTTTAAGAAATCAGCTATCCAACAAGTAGAGATGGGTGCCAGCGCTATAGACTTGAACCTGGGTCGACAAAAACACGAATGGGAAGAGGTTTTTCCCTGGGTCACCAAGACCGTCCAGGAGGTAGTTGACGTACCACTTTGTATTGACAGCACCAACGTAGATGGGATTGAAGCAGCCTTGAAGGTTATTACCAAGGCGAGACCAATCGTCAATTCCACCTCTGCGGAAGCTGAGCGATTAGAAACCGTGCCACTACTGGCAAAAAAATATGATGCCCAACTGGTTGCTCTGACATTGAAGAAAGAAGGCATCCCGGTGGAAGCGGACGAACGTGTGAATATTGCCCTGGAGTACTTGATCCCCAGAGCGATGGAAGTGGGCATTGAGATCCCTGACCTGATCATCGATCCGCTGGTTCTGACCGTATCTGGTTGCCAGGAATATTGCCCGGAACTGATCGAAGCTGTTAGGACGATCAAGTTTGCCGGTGATCCACCCCCCTCGATCTCAGTTGGCCTGTCCAATGTATCCAACGCAGTTCCAGAAGAAACCCGCCCGATCCTGAACCGAGTCTATCTTGCCATGTTGATGGGAGCAGGATTGGAAATGATGATCGCCGATCCCCTGGATGAAAAGCAGAATGAAGTCATCCGCATCATTGAAGAGCGGGATGAAGGAACAGCCCTGGGTAAACTTTATCTGAAAATTCATGACGCCACGGAAAATATGAGTGAAATTACCAAGGCGGATATTGACGAAAACGATCCTGAACAGAATGCTGTTTGGAAATCCGTTCAGGTGCTGCTGAACAAAGTGATTTACGCAGATTCCTTCCTGGATCAGTAGGAAGGTAGATTCCTGGAATATCTAGGGACTGAGTCCTTTTGGAAGGACTCAGTCCCTTTCTTTTTAAATGTCATGCTAAACGACACCTGATGAGAGGATAAATGCTAGGTTAATTCAAAAAATGAATCATCTATAATGAAACCGTCGTAATCAATGAGGGTATTCCAGCTTACACAGAAAAGGAACTGGAGGACTTATGTCTGAGGAAAAGATCAATGTAGCTGAGCTGTTAGAAAAAGCAAAAAAGCCAGCAGCTGATGCTTTAAAATTGCATCCCTTTTATAAAGGGAAAATGGAAACTACGCTGAAATGCACTGTGCGGGATATCGATGATTTTGCGATCTGGTATACCCCTGGCGTTGCCGCGCCCTGCCGGGATATTCATCAGGATCCAGAGATGATCTACCAGCATACCAGCAAGGGTAATACCATTGCCGTTATCAGTGATGGAACCCGGGTGTTGGGATTGGGAGATATCGGTCCAAAAGCTGGCCTTCCGGTGATGGAAGGTAAAGCGCTCCTGTTCAAGTATCTGGGAGGCGTGGATGCTGTTCCGATCATGCTGGACACCAAAGATCCTGATGTTTTCATTGAGACAGTGTTGTTACTCCAGTCTTCTTTTGGAGGAATAAACCTGGAAGATATTGCCCAGCCCAAATGTTTTCGGATCCTTGATGAACTGCGCGAGAAGTGTGAGATCCCTGTTTGGCATGATGATCAGCAGGGCACTGCTACGGTGACGCTGGCGGGATTGATGAATGCCCTCAAGGTTGTAGGAAAGAATAAAGAAGATATCCAAATCACTTTTGTCGGCACCGGTGCCTCTAATGTGGCCATTTCCCGTTTGATCTACAACTGGGGTGTGGATCCGGGCAAATGTTTCATGGTGGACAGTAAAGGAATTCTCGGTTCCCACAGAGAGGATATCGAATCCAAGAAAGATCAGTTCCAGGACAAATGGCGATTATGTCAGATTACTAATAAGGAAGGGCGTCAGGGTGGGATCTCTGAAGCTATGAAAGGTGTGGATGTGGTGATCGCTCTCTCCAAACCAGGTCCTGATGTGATCAAACCGGAATGGGTGAAATCCATGAATACGGACGCGATCGTATTTAGCTGCGCAAACCCCATACCTGAGATTTGGCCCTGGGTAGCTAAAGAAGCTGGCGCCAGGGTGGTATCTACCGGGCGATCTGATTTCCCGAATCAGGTAAATAACTCCCTGGGATTCCCGGGCATCTTCAGGGGCACCCTGGACGTTCGAGCATCCACGATCACTGACGAGATGTGTTTTGCTGCTGCGGAAGCGCTGGCTGATCAAATTGGTGACAAACTGGATGAGGACCATCTGTTGCCTACTATGGATGATTGGGAAGTATTTGCGAAAGAAGCTGCGGCAGTTGGTATGAAGGCCCAGGAACAAGGAATCGCCAAGCTGGAGCGCACTTATAACGAGCTCTATGAGAGCGCTCTGAAGGCGATAAAACGATCCAGGGATCTGACGTCGCTGATGGAGAAAAAAGGCTTCATTCCGGCCCCACCAGAAGATTAAAGGGCTGTTTGAGTATTTGTAATAAGGCCAGCGAGGGTACTATGTATTACATGTGCTCTCGCTGGTAAGCGTTAAGGGTGAGAAATCTTGCTACTTAAGGATGATTTTGCCAAATTATTATAATTTTAGGGTTGATTATTTGATAGGTACAGTATACTTAATGGAACTCATGGGAATTCCATTAAATAATGAGGTTAAGCTCCCGAGTAATTTAGGGGATAGGCATAACAAGAAGTTGACAGGATTTGAAAGTTGTTTATAATCAAATCCCAAGCACAAAATTTGAGTGAAATGATCTTAGGGGGAAATATCCTAAAGGTGATACCCAATAAGAATAAAACCTTTAGGCAGTGCCAAGCGGGGAAAAGATCACGGCATCTGTAAACAGAGAGATTTGACTTACTCAGACGGCAGCACATTTCTATTATTATTTTCTTAAATTTTGGTTCCCACAATACTGTGGGGATCTATATGCAGATGTATGCTATTAAGGAGGTGGTGCCCGGAGACAATATACCTAAATGAATATGTCTAAGCTACACTCTATTTAAAATTCTCATAGGAGGAGAAACAGTGTCAAAGAAACTACTTTTTATTTTGATCTCTCTATTGATGATCAGTTCCTTAGTTTTGGTCGCTTGCGCCCCGGCACCAGCCCCTGTCGAAGAGGTTGAGGAAGTCGAAGAGGTGGAAGAAGCTGAAGAGGCAGAAGAAACTGAAGAGGAAATGGAAGAAGAGGCTATGGGAGAAAAGATCCCCCTGACCCTTTATTATATGCCTGTAACCCGCTTCTATTATCCTAGCCCGAAAGAAATTGGTGAAGCTATGGCTGCTGACTTGGCCAATGCTGGATTTGATGTTCAGCTTGAACTGGCTGGCGACTGGCCCACTTACCTGGGTTTGCGCCGTGAGGGCAACCTGGATGGTCTGTACCAGCTCGGTTGGGGTGGTGACAATGGTGACCCCGATAACTTCTTGAATTACTTCTTTGGTTTTGCCGGTGCTGATAAAGTCGGCGATGATCCCGCAGCTTGGGTGAAGAGCCCAGAAGCCCGGGAAGGCTGGTATGCCAATACTGATGTAGCCTACTTGCTATATCAGGCATCCATCACTCCTGATCAGGCAGCTCGCGAAGCCATGTACAAACAGGTTGAGAACCTGCTGCATGATGATGTCGCCCGCCTTTGGGTGGCCCACAACAATACCCCCCTGGTTTTCTCCAGTGATGTCAGCGGTTATGTGCCGCAGCCTGTTGGGGCAGACTACTTTGAGGGTGTGACCGTTGAAGGTTCTGACACCTTTGTCTTTGGTCGCGGTGGCGATTCTGTCCAGTTAGACCCCGCTGTTGTTACTGACGGTGAAAGCTTCCGTGTTACCGGACAAGTACTGGAACCTCTTTATCAATACGAACCAGGTTCCACCAAACCAATCCCCGCGCTGGCAGAATCCTGCACAGCCAATGCTGAAAGCACAGAATGGACTTGTGCTTTGCGACAGGGTGTGAAATTCCACGATGGCACGGACTTTAACGCCGATGCAGTGATTTTCAACTTTGACCGACAGCGCTATACAGATAATCCTCTTCACTTTGAAAGCCAGGTGTATGAGTATTATGAGTACATGTGGGGTGGATTTGATGAGAACAGCATCATTTCTTCCGTTGAAAAAATTGATGATTACACAGTCAAATTTGTTCTTTCTCAGCCTTTAGCTCCTTTCCTGGCGAACCTGGCAATGGATATCTTCGCGATCTCCAGCCCCGCCGCTTTGGAAGCTGCTGGTGAAGACTATGGTCTTCCCTCCAATGGCGCTGTGGGAACTGGCCCCTTCAAATTTGTTGAATGGGTAGAAGGCGACAGCATTACCGTTGAAGCCAATGCTGACTACTGGGGCGGCGCGCCCACAGTGGACAAGATTGTCTTCCGGGTGATCGCAGATGACTCCGCTCGTTTCCTGGCCTTACAGGCCGGAGATATCCAGGGCTTCGAACAGGCTGTTGTAGAAGATCTCGTGACAGCTGAAGCCGCTGATGATCTTTATGTTATGACCAGACCAGCCCTCAATACCGGCTACCTGGCCTTCAGCTACAAGATCGTTGAATTCCAGGATGTCCGAGTTCGTGAGGCACTTGCCCACGCCATCAACCGCGAAGGTCTAATTGAAAACTTCTATGGTGCCTATGGTGAAGCTGCATCCAACTTCCTGCCTCCGCTTATCTGGGGCCACGATTCCTCAATTGTTGATTGGGAATATGACCCCGAGTTATCCCGAGAGTTATTGGCAGAAGCCGGATTCCCGGATGGACTAAGTGAAGTAACGATTGACCCCGCCTTTGTAACCGAGTAAGCCTATCAGGATATTGAATTTCCTGTATGTAGAAGGTTAGGTCTATCTGTTGTAAAAAGGGAGGGGCGTCAACCGCCCCTCCTTTCTGTAAGGAATTATTGGAGGTCTTCTTTGACTCGCTATATTATTCGACGAATCATCTCTGTGATCCCCACGCTGATAGGGGTCACCTTTGTGATATTTATGTTCCAGCGTTTAATTCCAGGTGATCCTGCTATCGCCATGCTGGGAGAACACGCGACTGACGAAAGTATCGAACGGATCCGGGAGCAATTGGGTCTTAATCGCCCGCTTTTCTTGGATCGTGATGCGCTCGCAGATGGGGACATGAACGCCTTTTTTGACAGCCAGTATATTAACTATATGGGGCGGTTAAGCCGCTTGGATCTAGGCGACTCCATCCATCGGCGGATTCCTGTCCTGGAAACGCTGAAATTGAGATTCCCAGCAACGGTTGAGCTATCTTTGCTCTCGATAATCATTGCTGTCATGATAGGGGTTCCAGTGGGAATTTTATCTGCATCCCGGAGGAATTCCCTCATTGACAGTGTCAGTATGGTTGCATCCCTGGTGGGCGTATCAATGCCAATATTTTGGCTGGGATTAATGGAAATCATGCTCTTTGCTGTGATTTTAAAATGGCTTCCAGCCGGCGCCCGATTGAGTACTGGATTCGAAATAGAAGGAATCACTAATTTATATCTGATTGACAGCTTGATCACTGGCAATTGGGCAGGTTTCAAAGATTCGTTATCTCATATTATTATGCCTGCTGTAGCCCTGGCAACTATCCCAATGGGCATTATTGCCAGAATGACACGTTCCAGCATGCTGGATGTGCTCCAGGAGGATTATATTAGAACAGCGAGAGCAAAAGGTTTGGGGGGCAGGCTGGTGCTGTATCGCCATGCTCTGAAAAACGCTGCCCTGCCTGTAGTAACGATCATAGGGCTCCAAGCTGGCACATTATTGGCAGGAGCCGTGTTAACCGAAACGATCTTTTCCTGGCCCGGTATAGGACGATGGGTTTATGATGCTATTCTTGGTCGTGATTACCCAATCGTACAGGGTGGAACCTTGTTAATCGCGCTGATATTTGTTGGTGTTAATCTGATTGTAGATATTTTATATGCAATGCTGGATCCAAGGATCCGATATAAATAAGGAAGTTTTATGGCACAGATCAATCCGGAAGAGTTTACTGTAACTGATTTTGCGGTTCGGGAACACCGCTCCTTATGGGGCGATGCCTGGAGGCGACTCATATCCAGTAATACAGCCCGTTTGGGTATGTTTATTGTGGTCTTGTTTGTTTTCTCGGCGACTTTTTCTCATTATTTTTGGGAATATGAACCTAAGAAGGATCTAGATTATTCATTAAAATTAAAAGCTCCTAACCTGGTAGTTACTGAAGAAATACCATCAATCCATCCCTTTGGCACCGATAAATTAGGCCGGGATATTTTTCGGAGAGTTGTACACGGTGGATGGAATTCTCTCCGGGTGGGTATTGTCGCAGTGGGTATCTCTTTATTTTTTGGAGGAATAATTGGATTACTGACCGGCTTTTATGAAACTTTCACAATGACTACAATCGAGAGGATTGTGTTATTTGGCATAACTGGGTTATTGTTTGGTATGCTATCTTCCTGGATTGCAAACCAGATCATTCAGCTTGTAATGTTCACCATTCTAGGCTTAGCAGCTGGCATCTTTGTGGAATTTCTTCCAAGCAAAATGCAGAGGGCTTTATTTTTTGGAGTCTTTGGTATGGCGGTCAGTGGCATTCCAGCTTTATTTGTTGGACCTACTGTAGCTCTGATCTGCGGTATATTGGGCCTAATGTCAGGACTAATGTTATCACTGGCTTTGGATGGTAGGTTCTTCTCCAATGTAATGATGCGAATTATGGATATGATCTTATCCTTCCCAGGTTATTTACTGGCGATTGCAATTGTTGCCTTTTTGGGACCTGGTCTAGGAAAAGGCATGATAGCAATTGGTGTTGTTGGTATCCCAGTATATGCCCGATTAACCAGATCGGCGGTTTTATCTGTCGTCAATAAAGAATATATCCTGGCAGCACAATCTGTAGGAGAATCTCACGGACGGATTATTTTCAGGCACATAACCCCAAATATTCTTTCCCCGATCATTGTTCAAACAACCATGGGGTTAGCAAATGCAATACTCTCAGCGGCAGCTCTGGGATTTCTGGGACTGGGTGCTATACCACCTGAACCAGAATGGGGAGCGATGCTTGGTGACAGCTATCGATATTTAACCAGTGGGGCCTGGTGGGCTGTTTTATACCCCGGCCTGGCTATCATGCTCAGTGTTCTTGGATTCAATTTATTAGGGGATGGACTTCGGGACGCGCTCGATCCCAAGCTTCGAACGTAGGAAAAAAATATGACGCCTTTATTAGAAATCAAAAATCTAAAAACCCGGTTTTATACCCAAGATGGTGTTGTTCGGGCAGTAAACGATGTGTCTTATACCATGGATAGCGGAGAAATATTGGGTGTGGTTGGTGAAAGCGGTTGTGGAAAAAGTGTTCACGCATTATCAATGATGCAATTGATACCTGATCCTCCGGGAAAAATCACCAATGGAGAAGTTTGGCTAGACGGACAGGATCTGCTTACTCTTAGTGAGGAACAGATGCAAAAAGTCCGGGGGCGAGATATTGCCATGATCTTCCAGGACCCAATGACCTCATTGAACCCTGTTTATACGGTTGGGTATCAAATTGTGGAAGCGCTGCTGCTTCACAATGATATGACCAAAAGTGAAGCGAAGGATCGAGCTGGTGAGCTGCTTGAATTGGTGGGTATCCCTGGCGCAAAAGACCGCCTAGACGATTATCCGCATCAATTCTCTGGAGGTATGCGACAGCGAGCTATGATTGCTATGGGACTTTCCTGCGAACCAAAGTTATTGATCGCAGATGAACCTACAACTGCTCTAGATGTGACTATCCAAGCCCAGATCATTGATCTGGTAAAAAAACTTCAGGACGAATTAAGTATGTCCATTATGTGGATTACTCACGATTTGGGAGTGGTAGCAGAGCTTGCCCATAACATAAACGTAATGTATGCTGGTTCAATCATAGAAACAGGGAAGATTCGCAACATTTATAAAGATACCAAACACCCATACACAATCGGGTTACTGGGATCACTTCCACGCCTGGATGATGCTCCTGGGACTGAACTTGTTTCGATACCGGGTTTACCCCCAGACTTATTGGCCTTGCCCGAAGGATGCCCTTTCGCGGCTCGCTGTGAATACCGGATTGAGCAGTGTCTGGTAGAGACACCACCTCTTGAAGAAATTGATAGAAAAGATCATGCGGTGGCTTGTTGGCGATGGGAAGAGATAGCAGGGATAGGATCAAAATGAAAGCTGATATGAAAAAGCTTGTCGAAGTTAGAAGCCTTAAGAAATATTTTCCTGGTACGGAAGTTTCATTATTCCAGTCCGGTAATGATGTAAAAGCTGTTGATGGTGTCAGCTTTGATGTCTATGAACAGGAAACTCTAGGATTGGTTGGTGAAACCGGTTGTGGAAAGACCACGGTTGGAAGAACAATGTTACACCTCTATCCACCTACAGAGGGAAAAATTATCTTTAACGGAGTGGATCTAAACGATTTGGGAGAAAGAGAGCTTCGTTTTGCTCGCAGCAAAATGCAGATGATCTTCCAGGATCCTTATGCTTCACTGAATCCTCGAATGACAGTAGGCTCGATCGTTGGAGCTCCTCTGGATGTACACACTAACGATGGAAGAAAAGAAAAAAGGGAACGGGTTCAGGAATTGTTGGACATCGTGGGTTTAAATCCAGACTTTGTCAATCGCTATCCTCATGAGTTTTCTGGTGGTCAACGGCAGCGTATTGGTATCGCCCGTGCCCTTGCTTTAAACCCGGACTTTGTAGTCTGCGATGAACCGATCTCTTCTTTAGATGTTTCTATCCAGGCTCAAGTTGTTAACCTGCTTGAGGATTTGCAGAAAAAGCTAGGTTTGACTTATTTGTTCATCGCCCACGATTTGAGCATGGTTAGACATATTAGTGATCGAATGGCTGTTATGTATCTGGGAAAAATTGTTGAATTAACCGACCGAGACGAAATTTTCCTTGATTCTCTCCATCCTTATACACAGGCATTGATGTCAGCAGTGCCCGTTCCAGATCCTGACCTTGCTGTGAATAAAGACAGAATAATTCTGGATGGAGATATTCCAAATCCATCCAACCCGCCGCTGGGGTGTAATTTTAATACTCGTTGTCCAGTAGCCACTGATATTTGTTTCAAAGAAGAACCGGAATATCGTGAAGTCAAAGACCAACACTGGGTAGCATGCCATCTTGTAAAATGAACCATCCGCATCGGCCTATTTTCTAATGGATATTTTCCCTCCTGGCGGAGATGCTGGGAGGGTTTTGATTTATCTTGTTTTGATATAGATCTGATATTGAATTTTCCCTTGAGGATGTGTAATGAATTTGGAGAATGAGCAATGAAATCGGGTCCCAGGCTTTCCTTTGAAGCCCTCACGCTTAAATTGCATCATCCCTTTCGACTTTCAACCGGTGTGAGCACAACACGTACAGCTCACTGGATTCAGTTGGAAGATGACCAGGGTTGGGGTGAGGGCACCATACCTCCCTATTACAACATCAGTGATGAAGATATGCAGACCTTGTGGTATGAAAAATCTCACAGCAAGGAACCTTTCCCGGAGGACCCAGAGTTGATCCCGGACTGGATTGGGGACCAGGGACCAGCTCCATCCAGAGCTGCCTTGGATCTGGCTCTACACGACAGGATTGGGAAAAAGAGAAATCTTCCACTCTATAAGTTGTATAACCTTTCAATTCCTGTTCCCTTTTCAACTGCCTTTACCATTGCAATTGCTGAGCCTGAAGAAATGGCTCGGATGGCGGCGAACCGTCCAGAATTTCCTGTAATCAAACTCAAGCTAGGCAGCGATGATGATTTCAGCCGTGTTACGGCAGTCCAAAATGCCAGGCCGGACGCCCGATTATATCTTGACGCGAATGCGGGATGGGAACCAGACGAGGCAGTTCGGCTTATCAAGGAACTGGAATCATTCGAGATTGAGATGATTGAGCAGCCAATTACTGGAGAGGATATTGAGGGTATGGGTTATGTTCAGAGCCAGACCGATATTCCGATCGTGGCCGACGAGTCTCTTAAATCATTGGGAACTTTGGAGGAATTGGCTAGAGTGGGAGTACAGGGAATCAACTTAAAGATAATGAAGCTGGGCGGATTTGGACCAACGTTAAAATTGTTAAAAAGGGGAAAGGAACTTGGACTCAAGGTCATGTTGGGCTGTATGACAGAGACATCTCTGGGAGTGACTGCTATGTCGCACCTGGCTGCCATGGCTGATTGGATCGACCTGGATGCGCCATTGTTGATCTCTAATGATCCTTTTGAAGGTGTCAGCTATGATCAGGCCCTTGTGTCTCTGCCTGATAGGGCAGGTATTGGAATAGTTCGTAGAACTGGAGTGAAATAGACTGCCAAAATTGACCAGAACAATGTGTATTAATGCCCTAGTTCGCATATATTAATTGACATTATTTCAACCGCAGACTACAATGTAGATTACTAAGGGGGATGACCCAAAACGGTTAGGAGGGATCATGAGTGCCTGGCGCGGAAAATATGCCATTGGGTTGACGGGAAATATTGCGACCGGAAAGAGTGTGGTCCGGAAGATGCTGGAGCATCTGGGCGCATACGGTATCGATGCGGATGTGCTGTCTCATCGCGCCATAATGAAGTCCTCCCCGGGATATCAACCTGTAATAGATACCTTTGGCCAGTGGGTTTTGGGTTCGAATGGAGAAATTGACCGGAACAAACTCGGCGAATTGGTGTTTAAGAATCCAGATGCGATGATGCGACTGGAAACCATCATCCATCCCCTGGTCAGACAGGCGTTGGACGTCTTAGCCAATAAGACTTCTCATCCGATCGTTGTCATTGAGGCCATCAAACTGTTAGAATCTGACATGCACAACCTTTGTGATCAGGTCTGGGTGACAATGTCTTCTTCGGACCTTCAGTTAGATAGACTGATTGAAAAACGAAGCATGACCAGAAGGGAAGCAGAAGATCGGATTAATGCTCAACTGCCAGCTACTGCAAAGTTAACCAAAGCAGATGTGGTAATTGAAAATGATGGCTCTTTTGAAAAGACCTGGAAGCAGGTTTATGATGCCTGGCAAGTCATCACTCAGAAAGAACCCGGATTTAAAGCAGTACCGAGTAAATCGTATGGCAAGCTCGAAGTGAAAAGAGCGACACCGGAATCCGCTGAGCAGATCGCTGTTTATATGAGCCAGCACAGCCGATCTAAACGGCAAATGACAAAAGATGACATAATGGCCGCTTTTGGCGAAAAGGCCTATATGCTGCTGATGTCAGACGAAGAGATTATCGGTCTATTAGGGTGGCAGGTAGAAAATTTGATTACAAGAGTGGATGATGTCATGCTCACTGAAGGATTGGCAATCCAGAATGGACTGAAAGCCCTCATGAGCTTTGTGGAGGATTCTTCCAAAGAGCTTCAGAGTGAGGCCGCCCTGTTATTCCTTCCGCCATCCCTGGCTCAACATGAAAATCTGTGGAGCGGCTTGGGGTATCAGGCCAGGACCGTTAAAGACCTCCAGGTTAAAGCCTGGCAGAACGCTGTTATGGAATCCATGCCACCTGGCACAGTTCTGCTCTTTAAGCAGCTTAGAAAGGACCGTATCTTACGTCCGATGCAGTAATTATCTCTACATCAGGTAGATCGAAGTGATTAATAATCTTTGGAATTATTTGCTTTTTATATTTGAGCGAGCAGATTGGCTCAGCGTTTTTGATATCCTGCTAGTAGCGACAATAGTATTCTTTGTCCTTTATCTTCTCAGGGATACCAAAGCGCTGGTTCTTCTCAGGGGAGTCTTGTTCCTGATCCTAGTGATCAGCTTGCTCTCCAGCTTGAGAGTCCTCCCCGCTTTCTCATGGGTAATTACTAATACACTACCAACATTGCTCCTGGCTATTCCGGTGATTTTTGCACCCGAAATCAGGCGTGTGTTGGAACGCCTCGGTCGAACAGGCTCGGTTTTTTCCCCGGACCAATTCACTACTGAAATGGAAAAGAATATCCAAGGTGTTGTTCAGGCGGCCCGCAGGATTGCGGAACGCAAGTACGGCGGCCTGATCGTTTTTTCCCGCCTGGATTCTCTCCACGCCTATATTGAAACGGGAGTCCAGTTAAAAGCATCTATTAGCCCGGAAACGTTGATCCAGATCTTCTTTCCTAAAACACCATTACATGATGGAGCTGTGATCATCTCTGAAAACGTAATTACTGCTGCTGGTTGTGTGCTTCCGCTATCTGCCAGCGGTGTTCTGGAATCATCCCCGGAAAGATCAATGGGATTAAGGCACAGGGCTGCTCTGGGTATTGCGGAGGAAAGTGACGCTATTGCGGTTGTGATTTCTGAGGAAACCGGCATTGTTTCTCTGGCCTATGATGGAAAACTTGACAAATACGTTCCACTGGATGAATTACAGGGCAAACTGAATGGGTTCTTCCAGCATGAGCCGGTCCAAAAATCACTCTTATCCCGACTGAGCACACTTTTTCAAGGAACCCTAAAATGAAACCGATGCGCTGGTTGGCTAGAAATCTCACTTCTTTGGTCCTGTCACTGTTGCTGGCATTTGTGATCTGGATTTCAGCTGTGACTTCAGCTAATCCGAATGTTGAGGCTGAGTTGTCAATTCCGCTAGAAATTAGACAACAGTCGTCTGATATTGCGATCGTAGATCCTTTACCGCAAACCGTTGATCTGAAGATTCTAGCTCCTGAAAGCATTATTCAAAGCCTGGAAGAAGATAATCCTCTTGTGGCATATATCAACCTGACGGATATTTCGGCAGGCACTTACCGTTTTCTCGTTCAGGTAATGATACCTGAACAACTGAATCCGATCCGCATCCTGGAGCAAAATCCTGAGAGACTGGAATTAAAAGTCAGCGACTTAATCTCAAAGCAGCTGCCCGTTTCGATCCGGGCGGAAGGAGAGCCGGCAATCGGTTATCAAACCAGCGGACTCTCCTGGGATGGGAACTCTGTCACAGTCACCGGACTGGATAGCAAAGTCCAGGAAGTTGCGGATGTGGTAGGTTTACTAGATATTTCGGATTCAACTGGATCGATTTCCAGGAGCATTACTCTTGAGGCCAGGAATGCTGCAGGTGAGATTGTTGAAGGAGTGACACTCCAACCTGAGGCTGTCCTTGTCAACCAATCGATCAGCCTGCAGGGCGGATACAGGAATCTGGCTGTAAATGTTACTACGCAAGGTGTAGTTGAACCTGGTTACCGCTTTACAAGTATCACACCGGCACCACCGACAGTGATGGTTTTTTCTGAAGACCCCCAACTTGTAGAGGGTTTACCTGGTTATGTAAATACAAAACCACTGAATTTGAATGGTGTGGATGGGTATCTGGAGACGATATTGGAATTGGACCTTCCAGAAGGTGTTACTGTAGTTGGTGATCCGACCGTGCTGATCCAAGTGAATGTCACTGCTCTGGAGACCAGTATGGTGATCACCAGGGAGATCGAGGTGATTGGTTTGTTACCTGGCTTAAACGCTCAGGTGTCACCAAGCCAAGTAAGTGTCCGGGTTTCTGGACCAGTGCCTGTCCTGGAAAATCTTACCCTGAGGGATATCAGGGTGGTTGTCGATCTCACCAGCCTGGAAGTTGGAACCCATACTCTGGCACCAACGGTTGAAATCCTACCCACCGATATAATCTGGGAAGACGTGTCTCCTGCGACTGTCGAAATAGTCATCCTGGAGGGGCAGGAAAATTGATCCCCTCTGAAAAATAGACCCCGATAAATATATGCAGAAACCTGTTGTGGCCATTGTTGGCCGACCCAATGTGGGTAAGAGTACCCTTTTTAATCGCCTGGCTGAACGCCGGATGGCGATTGTGGATGATATACCAGGAACGACCAGAGACCGTCTTGCCACGGAAGTTGAATGGACAGGTGTAGTTTTTGACATCATAGATACGGGGGGATTAGACCCCACTCAGGTAGGCCCTGGAAAAGGACAGGAACCGCTTTCCATCGGTTCCCACCAATTTATCGAAGAAATCCGCAACCAAGCAGAAATTGCCATCCAGGAATCAGACGCAATCCTTTTTGTAGTGGATGGACAGGCTGGAGTCACACCGGCAGACAGGGAGATCAATGATTCCCTCAGAAAAGTCCAGGTGATCAAAGACGGGGAAACCTATCCGCCAGTACTTTTAGTTGTTAACAAATGTGATAATAAGGAAACGCGCCAGAACGCAGTCCAATTCTACGAGCTGGGTTATGACGAAATATTTATCATATCAGCCATCCATGGTTCTGCGACGGGAGACATGCTGGATGCACTGGTGAAAGTCCTTCCAGAAGGGGGAGAGGAAGAAGAGGATACATCTGTAAAGATTGCTATTGTGGGAAAACCGAATGTTGGCAAATCCAGCTTGCTGAATAAGATCACTGGGGAAGAGCGGGTGATCGTTAGCAATATTCCAGGGACTACCAGGGATTCGATTGATACCAGCCTGGTTTATAAGGATACGCCGATCACAATTATTGATACAGCCGGGATCCGCAAACGCGGCAGCGTCAAAACAGGTGTGGAGAAATTCAGCGTTTTACGAGCGATGAAAGCTATTGAGCGCTCGGATGTGGCCCTTCTCGTTGTTGATGCCTACGAGGGAGTAAAATCTCAAGACACACACGTAGCCGGTTATATCCTGGATGAGTGGAAGAGTGCTGTTGTTGTGATCAATAAATGGGATCTAATCGAAAAAGATACTCATACGATGGTGGAGTTTACAAATTATGTGCGTTATGAACTGAACTTTATGGATTATGTGCCCATTCTGTTTACTTCTGCATTGACTGGTAAACGGGTAGACCAGATCCTGGACCTGGCACTGGAAGTCCAGAAGGAAAGAATGATAAGGTTGCCTACTTCACAGGTGAACAAGATCGTCCAGAACGCCCAGGACAAACACCCCTCGCCTTCAAAGGCAGGCCGGCATTTCAAGATTTATTATGGCTCCCAGGTCCGGAACGATCCTCCAACCTTTTTACTCCATGTTAATGACCCAAAATTGACCCATTTCACCTATTTGCGATATATTGAAAACCAGATTCGAGAACATACGCCTTTCCTGGGGACCCCGATCAAGATCTTGCTTCGCCAAAGTTAACCAGCAGTCCCAAAACCCAAAAAAAGTTGATAAATAGGGAAGTTAAAGCGAGGAAGAATAAAATCCTTCCCCTTGCCTTGACTGTATTTGGATTATATAATCTGGAACACGTTCAAAGGTGATAACCTGCAAATGAGAGACGAATTCGATTCTTTACAACTTGAGAATGAGGAAAATCAGACTGAAAAACCGAATTTACTGGGTATCCTGGTAGATATCCTGGAAACTCTGCTTCTTTCAGTGGTCCTGTTCTTCCTGATCAACGCGGTATCTGCCCGGATCCGAATCGATGGTTCCAGCATGGAACCTAATCTTCATCATGGAGAATTTGTCATTGTCAGCAAGATCAATTATCGGATCGGGGAACCCGAACGGGGAGATGTTGTGGTATTCGATTTTCCCCGAAACATTACTCAGGAGTATATCAAACGAGTGATCGGTTTACCTGGTGAGCAGATTCATATTGAAGATGGTGTTGTCTATATTAATGGTGTGATGCTTTCTGAACCATATCTGATGATCGATCCTCAATATGAAGGTGATTGGGTGGTTTCAGAAGACACTCTTTTTGTCTTGGGCGATAACCGAAATAACTCCTCAGATTCCCACAACTGGGGAACGGTACCCATGGAAAACATTGTTGGGGAGGCCCTGCTGGTGTACTGGCCGCCCGATTCGTGGGGATTGGTCAATGGGGCAAGCCCGGTTCTGGCCTCTGATTGATATATCTGTCAACCCGGATATTCTATTGGGGTGGCTCTTAGTAAAATCCTTTATTGGTAGATATAACAGAAACTCTCAGCTATGAAGCAGTATCTGTTATCATAAACTAGAGGAATCAGATCGAAAAAACACTATTTCCAGAGGGAAAGGTGTTATTTTGACATAGGTAGTTATTCGTTTTATTTGTGGGAGATTTGTATGGCACAGCAGGCCCTAACCAAACGTATTATCCCGATCCACGTATTGACTGCCAGCTACCGCATTGCAGGTACGGTAAAAGTCAGCAACAGTGGCTTAAACGGGTTGTTAACGGATTCGACCAGCCAGTTCATGACTATTATGGATGCGAGTCTCGGCCGTATCCATGACCCGGATTTCCTGGTCCAAAGATTACCTGACATCCGTCTGGTTAAAGACCAGATCCACAGTGCCAGCGTTAAACGACGCCAGGATATAGGATCGAGGGGGATTACCCGCGCTGGCTATGAACATGTCAATATTTTTCATATTGCCATCACGGACTCGACCTATGAGTATGAAGGCTGCCTGGAATGGCCAGGCCGATTTGATTTCAAAGCCCTGATGTCTGGAGGAACCTGGGAGTACTTGCCTGTATTTGACGGAACTGTCCGTTCCATCATCTATCCTGAGTTAGAGATTAAAAGTGAAGCCATGCTGGTCAACCGCAAACATATCGCTACCTTTACCCATGCCTTGAAGAAAGCTGACGAAGATTCCTCATTGCCGGGTATCCCGCTAGGCTTGACCTGATTAAGCGGGGATAGTATAATTTTTGCCGTTGTCTTAACAAACTAAATTTGCCCCCATCGTCTAGGGGACCAGGACATAACCCTTTCAAGGTTAAGACCGGAGTTCGAATCTCCGTGGGGGCACAGAAAAAAATCCTCTAAATAGAGGATTTTTTGGTTTAAGGTAGGCCAAGAGGCTTCCATTAACCTAATGGATAGTATAAAAAACAGGTCTCTGGTCTGGGTTTGTTTTGTCTCTGTTCAGTTATACTAATAGTGGATTAAAGCGTGTTCCTCAAGTATAGAATATCAACTCGTATTTCCTGGCCAGAGCAGCTCCCGCAGCATCTGGTTGATGGCAATGAACTTTCAAAAATTATTCAATCCCTTAAAAAGACTGCAGTGGAAACTAACTCTGAGTTATACCAGTGTAACAATTGGGTCTCTAATTGTGGTGGTTTTGGTTCTTGCTTATCTGCTTTTTTCATATGTTCTAGTTCCTTACAAAATTTTAGATACGGCCCTTTCTCCGGAGGCTTGGATAAACGTTGCTGCAAATACCACGTCAGAAAAATGGCAGTATATCCTATCCCAAGATCCGATAGATACTGAAATTGTGTCTTATTCCCTTCAGGATGGAGACTTACAGGTCTCATATTTTGATATTCTTCAGGTGGGTGACTTGCAGGTCCGCCTTCGCACTCTTGGGGATGGAAGTGTCCTGTTAGTGGATCCTATGGGCATTCTGCTGGGTTCATCCAATCCTGGTTTTGTTCCCGTCGAGGAAATAGGAAAGCCATTAGACCTTAATATATTGCCAGGACTGGAAAAAGTCTTTGAATCTGCTCTTTCGGGAGAGATCGATCCGGCAGAATTATTTGTTACCATCATCCCCTATGAACGATTCTATTTTGCTATTCCCTATCTTGATGAGCAGGGTAATGACGTTATAGCTGTTTCCATTATTTACTTCCATGATTTGCCCACTGAAAATGACCTACCTGCAAATATATTTGCCAGCCTGGGAAAAAGTGTGCTCGTATTGCTGCTGGCAGCCGGTATTGTGGGCACGGTTTTCGGAGCAGTTACTGCAAGGGGTATGACCAGGCGGCTAAACCGGGTATCAGAAGTTACTGAAGCCTGGAGCAAGGGGGATTTTTCTGAATTCATTATTGATCCGCTTGGTGATGAGATCAGCCAGCTTGCCCTTCAACTGAATTATATGGCTGATCAACTTCAGGATCTTCTTGAGAGAAGGCAGGAGATGGCGGTTTCAGAAGAACGGAACAGGTTAGCGCGGGAACTGCATGACAGCGCTAAACAGGATGCCCTGGCTGCATCTTTTCAAATTGGGACAGCATTGACGCTTTATGAAAACGCCCCCCAAAAGGCGAAGAAACACCTTCAGGAAGCTGAGGCATTAGTGGATTCTGTAAGAGTTGAACTGACGGACCTGATTCATCAATTGCGTCCCACAACAGTAGAGGGAAAAAGTTTTGGTGAGGTTATCAATGATTACCTGATCGACTGGGCTCATCAGAACAATATTACTGTCAGTCTTGAAGCTGATGGCGAATTTGAAATCTCTCTAGAATTCAAACAAGCGTTATATCGGATTATGCAGGAGGCTCTGGCAAACACAGCCAGGCACAGCCGGGCTACACATCTGTCGGTAATACTTAAAACTGCAGATACAAGGCTTGATTTTATTATCCATGATGACGGCTCAGGTTTCGATCCAGCCCTTTCTCATTCTGGATTTGGTTTGATGTCCATGCGCGAAAGAGTGGAAACCCTGGGTGGCAAGTTCGGCATTGAGAGCAAAGAAAATTTTGGCACCAGGCTTCAGATAGAAATCCCTCTTGATGGAGATAAGGATCATCATGACTGAAAAGATACGAGTACTGATTGTAGATGACCATGATATGGTCAGAAAGGGGGCCCTAGGGTACCTGGAGATCCAGAAAGATATTGAAGTAATAGCAGAAGCTGAAAACGGGGATCAAGCGATCAAGATGACCCAAGAACATGTCCCTGATGTGGTGCTAATGGATCTGGTTATGCCGGGGATGGACGGGGTTGAAGCCACAAGAAAGATCAAGGATCTCAGCCCTAGGACACAAATCATAGTACTAACTTCTTATCATCAAGATGAGCATATTTTCCCAGCTCTCCAGGCAGGAGCTATATCTTATCTGCTAAAAGATATCAAAGCAAAGGATCTTGTGGAGGCTATCCAACGGGCTGCAAAAGGGGAAGCAATTCTCCATCCCCGGATAGCGGCCCGGGTGATCGCCCAAATGAATGGTGATCAATCAGCCAGGCAGAGGTTGTTTACAGACCTGACTGAACGTGAGCTGGAAGTATTAACACTGATCGCCAAGGGATACTCAAATCAACGCATCATGGATGAACTGGTAATCTCCCTGGGCACGGTCAAGGGACATGTCAGCAATATTCTCAGTAAACTGCAGCTCGCTGACCGCACTCAGGCAGCAGTGTATGCCTGGCAAGAGGGTATTGTCCGAAAGCAATAGGTGATCAGGTGAGTTTGGTCAAGTGCCGGAATGTAATCGCATTCCGGCACTTTTATTTAAATGGTACAACTTAGTTTTGACTAAGATCAAAAACCTGTCCTGCGGATGGGATAAAACATAACATCAGTACCATGTGTCATCCTGATACGAGTGCCAGGATAATAATTACTATTTATAAGGGTGATATGAATATTGATGGATTCCGCGTTTTTATGACGATCTGGGCAGGTCAATTCCAGCTATTCGGAACACGGAAACGATTCTTCCGGGTTTTGAAGCTTCTGTTCTCCATGAATAAACCAATTTGACTCGCGATTGATACCGCAATTAGCTCATCTTGTAGGATCATGAGAAACCAGTCCAGAGTTAAGGTCAATACATACCTTCCGACTGATGTGTTTTCTTAGATGCTATGTTAATCTAGGAAAAGTCGCCCAGATAGTTAAGGGAAGGAGAAAGATGGTTTCGAAAAGAAGTAAATATCAACTTTATGAACATCCCTGGCTGGCATTGATTATTGAGCTCGTGGTTGGGATTTCTGTATTGATCCTGGTCATTGCCGGGGCCAACCTGGTTGGTATTCCAGGAACTGCTCCCTGGCGGGCTCTGATCACACCCAGTCTGGCACATGTGCTGGTTCTGTTTGTCATCGTACCTTTCGTTCTCAAACTGCCTAGTGGAAAACAGAGTTTCCGGGAGTATCTGGCTGATATTAGATTGACAAAGCTTAAGCCATTCTTCCCGCTGTTGTTCCTGGGGCTTTCATGTTCGCTCCTGGCTCTGCTGGCTCTGGCCACCCAATCTGTTGCTTTCCGATTTTTCCAGGATTTACCGGTTTCATTGGAATTCTTGCGGGGGATGATTCCTGTGAAAAATGACCTACCCCCATCCACTGGCTACATCACAGCCTTTCCGTCTATTTTTGAAGAGATCACCTGGCGGGGGGTGATGATGGTCCTGTTCACCCGTAAGTATTCGGCATGGAAATCGATCCTGATAACCGGCCTGGGATTCAGCCTGCTGCACTTGGTGAACTTACTAGATGGCACAGATCCGGCATTCGTCCTGCGGCAAGTAATTTTGACATCTGGCATGGGGATATTCTATGGAGTACTCGTGTTGAGGACAAACAGCCTGCTACCGACCATGCTCTTTCACTACCTTGTGAATATGTTCATCGGGTCATTTACATCCTACCTACAACGTTTTGCTCCGGATAGCACAATGATCCTTTACCTGCTGATCAACATTCCATTTACTACAGTTCTACTGATCACCTGGGTTAATTTTTACTCAAAGAAATGGCTCTCTAACGCTCGGGTTCAATCTACTGGAAGAGACTATTTGGCATTGGAGCAGCTATGAATGAAACAACTTGGAACTGTATGATTGCAGCAGCAATAGTTTTGGTCATTGGCATGTTTTTAGCCGGTTTTATTTTCTATATTTCCGGCCTGCAATATTTTCCTTCCCGGTTGGCGGATATCTACCGCGAAGATCAAATCAGTTTGACGGTACCGGGATCTAAAGAAGTACAGCTCAACCGTACGGGAGCTTACGGTATTTACTATCAATATTCCCTGCTGACCGCCTCCGCTGACCCCATACAAAATCCTCCTGACTTGACATGTACCCTGAAATCAGAATCCGGTCAATTATTAGAGGGAGTAGCTGATTACGAGCCTACAAATCGCTACTGGTCAAAAATAGGCGGAGGGCCAGCCACTTTGATTCAAAGTATAACGATTGACGATCCAGGAGAATATACTTTTGAATGTGTCAAACAGGACGATAATAGCGTGCCGGATGTGTTGGTATCTCTTGGTCCTAACTATACCTGGGAGTTTATCAGGCTGGTGCTAAAAAATGGGGTGGCAGTCCTCGGGATTATTCTCTCTCTTTTCAGCTCTGTATTTCTAAGTTTGATTTTGGTGGGAGCTGGGATTGTTGAGAAAAAAAATCTTCGATGGCCGACCAAAGGAGAATAATATGATAGTGAAATTACTACCGGTACTGGAACCAGATATCGAAGAATTAACTAAGATCCAAATTCGAACCTTCTTAGATGACAACCAGCGAAAACCTCCGGGCTGCAGTCTTGAAGGACCACCAGGCTATGACTCAATCACCTGGAATAAAAATCTGATTGGAGAAACACCGTATTACAAAATTATTTCCGTGAATAGAATTGTGGGGGGGATAATTTTATTTCAGCTGGGGGATAACCATATTGAAGTAGGCCGGATCTGGGTTGATCCTGCTTTTCAAAACAAAGGGATAGGACAAAGCAGTATGGCACAGATGTTCTTCTATCACCCGGAAGTTAAGAGGTGGACTCTCGGTACCCCAAAATGGGCTCTTAGAAACCAGTATTTCTATGAAAAAGCAGGTTTTAAAAAGATTGGAGAAACTGATGTTGATCCTGCTCTGGGCTGGGCAGGAATTGAATATGAATTAATTCGATGAGGCAGAAATGAAGTTGTATTTGAAGAATTTTATGATCCGGAGCTGGAAAGAAATCGATCAGCATTCATTGCAAAAATACGCCAATAATCGCAAGGTCTGGGAAAATTTACGGGATCTATTTCCCCACCCGTATACATTGGAAGATGCCAGTTGGTGGATCAGTCATGCCCTTGCAGAAAAACCCGAACGTTCATTTGCCATCGCAAATGAAGAAGAGATTATTGGAGGGATCGGCTTGTTCTTTCAGGATGATATCCATCAATACAGCGCAGAACTTGGGTATTGGCTGGCTGAGCCTTACTGGGGAAGGGGAATTATGAGTGAGGCAGTGAAGGCTTTTACAGAATTTGCCTTCACGAAGTGGACACTGATCAGGATATTTGCGGGTCCATTTTCTCATAATATTGCTTCACAACGAGTTCTAGAAAAAGCAGATTTTTCCAAAGAAGGGGTGTTGAAGAGTCATGTGATCAAAGATGGACGTATCCTTGATCAAGTTCTTTATGGGAAAACCAATCTTAGAAATCATCATCTAATACCTGAGCTGGTGTTAGTTGGAGTCCGCTTTAACAGGGCAGATGATTGATACAAAATGAGAAATAACTATGAGACTGAAATCCTATATATTTATGATTTTCATTATTGCGATGATAGTATTCCCTTTCCTTCTTTCTAGTGGTACGGATGAGATTTCCTATGCTTTTATGGATGTTAAACTTGTGGCCATGACCTCAGATATAGTGCTGGATCAACAAACAGTAATAATCAAGGGGTCAGAGATAATAACAATTGGTCCGAGCGATCAGGTCCAAATGCCAGATAACTCTATCATTATAGATGGAGAAGGATTTTACTTGATGCCAGGATTGGCCGATATGCATATGCATACCAGAGAGGATTGGGATGATCCTAATGTCTGGCCAGTTCATCCTCTTTCTTTATACCTGGCCAATGGAGTAACGACAGTCAGGGATTTTGGCCCATCTGGCATTAAAATTACATACCCTTTTCTGTGGCGTGATGAAATTTCAGCAGGTCTGCGAGCAGGACCCAGGATCTTCACCTCTGGAAAACTACTCTATGCCAGTCCCCTGGAAGATCCAGAAGAAATTGTCCAGATGAATGCAGATCTGGGATTTGATTTTATTAAGTTTTATTCATACCTGTCAGAAGACGATTTCCTGCGGGGTATACAGCAGGCTAAACTGCTGGGCATCTATACAGCAGGCCATATTCCCTTTGCGGTGGGGTTAAATGGAGTCCTTGAGAGTGGGATGGATGAGATCGCTCATGTAGAGGAACTGTTATTTGAGTTCTTTGATTTCAATCGCCAGCAGGACTTGACCCCTGATGAGTGGTGGGCAGAAATCAAAGCAGGCGTTGTCAACAGTTTAGATATTGATGATGAGGATTTCCTGGACCATTTTTTCCAAGCTAACGCCCCTTTGCTTGAAAATATCAGTAATAGATTGGTGGATTCGAAAACACCATTAGATACGACAATGATTGTGGATCGTGTTGTGCTCCAAAAGAACTTTCAGAGGGGGATTTTTTTAGAGAAGTCGGAAAATAGGTATTTCAAAAAAGGGTATCTGGAGGGTTACCTGGCAGGAGATGAAAAGCACCTCAATCAATGTCGGGGAGTGGAAGCTTTTTGCGCGGCAAAGGAAGAAATTGACAGCTGGATATTGCGGGGATTGCATGAAGCTGGTGTCTTGCTTGTGTTGGGAACTGATGCTGGCACTGGGGGAATGGGTATTGTGCCCGGATTCTCAGTCCATGAGGAGTTGGGGATCCTGGTGGAGAACGGTTTCAGTCCCTATCAAGCGCTGAGGACAACTACTGTCAATGCAGCGAAGGCGGCTGAGAGGATGACAGGGGAAGGAGATTTCGGCACAATCGAGGCTGGAAATAAGGCAGATCTGCTGCTGGTTGAAGAGAATCCCCTCGAGAATCTGGATGCCCTGCGGGACCCTGTTGGGGTGATGGCTGCCGGCCGTTGGTATACCAAGGAATCCTTGCATCGCTTGCTGGAAAGCGATTGAAAATCAATCATTTTATTTTAGGAGGAGTAAGAATGAAAGTAACAAGGAACCACTATTCTTCGGGCTGATATATTGCTAGGTCGCGATTGGTGTCTATCAAAAGTAAATAAATCTCACCAAGGAACATCCTCAGCTGGCAAAAAAGCCATAAACGAGGAGTTATGTTACATCATCTGATAAATCGACCCAAGGGAAAAGAGAATAAAATTGCCTTATTTGGTTTTTTGACAGCTAATGGGATATCGCTGATTGGGAATCATCTGACAATGATTGCTGTCCCTTGGTTCGTCCTGGAAACTACCGAAAGCGCTGCGAAGACTGGGATGGTTGGATTTTTCAGTGCTTTACCAGCTGTATTGGCTATGTTTTTCGGGGGACCCATTATAGATCGCATGGGCTATAAAAAAATCAGCATTATTTCAGATATAGCTAGTGGAATGACAGTTGTGTTAATTCCTCTGCTTTATTACAACTTCGGGTTAAAGCCCTGGGGGCTCATGGTATTGGTTTTTCTGAGTGCCTTGTTGGATGCTCCTGGAAGCACTGCAAGATCTGCGTTATTACCCGATATCGCCAGGATTGGAGTGGTGGATTTGGAACGGGTCAACGCAATCCAACAAACCATTAGGAGGGGCTCCAGTTTGATCGGGCCTGCAATCGCAGGGTTTTTAATAAATTCTATGGAAAGCGGCCGGGTTCTTTGGTTGGATGGTCTCAGCTTTGCCATCTCAGCATTTATCTTTTACCTTGCTATACCGAGTGGATCCGGGAATCCTGCTGTGAAAATGAATTATCTTGTTGATATAAAGGATGGATTAAATTTTCTACGTCATAATCCCTTGATCCTATCATTAGTCAGCATTGTAGCAATCACAAATTTTCTGGACGCGCCATTGTTCTCAATTGTGATCCCTGTATATGCCAAGTCCCTATTTGGAGACGCAACAAAATTAGGAATCATGCTCGCAACTTATGGTGCGGGAGCCATGATCGGATCTTTGGTCTTTGCCGCGATCGGCGCCAGACTACCAAGGCGTAATACTTTTGTACTCTCATTCATCCTGGTTGGATTGCCATACTGGATATTATTATTGAAACCCTCTTTCTTAATCATCGTAATATCCATGTTCTTGAACGGCATCCTGACAGGTCCACTTAATCCATTAATCATGACTGTCATGCAAGAACAGGTTCCTTCACAGATGAGAGGTCGTGTCTTCGGTATGATTAGCGCGGGAGCATACATAGCAACGCCTCTGGGGATACTTCTCGCAGGATTCTTAATGGAATCCTTATCAGTGTATATAACAATCAGTGTC